>ENA-UEYG01001098-UEYG01001098.1-human-gut-metagenome-genome-assembly--contig:-NODE-1098-length-20335-cov-22.142364_pt1 | contig 20335 bp, 17 predicted proteins | sample MGYA00242933_ERZ507934 | MGnify/ENA primary metagenome ERZ507934 (study PRJEB26167, sample SAMN06115527) | human gut metagenome | host: Homo sapiens | place: China:Zejiang | collected 2015-11-10... | reverse complement strand
GGCAATAATATTGACATCAGCGGCGCTGCAAATGCCGAAGACGTGATGAATGCTCTGAAGGATAAGCTGCCCGCCAATGCCGATTTTAAATTTGAAGGCAACAAATTCACTTTCCCGCTTTATACGATTAACGGCACTTCAAGCGTCTTGAACGTAGACGGCGTGAAAACCGGCGAGCCTTATACCATGAGCCCGGATCAGGCCCGGGAATTGAGACAGCTGCAAAACAGCGCCTTTTCGGCTTTGAAAATGCTGGTTGACAGTCTGAATACTTTTGCCAACGGCAAATATCTGTTCGGCGGCGGTGTTTCCAGCCAGGCTCCGGTCGATTTTCCGTTTTCGACTTTGGACGAATTTCAAGCCTATTATGACGGTTTGAATATTCAATACCCGAGCAACAGCAGCGCTGACCTCTCTAACTTTTCGGTCAACGCGAGCAACACGGGAGATATTTCGCTTAAACTGAACGGAAACAACACCAATCAGGGCACCATTACGGCAGAAAAAGCCGGCGGTTTTCTGAAACCGGCAATTACTGCCAATGACAAGACAACAGGCACACTGACGTTCAACAGCGACAAAAACACAATGAACGCCACCGAATACGGCGCCTTTAACACGCTCAGCGCGGGAGACACTGTTGTCATCGGCGGCGATGCTGCCGGCGGCAATGCCAAGGCCTATATTGTCAAATCGGTTTCCGCCGACGGCAAAACCGTTACTTTTGAAGAATCGACTCCGGTAGTTACCGACGATGTGATTACGCCGGACAATGACGTCACTTTCAGCAAATCGTTCCCGGTCGGTTCGGTGATTAATATGGACGGCTTTAAGAACAACAACATTGCCGGCCAGGTTCAGGTTACCGGTATCAGTGACGACGGAACCGAATTATATGTTACGGTTGACCCGTCGCGCTTTCCGACCACAACGATTGCCGCTTCCAGCTCATGGAGCCTTTCGAGCGAATCTTATTATAAAGGCGGCGATCTGACTTCGGAAAAACGCATTTCCGAAAACCAGTCCATCAGTTTTGACGTTAATGCCAATGACCCGGCCTTTGAAAAATTATTCAGAGCATTGGGAATGATTGCACAGGGCAATCTTGTAGATACCCGCAATCCGGCTGACGACATTACCGGAACCATTTCTTCGGAAAATCCGATTGATCGCGTCAACGAAGCATTGGATCTGATTTCCGACGCATTGTTTAATGCCAGTGAAAATGCCAATGTTAAAAATGCCGACATTTATACAATCTCGGCCAAAATAAACTCAAATTACGTTGTTTTGAACCAGACCATGGAAAACCAGACAACAATCAAGGCCAATCTGGAGAACAACATCTCTTCCCTGAAAGATGTTGACAAAACCGAGGCGGCAACCAAACTGCTGCTGGCTTCGCAGAATCTGGAAGCATCTTATGCCGTTTTGCAACAGGCCATGAGTTTGAGTTTGCTTGATTATATCAAATAAGCCGACGGTTTGCTCAAAAAAGCCCCTCGCAGAGAGAGGCTTTTTATTATTTCCTCTTTTGTGCCTAATATTTCACTACCGGACGAACGTATATGTTATTGTAGCTCTTACCGTAGCTGCCCCTGAAACCGCTATGCACGTTCAATATCCACGCATAGTCACTAGAAAACTCGGTAGAGGACCAGTAATAACTTTCCGTCAAGGTTGTGGCTCCCGAGCTGGCTGTCAAACTCAGCGAGGCATTCACATAACTCTTCGCGTTATACAACGCGATCAAATCCCTCATACTCGGCAAAAACCACTTCGTTTTCTTACAGAAATCCTTGCTGCACCCGCTCGGTTCATAACTGTTGGTTGCTGTCGCAGCCGGCGTTGTACCGCAACTGCTGCCGCAGTTCAGTATCGCTGTCGTATTCACGCGGCCATCTACCCCACAAGTCGTTAAATCCATACTGCTGGTACAGTTACCTAACGTAGGAATATCATAATAGCCAGTAACCCACATCATTGTTGAGCTGCCCGCGGAACCGCTGCTGTTAATATCCGTCAACGCCACGGCCAACTTGTTGGTGGTATCGAAGACAATACCGACCGGCTTGACATTGTCAGGGAGTTTATCCTTATAACAGAGTTGATCTCCACCTAAGATGGCCCCAACGACACAGGTGGCCGGTTGTACTCCGGCTTTACAAAAGACTTTGGTCGGATCGGTGGGACAGGCAACTTTGACACCGTCGGCACAGTCGGCGGCAGTCATTGTATATCCGAGTGACGCGCAGTCCGGCGAGGCGGTGCAGTTTAATGCGGCAATAGCTGAAGTGGAGAAAAAAGTACCTAAAACCCCACTTAAAATTAATGCTGATTTTCTATTCATCGCTTTTCTCCTCTTCTGTGCCTAATATTTTACCACCGGACGAACAACAGCATTACTCGCACCGTTACGATAGTTTGGACTCTCCTCACCGGTATCCATCCTAACTCCCCACATATAACCGGTTTCAGATTGTGTAGAAGACCAATGTCCACCTCCGTTCTCATACAAAGTTTTTGCTCCGAAATCAGCCATCCAAGTCAGTGAAGTATTGACGTAAAATTTTACTCTATATAATTTTCTCAAATCTCTCATACTCGGCAAAAACCACTTCGTTTTCTTACAAAAGTCCTTGCTGCAACCGCTTGGCTCATAACTATTAGCAGCAGTTGCTGCCGGCGTTGTGCCACAAATGTTGCCGCAGTTCAATATCGCTGTCGTGTTGGCTCGGCCATCTGCCCCGCAAGTCGTTAAATCCGTACTGCTGGTACAGTTACCTAACGTAGGAATATTATATTCAGATGTAGAAGAGTATGCAGTACTCATCAGCATAAGTGACCATGTATCACAGGCTGAGCCGTCCTTATTTACATTTGTCAACGCTACGGCCAGTTTGTTGATTGTATCGAAGACAATACCAACAGGCTTGACACCATCAGGCGTACCGGTATTCGGACTGTAACAAAGCTGGTCATTACCCAGGATTGCGCCAATGGCGCAAGGAACTGGTTTTATATCTTCGCTTTCATCTCCGGCTTTACAAGCAGCTTTCGTCAAGTCCCAAGGGCATTTCAGGGCGTCGCCGCTGCAATCTGCCGCGTTTTGAGCAAAGCCTAAATCAGCACAGTCCGGAGCCGGTTTGCAGTCTTCTGCCATAACGCCCGATGTAAATCCGAAGACACTGCAAAGAACCATAATCTGTCTTGATAATTTCTTCATCGCTTTTCTCCTCTTCTGTGCCTAATATTTAACTACCGGACGAACGAGGGCATAGGAGCCCTTATCGGAGCCCAGCTCGGCACCGTCACTTATATCTACCCCCCACACATAGAGGCTACCATACTCAGTAGAGGACCAGTAACGACTTTCCGACAAGGGTTCAGCCCCTGAGCTGGCTGTCAAACTCAGCGAGGCATTCACATAACTCTTCGCGTTATACAACGTGATCAAATCCCTCATACTTGGCAAAAACCACTTCGTTTTCTTACAGAAGTCCTTGCTGCACCCACTCGGCTCATAACTATTGGTAGCCGTCGCAGCCGGCGTTGTACCGCAACGGCTGCCACAGCCCAGTATCGCTATCGTATTGGCCCAGCCATCTGCCCCGCAAGTCGCGAAATCCATCGTACCATCACAGTTGCTTAACACAGTATCATATATGATACCAGACCACTTCATGTATGAGGTTTTTGGGCTGCTCGCAGAACCGTTCTCATTAATATCCGTCAGCGCCACGGCCAAACGATACGCCGTATCAAACACGATACCAATCGGCGTTTTACCCGTTACCAGACCGTTCGCGATCGTTCCGTCGCCATACAAAATTGAACCAACACTAATTACATCTTCGCAGAAAACGGCTGCCGTGTTATACGGACATTGCAGATAGCCGTCCGAACATTGGCTGACTGATTTGGTATAGCCTAATTTGGCGCAGTCGGTTTCCGGTTTGGTACACCAGTTGACATAACCTGTTGCGCAACCAACATCACAATACTTGCCGGAGCAGTCCTCAAGCGTACAGCTTACACCGGCCGGGCAACTGTCCAGCTTGCATTTGTTTTCACAGCTCTTACAATTGTTGTAATACCTGATACCGTTCATTAAACAATAATCATTCGGCGTAACCGGCCCAAGCTCCGTACAGGTCTGATTATAACCCGGCTTGCATTCGCAGGCGGTGTATTTTGTCGTGCCCTTATAAGTGCAGCCGGTTCCCCGTCCCTGTTGGTTTTGTCCGGTACAGGTCTCGGTATAATTGGACGGACAGACACATTCCGAATAACGGGTGACACCGTTTGCTGTACATGAAGAACCGTTTCCCGTTGCTGGCGTTTGCGGCGAGGTACAACTCGTTACCGGATAAAGTGTCGTGTCGCAGGTACATTGATATTTGCCGCCACAGGAAGTTTTGCTTATGGTATTCGGATAAGTACAGCTGTCTGCGGTATATTTATAAGAAGCGTCACAGCATTCTTTGAAATAAGCATTATTATAAGGACAAAAAACCGACGGATTGCCGGATGAACAAGAAGTTTTGGTATAGCCGAGATCTTTACAGTTCTGAACAGAAGTGTCTTCAAATGCTGGGACATTAAATTGTAGACTGTTAGATTCAGTCAAAAAATGAACAGATGCAAGTTTGGGGAAATTTTTAACAGAAACAGACCCCGCATCAGGCAGTTCCAGAGACAGGGTCTGAGGCCCGAATTCAAAGCGGTTTTGGTTCTTTTCTATGAGGGTGGCGTCGGGATTATTTGACAATCCGCCTATTTGGTTGTTGTTGACAGAAGCCCGTACCGCGGTCGATGAATATACGACCATACTGGCACAGAAAATTATTGTCCTAATAATCCTCATAGTACACCTCGCAGATATAACTGAATCAAGCCTGTTTTTAAGGTATCATATTTGGCAGCAATTGTCAAATAATTCTTAACCTCACAAGATTTTTTGGCTATTCCTTCTACGCGGTATTACTTAGATTTAATAGTGTTTCGCCTGTTTTTAACTGGTCGTACCCGAGGAAATGTCAGATTAAAAACAGCATGGTTTTTACTATGGAATGACAACATCCTCCCGCGGCAGTTTATTCACGCGGAACGAGCGAATTCCGATTGCCCGGTCTGGCTGCTCCCGGCGGGTGAGGCAATAGGTGACAAGGAAAAAGCCGGGGCATGACAAAATAAAGAAAGCCGAGGCATGACTGCTGAGAGGAAGTGGGTAATAAATGGATGCTCCGGCTTGACCGAGGCATCCGGAAAATTGGCGGCAGCGGCGAAGAGATTACCCGATCAAGTCGGGTAATGACAGAGAGAGGAGGATGTCGGGGATAATGGCAGAGAGAAGATAATGTTGGGATAATGACCAAAAGAGAAGAATGTCAGGAATAATGGCAGAAAGAGGAGAAAAGTTGAGTAATTATCACTCCACCCGGTCATGCTCCGGCTTGACCGGGGCATCCGGAAAATTGGCGGAAGCGGCAAAGAGATTACCCGATCAAGTCGGGTAATGACAGCTGAGAGATGTGGGCAATGACAAGAAAAAAATGGCTCATACGAGTGTTCTCTATGAATACTTGTATGAGCCATGACATTAACTAAAAAAGGGCGTTTCCGTTTTATCTTTCGCGGCGGATAGCCTGAATATTGCGGATATAAGCAATATCCCCTTCCAGCTTTTCAAGTGTAACCGGAAGTTTGCGGCGCCAATTGGGATGTTCTTTATCCGTTCCCGGCAGATTTTGCATTTTTTCAACATGGAGGATATCTTCCAACTGCGCCAAAAAGACTTTAGACGCCGTCTTGGTTGCAAAGCGGTGAACCGCCTCTTCTATTCCCTCCGGATATCCCTGTCCGTAGATATAATTATCCTTGCGCAGATTATCCTCCGGCCAGCAGCCGTTGGCGTCCAGCGCCGAGAGAAGTTTCCAACGGTCGATTTCGCGTTTGTGATATGCATCGTTTTTAGCCGCTTCATCCATTAAGCCGAGCGAATGCATCAGTTCAATATCGTAACCGAACCACCACATCCGCAGCGGCGCCATATCATGGGTTCCGACTGACATAAAGGCCTTTTCCGGATATTCGCCGGGCGCATTGAAATCGCCCCAGCCGGCATCTTTTCTTTCTGCCCAAAGCACGCTCAGCGCATAAATATTCTTTTCGGCAAGCGTTTCAAGGAAACCTTCGGGAACGTTGCCGATGCTCTCGCCGACGATCTGACATTTATTGCGGCAGCTCTCAATGGCAACAATATTCAACATATCTTTGAAATTATACATAACATAAGTTCCCGCATCGCCGTTATCGGGAATAATATAAAGGCGCATCAGGCCCATAACGTGGTCAATCCGCAAGGCTCCCGCCGCGTTCATATTGGCGCGGAGAATTTTAATAAACGGTTCATAGCAGCGTTCTTTTAACACATAGGGATTGAAAGCACCGAGACACCATTTCTGTCCGGCAGGGAAAAAGGCATCAGGCGGCGCACCGGCACCGACATCGCGGATAAACAAATCGTTATCCGACCAAAGTTCGGCACTGTCTTTGCCGACGCCGACGGCCAGGTCACGATAGAGACCGACTTTCAACCCGCACTCGGCAACGACGGCCGAAGCCTGTTTAAACTGGCGATCGGCTTCAAATTGCAGATATTTAAAAAAGCGGATACGGTCGGCATATTCTTCGGCAAATTTACGGACAGCCGGAGAATTTGGGTTTTGGAATTCATCTTCCCAGGCCGTCCAGCCGCCCCAGATATATGTACTTTTGATATCATAGAGGGTTTGGAACAGTGCAAGTTTATGCAGGTCGTCGCCCTGAGCCTCAACAAAAGCCCGGAACTCGTTCCGACGGTTACTGCCGCGATCAGCCATAAAACGACCGTACAGTTTTTCAAGAACCGAAATTTTAAGCGGATAGACTTCGGCATAATCAATCAGCTCGCTTTGGCGCAGTTCGGCAATTTTGTCTGCTATTTCAGACAAATCTTCCGGTTTGAACTCCGGCACTGCTTCAACGTCAATATAAATCGGATTTAAAAACAGGCGGCTGATTGAGCTGTACGGGCTGGCATTTTCGGGAAAGCTGTGCACCAAAACATTCAGCGGATTGAGGCCAATGATATCAGCCCCGCAACGGGCACACATCCGAATAAAGTTTCCCAGGTCGGTAAAGTCGCCGACACCCCAGTTGCGCTCACTGCGCAGCGAATACAACTGCAACGCATAGCCCCAGATTTTGCCGTCTGCCAGAGCCGGATTTTCATAACAGCGGCACGGAGCTACCGCCAAAGTGCTTTTATAGGTTTTATCTGCTACGGTAAACGTCAGATTATAATAGCCGACCGGCAATTCATTGGTTATTGCGACCAGAAGTTTGACATAAATCGTTTTACCGATGGTGTAAGTTTCATCGGTCGGGTGGACTTCAAAAGCAACCTCCGACCTGATGCCGGTATCCTTGTTTTCAATTTGCAGGGCGAAGAAACTCTGCGCCTGTTCCGCCGGAACCACCGCATCAAACTGCAACTTGCCCTGTTCTACCACATAGATGTTTTCCAGGGTTTGCTGCCAGCGGCGTTTTTCAAAATCAGCCAGCGATTTTTCCACCTCGCCGCGGTTGCCGGCTTTATACCCCAGGCGCTCCGCAATATAACGGACCACCGCGTCATCGACTTCATAGTCTTTCCGGACCAGTCCGCCGTCGCTGAATCTGGTGGCTATTCCCAATTTTCCGGCCAGTTGCTGCAATAGTTCTTCCATAAGAATACTCCCTATTTTTTAATCTCAAATAATAACACGCTCCACGCCGGGACTCTGATTGTCTGCGCCGAGCCGATTTTCCCCTCCTCTCCGAATTTTGAGGAGCTGTCCAGCAATAAATTCCAAGACAGATTGCCGGAAATTTCCGGAAGCTTCCAACTCATGTCGTCGTGGTTGGCATTAAAGATTGCCAACACGAAACGGCTGCCGGTATAAACGCAGTAAGACAGAGCTTTGCGGTTGCCGTCATGCCAGTCGTTGGCTGCCATTTCAACTCCACGCTCATTATACCAGGCAATATCTTTATATCCGTTTTTGACAACTTTGCCGATGAAGAAATGGCGGCGGTTGAATATGCGCAGTTTTTTACGCAACCCGATAACCCGGCGGACGAATTTGACCTGCTCCTTGTCTTCCTTGCTGATGGCATCCCAGGCTATCCAGGTTAAAACGTTGTCCTGACAATAGGGATTGTTATTGCCGAACTGGCTGTGCGCGAATTCATCTCCGGCCAACATCATCGGCGTTCCGAACGAAAGCAGCAAGGTGCTTATCATCGCTTTCATCCGCTGGCGGCGGTTTTCCAAAATCACCGGGTTGTCGGTTTCACCTTCGGCGCCGGAGTTCCAACTCCAGTTGCTGTCGGTACCGTCACGGTTGTTTTCGCCGTTGCTCAGGTTATGTTTGCCGTTAAAGCTGACAACATCATGAAGGCTGAAACCGTCATGGGCGGTGATGAAATTGACACTGCTCCAGATGTCACGGTTCATATAGTTAAACACATCGCTGGAACCGGCCAGGCGGCTGGCCAGTTCGGCGGTTTGATACTGGTCGCCTTTCCAGAAGCGGCGAATATTATCGCGGTATTTGTCATTCCACTGACCCCAGCCGGGCGGAAAAGCACCGACCTGATAGCCGCCGTAGCCGATATCCCAGGGTTCGGCAATCAGCTTGACACGGCGGGTCTGCGGATCTTGTCCCGTGGCATACAAAAAACCGCTGTGAACTTTGAACTCCATATTCTGACGGCAGAGAGAAGTTGCCAAGTCAAAACGGAAACCGTCAACATGCATCTGTTCAATCCAGTAGCGCAGCGAATCCATTACCAGCGACAGGACATAGCCGTTCTGAACGTTAAACGAAGCGCCGCAGCCGGTGCTGTCGTAATAATAACGCTTGTTGTCGGGATTCAGTGTGTAATAAGACGCATTGTCAATGCCGCGGTAGCAGAATGTCGGCCCCAGTTGGTTGCCCTCGCCGGTATGATTATAAACGACGTCAAGAATAACTTCGATGCCCTTGGCATGAAGAGTTTTGACCATCTGCTTGAATTCGTCAATTTCATCATTGGAGAGATAGGTCTGTTCCGGCGCAAAGAACGTAAAGCTTTCATACCCCCAGTAATTATCTTTGATATATCCTTTTTTATGGCGGTTGCCGAAAAAGGCATGTACGGGCAGAAATTCAACGGCGGTAACGCCCAGCCATTTCAAATAGCTGGTTACCGATTTGTCGGCAAAACCGGCAAAGGTGCCGCGCTTGTCGTCGGCTATCTGCGGATGAAGTTTGGTAAAGCCGCGCAGATGAGTTTCATAAATGACGCTTTCTTCCATTTTATGATGAGGGCGGATTTCATCATCATTGCCCCAGTCGAACGTATTGCCGATGACAACCGACTTCGGCACATAGGGCGCGCTGTCAAGTTCGGAAAAAGACAGATCCTTATCCAGGCTGTCGATGTCATAACCGAAAATCGCCTTGTGCCAAATCAGCTTGCCGACCAGCTTTTTGCCGTATGGGTCTATCAGCAGCTTGTTGGGATTAAAGCGGTGCCCTTCCTGCGGCTTATAGGGGCCGTAAACCCGATAGCCGTAAACCTGTCCGGGTTCCAGACCGGGAACATAAATATGCCATATGCTGTTGTCATTTTCATTAATGGCAAAGCGCTCCAATTCCTGCGATCCGGATGCGTCAAACAGGCAGAGCTCCACCTTTTCGGCATTGGCGGAGAACAATGCGAAATTAACGCCTTTCCCGTCATAAGTCGCGCCTAGGGGATAAGACTTTCCGGGTTGGGATTTGTAATTTGACATTGTTCTCTCCTGTCCTTTGCGAAGTTAGTCTCTAACCGGTTTGAGAACGATGGTTGACAACGGCGGCAAAGTTACTTTTATTGAACGCGGCTTATTGTTCCATTCGCCTTCTTCCGTCGTCAGCAGGCCTTCGTTTTTAACGCCGCTGCCCCAATAGTTGACATCATCGCTGTTAAAGATTTCCTGATAGCGGCAGTTTTCGTTCACCCCTATCCGGTAATCATGGCGGACAACCGGCGTAAAGTTGGAGATAACCACCATATAATCGGCAGGGTTATGCCCTTTCCGCATGTACGAAATAACGCTGTCATCGGCATTGGAATGGTCAATCCATTCAAAACCGCGATAATCGAAATCTTCTTCATAAAAGGCAGGATTGCCCTTATACATCAGGTTCAAATCGCGGACGCAGTTTTGCATGCCCTTATACATAGGATATTCCAGCAAATGCCAGCGCAGGCTTTCTTCCGAATTCCACTCCCAATCCTGACCGAACTCACAGCCCATAAACAGAAGCTTTTTGCCGGGGTGGGTGTACATAAAACCGTAATAAGCACGAAGATTGGCAAATTTCTGCCATTCGTCGCCGGGCATTTTGCCGAGCATGGAACCTTTGCCGTGAACAACCTCATCATGAGAAATCGGCAGAATAAAGTTTTCGTTGAAGGCATAAAGCAGTCCGAAAGTCAGCATGCCGTGGTGATATTTGCGGTGAACCGGCTCATGGCTGATATATTTCAGCGTGTCGTTCATCCAGCCCATATTCCATTTGTAGCCGAACCCCAGGCCGCCCATTGAAGTCGGACGGGAAACCATCGGCCAGGCGGTTGATTCTTCGGCACAGGTTACCGCCCCTTTGCATTGGCCGTAAACCAGTTCGTTCATTTTACGCAGAAAAGCGATAGCTTCAATGTTTTCATTGCCGCCGTAGATATTGGGAATCCATTCGCCGTTTTTGCGCGAATAGTCGAGATAAAGCATAGACGCCACCGCATCGACGCGCAGACCGTCAATATGATATTCTTTCAGCCAGTATAACGCGCTGGCGCAGAGGAAGTTACAGACTTCCGTCCGGCCGTAGTTATAAATTTTGGTGCCCCAGTCGAGGTGTTCGCCTTTGCGGGGATCGGCGTGTTCATACAGATGAGTGCCGTCAAACTCAACCAGACCATGGCCGTCTTTGGGGAAGTGAGCCGGAACCCAGTCCATGATGACAGCAATACCTGCCTGGTGGAACTTGTCGATCATATAGCGGAAATCATCCGGCGTGCCGAAACGGCTGGTCGGCGCGAACATACCGATAACCTGATATCCCCAGGAGCAGTCAAGCGGGTGTTCTGCCAGCGGCAAAAATTCGACATGAGTAAAGCCCATATTGACAACATAGGGAACCAGCCGGTCGGCCATTTCGCGATAGGTCAAAAATTCGGAACCGTTTTCACCTTTCCGGCGCCAGGAACCGAGGTGGACTTCATAAATGGACATCGGCTTGTCAAAAGCATTATATTCTTCACGATAGTTCATCCAGTTCTGATCTTCCCAGTGATAGTGGTTCAAATCATAAACTACCGATGCGGTTTTTGGGCGGACTTCGCTCCAGAAGGCCAGCGGGTCAGATTTGACCAGAATGTAATCTTCCTGAGTTTTGACTTCATATTTATAAATTTCGCCTTCATCAATTCCGGGAATAAAAATATCCCACACGCCGCAGGTCGGATGCTTGCGCATCACATTAACGCGGCCGTCCCAGTTATTGAAATTTCCGACAACGGAAACACGTTTGGCATTCGGCGCCCAAACGGCAAAACTGACACCGCGCACGCCATCCATTTCCTGCACATGCGCGCCGAGTTTTTTATACATGTCAAGGTGATTGCCTTCAGCGAGAAGGTAGATGTCAATATCGCCTAAGATGGAAGAAAAACGGTAAGCGTCTTCCTGTTCGTAGAAATCGCCCCGGTCGTTTTCAATACGGAATTTGTAGGGGAAATTTTCAATCTGTCCGAGGTTAATCTGATAGAAACCGCGCTTGTCAAGTTTGGTCATCATTCCCAAGGACGAGCCGTCTTTTTTCAAGAGTTCGACGGACTTGGTATTGGGCTGATAAGTGCGGATGAATACTTCCTTGCTTCCCTTATCGCGGTGGATGCCCAAGACAGCAAAAACGTTACCGTGATCGCCGTTTATAACTGCGTTCATTTCTTCTTTTGATAATAAATTTTCCATTCGGTAGCCCCCTGTTAGACTATATTAACATAATTAGACTTTTGATAATATTCAAACGACTTTATATCAGACTCTTTAAACGTTATCTATAAAATCTTATAGTTTTAAATGCAAGCAAATTGCTAAGCGCTTTGATAATATTTTATATTTCAAATAAAAAACAGCCTTTTATTATTGACGTATAAATTTTTGATTGTATATTAAATAATGTTTACCAAACATTTTTTATTAATTTGGAGTTAGTTATGGTTAATAGTAATGAAAATGCAATCAGGGAAGCAGCTTATTTTCTCTGGCAGAACAACGGTTGCCCGTCAGGCAGAGACCAGGAATTCTGGGCAATGGCCGTTGACCAGCTGAACAGCAAATCTTCTTGCAAATCCTCTGCAAAAAAATCTTGCTCAAGCTCTAAAAAGTCAACGACTTCTTCCTGCAAAACAGCAACAGCGAAAAAAACTTCTTCCTCAAAAAAATCTAAATAATTTTAGCTGATTTTGAGATTGAAAAAATAAAACCTCTTTGTTTTCATAAGAGGTTTTTTTATGGCTTTTTCAATGGAGAAAACTCTACTTTTTCAATGCGGAAACCACATAGCCGTACACAATGTTTTCGCCTTCGTTACGGAGCTTTGCACGCTCCAGCTTTTCGACTTCGAACCCCACTTTTTCCAATACTTTTCCGACATAGTTTTGATGATGCAGATAACGTCCAGACGAATGCAGAAAATAGTCATCGTCATTCAGATTATTTTCGCTGACGGTAAAAATGACCCGCCCCCCGGCAGACAGAGAATCCGCCATGCCGGAAAGCAATTTTTCCAGACTGCCGAAATAAGTAAAAACATCTGCCGAAACAATCAAATCAAATTTTGTTTTTGCCTGCGAAAAATACTGTTCCAGTTCAGACTGAAGCAAATGGGAATAGACTTTTTTCGCCTGTGCCTGTTCCAGCATTTTTTCTGAAATATCAACACCGTAAAGTCCTCTGAAACTGCTGTATTTTTTCAGGAAGCCGCCACAGAATCCGGTGCCGCAGCCGGCATCCAAAATACGCAGCCGGGGTGATTTTTTACTGCCGTAAATTTCTTCAAGAAGACAGCGAATCAGTTCAGGCGCCCGATAATCCAATCCGGTTAATACCTGTTCAAAATCCGGTGCAAAAATATCAAATATATTTTTCAGATATTCGTCATTGGCCCGCGGCCTGACAACACGGTTTAAAACGGCGTTTCCCATGTGCTGCGCCACCTGATTATCCGGATATTTTTCAAGCCATTTCAGCGCATATTCCCGCAGCAGGGAATCCTGTTTTTCAAGTGTCGACTCATAAAGCAGATAGCCGAAATTTATTTGCTGGGCTTCTTCTCCTCCGCTTTGTTCCACCGCCTGCCAGCCGGCGGCAAAAGCCTCATCCCAGTTGTTTTTTTTCTGCCAGGCCTGGCTCAAATAATTATAGAGCCAGGGATCGGAAGAATCCAATTTTATCGCCTGCCGATAAGCGCTCAATGCTTCGTCCGCGAGTTCAAGTTCAAGTGCCGCATTGCCGAGAATCGTCCAGGCGGTTACGCTGGCAGAATCCAGTTTTACGGCAATTTCCGCATAACTCTTGGCTGCCTCGTAATCTTTCAAGTCAAGGCAGGTATTGGCCAGGTTTACCGCCGCAATAAAATACTGCGGATTAATTTCAAAAGCTTTCCGATAAGCCTCCAGCGCCGCGGCATATTTTTTCTGCTGGTAGAGCACGTTTCCCTGATTAATTAAAGCAGACAAATTCCGGGCATCCATTTTCAACGCACGGCAAGAACATTTCAATGACCGGCGATAGTCGCCGATTTCATAAAAAGCGGTTGCCAGATTGGAAAGCGCCAACACTGATCGGCGATTGCACCGGCAGGCTTTTTGATACCACTCGACGGCAGCATTTTTATCCCCGCGGCCGTCCCAGCAATTGCCGATCATAATCATCAGGTTTTCGTCTTTCGGATGTTCTTGCAGCAAACGGCTATATTCGACAAGGGCAGCTTCGTACTGCTGCTGATGGTATAAACGCCGGGCATATTCTTCATAAGATGGCACGTCAGTAAACTTTCCTGTTTCTTTTTTTTCATTTATAGACATTTTAAGTAAAAAAACTATTGACGAACGGAAAATATTATTATATCTATTCCTCATGATTTTTATGGGGGTATGGCGGAACTGGTAGACGCGCTAGACTCAAAATCTTGTTCCCTCTGGGAGTGTCAGTTCAAGTCTGACTACCCCTACCAATTTGAAAAGACTGAATATTTTTCAGTCTTTTTTCTTTTTAAATCCTTTTTCATTCTGACTTTTAAGCGCAAATTTCCTCATATAAGAATCAAATACTTAGCATATAGAGTCAGAATGGATTTTCTCAAGAAAATCGTTTTTTTATCTTGTTTGCAATAATTAAATTTGCACCCTATATAGTTCTATGTAACGATTGAAAGGGTGCTTTATGAAAATAGATTATGACTTATTAAAAAGTTTACTTACTATCCTTGAAGAAGATGAAAGGGTTGAAGTACGGACAAATGATTTAAGAACGAAATTGAATAAAAATATCACAGATGATCAGTTTATCGGACACCTTCTCGAACTAAATGACAACGGCTGTTTTGATTGTCCGGTTAAAGATTTGGGATTTTCTCGAACTATTAACAGTGGCTATATAAAAAGCAACGTCCCCATTCGATTAACAGCGCAAGGGCGGCAATTTCTTGAAGCCCTCAATAATGATACAGTATTTAACAAATTGAAAAATTTCTCGGTAAAAACAGCTATTGAAGCAGGAAAATCTTTGTTGAATACCGTAATTACCCAAGGTTTTCAATAATTCTGCTTATATTCAATCAGACAAAGTCCGAGTTCTTCTGTCGTTGCTGTCGGCTTATTCATAATATCATCGTAGCAGGTTATGACTTTTTTGCTTTCATTTGTCGGCCGTGCGCATGAGCAGCTTAAAATCATCAGGCACTGGCAAACGGTGTTGGCAGTTTGGAACGGACAACGATTTTATCGAAACGCGTTTCAACCATTTTCTTTTTACTCCATAAAAAAACCCTGCTAAAAAGCAGGGTTTCATTTGTTTTATCTATAAATCAGGCTCGCAATGCTTCAAAAACACATTTGGGATCATGAGCAATCACATTCAGCAAAACTTTTGCCGGACCTTCCGGTTTTCTTTTTCCCTGTTCCCAGTTTCTCAGGGTTTCACAGCTAACACCAAAGGTTTCGGCAAATTGCGCTTGGGTCAAATCCAACCGTTCGCGAAGTTCACGAACGTTAATATCTTTGACTCTAACTCTATAAACTTTTGCATCGTCAGTCTTACCTTTAGCGAAATTGAGAGCATCAGTCAGGCCGTTCAAAATAGACATCTCGGTGTCATTCATTTCCATCAGTTTGCTCCTTTATATTGCTTAACCAGCTCTTTTAACAGCTTGGCGTATTGTTTACGCGCGGCCGGCGAAATATTCTCCATTACATTTTTAGCAAAGCCGGAAATCATAAAAAGCGGTATAGTTTCATTATAAAAGAAATAAATAACTCGATAACTTCCGCTTTTACCCTGATTTTTCCTTGCCCAGCGCAGTTTTCTCAAACCTCCTGTTTCCCGGATTAAATCCCCTGCCGTCGGATTAGATGCCAGATAATCAATCAGTTCTTTTCGTTCATCTTCGGTCAAATATTCTTTGGCGAATCTGATAAACTCCGCCGTTTCAACCACTGTCATATATTTATCAGCCATCTTATCCTCATTTAAATATAGTTCATTGAACTACTAAAGTCAAGCTAAAACTAGGTCAATGACCTACACAATCTAATTACATCCGGCAATCATTGCCTTCATAATAAGTATTATAAAATTCGATATAATGTTTATCTCAGTATCCTAAGATTATCAATTGCATTTGACACGTTTTTAGACAGAGTATCAATTGCTTCCACAACATTAACGTCGTTTTTATAGGCTATTATTTCTGTCATAGCATTTAACTTATTTGAAACATTTTCAATATTTTTATTAAGATCATTTAAATAAATAATGACAAACAATCCTAAAATAAGCCAAATTCCCTTATACAGCCACTCAAAAATATTTTTATATTTATTCACTTTAATACTTCCCTACCTCATCCGGCAATTATTACCTTTATAAGTATAATCTTTAACTTTTCCGTTTTTAAGAATAAAAGTCGTTTCGCAATCCAAATCAACAGGACGCGAAGAATAGCCTGTTGTGTTAGCGTAATTCCCTGAATAAATAGTATTATAGCTAGCATGAGTATAAACAGCATCATGATTAAAATAAGTCAGATACTTATATCCGTCTGCTTCGTATGTTTTATTAGGGATTCCCCAAAACTGAATAACACTTTTCTCTCGTGCTCCACGAAAAGCATTACAGTAATCAATATATTTTTGTTCAGTAGCACATCCAGTTACTAACATAAATAAAATAAGCAAAATCTTTTTCATTATTGCCATCCTTTTTATTTTTTATAACTGAATTATAAAGAGAGATACTTTTAATACAAGCTAAAATTTATAACTGCCATTGGTAAAACGGACATTGCCACCGCTGTAGGCTGTTCCGGTAACATCGTTAATATTTCCAGAATTTATACCTTTGAAAGCATTTGCGCTATTAAACAGCAAATTGCTGCTACCGCCGAGAATGGTGGAAATGACGTTACGTTTGGCGGCCATCATCGCCCGTTGCTGGCCGAGAAGCTGCTTATTCTTCCGCGCCGCCGAAACTTGTTCTTCCAATCCCCGGGCTTTGGCGTCTTCGGCCTGCTGACGCATAATCTTGTTCCCTCTGGGAGTGTCAGTTCAAGTCTGACTACCCCTACCAAGTCAAAAAAAACGCTCTGTATTGCAGAGCGTTTTTTTATTTTCCGATACATTCAGAATAATCCACAAGCTCTCCCTAAATTAGAACTAATTGATTATAGCTTTTTTAATCCGAATCTGTTTTGCTTAAGGACGAGAGATGAAAATTCTGCGATATCGCAAAAGTAAAGACGTAAATTTATTTATATACATAGACTTTCGATTATATCATCTTCTCATGCCGACCATTAACCTTATATTAACTTTTATATTAACCGTAACAAGGGGAGAAATAATGAAAGTGAATGTGGCAAATTATTTAATCGGCGACTTAAGCAATCGTTTTCCTATCAGCAGCAGAAATCCCATCGACAACGACCTGATCAACGTAATGGTTGACAAATGGTCGAAACGTCAATATTCGGGAACAGACATCAATATTTCTTTCTGCGACGGCAAAACCGCCGGAAAACGCTATCTTATGTAAACCTTAAGAAGCGGCGGCTTTTGTCTTCCTGACTGCGTTTGAATCTACCGAGCTGTTGTCCGCATCATCCATAATCCGACGAAGACATTCCAAAACCGTGCTTACCCGCGGCAGTTTCATCGTGTCCCGGTGGGCAATCAGATAAACGGGATAGCTCAGGTCGATGCTGCATTCATCAATGATATTGGTAACGGAAATCAGATTTTCCGTTTTCCAGTTGACGGGAAAGACACTTATCCCGGCACCGGCCTCGGTCATATAGTGAACGGAATAAGTCGAATTGGAGGAATAAGTAATATGTTTGATGTCTTTGCGCAGTTCTTTCCAGCCTTTAATTTGACGGCTGCTGTAAATCTGTTCGCAAAAGCGATGGTTATTAAGCAGGTCGTCCATATCATAAGGCATGCCGAATTCTTCAATATAAGAGGGAGACGCATATAAGCCGCAGCGAACCGTTTGAGCATGATAAATCGTTAAATCACTGCCGGAAGGAGGCGTATAACTCATCGCAATATCATAATCCAACAACGACAAACCGGACAAGCCGTTTCCGTTTTCGGTCTGAATCTGCAAACCGGGATAACGCCGGAAGACATCCAAAAATTTGCCGTTAAACAAAGTCGAGGTGACACCGTCTTCCACACTGAGACGGACCACTCCCGAAATCTCGGAATTTTTGGTAGCCAGAAATTCAACTTCCCGCAATATGCTTTTCAACGTCTGCCCGAGCGGGAGAATTTCCAGCGCTTCGGGGGTGGTCTGAGTTCCGCGGCCGTTGGAGGCCAGAAGTTTGGAACCGAGATCCTGTTCAAGATCGCCGAGGTATTTGTTAATCGTGTCAATGGAGGTATCCAGTTTTTCCGAAGCTTTGCGTTTGCTGGCATTTTGCGAAACGGACAACAAGTATAACAGGCTGACCAGTTTATTCATATCTTTTCTAGTGAGCATATTTTTCGATACCTGAGACAGATTTTTAGCTTATACTCATTTTATATTATTGATTTATTATATAGCTACAACATGAGAATCAGATTATACACAATTTTTAAGGGAGACCAAAATGAGAAAACAAGCCAACACAAAAAAAGACCGGGCAACTGCCAGAGACATCATTTTAATCAGCAAAATCTACCAAAGTTTTGAGGCTCTGGAAGAAACCCTCGGCAAGCTCAAATTAGAAGAACCTCTTTTTATTACTCATGTGGCGAAAAAATCATTTGCGGAAATCATTTTTAAAAACATTGATGAAGCCGAACAGAAAAAGCTGCAGGAAGAATGCCGCAAAAAACTTAATTAGAGAGATTTAATTTTTAGCATGCCTATTAGCTCATTTTGCTGAATTAACTCCAAAAAAAATCCCCAAAATCCGGGGATTTTTTATAAACGGTTTCACCTCAGGCGGCAATTCCCTGCAAACGGCTCAGCACTTTTTCGCGGCCGATTAACGGCAGCAGAATTTTTAATTCAGGACCGTTTTCCTGCGCGGTCAGAGCTTTGCGAATCGGATGAAAAAGCTCCCTGCCCTTCTTGCCGCTTTTTTCCCTCACCTGATTAATCCAAAGTGTCCAGGTCTCCTGGTTCCACGGCTCCGGCGGTAAAAGCTCCGCCGCCGTTTTCAGCAGAGCATCGTCTTCGATTACCGGTATTACTTCGCGACGGCAGATATCCGTCCAGATTTTTACGTCGGCAACCCTTTCCAGATTGGGCCTTACCGCATTCCAAAACTGCTCGTCAACATCAACCCGGCCGGCAACCCGGTCATAATCCAGTCCGTGCACCAGTTTTACGTTAAAGTGTTTCAGTTCTTCCTCATCGAATTTGGGCTGCGCGCGGCCGATTTTAGCAAAGTCCAGCGTTGCGGCCAGCGTTTCCAAATCATAAAAAGGTTCAATGGCTTCCGAAGTGCCGAGTTTGGCCAGAAAAGAACTGACGGCCATCGGCTCAATACCTTCGGCGCGCAGTTCGCTGACCCCCAGACTGCCCAAACGTTTGGACAATTTTCCTTCTTTTCCGGTCAGCAAAGGCAGATGCGCAAAAGTCGGCACCCGTCCGCCCAAAGCTTCAAACATTTGAATTTGCGAAGCCGTGTTGGTTACATGATCTTCTCCGCGGACAATATGCGTAATGCCAAAATCAACGTCATCAATAACCGACGGCAGATGATACAAAAAGCTTCCGTCTTCACGGATAACAATCGGGTCGCTCAGTTTTTCGGCTTCATAGCAGACTTCGCCGCGAACCATATCGTTCCATTTGATTTCGCCCGGAAGCAGTTTAAAACGATAATGAGGTTTGCGTCCTTCCGCTTCATATTTGGCAATATCTTCCGCCGTATTACGCAAAGCCTGGCGATCATAAATCGGCGGCAGGCCTTTGGACAAAGCGCGTTTTCTTTTAAATTCCAATTCTTCCGGCGTTTCATAGCAGGCATAAATCCGGCCTTCCGCTTTCAGTCTGGCGGTTACTTCGTTATAGCGTTCAAAGCGAGCCGACTGCCGGGCTTCTTCACTCCAAACCAAACCCAGCCATTTCAGGTTATCGCGGATAACGTCTTCATATTCTTTTTTAGACCGCTGTTTGTCGGTGTCATCAATACGAAGCATAAATTTTCCGCCGAGCTTTTGAGCCCACAGCCAGTTAAACAAGGCCGTACGGGTATTGCCGATATGCATAAATCCGGTCGGGCTCGGCGCAAATCTTACTTTTATATCAGTCATTTATTTTATCCATCAGTTAAACTTAAGGGATAATAAACATATCTGCACTTAAATTCAAGCCTATTCTGCCGACATTCTTCTCCCAAATGTCTAGCGGAATTAGCGCAAATAAACCTCATTGCTCATACTGTATTGACAAAGTTTTGCAAATCTGATAAAGTAAGAGTTAAGCTTTGGTCTAGTT
>ENA-UEYG01001096-UEYG01001096.1-human-gut-metagenome-genome-assembly--contig:-NODE-1096-length-20383-cov-4.455087_pt1 | contig 20383 bp, 22 predicted proteins | sample MGYA00242933_ERZ507934 | MGnify/ENA primary metagenome ERZ507934 (study PRJEB26167, sample SAMN06115527) | human gut metagenome | host: Homo sapiens | place: China:Zejiang | collected 2015-11-10... | reverse complement strand
GCTTTTCGGCTCCGTCTTTTATTTTTGTTTCATAGGAAATTGCGTCCTATGAAACAAAAAAACGCTCCGCGAGGATGCGCACTCGCGCGAAGCAGAAACATGTCGCAAGCGACCGCGCGAGACGCCCGAATGTGCCAAAGCACATTCTTTTTAGGTATATAGGAAAAGGCTGCATAAAAAATCGAAAAAGGGGGAATCCTGATATGGAACGAAATATGTTTACATACGAAGCGATCGATTCGGCGCTGGTGATTCATCTGCCGAAGGAGGTAGATCATCATAACTGCCTGACACTCAAATATGAAACAGACCTGCTTCTGGCGGAAAATTATATTAACCGGATTATTTTTGATTTTTCAGGGACGGAATTTATGGATAGTTCCGGGATCGGTGTAATTCTCAACCGGTATAAGCAGATGGAGGGTAGCAGCGGCACGGTGGCGGTGTACGGGGCAGGCGAGCGGATGCGCCGGATTTTGCGGATCGGCGGCGTGTATCGTTTGGTGCAGTCGTACCGGACGAGAGAGGAGGCACTGGATGGGAGACATTAAAGGAGAGATGAATATGTATGCGGATGATATATCTGTATCAGAAACGGAAGTGAAAGGAAAACTTAAAAAAATAAAAAATTCAGAAGAATACAGAAAATTTGAACAGAATGAACAGAGACAAGCAGAGAAGAATGGCACGTGGATGCACCTGGAGATAGACAGCCATTCATCGAACGAGGAGTTTGCCCGTGTCACAGCGGCAGTATTCATGAGTCGGATGAATCCGACGATGGAGGAGCTGGAGGATGTGAAAACGGCGGTCTCGGAGGCGGTGACAAATGCGGTGATTCATGGGTATAGCGATGAAATCGGAATTATTTACATAGAAGCGCGGATTGAGGGAGAAGAACTGATAATTTCGGTCCGGGATGAGGGAAAAGGAATCATGGATGTGGAAAAGGCGATGGAGCCGATGTATACGACAGACACGACCGGCGAGCGCTCAGGGATGGGCTTTTCGTTTATGGAAGCGTTTATGGATGAGGTCGAGGTGGAGTCCAAGGTGGGCTGCGGAACGTGCGTGACGATGAAAAAGCGAATTGGAAGGGGATATATGAATAAAGAGCAGGAAGAAAAAGAAACGGCAGAGTCCTATGGATAAAACCATCGAGCAGATCAAACGGGCACACCAGGGCGATAAGACGGCGCGGGAGGCGCTGGTAAAGGATAATCTGGGACTTGTATGGAGCATCGTCCGCCGCTTTGCGGGGCGGGGGTGTGAGACGGAGGACTTATTTCAGATCGGAAGTATCGGGCTGTTGAAGGCGATTGATAAGTTTGACCTATCATATGAGGTGCGTTTTTCGACCTATGCGGTGCCGATGATTGCGGGGGAGATCAAACGTTTTCTCCGGGATGACGGGATCATCAAGGTCAGTCGTTCCATCAAAGAGCAAAACCAGCGGCTCCGGGCAGCGCGGGAAGCGCTCTGCACGGCGCTTGGGCGGGAGCCGACGCTGGAAGAGCTGGCGGCGCAGATTGGAGTGAGCTGTGAGGAAGCTGCCGCATCGATGGCGGCGGACAGTCCGGTTGAATCGCTCTCTGCACCAGCCAGCGCCGGGGAAGAAACTGGTCTTCTGCTTCAGGACCGGATTGCTGGGGAGACAGCGGAGAATGAGGTTCTGCTTGACCGGATGCTTTTGGGAGATTTGCTGAAAATGCTCAATGGACGGCAGCGGGAGATCATTGTGCGGCACTATTTTTATGATCAGACACAGACTCAGATCGCGGCGCAGCTCGGCATTTCACAAGTACAGGTGTCGCGGATCGAGCGGAAAATATTAGGGCAGATGCGCGCAAAGCTGGAAGAAACATGAGAAAAAAGACAGGCTCATAATTCAGAATATATGAATGTGCATACTCCATTGAAAGACAGCCATACTACTGGATACAGGAACTTTTGGAGTTTCCAGAATACACAGGAAGGATGGAAAAAAATGACGGGAAATGTGAAAGTGACAATGAAAAAAAAGATGGGAATCTGTATCTGGGTCGGATGCATGATTCTGATTGTGGCAGCGCTCTGTCTCTGTCTGATGGCAGTGGGGCGGGACAGCGTCTACATTGACGGAACCTTCGTACAGCATTCCGGGGACAGCGCGGAGGCATTTTTGAGACCGGAGGCACAGACGGAGAAGGCAGCATTATGACACAGACGGTCTATCTGAAACTTAGCCAGATCACGCAGGTACATGAGAAAAATGTACCGCTTGCAAGCCTGGGAGAAGTTTATTGCAGTGAAAAAAGCGTGGAAAGCCGCTGTCGTGCGATGATCGTGAAGAGGATCCGCGGCGGCGGGAAACAGCGCGAAAGCCGTCTGGTTGGAAACGTCATGGAGATTATCCAGCAGATTGAACGGGAAATTCCGGGGACATCGGTGCAGAATCTGGGGGAGACGGACTATGTCATTCATTATCAGCCGCCGCGCCGTCAGGCGCTTGTCTGGCAGTGGTGCAAGACGCTGTTCGTCTGCCTGATTTGCTTTTTCGGGGCGGCATTTGCGATCATGACATTCAACAACGATGCAAACGTGCTGGATGTATTCAAGAAAATATATGAGATCACGACGGGGCAGGCGTCGGACGGAACAACGGCGTTGGAGGTCGGTTATTCGATCGGGCTTCCGGTGGGGATTTTGCTGTTTTTTAACCATTTTACTTCGTGGAAATTCAGTCTCGATCCGACGCCGCTGGAGGTAGAAATGCGCCTGTATGAGGAAAATGTCAATAAAACGCTGATTCAGAACGAGGAGCGGAAGGAGGATGACATCGATGTTTCTTAAAGAAGCGCTGCTTTTGCTGGCGGGGCTGGCGGCGGGAAGCACGGTGGCAGCGGGAGTCTACGCCTTTCTGGTGGTCATCGGCGTTTATCCGCGCCTGATTGGAAAGACGGCGACGGCGTCGAAGGGGAAAATCTTCTTGTATGAGACGATTATCGCGCTGGGAGGATTGTTTGGAAATGTGGTGGATTTATTTACAGAGAAAGTGAAACAGCTGACCGGGAGTTTTCTGAGAATAGCGTGGCCAGCGGCAATGCCGGAGGCAGAGTTGTGGCAGAAGGCAGCAGAAGGCGGTGGCAGAACGGGAGCTGGTGCTGGATTTCTGGTGATGTTTGGAAATGTCTCCGGACAGCTGCTTCTAGCGGCTGCGGGACTTTCCTGTGGTATTTTTGTGGGCTGCCTCGTCATGTCGCTGGCAGAGACATTGAAAGCCCTGCCGGTGCTGAGCCGCCGCCTGCGTCTGGCAGTGGGGCTGCCATATCTGCTTCTCGCGATTGCGGCGGGGAAATGTGCGGGTTCGCTGTATTATTTCTTACATGGAATTGGAAAACAGTAGAAGAGAGGAGAAACCATGGAAGCCAGAAAAGATCAATATGAAGCATATGTCAAATCGGTTACGCCCGTCCACAGTACATGGAAAAATGTGTTGATGGCGGGCATTTCCGGCGGGCTGATCTGCCTGGCGGCGCAGATCAGCACAAATTGTCTGGTTCAGACAGGCATGGAGGAGAAAACGGCGGCGCTCTGGACGATGCTGGGACTGATTCTGCTCAGCGTTATCCTGACAGGGGCAAATGTATTCCAGAAGCTGGCGCGCGTTTTTGGGGCTGGTGTGCTGGTTCCGATCACCGGATTCGCCAATTCAGTTGCATCCCCGGCGCTGGAATACAAGGCGGAAGGGCAGGTATTTGGTGTCGGATGCAAAATATTTACAATCGCGGGTCCGGTGATCCTGTATGGGATTCTGAGTTCGTGGGGATTAGGGGTTGTGTATTGGGGGTGGATAATGCTGACTCAATAATAAATGAGAAAAAGTTTCAATAATATAATAAGAATCTTTCTTGTTTTGTGAAAAATGAGGGTTTACAATCCGGAAATAAATACCTATAATAGCCATAGGGTAATCTGGCTATCTGAACAGTCAGATTTATTATAGAAAAAAGGAACCAGAGAGATGGACGTTTGCTAAGAGGGATAACCGCTTTCGTGACGAGGCGGCTGTCACAGATCAGACAGACCGAGCATGAATGTCTCAGCCGGTCCCGGAAATGGAGTGCTTTATGGCAGAAAAAGTGTTAGAAGTAAATCAGATAAAGGCAAATATAGAAGAAAAAGAGATTCTGCACGGCGTTGATTTAAGCGTCGGTGCAGGGGAGGTACATGTCCTGATGGGACCGAACGGCGCGGGCAAATCGACGCTCGGAAACGTCCTGATGGGAAACCCGCGATATCAGATCACGGGCGGTCAGATCTTATTTAAGGGTGAGGATATCACACATGAGTCCACGGACAAGCGTTCCAAAGCCGGTATGTTCCTGTCCTTCCAGGAGCCGCTGGAGGTACCGGGACTTTCGCTGGAAAGTTTCCTGCGGAGCGCGATGCGCCAGCAGACTGGCAAGAACTTAAAGATCTGGGAATTTCATAAACAGCTCAAAAAGGCGATGGACATTCTCCAGATGGATGAATCGTATGCACAGAGAAGCTTAAACGTGGGCTTTTCCGGTGGTGAGAAGAAAAAATCTGAGATTTTACAGCTGATGCTCTTAAATCCGAGCCTGGCAATCCTCGATGAGACAGACTCTGGTCTGGATGTTGATGCAGTCCGTCTGGTTTCTAAGGGTGTGGAAGAGTACCAGAAGAACCAGAACGGCGCGCTTCTTATTATCACGCACAGCACCCGGATTCTCGATGCACTGCATGTTGACTATACGCACATCATGGTAGATGGAAAGATCGTGGCAACCGGTGACGGCTCCCTGGTTGATAAGATTAACCAGGAAGGCTACGAATCCTTTATCCGTGAGGCGGGTGTGGCAGACGCCCGGAACTAATCGTTACTGTTCGCAGGCAGGCATTTTTGAAATCGAAGGTGCCGCAGGATAACGCGACAGTAATAACGAATCAGCACGGGTAATATGGAGGCATCGAACATGAAAGAAAAAACGTATGTAGATGACATAGATCGCAGCATCTACGATATAAAAGACAAAGAAAATGACGCATATAAAGTAAAAGCGGGTCTGACCCCGGAGATCGTTGAGAAGATTTCTAAGGAGAAAAATGACCCGGCATGGATGCAGCAGTTCCGTCTGCAGTCCTTACAGATTTACAATTCCCTGCAGGTCCCGAACTGGGGACCGGATATTGAGGATCTGGACATGGATAATATCGTAACCTATGTCCGCCCGAAATCCAAGATGAGCGCCAAATGGTCGGAGGTTCCGAAGGACATCAAAGATACCTTTGAGCGTCTGGGAATCCCGCAGGCGGAGCAGAAATCACTGGCAGGTGTGGGCGCCCAATATGACTCGGAGTTAGTATATCATAACGTGCGCGCGGAGGTAGCGGCGCAGGGCGTTGTCTACACCGATCTGGAGAGCGCAATGCACGGCGAATATGCGGAAATGATCCGGACGCATTTTATGCATCTGGTCAAACCGCAGGAACATAAATTTGCAGCGCTGCACGGGGCGGTCTGGTCCGGCGGATCTTTTGTGTACGTGCCAAAGGGCGTGTCGGTTACGATCCCGCTTCAGTCCTATTTTCGACTCAATGCACCGGGAGCCGGACAGTTTGAACATACTCTGATCATCGTTGATGAGGGGGCATATCTGCATTTCATCGAGGGCTGTTCTGCGCCGAAATATAACGTAGCAAACCTGCATGCGGGCTGTGTCGAGCTGTACGTCGGCAAAAATGCGAAACTCCGCTATTCGACGATCGAGAACTGGTCGAAAAATATGTACAATTTGAACACCAAACGCGCGATTGTGGAAGAGGGCGGCACGATCGAGTGGGTATCGGGTTCCTTTGGTTCCCATGTATCGTATCTGTACCCGATGAGTATTTTAAAGGGCGATGATTCAAGAATGGAATTTACCGGCATTACTTTTGCCGGAGAGGGTCAGAACCTCGATACCGGTGCGAAGGTAGTCCACACGGGCAAACGGACTTCTTCCTATATTAATACGAAATCTATTTCCAAGGACGGCGGTATCAGTACGTTCCGAAGCAGCGTGCAGATTGGAAAACAGGCATCCGGTTCTAAGGCATCGGTTTCCTGCCAGTCCCTGATGCTGGATGATATTTCACGTTCCGATACGGTCCCGGCGATGGATATCCGGACCCGCGACGCGAACGTTGGCCATGAGGCAAAGATCGGACGGATCAGCGACGAGGCTGTTTTCTATCTGATGTCACGCGGCATCAGCGAGGAGGACGCGCGCGCAATGATCGTCAGCGGATTTGCGGATGATGTATCGAAGGAGCTGCCGCTTGAGTACGCGGTTGAGATGAACAACCTGATTCAGCTTGAGATGAAAGGCAGTATCGGATAATAGATGGTTACTGTTTGCAGCGGGGATTTTGAAATAACAGATTCTGCTGCGGGGCATGCAAGTGCATGAATGGTAACGACAGGAGGAAACAATGGGACAGAAAGAAATGACAGTAAACATTCTTCCGACCCGAACCCGGAACCGGCTGGGAATGAACGAAAGCCAGATACAGATTGAGTGGCCGGAGGAAAGTGTTTTGATAAAACCGGAGCGCCTGGCAGCAGGTGTGACCTGGGAAAAAGAAATCTCCGGAAAAGAGTGGGACGAGATCCAGACCGGCATGGGACGCGAGTACGATGCGATGGCGGCGGAATGCGGAACGGCTGGCGCAAATAGAACGGACACTGTAAATGGAACGGCTGTTGCAGAAGAAAATGCCGGTGCGGGAAGTATCTACCGGCTGACAGCGGAAGCGGCAGCTGTTCTGCAGAGTGAAAATACAGAATGGACGGTTCTCTGCGTCGATTACAAAAACGGCAGTTATCAGAACCGCCTCTGCCTGGATGCAAAGGAAAACAGCCGCTTAAACGTGCTGATCGTATTCCGCTCCGGGGAGGACGCACAGGGAACATCCTCGTTCCAGGTAAAGGTCCATGCGGAAAAGAATGCAAAGGTACAGCTTCAGGAAGTGCAGCTTCTCGGCGCCGGATATACCTGCCTGAGTGATATCGGTGCGTCCTGCGGGGAAAATGCCACATTTGAGCTTTTGAAACTGGAGCTGGGCGCAGGCAAGGTCTACGCGGGCTGCCTGACCGAGCTGGAAGGAAAAAAGAGCGCATTTGACGCGAAGATCGGCTATTACACCAGTGTAAACCAGAAGCTGGATATGAACTATACAGTACGCCACCGCGGCAAAAAGACAGAGAGTATGATGGAAGTCTCTGGCGTTTTGCAGGACGGTTCCTCCAAGCTGTTCCGCGGAACGATCGATTTCGTGCCGGAATGCGCCGGGGCAAAGGGAACTGAGCGCGAGGATGTGCTGCTGCTCGGCGATGACATCGTAAACCAGACAATTCCGCTGATTCTGTGTGCGGAAGAAGATGTCGAAGGAAATCACGGTGCTTCGATGGGCGATCTGGACGATGCAACGCTGTTTTATCTGTGCTCCCGTGGACTGTCGAGAGAGGAAGCTGAGCGCATGGTAGCGCGGGCGAGAATCGACGCGCTGAATGAGCTGGTAGCAGACGAGGCAGTACAGAAGCAGGTTCAGGAGTTCATGAACCAGAAGCGATAATAAAATGAAAAAACTGTAAGTTGGCTGCGGTTTGTTTTTGCAGCAAGTATACAAACAAATATATAAGAAGGAACAGAACATGACAGATTACAAGAAAGATTTTCCCCTGCTTGCGGGTTCGGATATCGCATATCTGGACAATGCGGCAACGGCACAGCGCCCGGAGGCGGTATTAAAGGCAGTGGAAGATTTCTATACAAAGAAAAATGCCAATCCGCTCCGCGGGCTCTATGAGCTGGGAATCGAGGCGACGGAGGCATATGAAGCGGCAAGAGAGCGCGTGCGGGAATTTATCAATGCTGGAAAGACGAGCGAGGTCGTGTTTACACGCAACAGCACCGAGAGCCTGAATTTGATCGCGTACAGCTATGGTTTAACCAGTCTGAAAGCAGGCGATGAGATCTTAATCAGCATTGATAACCACCACAGCAATATCCTGCCGTGGCAGATGGTATCCAGACAGACAGGCGCGAAGCTCGTTTATCTGGAATGTCAGCCGGATGGTTCCTACCGGGATGAGGATATGGAAGCCCTGGTGACAGAAAAGACAAAGATCGCAGCGATGCCGCAGATTTCCAATGTCCTTGGCCGCAGAAATCCGGTAGAGAAGCTGACGAAACTGGTGCATGAAAAAGGCGGTGTCATCGTCATCGATGCGGCACAGAGCGCCCCGCATATTCCGGTGGATGTGCAGGCACTGGATGCAGATTTCCTTGTATTTTCCGGTCACAAGCTGATGGCACCGATGGGAATCGGCGTCCTGTACGGAAAAGAGACCCTTCTGGATGCGATGCCGCCGTTCCTGACGGGCGGCGAGATGATCGATTCGGTCAGCCGGGAATCCGCAGTCTTTGCCGAACTGCCGCACAAATTCGAAGCCGGTACCGTCAATGGCGGCGGTGCGGTCGGCTTACAGGCAGCGATCGATTATCTGATGAACGTCGGATTTGACGAGGTGCGGAAGCGTGAGGAGCTGCTGACAACACGGGCAATGACGGCGATGCAGCAGATTCCGGGCGTTCATATCCAGGGAAGCGATAAGCCGGAAGAGCACAACGGAATTATCAGCTTTACCGTGGACGGCGTACATCCGCACGACATCGCGTCGATTCTGGATGCCGCAAATGTCAATGTGCGCGCAGGCCACCATTGCGCCCAGCCGCTTTTAAAACATCTGGGTGTATTTGCAACAGCGCGTGCCAGCTTTGCGTTCTACAATACGGAGGAGGACATCGACCGTTTTGTCCAGAACCTGAAAGAAATCCGGAGGAAAATGGGATATGGAGAATAGAACCTTTTACAATGAAATACTGACGGATCACAATCTGCATCCGTTACATAAAGAAAAGCTGCCGGATGCCAATCTGGTATTAGAGGGCGTCAATCCGAGCTGTGGAGATGACATCATTCTTCAGCTGAAGGTCGAAGATGGACAGGTGGTAGACGGTGCTTTTGAGGGAAGCGGCTGCGCAATCTCCCAGGCGTCCGCTGATATCATGCTGGATCTGATCATCGGAAAATCCGAAGAGGAAGCACGCCATCTGGCGGATCTGTTCCTGCGGATGATCAAGGGCGAGGCAAGCGAGAACGAGATCGAAGAACTCGAGGAAGCCGGTGCCCTGGTCGATGTTTCCCATATGCCGGCGCGTGTCAAATGCGCGGTGCTGGGATGGCATACGATGGAAGAGATGCTGGATAAGAAGAACGAGAAATAAGAGAGAAGATAAAAAGAAACGGGAGCTATTCTTTTGGGAGTGTCAGGGCGGGACGTACCATTTCCGCCCTGATGATCTATATACCAGAAATAGTCTGGAAAAGAAAGAAAAGTCAGATGTGTTGGTGAAAAATATATACAAAAATAGATTGGCAAAAACAAAGCAAGTATAGAGAAAATAGCAAAAAATAAGCCAATCTAGATGCACACTTTTATATAAAATATCCAAAAGATTGACGGCATATTTACAAAAATAAACAAAGATGTTAAAATAATCATAAAAGGATGCAGATGGCGATGTACATACAGATGGCGTACAGCTGAATCCTGTGGCTGGAGGTATGAGAGATGCCAAATTTTTCATATAAAGCGCTGGGACGGGATGGAAAAGAAGTCCGGGGAGTGCTCCAGGCTGAGAGTGAAGCGGCAGCCGCTTCCAGAATCCGGGAAAACTATCCGATTCTTCTGAGCATCAGTCAGAAGAAAGAGAAGAAAAGACCTGATGACGGCAGTCTCCTGGAGATGGAGATCGGAAGCAGGCGGATCAAGACGAAGAAGCTGGCGATCCTGTGTTCGCAGTTTGCGATCACTCTTCATTCGGGTATGACCGTGGCGCGCGCGATGCGTATGCTGGCAGATCAGAATGAGGACAAGCGGATCCGGAAGATCATGGGGGCTGCGGCAGAGGAAGTAGCTGCCGGAAGTACCGTTGCGTCGGCGCTGGAAAAGTATAGCGACCGTTTTCCGCTCACGTTTATCGAGACGATCCGGGCAGGCGAGCAGTCTGGTACGCTGGAACACTCCTTTGACCGGCTTCAGAAGTTTTACGAAAAGTCCTACAAGACGACGGAGAAGATCAAGGGAGCGATGACGTATCCTTTGTTCGTCGTTGCGATTGCGGTGGTTGTCCTGATTATCGTCATGGCGAAGGTTATCCCGACACTGGCAGATGTATTTACCGATCTGGGCGGTACGCTGCCGCTGATGACGCGGATGCTGATTGCGACTTCCCATTTTTTCGCGAAATGGTGGCTGCTGATGCTGGCGGTGCTGGCGTTTTTGAAGATTGGTTCGCAGGTCTACGGCAATACGCCGCAGGGACGGATTGAGAAAGCAAAGATCATGTTATCCCTTCCACTTGTGGGCGTGATCAACCAGATGAACGGCGCAGCACAGTTTGCCAATACAATGTCGGTGCTTCTGGCAGCAGGTATCACGATCAATCAGGCGGTTGACACGACGGCGAAGGTTATGGACAATGCACTTCTGAGCGAGGATGTCCGCTCCATGCGCGAAGGAATCGAGCGGGGACGCAGTCTGGTGGAATGTCTGCAGGGAAAGAAATATTTCCCGCCGACGATGGTCGATATGTATTCCGTCGGAGAAGAAACCGGTGAACTCGAGGAGACACTGGACAATGTCGCCGATTATTACACCAACGAGGCGGATTACCGAATCCAGCGGCTTCTGGCGCTTCTGGAACCGACGATGCTGGTTGTGCTTGCGATTTTTGCGGGTATCATTGTAGTGTCGATTTATCTGCCTATCTTTACAATGTATGATCTGATGTAAGAATTGACTGCACACATGTGAAATGTGATACGGCAGAGGCTGGATGGCGCAGAGATAATTCTCTGTTCATTAATAAAATACTATACAATAAGGAGATTGATTTTATGAAAGGCTTAATCAAGAAAGTTCGTGAGAACAAAAAAGGTTTCACACTGGCAGAGCTGCTGGTGGTTGTTGCGATCGTGGGCATCCTGGTTGCAATTTCGATTCCGGTATTTACGGCACAGCTGAGCAAGGCTAGAAAGGCTACGAATCAGGCAAATATGAGAGCAGCGAAGGCGGCAGCGGTTGCTCAGTATCTGACAGACAGTGCAGATTCAGCTTCACAAATTGACTATGATTATGACATTAGTACAGGAGAGGCTTCTGTAGTAACGACACGAAAAGCTACTACAGAAACAACTATTGAAGATGTTGATGGAAAAGAAAAGTACAATTTGTTTAGTGTATCAATTGAGCCGAGTAAAGATGGAACAGCATCTACGGATAAAGATGAAATCAATGGTGCGATTATTAAACTGTATGTTGGAAAAAAATCAAATTAGTGTTCATAAATAACCACATACGTGGCAAAATGGATGGGTTTTTCCCATCCATTTTTGCTAAAAATATAAAAAGGTGTTAAAATCATTTTATTAAATAAGAATGATCCATACCGCACAAACCAACACCACCCACTAAAAGGTGTATTACTAAGGGGGAAGATAGCAGATGAAAAAGAAACAAGGCGGTTTCACACTGGCAGAACTTCTGGTAGTGGTAGCCATCGTGGGAATCCTGGTGGCGATCAGCATTCCGATTTTCACGGCACAGCGGAAAAAAGCAATCATAGCGACGAATCAGGCAAACATCCGCGCAGCGCGGGCGGCTGCAGTGGCGATGCTGTACGGAAGTGATGAAAGCCTGGAAAAGTATGAAAATCAGGCAGCCAAGGCGTACCGCTATTACCGTTATAACGTTCAAAAAGGCGAGATTGTCGATACGGCATATGGGGAGGGCACAAAGATCCAGGATGCTCAGGGGACGATTAAGCAGGTAAATGCGCTGGGACAGGAATACCGCCAGATAGCAAAAGAAGCAAAGACCCCATGTCCAGACATTCTGATATATATAGGAAATCCGGCAGTCAATCCGAACACGGCTCCGGTTCAGACCGCACCGTTTTATGAGGAAAATGGGAAACTTGGCGGGACAGAGAGAAATCCATTTGGACCGAAACCGGGGAGCTGGAAATAAGCAATTGCAGGAAACCAGACTTCTGCTAGACAGCTGATAGAGCAGATATGAGACGAAATCATAGACGGGAGAGAACGCGGCGATGCTGCATCAAACCACATTTTTAACGATTTACATATTAACTATTACATTTATCTTCGGCTGTGCCCTCGGCAGTTTCACAGACTGTCTGGCGGGGCGGATGCTTGCGGGAACTTCGATCCTAAAGGGGAGATCGCACTGTGATGCCTGCGGGCATGTGCTGGGCGTGCCGGATCTGGTGCCGCTGTTTTCGTGGCTGTGTCTGCGGGGCAGATGCCGTTACTGTGGGGCAAAGATCCCGGCGGAATCGTTCTGGGCGGAACTTGTCTCGGGGATCGCGTGCTGCCTGATCGTGTACCGGTTCGATGTTTCGGTGCTGGCACTGCGGGGGATGCTTCTGTGGATTGTGTTTTTGTGCCTGACGCTCACGGATCTGCATGCGTGGATCATACCGGATCGCCTGCAGGTGGCAGGAGTCCTGATTTTTTTCGGAACGGCAGTCTGTCTGCCGGAAACGGGCGCACAGATATTGCGTGGTGTTCTGACGGGGGCTGGCTTGTCGGGCGGTATGCTGGCACTTTCACTTTTATTTGAGCGCCTGACGGGAAAGGAAAGCCTGGGAGGCGGGGATATCAAGCTCTTTTTTGTGACGGGGCTGTACCTTCGTTCTATCTGGGAGGTATTGTTTTTTCTGATTCTCAGCTGTGTGCTTGGAATCGGATGTTCGTTGGTTTGGAGAAAGGGGAAAATCCCATTTGGACCGGCGATTGCGGTAGCTTTCTTTCTGATGCTTCTGTTTGGTGAACAACTGACAGGATGGTATAGGGGGCTGTGGCTTTTGTAAGCTGTACACGATAAAACTCTTTTAAGGGGAGTGCAGAGATGAAGAATTGTTTAGGAATTGAAATTGGACATTACCGTATCAAGATTGCATATGCGGAAAAGGGTGAACTGAAAGAGTTCATCAGCGAGCGGGTTCAGGGAATGGATCTGACCGATATGCACGTCTGTGCGGATTTGATAAAGGATTTATTGAAAGAATATGCGATCCGGTGCCGGAATGTGGTATTTGTCATCCGTCAGGAGGACGTGTATGTGCGGCGGTTTGAGATGCCGCTGATGACGGAAGAACAGCTCCGGCTGAATCTGCCGTATGAGTTTCATGACTATATCGGCAATGAGATGGACAAGTATGTTTTTGATTACGCGATGATTCAGACGAAAGAGAGGACGATGGATCTTCTTGGTGCGGCGTGCACGAAGACGCTGTCGCAGCAGTTTGAAAAGCTGGCAAAGATGGCGTGCCTGAAGCTCGTCGGCCTGGTCCCGGCGGTGCTTGGCCTGGAGCGGATTCTGGAGTATGCACAAGAGCGAAAGGATTACGCTGTTCTGGATCTGGGAACCCAGGCGCTGCGGATTCATTTCTTCCGTGAGGGGGTTTATGATATTACCCGTACCATGGAGCCGGGCTGTGAGGAGATCGAGCAGATCCGTTTGGGAGATAAGAACAAGATGCAGGAACTGGGAATTGAGGTGGAGGAAGAAAACCGCGAGGAGACCGACAAAGAAAAGATGGCGGCTGTGCTGGAGGAGCAGTACCGGACCCGCGCCGTCCAGGTCATGCGAGTTTTGAACTTTTATAGTTTCAACAATGTGAATAATACGATCGACAGCCTCTATTATTGCGGCGGAGGCGCACGATACGGGGAATTGATTGATGCGCTGAAAGAAACGCTGGATCTGCCGGTGCGGAGTGTGGCGGAGCTTCTGCCGGAGGTCTCTCTGGATGAGGAAGACGAGTGGATCGACAGCCCACAGGCATACGGTGTATTACTTGCATAAGGAGGAAGAGCGGTGGCTGATTTAAAATCAATCGCGAATATGCAGATTGGCGGTCCGAAGTATCCGAAAAAACGGCGCATCAATCTGTATCAGAAGCAGACTAAAAAAGGAAAAATAGCGGCGGAGCTGGGCGCGTTTGCCGTTTTTATGGTTTTTGTCTACGGATTTTCGAGATTTGGCGTAATGCTTCCCCTGCAGGAGGCAGACCGGGCAGAGGCGGTTTATGCGGCGACAGAGAAGGAGCTTCGTACATTGGAGAAATCCAACGAGGTGTACGGTGAGGTCCTGGCAGAGTACGCGCATTATGGAAATGGGTATCTGAATGAGGAAGAGAGTAAGCTTCCGGACCGCCGGATGATGCTGGATTCCCTGAAATCACAGATTTTCCCGCTGACGGCAGTTTCGAGTGTTTCGATCACCTCGGATCAGATGTCATTGGAAGGAACCATTCCCAATGGTACACTCTTTCCGCAGCTGGTCCGTGATGCACAGGCGGATCCGAATGCGCGCTATGTGACCGCTTCGCTGGAGGAAACAGTGAAGAAAGATGGCGAAGAGAGAGTTCTGGCATCTTTGAAGCAGGTGGGAGTGTCAATGGCTGTATTTTTTAACGAACCAGAAGAGGGCAAAGAAGAATGAATTCGTTAGGGAAATATGTATTAACAAAAACACAGAAAATAGTGCTGCTGGTTGTAGTCTTTGCCCTGATCGCGGGCGGCTACTATGCCGGATTTTACCTGCCGGTGCAGCGGCGGATTGAGGTGGCGGACACGGCGGAGCTGGATGCCCAGATTCAGCTGGAGCAGATGAAAGCGATGCAGATCCGGCAGATGGAGGAAGAGATCGAGGAAAACAAGGCATCGAATGCGCCGATGGTTCCGGCCTACAATCATTTCAAGACAGAGACGGAGGAACTGAACCGTATTTTTGCGAATGCGTATGATTTTACTTTCCAGTATTCAGAGCCGCAGGTGGACGGAATGGAGATCCGCCGCGCGATGAATATTTCTTTTACGGCAGATTCGTTTGATCACGCTGTTTCAATGCTTCATGAGGTGGTCGAAGGACCATACCGCTGTCTGATCGAGGATCTGAGCATTCAGGATGATAAAGATCTGGAAAATGAAGAGTTAGAGGATATCCGCATCCACCCGGTGGCGGTGGCGTTCCAGCTGACCTATTTTGAGACCCGCTACGATGCGGAATCGGAGGAAGGCCTGGAGCTGGAACCGGAGGAGACGCAGGCACCGTCGGGACTGGAAAATGCGGATGTGTCGAACCTGCAGCGTTCGGACCTTGAGACAGCGGCAGAGGCGGCGCTGGGAGAATAAAGCATGAAAAAAGCAGAGAACAGTGAAAAACGCCCGGAAATCTGGAGGCAGGTTTTCATGCGTATGAAAAATCAGGATGGCGCCAGCTTGATGGCGGCGCTCCTGTTTTTTGTGTTTTGCGGGGTAGGCGCGTCGATCATTCTGGCGTCCGCCTCTGCATCGGCTGGTAAGATCCGGAATCTTCCGGGAGAAGATCAGAAGCGGTATGCGGTGGACTCGGCGGCGGTATTTCTGCGGGATGAACTGCAGAAGACGGAGAATATAGTCAAGATCAAGGAAGTGATCGTGCATGACAGCCGGGAAGACGAGGAAGACGATGAGGATGATTTTTACTGCTACTACGTCGGCAGCCGGAAAAACACGGATAATGAGGCGTCGTGGCAGAAGTTCTATGGAACGGATTCGGATTTGTCAAGCCTAGAGAGTGGGAATAGCGCGATTCTCGATTCACTGATCGTGGATATTTATAGAAATAATGAGTATCGGAAGCTGGCAGACGGGGACGATGCGTCGGAGGAAGAAATGGCGTACAAAGATTTTACCCTGTCAGTGAAGAAAGACGGAACGAGCGGGAACACGATTGACCCGTTAAAGACCAGTGTACGTCTGTGGATGACGAATGATTATAAAATCAAGGCGGTTATCTCAGATACAGTAACGGCGGATGACAGGAAGGAAGAGCGGTGCGAGAAACGGCTGGAGCTGGAAGCAGCACATAGCTCCGAGAGGAAGAAGGTCACAGTATCGGGCGATGACGATTCCTACACGATCACGACGACGACCATCATTACGACGATCCGCTGGCAGAACGGAACAATAGAGAAGGAGCTGCTGCAGAATGATAAGTAGAATGAAATGGGCAGCTGGAAGAAAGCTGCGTGCCAATGCGGGAGAGACGCTGACAGAGGTACTGATATCGGTTCTTGTGATTGCACTGGGAATGACGATGTTTCTGAGTGCATTTCTGGCGTCCGGCAGGATGCTGCAGCAGGGCGAAGAGCAGATGGCGGGCTATTATGACAGCCGCAATCAGCTGGAGAACAACCGGACAGCGGAACAGGCGTCGGGCAGATATGTTCTGGAGCTGGAGGCATCTGGAACCGGCGGCATGAAGAAAAGCCTGGCGTCAAATGCCTACCAGACAGGCACACAGACGAATTACCGGACGGGACAGTATCCGATCGTGCTGTATGTGAGCCAGGCTGATTCGGATGCAGAAGAGGAAGAGGTAAACTTACAAGATCTGCTTTACAGATACCGATAGAGGAGACAGAGATGGGACAGGAGAGAAGTGAATGCCGTAGATGCAGAAATAGGCATTGCAGGCAGCAGAAACAGACGGCATCCAAGGGTCACTGCAAGCTCTTTTCAGTATGTCAGAAAAAACTCCGGTCAAAGAACGGTATGACGCTGACGGAGCTGCTGGCGGCGATTGTGATTCTCGGCATGATCGGCACGGTGCTTGGGGGCGGCGTGATGATGGTAAAAAATGTTTACCAGAGGACGCAGGATCAGGCAGATGCAGAGCAGGCGCTGTCGCTCACGGCGCAGCTGATGACCGATGAATTTGCCAATGCGCTGGAAGTGAAAAATTCTGCTGGGACTTCCGAAACAGGAGAAATGGTAACACCTCTTTTGCGGAGTGGAAACAGCCACCTGTGGCTGCACTTTAGTGCGACAGACTGGTCTGGCACGGGCATTGAAAAATGGTATGGGGATTATACTTACGATGATGCGTATAATAAGATACCTCTGCTGACGCAGGCGGCGATCTCGGATGAATATTATACGGCATTTGATGGCTATACCTATTCGGAGGAGACGGCGTGCTTTACGGTTCAAAATCTGGCGATCTACCGGAAAAAAGATACGATGGGAACTTCCCGGAAAGCGGTGGTAAAGCCGATTAACCTGACCGTGCGTGCGGTCAACCTGGATCAGAAATAAAATTAAAAGAGGAACGAGGACAGATGGAGCAGAAGAGACAGAACAAACAGAAGAGAAGGGCGGCGTTTACGCTGGCGGAATTTTTGACGGTGATTGCGATTGTCGGTATTCTTGCCAGTCTTTCTTTTGTTGCGGTGATTCATTACCAGAGAAAGCTCCGCCGTCTGGAGATGGATCAGACGGCGAAGGAGATCTTTCTGGCGGCGCAGAATCATCTGACACTGGAGGTCTCCAGTGGGACGATTCCGCGTCTGCTCCATATGGAGGCACAGGGGGAATTTTCAGACGATCAAAAGCAGGCAAAGCTGGGAATTTCGGTAGATAATACAGTGCTGGCGGAGGAGAAAGAGGGAAATATCTACGGGGTTCTCTATGTGCCGGAAAAACAGGAAGGGCAGCCTGAATCGGAACAAGAAGAGTCTGGCGGTGAGATGGCGCTGGCATCTGCGAATGGGACCGAGGAGATCCGGCAGCGCCTTCTTCCGTTTGGATCGATTGATGAGACCGTCCGTGGAGACGGGAGCTATCTTATTTTCTATGATCCGGAGGCAGGACTGGTCCGCGAGGTGTGGTATTCGGATCGTTATCAGTTTGTGCAGACGGATATCGGAAGCGAGGCACTTCTGGCGGCGGCGTCTGATGCCGGAAAACGGGAGCGGTTTACGGGAGCTAACTCCAATTATAAGGATCAGAAACTGCCGATCGGATATTACGCATCAGGAAATCTGGAAGTCCCGGAACTGCCGGTGGAGGAATTCGAGGCGCCGACAGTGAAACTGGTGAATGATGATATTTTATATGCAAAAATCGAGGATCCGAATAAAAATGAACATTCACTGAGTCTGTTTGTAAAGGGAGAAAAGAGCGGTACAACCGGATACATCGAGATCAATCCCCCGGAAACCAGCCGCTCGGCGCGTGTGGCGAAGGTGTCCGGAGCTTCGGGCAATTCGGATGGAACGTATCAGGTCATTCTGGATGACATAGCGGCGCCAGCCGGCACGGGCACAAGTACAGGATTCAAATTTATGGATTTCAACCAGCCGGCACAGACGGATATGATATTTCAGCAGGATGAAAGAGGTTTTGCCTCCTTTATTCCGGGCGAAAATATCTTTGTGTACGCGCAGGTTTTCAACAATGAAGCGCTTTCGCAGGTTAAGACGAGCAATATAGAATCCGGCAGCAGCCTCTTTGCATCGATCAGTACGGACCGAAGCGCGGAGATTGGCAGCTTCCGCCATCTGGAAAATCTGGATGAGCGGGTTTCAGGCTGGGATCCGGATCAGCTGTACACTGGGGCGGTGACTACATCCAAAACGGTTACGGCGATGCAGAATAGTGATCTGACCTGGAAAGCGGGAGAAAACATTGCGGACGAGAGCGGTTACTGCGGACATGTGGCGAAGCTGCATACGGCATTTGGCTCGAATTTTTTGAATCAGAATGCGGAAACCATCTCGATTGCCTACCGGGTGACGGATCAAACGAATGCAGATCGGACGAACCCGACGGCACAGGCATATACCACGGAGGCGGGAAGCTATCTTCCGCTTAGTCTGCCGTATCCACTGGACTATCAGGGAAATACATACCGGATCGATGGTCTGCAGGTAGGAAAAACGGCGGGAAGTTCAATCACAGCAGTAGATGGGACGGGTGGACTGTTTGGAACGGTAACACAGGATATGAGTGTTAAAAACCTGCTGATCTGCCAGCCGGTGGTCCGGACGAAGGCGAGTGCAGGCGCTTTGATTGGTGCGGTGACGCCGGGAACGGATTCCCGGGGAGCTACGAATCTGGCAACGGTAAAAATTAAAAATGTGCAGATTGAATATCCGCAGGTACAGGCAGAGCAGACCGGCGCTTCTGCCGGTGCGTTGGTGGGCACATTTGAGGGCGTCACTCTGACCGTCCAGGATGCACTGGCGGAGAATCATTTCCGTGATAAGCTGGGAAGCAGCACAGAAAAAGCGGCAGATCTGAAGCAGGAGGAAGAAAGCAAATACCGGATCCGCGCTTTAAAGGGAACGGCGGGCAGCCTGATCGGCACGGCAAAGGGGGAAATTTCTCTGACCGACAGCGCAGCGGCACTCTATGTGGAAGGCATGTACGCCGGCGGTCTGGTCGGAACTGTTGAGAAAGCATCAACTGCAGCCGCCGCAAGCGGTCCCACGGTGCAGATTCAGAGCTGTTATGTCGGCGGTCATACAGCAAACAAGAAGTTTGACACATCCCAGAAACCGGGGAATGGGGCAAATGCCAATGCAGCCTTTGAGAATCTTACCGGACGTTATAATGTAGCGGCATATACCGGCGGATTCGCAGGAGGTCTCGCCGCACAGCTTCCGGCAGACAGTCAGATAGCGAATACATATGTGTCGGCGTCGGTGTATTCGCCGACGGCTGAGGAAAAATCGGATGAAACGGAGGATGGAAGCGGAACGGCAGCGGATGAAACAGAGAATCCGGCGATGAAAGCACCTGCGTTTGTTGCGTTCTATGATTATGCAAGTAGAACGGATGGAAGGCTGCCGTCGGAGACGAGCGGTACGGGAACAAACAAAAAATCAGTTTATCCGGGCTGTTATGTGTGCAGTAAGGTGAATGAGAAATATGTGCTCGCATACGCAGAAGAACTTTCAGAACTGTTTGGTGCTGAGGGAACGGGTGCAGACAGCGAGAATACATATCCCTATGATCCAGAATTAAAGAAAGCAGAAATACCGATTTATCCCATGCCGACGATCCAGAAAGTAGCGGAAAAACTTGCTGCGCAGGACGCTTCAAAGGGATTTTCGTGGTTTCTGAATAACCATGTCGGGGACTGGGACAAGGGCGAGAACGAAGAGGCGCTGCATACTGGAAACAGGCTGCATATCGATTATGTCTCTCCGTCTCCGCTTGAAGAAAATCAGAGAATACATCTGATATTTTCGATTACCGGCGAATTGAGCGGTAAAACGATGTGGTATGTTCTCCAAGTCAATACTGGTGATTTGCAGGAAAATACTCTGAGAATGGGATCAAAATTTTGCTTAGTAGTGACACAAGAACAACCTACATGCTCTGTATAACAATACACAACGGTCTGCTGATC
>ENA-UEYG01001068-UEYG01001068.1-human-gut-metagenome-genome-assembly--contig:-NODE-1068-length-20683-cov-6.197030_pt1 | contig 20683 bp, 15 predicted proteins | sample MGYA00242933_ERZ507934 | MGnify/ENA primary metagenome ERZ507934 (study PRJEB26167, sample SAMN06115527) | human gut metagenome | host: Homo sapiens | place: China:Zejiang | collected 2015-11-10... | reverse complement strand
TGGCAAATTCCACATGCTTATCCCCAAATTATACTTCATTAGCGGCTCATACGATTCTTTCACAGCTGGCATAATCTTTGTCTATTTCATCCATTAGTTTCTTTTAAGAGAAACCCAATAATTGTATCACCTAAAAGAAAAATTATGAAAAAGTAGAAGAAGTAAAAACTAACTAGACTCCGATTCGGAAGCAAGAATGGAGTAGTAAAAGAAGTAGAAAACTGAAAAACATGTTTAACTCAAACCTATTTTATTTATGACGAAAAAAAGTAACCTATCCTTAAGGTTTACAAGAGTATGGGAAAAACACTGCCTGAAAACAGCAGCCGCAACTTTATTACTGTGCTGCGTGCTGCCCGTACAAGCAAAAGCCGATACTTACAAAACACAAGAGACTGCAAGTATACAACAGCAAACAGTGAAGACCACCGGTGTTATCATCGACAACACGGGTGAGCCTCTTATTGGAGTTTCCGTAAAAGTGCAGGGCACCAATACCGGAACCATCACTGACCTGGATGGAAAATTCTCAATTGACACTCCCCCAAAAGCTCTCCTTGAGTTTTCATTTATCGGTTATAAAACCATTATCATGGAAGTGACCGGAAAGGAACTCCATATCACTATGCAGGAAGATTCAAAACAATTGGACGAAGTGGTAGTAGTGGGTTACGGCTCACAAAAGAAAGTAAACGTTACTGGTTCTGTAAGCATGGTCAATGCAGACGTCTTGGAATCACGTCCCGTACAAAATGTGTCACAAGCATTACAAGGGGTTATTCCCGGACTAAATATGTCTGTAGGAAGTAGCGGTGGCACGTTGGATGGCAAACTAAACGTGAATATCCGTGGAGCGGGTACGATAAGTGACGGATCGAGCAGCAGTCCGCTGGTATTGATCGACGGAATCGAAGGAGACATGAACACTGTTAACCCAAACGATATTGAATCGGTATCTGTACTGAAGGACGCAGCCTCTTCATCAATCTATGGTGCACGTGCGGCATTCGGAGTCATCCTGATTACTACGAAGAGTGGCAAGAGTGGTAAAACCCGTGTAAACTATTCGGGTAATGTGCGTTTCTCAGATGCTATTCAGTTGCCCGATATGGTGGATTCTTACACTTTTGCACAATACTTTAACCGGGCTTCGACCAATGGTGGAGAATCTCCTACCTTTGATGAAAAAGCATTGCAAAATATCCTGGACTTCCAAAACGGAAAATTTACTGACCCTTCTACTCCCGAATATTATGGAGTGGAGGCCGGACCGGACGGCAAATGGAAAAGCTATGCAGGATCTTTTGCCAATACAGACTGGTTCAAAGAGTTCTATAAGAGCTGGACGCCTTCTACGGAACACAACCTGAGTATCAGTGGAGGAACTGAGAAACTGACCTATATGATCAGTGGCAGCTTCCTGAATCAGAACGGCCTTATCAGGCATGGCGAAGATAACTTCAACCGCTATACGATGAACGCCAAAATTTCGGCAAAACCTGCGGAATGGGTCACATTGAACTATACAAGCAAATGGACCCGTGAGGATTATGACCGTCCCACCTACATGACAGGTGCGTTTTTTCATAACATTGCCCGTCGCTGGCCCACTTGCGCTCCAATGGATCCAAACGGCCATTATATGCCCAACATGGAAATCATCCAATTGGAAGAGGGAGGCGTACAAACCAGTCAAAGAAATTGGTATACCAATCAGCTGCAAGCCATCTTCGAGCCCGTTAAAGACTGGCGAATCGTAGTAGAAGGAAGCATGCGTACGTATACGCGAAAACAACACTGGGCTGTATTACCGATCTATGGATATGACGTAAACAATAAACCTTATTTATTGTCATGGAACGGTGGAGCAGCAGGGTATTCGGAGGTTCAGGACGAACGTGAAGATGAAGATTATTTCTCCGGAAACATTTATAGTGACTATGCAAAAACAATCGGTAATCATTATTTTAAAGTGATGGGCGGTTTCAATGCCGAACTCTTCCGGCCAAGCGGAATGACCGGGTTTGGAACCGACCTGATCAGCTCGAATGTCCCTTCTTTAGGATTGACACAGGACAATCAGAAAGCAAGTGCATGGGCACGTGAAAGAGCAATTGCCGGTTTCTTCGGACGTGTGAACTATAACTATAAAGAACGGTATATGTTAGAAGCCAATCTGCGTTATGACGGTTCTTCACGGTTTGTTGGCGATAAGCGCTGGGGGGTGTTTCCGTCATTCTCCGCCGGATGGAATATTGCACGCGAAGACTTCTTCCGTCCATTGGCCGGTGTTATCGGCACTTTGAAGTTAAGAGGTTCTTGGGGGCAGCTTGGTAACAACAACACGGATAAGGCCAATGCCTGGTATCCGTTTTACCAGAATATGATTACGGGATCTGCCAATTCGGGATGGTTGATCGACAGTAAAAAGCAAAACACTGCCCAACTTCCGGGTATCGTCAATTCACTGATGACCTGGGAAACCATTGAATCATGGGACATTGGTTTGGATTTCGGTTTACTCGATAACCGTCTGACAGGATCGGTTGGCTATTATAACCGTTATACATACGATATGATCGGTCCGGCTCCTATATTACCTCCCGTGTTAGGGGCCCTACCTCCCCAAGTGAACAACTGTGATATGAAGTCATACGGTTGGGAGTTGGAACTTTCATGGAGAGATCGCATCAGTGAATTTGATTATAGTGCACGATTTGTTTTATCTGACGGGAAGCGTAAAATATTGAGATATCCGAATCCTACGAACTCACTCTCTTCGGATGTATACTATAATGGACAAATATTGGGTGACATCTGGGGATACAAAACGGTCGGTATTGCACAAACCCAGGAAGAAATGAATGCACACTTGGCCAATGGAGGTACCCCAAATTGGGGAACGAACTGGGGAGCCGGTGACGTTATGTATGCCAATCTTGATGGAAAAGAAGGTGTCAACAATGGTTCGAATACTTTGGAAGATCATGGTGACCTGACAATAATCGGTAACAACACCCCAAGATATAATTTCGGTTTGACGTTGACCGGGGCATGGAAAGGATTCGACTTTTCGGTGTTCCTGCAAGGGGTAATGAAAAGGGATTATTGGTTGGACGGGCCATACTTCTGGGGGGCCAATGGAGGATTGTGGCAATCGACTGCATTCAAAGAACATATGGATTATTGGCGTCCTGAAGGCGATCCACTCGGTGCAAACACCAATGCTTATTATCCCAAACCCTATTTTAATACGGATAAAAACCAGAAAGTACAAAGCGGATATCTTCAGAATGCTGCATATTGCCGCCTGAAGAATGCTCAGATAGGTTATACTCTGCCTAAAACATGGACTCGAAAAGCGGCAATGGAATCGGTGCGTGTTTATGTGTCCGGAGACAATCTGGTTACCTTTTCGGGAATCAGCGGAGTATTTGATCCGGAATTATTGGGTAGCGACTGGGGAGACGGTAAGCTCTATCCCTTGCAAAGAACGATTTCTATCGGCTTAAATGTTAACTTCTAATTTTACCAGACAAATTATGAAAATAAAACTGAAACATATTTATTTCTGCTCATTAATCGGAATGGGCGGATTGGCACTGACTTCGTGTAATGATTTTCTGGATCGTTCGCCTATCAGTGACATCACTCCGGAAGATTACTTCAACACTGTAGATCAAGTGGGAAGCTATGTTATCAATTATTACGATGACTACCTTGAAAACTCAAATACGACTAAAATGTATCACCAAAGAGCATGGAACTCCGGAGTGGTACGAAATGATGCGAACACTGACAATTTATTGAGTGATGACGGAAACCTGGATTATTTTGCGGGAAATAAGCAAGTACCCGAAGGGAAGAATATTCAGGAACCTCTGAATCGTATTCGGGTATGGAATTATCTTTTTGAGAAAGTATTACCTAAAGAAAAAGAAGGTACAATCCCCGGAGATGCAGAACTGTTAAAGCAATACATCGGAGAAGCCTATTTTTTCCGTGCGTTGGCATATTATAACGCATTGGTACGTTTCGGTGATTATCCCATCATTACCGAAGTATTGCCGGATGATTCGGAAACACTGATCAAAAAAAGTCAGCGTGCCCCGCGCAATGAAGTGGCACGTTTCATCCTAAAAGATCTTGACGAAGCTGTCAGTCGACTGAAGGAACGTGGTTTTCAGAATAACCAACGCATCAACAAACAGGCTGCATTAGTGCTGAAATCAAGAGTTGCACTGTTTGAAGCAACTTTTGAAAAATATCATCAGGGAACGGGACGCATACCCGGCGATCCCACATGGCCCGGAGCCGCCATGAGTTATAACAGTGGAAAAACATTCGATATTGCTGGCGAAATAAACTTCTTCCTGACCGAGGCAATGCAGGCAGCGGTAGCTGTTGCAGACCATGTTCAATTGGCAGAGAACTCGCATGTAATGAATCCTCCATACAATACACTTTATGGATGGAATCCTTATTTTGAAATGTTCAGTCAACCGGATCTTTCGAATGTGGAAGAAGTACTGTTGTGGAAACAGTATAACCTGTCACTTACCGTGTCGCATTGTGTGGGGGCCCGCCTTAAAAACGGAGATCGTACCGGACTGACACGTTCGTTGATCAAAACATTCCTGATGAAAGACGGTCTGCCTATTTATGCAAGTAATAGTACTATTGATGACAGAACGGTGTCTGACGAAAAGAAAGACCGCGACGAGCGCTTGCAATTGTTTGTATGGGGAGAAAAAGATGCCTGGATGACAGATGAAAGAGCGGATACAGTGAAGAATTACAATAAGGATCAGGCGGGAAACTCAGTGACAAATCCGGTACCGGTACCTTGGGTAAAATCTACTGTAATCAGTGATCAGGAACAGACACGTGATATCACCGGTTATCGTTCCCGTAAGTTCTATCCGTATGATGATGAACAAAGTAAGTCGGACGAACTGCTGGGGACCAATGCCTGTCCTATTTTCCGTGCTTCCGAAGCATATCTTAACTACATAGAGGCTTGTTATGAGAAGAATGGTACGCTGGACAGCAAGGCACAGGAATATTGGAAAGCCATACGCAGACGTGCCGGTGTCGATGAAGACTATCAGAAGACAATCGCCCGCACGGATCTGGGGCGCGAAGACGATCTGGGAGTTTACTCAGGAGACCGGATGGTGGACGCTACACTTTACAACATACGTCGCGAACGTCGCTGCGAATTTATTGCCGAAGGCATGCGCTGGGATGACCTGAAAAGATGGCGCTCTTGGGACCGGCTATTTACGGAGCCATATATTGTGGAGGGCATTAACTTCTGGGATGAAGCCTATAAACTTTACACAACCGTAGATAAAGACGGCAATGAAAAATCCGCGGTGGTAGCTGATGGCAGCACGTCTGCCAACATGTCGCCAAAATCGGACGGGAAATACGTACGGCCATTGCGTAGGACACAAACCAATAATCAGCTTTATGACGGATATACCTGGAAAAAAGCTTATTATCTGGAACCACTCGGCTTACAGGACTTGCAATTGTCGGCCACCAATCCGGAGGATATCAATACATCTATGATGTATCAAAATCCATATTGGCCTGCCGGCACAGGCAAAGCGCTTGAATGATACCGCTAAACGTATAAAAAACGTAATATGATAAGTTCACCACAGAGTTTACACAAAGCAAATTTGCCAGTGTATCCTGTGGTGAACAAAAACAAATCTCCGAGTGAACTTATCTTATGTTTTTTAAGTTATATAATGTATAAAGAAGACAATAAACGGAATGATAAAATCAAATCTGACCGACTACCATAAACAACAACTTAAAAAAATATAAGAAATTATGAATTCACATCAAGAATTATTCGGTGGAAATATTCCACAAGATGTAACTGGAAAACAAGGCGAAAACGCTATCTTCATTGTCTACGGGCTGAAACAATCGGATAACACTATAAAACAAGTAAAAGATCTATGTGCTAACTTTTCCGCACTGATACGCAGTATGCGTAACCGATTTCCCGAAATGCAATTCAGTTGTACGATCGGATTCGGAGCTGATGCTTGGAAACAACTTTTTCCGGAGCAGGGCAATCCTAAGGAATTAAAGACTTTTGAAACAATTAAAGGAGCTAAATATATTGCGGTTTCAACCCCCGGTGATATTCTTCTACACATCCGGGCAAAACAGATGGGACTCTGCTTTGAGTTTGCCTCCATTATCGACGAAAAGCTGAAAGGGGTTGTAGATTCAATCGATGAAACTCATGGATTCAGGTATATGGATGGAAAAGCAATCATCGGTTTTGTGGACGGTACCGAAAATCCGGCAGTAGATGAGAATCCCTATCATTTTGCGGTGATAGGTGACGAGGACCCGGACTTTATCGGTGGCAGTTACGTCTTCGTACAAAAATACATTCACGACATGACTGCATGGAATTCACTTCCGGTCGAAGCCCAGGAAAAGGTAATCGGCCGTCATAAATACAATGATGTGGAATTGTCGGACGAGGAAAAGCCGCAAAATGCACACAACGCTGTCACTAATATTGGAGACGACTTGAAAATAGTACGTGCCAATATGCCGTTTGCCAATACTTCGAAAGGAGAATACGGAACATATTTTATCGGCTATGCAAGTACCTTTAGCACCACCCACAAAATGTTGGAGAATATGTTTATCGGTGACCCTGTGGGAAACACCGACCGTTTACTGGACTTCAGCACTCCGATAACAGGAACCCTGTTTTTCGCACCTTCATACGATCTGCTTGCTAAACTCGGAGAGTAATAGTTACTCTCCATATAGTACAGTTTCTGCTATCCAGGCAAAAACATTAGCTATGAGTTTGGACGCATTATTATTAATGGTCCCGGAATTATTGTTTATACGGTTATCGGTAGTTGACGTCGAACTGGACGCCGAACTACCTATATCCGTATCACCCCAATAAACGATTCTCCTTGAATAATCAATGCCTAAAACAATACCTCCCGCAGGTCCCATCAATATAGGAGTAATGCCTTTGGATGCTTCCGTGTTGAGCTGTATTTCGCCATGATAAGCATCATAATTGCGTAAAGAGAAGTCGGTATTGATAGGAGTATATGGGGCACTGGTAAAAGGACCGGTAGTGGTAAAGTAATAGTTAGGTTGTCGTCTACTTCATCGGCAGTCAGGTTAAAAAATAAGGGGCTGCGGGTATTCACTTTATAATTTGAACTAATAATTTTAGCATTTACTTTGTGTCGATGCTTTTTGTGGGGGATTGCATTTATGGGCATAATGAATAATACCGATAATAGAATAAATAATACTCTTGTTTTCATTTCTATATTTATTTAATTGTTTACGGTTGCAAAGTTAGGGCAAACAATTATCATGAATGCATTTTCGCAGTCATACTATAGAAATGTAATGTGTTGATAAATAGATGGGTAACAAATGTGTTAGTCACACTTTGCTTTCTTCTCTACTCATTCTCTCTTTCATTTTGTATTTTTTCTGATTGAGAGGGTGCGTATCGGTATAGCCAAAACAAATTGCAATGGCTAATGGGCTAAGTGAAGTTTCCTGTAGGCAAAGGAGCAATTGATCATCTTCCGTTAGCCTGGGATATTCAATGTGGAGGAAAGATATATAACTTTGGTATATTCCGAATATTGTTTTTTTTAGTTGTTCCTGTTCCGTAGTGGTTAAAGCTTTCATTTGTTTTTTATTCGAACTGGTTTGTTTGGATAGAGTAATCACTCTTTGGTAAATGTTGCTTTGGGCAAATAGCCAATTGAGTAACTGCTGTTTCTCTTCTTTTAAACGAGCTATGGTTTGCTCCCTTTCTTCTATTTGCTGTTCTTTGTTTTCATGTTCTTGCTTTAAATTGTTCTGTTCCTGCTTTAATAAGGTAATCATTAGCTGATTGTTTTCAATGGTAGTTTCTAAAGATGATAACTTATTCTGTGTTTGCTCTAATGATTGTTTGTATTGGAGTTGAATACGTTTCTTCCGGTTTATATAGTTTTGATAAGCAAGTATAATGAGAAAGCAAATCGAAACGAATCCTGCAATAGTGCGGTGTATGGTGCGCTTTCCTTTTAGTTGTTCCTCTCTTACCCTCATTTTAGTATTATATTCATAAATCAGTTGCTGTATTTCAGTTGACTGTTCCATGTAAAATAATGAGTCTATGATAGCAGAATGTTCTTCTAAATAGGTATTTGCTGTCTTGTAATCTCCGTTTTCTTTTTCAAGATTATATAAACTTTTAAGGCATGAAGCTTTACTTTCAATGGATACGTCATCTAAAGCTTTGGTTAAATAGTAAAGAGCAGAGTCTTTATTTTTACCTGTTTTTAAAAGTAAATCTCCGAGATTGAAGTAGCAGTTTCCATGATTTTCCTTTTGAGGTAGTTCTTTGAGAGCCATTTTTTCATAATATAAGGCGGAATCAAGCTCGTTAAAATTATCAAATTTCAGGCTTAAATTGTGTTTAGACATTGCAATCTGTAGAGAATCTCCCGAAGCGATAGCATAATTTAGTGCTTCGCGCTGTAACATTAAGGTAGAGTCTTTGTCCTCTATTAAGCAATAATATGTACTGATATTGTTCAATGCTATTGATTTTTCCAGATCTGTAGTACAACATTCATACATAGTTTGGTATATTTCCATGGATTTATCATAATATCCGGCATCAAAATAGATATTTCCCAATGAACTGAGAAGTAAATTCTTTGTCTTAAGCTCTTTCGGGAAATCTTGTATGATGGTTAATCCCTTTTGGAAACAAGTTGTTGCTTCTTCTGCTTCTTCCATTTCAACAGCCAGTCTGCCTTTATAGAGCAATGCTATCGCTTTTTCTTTCTCGTCATCGTCATAATAATCTAATGCTACATTCAGCAGTGAGTCGCAAGGTAGCAAAGAGAGCTTGCACTTGTCCGTGGCACGTGCAAGGAGCAATGCATAGCGTGCGCATTCTTTGTCGGAAAGTCCTTCTATTTCTTCCGGTGATAAGTCCAATGACCGGAGTGCACTGTCGGGATATTCTTCTATGAGTGTATCGGCATATGAGAGTAATGTTTCTGTTTCGCTTTTGTGTGAACAAGAAAATAGTAGTAAAACAGTAAATAATGCTGTTGTAATCTTTAAGTTTACCATTTGGTCGGTTATTTTGTTGGCAGCAAAGGTATAAATAATTATTTATAAAGCTGATGATAAGAGGGCTGTTTTTATAGTTCATTCAGAAAAGCTATGGTTCGATTCATACTAATTTACCATCGCAGTCTATGAAAGGCCAGCAAACTTTCCTGTGCTTTGTTTGTTCCTTCGGCAAGAATGAGTTACTTTTGTCTTATCGCTGCCGAAATAATATGAAAACGGGAACAATTATAGAAGAGAATGTAAAAAGAATACCTTATGGCGTATCCAACTTTGTAGAAGTGGTGGAACAGAATCAATATTATGTGGATAAAACCATGTATCTGCCTTTACTGGAGCAGCAGCCCAACAGTTTATTCTTCATCCGTCCCCGCCGTTTTGGAAAGAGCATTTTCTTAAGTATGTTGCGGGCTTATTATGACATCGCCCAAAAAGAAAAGTTCCGGAAGCGCTTCGAAGGTTTGTGGATAGGCGGTCAGCCTACGCCGTTGCAGGGGAAATACCAGATACTCTATCTCGACTTCTCGCGCGTGGGAGGTATAGGTGCATTAGACCGGAATTTTGATGATTATTGCAGCGGAGCCTTGAATAATTTTGCTCTTATTTATGAACCTTACTATTATCCGGGGTTCGAAAAAGATATGAAAGAGCAATTCGGTTCTGCCAATAAACTGAACTTCCTGGATTGGCAGGCACACAATACCGGTGCTGCCCTTTACCTTATCATTGATGAATATGATAATTTTACCAACGTAGTCCTTAATGAACAAGGCAATGAGGTGTATCATGCCTTGACCCATGTCAGCGGCTTCTATCGAGAAGTATTCAAGAAGTTTAAAGGTATGTTCGAGCGCATCTTCATGACCGGCGTCAGCCCCGTCATCTTGGACGACCTGACCAGCGGATTCAACATCGGATGGAACATCAGTACCGACTTCCAATTCAACATGATGCTGGGATTCAGCGAAAAGGATGTGCGCGAAATGCTGCAATACTATAAGGATGTCGGGCAGCACAATGGCGACGTTGAAGCCATGATAGCGGAGATGAAGCCATGGTATGATAATTATTGTTTCGCCGAAGCAAGCTTAGACCGCGATCCGAAGATGTTCAACTGTGACATGGTGTTTTATTATCTGAGACATTACATTACTTTAGGAAAATCTCCCAAAGAAATGATAGATCCCAACACCCGTACGGATTACAACAAGATGAAGAAACTTATTCAACTGGATCGATTGGATGGTAATCGTAAAGGAGTGCTGCGCAAAATCACTGAGGAAGGTCAGATAGTCACCGCCCTGACCACTACTTTTCCTGCTACAGAGATTGCCAACCCGGAGATATTTCCCAGTCTGCTCTTCTATTACGGAATGCTCACCATCACCGCCACACGCGGACAGCGTATGGTACTTAGCATCCCTAACAACAATGTGCGTAAGCAGTATTATGAATTCATGCTGGAAGAGTATCAGGAGAGACGGTATATTGATCTCAACAGTATGCTGGACTTATTCTACGATATGGCTTACGATGGTCATTGGCGTGAATCACTGGAATTCATTGCTCACGCCTACAAGGAGAACTCTTCCGTTCGCAGTGCCATCGAAGGCGAGCGAAATATCCAAGGCTTTTTCACGGCTTATCTGAGTGTGAACGCCTACTACCTGCTTGCTCCCGAACTGGAACTGAACCATGGTTTCTGTGATCTTTTCCTAATGCCCGACCTGTTGCGTTATGAAGTGGCACACAGTTACATCATAGAACTAAAATACCTCTCCTCCAAAGATTCGGAATCGAAAACCGAAACGCAATGGCAGGAAGCAGTGGGGCAGGTAAGGATGTATGCTGCTGCCCCCAAGGTGAAGCAGTTGATACAGAATACGCAGTTACATTGCATTGTGGTACAGTTTCGAGGCTGCGAACTGGAACGAATGGAGGAGGTTTCTTTTTAAACTCTTTCACATTGTACTTCCACTCCTGCCGCATCCAAATCGGCTTCCATGGGCGGATTGCGTTTAGCGAGTTTCAGTTCAATAGCTTTAACAGTGGGGAAAGTGCGGAACAGGCGCTTTACAATACGTCCGCAAACATGTTCCAGCAATTTAGAAGGTATCTCCATCTCAGCTTTCACATTTTCGTATACATCGGCATAGCTGACGGTATGTGTCACATCGTCAGTCTCGGCTGCACGCGCAATATCGACTTTCAATTTCAGGTTAATGACAAATTCATTACCTACTTCCCGCTCTTGCTGACCTACACCGTGGTAGGCAAAGAAACGGACGTTATCAAGGAATATATAACTGTTCATATCAATGGAATATTAGGTTAATGACAAAAATAAGAATAACTGCCCAGTAAACAAAGAAAACAGGTATATTTGTATCCTGCCTACGCTGAATCCGAAAACGATTGAGGCTATGGCGGGGAAATGTGAGTATTACCGTTCCAACAAGAAAGTGAACTATGCCAAAGGTTTCGTGTGTACTACGGAAGCTCTGGCAGTCAGCGTATCAGGAACCTTCCGCTACGGGCTGATTGGTCGATGGGGAATCAGAAAATATTATCAGAAGCGGAAAGGAGAAACGCTGCTGTCGCCTGCAGAACAACAAGAAGTAATTGCCTTGGCCAAGAAACTGGGCCTGCAAAAAGGGGAGTATTTCGATAGTTATGTAGAGGAATATAACTGGTAACTAAGTTTCTGTGTCCTGTCATCCTGCGAACAGGTAATCACATCTTACGAACAAACAGCCGTGCCCTCGGCAGGTGAATGTATTTCACCTTACGAGGACACGGCTGTTTCCTTTCATTGTTATCTTGTTTACCTCAAATGGTAACTCCATTTACATGCCGAGGTAAAAGCGTTTACAATAGGAGGTAAAGAGCGTTACAATAAGCGGTAAAGGTCGTTACATCCAGCGGTAAATGCTTTTACATCATGGCGTAAATGAAATGTAAATGCAATGCGCTGATAATTAAAGCACTGAGGTGTTGCCTGAATATTATCCTTTTCGTCCGGTCTGTTCTATCAGTCCTTTGATCTTCTCGTTCAGGCTATCCGCTTTCATCAGTTGTTCCAGCGTCAGGTGCATACGGTAGCGCCAGTAATGTCTGGGGTTGGCAGGCACGTTGATGCGCTCTTCCTGTACATTGGGGTTGCGCCATTTTCCGTCCATAGCCATCCAGTCCTGCAAGGAGAGGATGCACAGGATAGAGTTGCTGTAAAGGTGGTTGCGTACCACTTGTTCGCAAAGTTCCGGAGTGGCAACGGCAGGTGCGGCGCCGTAGTGTCCCAGCATGGTGTTGTAGTACCGTTGCGTTTGTTGGAAATCTTCTTCCCACCAGCCGCGCAGCGTAGACATATCATGCGTAGAGATGGTGCAAACCGAGCGGTACGGATACCAGTCCGGATGTCCGAATTCCTGTGAAGGATCTTTCGGCATGCGTTGTATCTCCAGACTTAGGATGCGCAGATCGTTCATTACCCAAGCTACACAGTCGGGAATCATGCCGAGGTCTTCACCGCATACCAGCATACGGGTGGATTGCGTCAGTTGCGGCAACTTCTTCATGGCTTGTTCGCGCCAGAACTCGTTGTGGCGGTGATAGTAATACTGATCGTACAAACGATTGAACGCCGCCTTTTCCCAATCATTCAGGGCACGGTAGATGTAATCGTGTTGTACACCGATGCGTGGATGGAATTTGTGCGGGGCTTCACGGTCGGGCACAAACAATACGTCACTGATTAATGCGTATAGTCCGTCGCGTATCCAGATGCTGTCTTCGTCCGTCTTTCCGGCAAAGTATGCCTCTACTTTGCGTTGGGTGTCGAACTCAGGGCGCATACGGTATATTTCCCACGTTTCCGTAGGCTCTATGAAGGTCTGCTTTACGTAATCAGTATGCGGGCCGAACATTTGTCCGAGGAAGTATTCATGGATATAGGGTTTCGTAAAGAAATCTTCGCGGAATGCTATTCCGTAACCTTCTATTTCTTCGCGCGTCATTGGCAGGGCGGGGACAAACTGACCCAGCAGTCCGTGTACGGCATGCATCGGGATTTCCCAGATGCGGAAGAAGCCGAGGATGTGGTCGATACGGTAGGCATCGAAGTATTCTGACATTTTGCGGAAACGTTTCATCCACCAAGAATAACCGTCCTGCTCCATTACGTCCCAGTTGTAGGTGGGAAGGCCCCAATTCTGACCGTTTACGGAGAAATCATCGGGTGGTGCACCCGCTTGGCCGTTCAGGTTGAAATAATAAGGCTCTGTCCATGCTTCTACACTGTTGCGGCTGATACCGATGGGAATATCACCTTTCAACACTACACCGTTGGCGCGTGCATGTTCCGTCGCTGCCAACAGTTGCAGGTGCAAGTGGAACTGGATGAAGAAGTAGATGGCAATGTGTGGATAGTCGGCGGACTTAGGTTGACACAGCTTCTCAATTTCTTCGGCCTTATATTCGGAGAATTTCGGCCATTCGCGGAAGTTGGGCGTCTTGTAGGCATCGCGTAGATAGCTGAACACGGCGTATGGTTGTAACCATTCTTTGTTGCTTTCAAAGAATTGGCGGAAAGCTTTGGATGCCAATACTTTCTCGCCTTCCTGTTTGTATATCAGGCGGAAGTATTCCCATTTTGTCTGGTTTACTGCTTCATAATCTACAGTGGACAGGGCGTTCAGCTCTTTTTGACGCTTTTTGAATTCGGCCATTTTCTCTTTGTCTTTCAGCGTTCCCATCTGTTTCAGATCCGCATACATGGGATGGAAAGCATAAATGGAAATACTGCTGTATGGATAAGAATCCGTCCATGTATGCGTCATGGTAGTATCGTTGATAGGCAATATTTGTACGGCTTTCTGATGGGTAAGTACTGCCCAGTCTATCATCTGCCTGAGATCGCCGAAGTCGCCTACGCCGAAGCTCTTTTCGGAGCGCAGCGAGAAGATGGGCACGGCTACTCCGGCACCTTTCCAGTCGGGCAGGGCGAAGTAAACGTAACGGTCACCAATTACCAGTGTTTCGTTAGCGCCTATCTGCGGATCGGCCATGTAGCGGTTGGGGTTGTTCTCCCATGCCACGGCACGATGCTCTTTCTTATTATAAAGGATGAATTTGTACTCCAGCGGGAAACTGATTTTCGAGGCGTCTACTTCGACTTGCCATTCAGGGAAGTTGGAGTCGCTCATCAGAACGGCTTTATCCGCGTCCCAATCTCCCAGAACTTTCTGGTTGCCGCAAATGCCCAGGCAGTGGTCATTGTCGATGCACGGAGCATACGCTTTGATCACTAATCCTTTCTTGTGGCTTTTGGGGGCGGCACTACGTTCGGGATGTGCAAGCAGGGACTCCGTGAAAGCAGATGTGTAGAAGTATTGCTGTTCGGGCAGATTCTTCCAGCAGTCTTGCAGGCGGTAGACCTTCTTCTTGTCAGCCGATACATAGAGCGTGCGGGGAAGGCTGTTCCACTCCGTACGTGTATCTTTGCCGTCGCGATAAATGTGATAACTGTATTGTACGATGCCGTTTTCAGGCGCTTGAATGTCCGCATCTAAAGTCCAGTGAATGCCATCCACTGTTTGTAAGGGTACGGCTTTACCGGGTTGATTGTTACCCAGTTCAGGAATAGATCCTAAGACTCTGACCTCTTCACCCCAACTTGTGCGGTACTCGATATGAAAAGATAGTATCATATAATATTAGATTTAGTAATAGCTGCATTGACTATGCAAGTATAGACATTATTCCGCATAATCAAGCAGCTACCGCTATCTAAGTTTTTTAAATTCCTATGCAAACGTTTGTGCTTGCATTTCACAGGTCTGTTTTTATCCGCAACGTGAAGCTCCGCAAGTGGTACAAATGAGGCAACCTTCCTGATATACAAGTGTTTCGTTGCCGCAGTTCGGACATTTCTTGCCTTTGGCTTCTGTGCCGTCCGTTATGTATTTCTTCAATGCGCGCTCCACACCGTTCTTCCAGGTGTTGATGCTTTCGCTGTCCAGTTGCAAAGAGCCGACCAGCTTGATAACCTGTTCGATAGGCATACGATAACGCAATACTCCGGAGATCAGTTTGGCGTAGTTCCAGTATTCCTTGTTGAACTTTTCGGACAGACCTTCGATGGTGACTTTATATCCGCGTTTGTTCTGGAACTGGAAGTCGTAACGCTTGCTGCCGTCCTTGTCCACCTTCTTAATAATGTGTCCGGAAGTAACGTTCTTCGGCAGAATGATACCTTCGTCATCGTCCTGAAGACCGGTGAAGATTTCGTAAGGATGTCCGTCCAGCAAACCGACGAATGCCACCCACTTTTCTTTATTATTCTGGAAACGTACGATGTCGGCATCCAGAACTGACGGGCGGGTTTCTACTACCGTAGGCGGTTTGCAAGGAGGCATTTCTTCTTTCTTATCGCTCTTGGCAGAAATGAGTACGCCCGAACGTGAGCCGTCACGATAAACCGTACAACCTTTACAACCGGATTTCCATGCCTCTACATACAGGCGGTTTACCAGGTCTTCATCCACATCGTTCGGCAGATTGATGGTCACACTGATGGAGTGGTCTACCCATTTCTGGATACGTCCCTGCATCTTGACTTTCATCAGCCAGTCTACATCGTTTGAGGTTGCTTTATAATAAGGTGATTGCTCAACCAATACATCAATCTCTTCTTGTGTGTAACGTTTAGAAGGATTGTGCCCTTGTGCTTCCATCCATGTAACAAATTTGGGATGGAAGACGATATATTCTTCAAAAGCATCTCCTGTTTCATCCACGAAGTCTACGTGTACGTTGGTGTCGTTCGGATTTACTTTACGGCGACGCTTGTATACGGGCAAGAATACAGGCTCGATACCTGAGGTAGTTTGAGTCATCAGACTGGTGGTTCCCGTCGGTGCAATGGTGAGGCAGGCAATATTGCGGCGGCCGTATTTCTTCATATCCTCATACAACTGGGGATCTGCTTCGCGCAAACGATTGATGAACGGATTATTCTTTTCACGTTCGGTATCGTAAATTTCGAATGCGCCACGTTCTTTTGCCATTTCTACCGATGAACGGTAAGCACTCAGGGCAACGGTCTTGTGTACTTTTTCAGAGAATTCGGTAGCTTCTTCCGTACCGTAACGCAATCCCAGTGCAGCAAGCATATCACCTTCGGCAGTAATACCTACACCGGTACGGCGTCCTTGTCCGCTCTTCTTATAAATCTTGTCCCACAATACACGTTCTGTATGTCTCACATCTTCGCTTTCGGGGTCAGCATCAATCTTTTCCATGATGCGTTCTATCTTCTCCAATTCCAGATCGATGATATCGTCCATAATGCGTTGAGCCAACGCTACATGTTTCTGGAACAATTCAAAGTCAAAGTATGCATCCGGTTTGAAAGGATTTACCACATAGGAATAAAGATTGATAGCCAGCAAACGGCAGGAATCATACGGGCACAAAGGGATTTCACCGCATGGATTGGTGGAAACTGTGCGGTATCCCAAGTCTGCATAGCAATCGGGTACGGATTCTTTTAATATGGTATCCCAGAACAATACACCCGGTTCTGCCGATTTCCATGCATTGTGAACGATCTTCTTCCACAAATTGGTTGCATTGATTTCCTTTTGCACTGTTGGTTCAGCGGCATTGACTGGATATTGTTGAATATATGGAGTACCTGTGATAGCAGCGGTCATAAATGCATCGTCCAGTTTCACAGATACATTGGCACCTGTAACTTTACCTTCCGTCATTTTAGCATCGATGAATGCTTCTGAATCGGGATGTTTGATAGATACACTCAGCATCAGTGCGCCACGTCGTCCGTCCTGAGCAACTTCACGCGTAGAATTGGAGTAACGCTCCATGAATGGCACCAGGCCGGTAGAGGTTAAGGCCGAATTTTTCACCGGAGAACCTTTCGGGCGGATGTGCGACAAATCGTGTCCTACACCACCACGGCGTTTCATAAGCTGTACTTGTTCTTCGTCTATTTTGAAGATGGCACCATAAGAATCCGCCTCTCCATCTACTCCGATCACGAAGCAGTTAGACAAAGAAGCTACCTGATAGTTGTTACCAATTCCGGTCATCGGGCTTCCCTGCGGAACGATGTACTTGAAGTGGTCGAGCAGATCGAATAGTTCCTCTGCACTTAATGGATTAGAGTATTTAGCCTCGATACGGGCTACTTCATTGGCTATTCTCCAATGCATGTCTTTCGGAGACTTCTCGTAAATATTTCCGAAAGAGTCCTTTACTGCGTACTTGTTTACCCAAACACGCGCAGCTAACTCGTCGCCCTGAAAATATCGTAAAGATTCTTCATAGGCTTCCTCGTAAGAATAAGTTTGTTTTTCCACGATGCTTTTTTCCTTAGATTTATTTTTTTAATAAGTAAGAGTGTAGAAGTGATACCTATCATTAACAAATGTGATTGCAAAGCTAAGAATGTTTTTTATTATAGCAAAATAAAAATAGAATAAATTATGAACAGGCTGTGAGATTTCCATTTCTGAATAATAGTTTGCTGATTTATAAAATATTAGCATTATTGTATGAACAAAAAGTTTCCAAAAAAGAAAATTGTTTTTATGCTTTGGTTGAGTAGGCTAATCGATTTTAGAAAACATGGATAAACATTAAACTCGTTCTTTGACAACAATCTGCTATTCTTTTTCTATATTTGCAAAAAAATAAAAGAATGGAAATCCTAAAACAGAGAAGAACAATCCGCAAATATCAGCAGAAAGATATTTCTTCTGATTTGTTAAATGATTTGCTTGAGTCTGCGTTCCGGGCCTCTACAGTCGGGAATATGCAGGTGTATAGTGTAATTGTAACGCGTGATGCAGAGAGGAAAGCTAAGCTGGCACCGGCTCATTTCAATCAGCCGATGGTGAAAACTGCGCCTGTGGTTTTGACATTTTGTATAGACCTGCGCCGTTTCACTAAATGGTGCGAGCAGCGAAAAGCAACTCCCGGGTATAATAACTTAGAGTGGTTCGTAACCGGTTCTGTAGATGCCCTGCTGGCAGCACAGACTTTTTGTGTGGCTGCGGAAGAAAAAGGATTAGGCATATGCTATCTGGGTACGACGACTTACAATCCTCAAATGATAATCGAAGCCCTGGAGTTACCAGAATTGGTATTTCCTATTACAACAGTGACGGTGGGCTGGCCTGCCGAGGAACCTGCACAGGTAGATCGGTTGCCGTTGGAAGCTATTGTACATGAGGAGACGTATCATGATTATACCCCTGAAGATATAGATCGTCTGTATGCTTATAAGGAGTCTTTGCCTGAAAATAAGCAGTTTATTCTTGAAAACAACAAAGAAACTTTAGCGCAAGTCTTTACGGATGTACGTTATAAGAAAGAAGATAACGAAGTAATGTCGGAGAATCTTTGGAAAGTAATAAAAAAGCAGGGTTTTTAACCCTGCTTTTTTAATGATGCTTGAATATCATCTATTTCTGCGCGGAAAGCTTTGTCTACTTCCCGTAATTCTTTAATGGTTTTGCAGGCGTGCAATACGGTTGCGTGATCTTTGTTGCCTATCAATGTTCCTATCTTAGCCGTTGAGAAATCCGTGTAAGATTTGGCGAGAAACATGGCTATCTGGCGTGCCTGTACTACTTCACGTTTCCGTGACTTGGTATGGATTGTAGCGGTATCCAGTGAGAAATGCTTGCATACCACATTGATGATGTCATCAACAGTAACCGCTTTACTTTCACTTTTCACTACCTTCCGCACAATGCGTTGTGCCAGTTCCAGATCAATTTCCTTGTTATATATAGTAGAATGTGCCATGATGGAAATGACGATGCCTTCCAGGTCACGCACACTATCACCTACATTTTCTGCAATATAATCGATTACTTCCGGAGGGAACTGTAATCCGTCACGATGTATCTTATTACGCAGGATGTTTTTGCGCAATTCTACAGTCGGTCTTTCCAGTTCAGCTACCATGCCCCATTTGAAACGGGTGATGAGCCGTTCTTCCATACCTTGCAACAATACGGGAGCACGGTCCGAAGTCAGGATAAGTTGTTTGCCGTTTTGGTGTAAGTGATTAAAGATGTGAAAGAATGTATTCTGTGTTTTGGTAACACCGGCAAATTCTTGAATATCATCAATAATCAATATATCGATTGATTGGTAGAAGTTGATGAAGTCGTTTGTTGTATTATTACGTACAGAGTCAGTATATTGCACCTGGAACAAATGTGCCGATACATATAATACTCTCTTGTCCGGATAAAGTTCCTTGATTTTTGTACCGATAGCATTTGCAAGGTGTGTCTTGCCTACACCTGACGCTCCATAGAAAAACAGCGGATTGAAAATTGTTTTTGCCGGGTTCTGAGCGACAGCTTCTGCTACGCTGCGTGAAAGTTTGTTGCTATAGCCTTCAATAAATGTTTCGAAGTTGTATTCAGGATTCAGATGCGGATCTAAATCTGCAATAGGCGCTTGCGGTATTTCTTTGCCGATTACCTTTTTCTGTGGAATAATGGTGCGGGGAGTAGATTCGAGATTAACGGTAGTACGTGAACTCTTATCCACCATTACATTATACAATAACTTGGTACCATCACCAATAACTTTATATAGAGTTTTACGCAACAAGTCGACAAACTTGTCCTCCAAAAACTCATAGAAGAACTGGCTGGGTACCTGTACGACCAGCGTCTTGTCCTCATATTTTAAAGGTATGATGGGGAGAAACCATGTTTTGTATGTCTGCTCCGGAACATTGTCTCTGATAATTTCAAGGCAGCGGTTCCATAGCCCGACATGATTTAATTCACTCATAACGGCTTTAAATACATTTATTAATTAAGCAAAACTTCTACGCTTGCAAAATTCGCAATCTTATTTGAGAAAAACAAATGTGTTTTTTCTTGTTTTTCTGTTAAAAGTAATAAGCTCTTTACTTTCAATCACTTATCTATTTACATGTAAATAGCCCCTTTTGAGGGCTATTGCATTTTTATAAGTATCTGTATTATAGAATAATATGCAAGTAAATAACAGGTTTTTAAACTTCCTGAAGGAAAATATGAAGTTATAGATGGGAAAATTGTACCAATAAATTAAGTTTATGTCACACCTTATAGAGGAAAATATTTATTTAATTATGGCTATTGTAAATCTGATTCCAGTTTTACTTTTAGTATTGTGTTCCATGTTCGGAAAAATCAGAAGCGACCCATTTAAGATTTTTATTAAAAGTGTAGTTATTGATATAGTACTATTTTTTGTGTCACTATTAGTGGTTTTATTTATTGATATGAGCTTAGCAATGATGGTTGTTCTTATGATAATACTTCAATTGATATATTTCCCGATTGTCGGAATATTGCTTTTATTTCTTAGTATTGGTAGTGATGTAAACTGGGCAAAAGATAATTGGGAAAAGATATGCTGGGCGGAATGTTTGGCGACGCGAGCAAGACGGTCGTGATCGAGGAGTTCTTGGATGGTATCGAATGCT
>ENA-UEYG01001053-UEYG01001053.1-human-gut-metagenome-genome-assembly--contig:-NODE-1053-length-20764-cov-7.509402_pt1 | contig 20764 bp, 12 predicted proteins | sample MGYA00242933_ERZ507934 | MGnify/ENA primary metagenome ERZ507934 (study PRJEB26167, sample SAMN06115527) | human gut metagenome | host: Homo sapiens | place: China:Zejiang | collected 2015-11-10... | reverse complement strand
CGTATATTCGCATACGAAAACAGAAAAAAGGAAATAAATATGTTTACCAACCGAGATGAAGTATTGGAAAAGGCTTTTGAAAACAATACGCTGAACTTTGATAATTGTCGAGAGCATCTTTATATAGCTTTCTGTCCGTATTCAAAACACCGATATATTCATGTACAAATCCCTGCAACTTATATTCTTCCGTCTTCTCCAATTTAGCCAAAGCGCTCAAATAAGCTTGTATAGCCAATGTATCATTATCTTGCAAAGCTGCCACTTTACCATAATAAAACAATGCCTTTCCTGCTTTTACACCATCATCCTTATAATAATCTACCGCAATTTTTATCAACGAATCCGACTGCAAACTATCCAGATAGTTTTTATCACGTGCTTGTGTCAGCAGCAATGCATAGTCTGCCCGCTGCTTCCCACGAAGCTCCTCCGGATGAGGAATTTGTTCCAACAGCAGCAATGCACTGTCAGGATATACATCCATATACCTCTCTACCTTATCAAAAACATTGGATACGTTCTTCTCTACGCAAGAACCTAACAGTACGCAAACGGACAAAAGCCCAAGATATAGCAGTTTTTTCATATGAACATGTTCTTTACCAGATTATCATTACGTATAACTCCTATGCCCACAGAATCCTTTTGGAGATAAATATTCACACCAGCCAACGGCAATCCTTTTTCCCCATCAGTCACAATGCCATTTGTCTGCGCATTAGAAACAACTGCACAGCAGAATGTTATGAACAGTACTATACATCGCTTCATAATCCATGTATATATAATTAAACTTTGGATGAGAATAAGCTTTTTTACGGCCTCTCCCTTCAAAGATACAAAAAACCGCTTCAACAATGTACAAAAACAAGATAAATGTGACAAACAAAACAAATAGCTCAGAGCTTGTTTCCCCTTACATAGGCTTCCTTTCCATTTTCTGTACGGAGTTATCAGCGCCTATCGGCCGTGATGCGCTCTGCCAACGGCCGTCAACCACTCGACTAACGACCGTCAACAAGGTGCTTCATAACCGTTGAACACCTATTATACTCATAGTTTCCCCATACTGTGCACCTATCTTATTCCTATTATGAGCCCAGCTGCAGTCTATCGGTAAACGGTCTTTTACGAAGTTAATACCGTGTTTACACGAAACGCATATCGTGTAAACAAGATATTTGCAAAATGCTGTACATTCTATTAATACACTAACAAACAAGATATTAACTTACTTTTCGGCGTATTTCCGCTGTGGAAGCAAAAGTTGCTTCCACCTTTTTGAGTTGCTTCCACAGCACTTGTAATGCCGATGAATAAAGGGATGCAGGAAGTGGGTGGAAGTGTGGAAGCAGAAATGATAAAACTAAGCAGAGATAATTTTCCCTTAAAAGCAATAAAACTCCAGAATCTGCTGGAGCAAAGCATCCTGCTTTCCCGGACCTTTTTCCAACTCCACACTTTTCAGGTTATAGAGTTGTGCCAGCAAAGCTGACGACTGCTTCTCGCAAAGACGGGAATCATGTACCTGCTCCATCCAGCAGACGGTCTCTCCCCAAACATCTACCGAAAGATGTGACAAGACTTCTGTCGGGGCTCCCCCCTTCTCCACCTTACGAAAGATTTCGACCAAAGCACACAACAAGCTGGACATTATCTGTTTACAACGGGAATGGGAACGGGATTCCCGGTTTCTGAAACGTAGCAGGAAATAGTACCCCAGCCATAAATAAACGGTGGTGACTTCTGCATGGATTTTCTCTATCCTCTTCCAATGCGCAACCAAGGCAGCATCAATTTCTTCCAGAATCGCATCCGTATCATCTTCTATGTAGTATTTCTGCGCAAGACACTCTATCACGCACCCCCATTTCGCCATATCCACACACTCTTGCGTACGCCCCATCCATACATGGGCTTCCTCCAATATCCGGAATGCCTTTTCTCCACATTCCGGAGCATCATAAAACCGATACTGACGAAACAACAGAAGAGACTGACATAATAACTCATCCAAAGAGTACTCCGCACTTTCCATATTTAAAATTCAAGTATCCATTCAGGTAACAAAATCGAGCAAAAGTAATCATTTCCTAAGAAAATCACGCTGTTTCAGCACAAAAACCGGCAGGAAAAAGAAGATACCGATGACGGACATCACCAGTCCGCCAATGGTACCCGCCGCCAATGGAAACCAGAAAGCCTCCTTGTCCTCACCTATCATGAAAGGGATAAATCCCAGAATGGTAGAAACTACCGTGAGGAAAATAGGAACGACCTTCGCATTCCACGCCTTGACGTAGGCACGAAGAGCGGAAAGACGGGGGAAACGACGTCGGATGCTGTTGTACTCGTTCAGGACATAGATGCTGGCATTCACCGTGATGCCGCACAGCAGGACGAACGAGGCAAAACCGCCCTGGTCGAAGTTCAGCCGGAACCAATAGAAAGTAAGAAATACCCCGATATAAGAAACCGGAATCACAAAGATGATGGCAAGCGGCTGCTTCAGGGAGTTGAACAGAACGCTGGTCGTAAAGAAGATGATGGCTATCACCACCAGCAGAAGCAGGTATTGGCGGTTGTCCTTCTCGCCCCATGACCAACTGTTGCTGTCCGACTCGGCTGTATAACCCATCGGCAACAGTTTGTTGAACTCCTCCAGGTCACGTTTCTGTATCTTGTTGCCCATCTCATTGGAGCCGATATATTCGTATTGCAGGCAGAGGCGGTACTGCTGGTTTTCTTTGGCAATCTCCTGCGGCATCTGTCCCTTTTCCACAGTAGTCAGTTCGGAAAGCTTGTAATGCTTGCCGTTTCCTACTCCATAGGGAAAGAACTGCATCGCCCAGATGTCATATTCGGCAGACTGGCGAGAAGAGAGCTTGATTTTCTCCGTTCCCTGCTCGGCCGCTACCGAGCCAATCTCCAGATTCTTGCCGAAGATGGGGCGCACCGCAGAGAAAAGCACTTGCGCGTCGATGCCCTCTTGCGCCATGTGCTCCTTGTTCAGGTTGAAGTAGAATTCCTGATAGTCATCCTTCCACCAGGAGAACTCCGAATTGATGAGCACTTCCTTGATACGCCGGTGCGTCAGCAGCTTGGCCTTCAGCTTCTCCGCCCACTCATAGAGTTCGTCGTAGTTGTAGCCGTACATCCTGATGCGGTAGGAGCCGGCACTCTCGCGGACGTCATTACTGAACCCCTGGTCCTGCAATCCGTAGATGCCCCAGCTGCCGCCTCCCAGTTCCAGTGCCTTGCTTATCATATTGGCTTTCAGTGTATAGGGGAAACCGCTGTTCCGGGCTTCCTTCTTGAAATAAATCTGCATACTGGCACGCCGGGGGCTGTAGATGGAAGTATGAAACTGCCTGATTTCCTTGAACCGGCTGAGGTAGGTCTCCATACGTTTCATCAAAGTGTTCATCTGCTCGAGGGTGCTGCCATTGGGAAGGTTGGCGTTGGCATAGAGCACCACCTCCTCATTACGGGTGAAGTAACTGCCTTCGTACACCTTCTGTATGAAAAGCCGCAAGCTGCCGCCCAGCGCCTTGTCCACAATGGGTTTCACCGACTCCTTATAGGTATTCGAACCGAATACCTTATTGTAAGCAGCTTCCCATTTTCCCCCTCCTTCCAGTTTGTCGGGCAACAGAAAAACGGGCAGACCGAAACCCAACAGCAACAGCAGGCATACAGCCCAGCGCCAACGGCACAGAAAACGGATGAGAACAGAGTAGCAGCGGGAGAAATAAACGGGGAAACGTCTGAAAATCCGTCCCGACCTTGTTTTGAATGTTTGCGTCAGCCCCGGCAAGACAAGACGCCTTTTCTTCCCCGTAATCCGCCTCACCAGTCCTATCTTCTCAATCATCGACGGAACAAAGAACAACGCCACCATCAAGGAAACAGCCAGATTGATGATCACTACCGCTGCAAAGTCCTGCAGGTTGAGCCGTATCCTCTCGTCAAGGAAGAAAATGATAACAAGCGCACCCATCGTAGTGAGGGTTGCCGCCAACACCGACAGGAAGGCCTTGAGATTACGCCGATGCAGAATGTGGTCGGTCATGACAATGGTGCTGTCTATCACCAGATTCAGCGAGACAGTGATACCCGCCAGCGAATAAAGCTGCATCTCAAGTCCGAAGAGGTAGTAGAAGATAAGTGCCACCGCTATATTTACAGCCAGGCTGGTAACTATCAGAAAAAGATATTTCAACTTACGAGTAATGAGCCATACAAATACAAGCAGGATGAGTACCGTCAAACCGGTACGGAAGTAAATCTTGTCCAGTTCTTCCCGTATGTACTCGGTCGCATCATAGCTGGTATGCACTTCATATCCGACAGGAAGTACCTGCCGAACAGCTTCCATCTCGTCCATCACGGCACGGTTCAGTTGCAACTGGTTGGCAGTTTCTTCCGCAGTAATGGATAGATAGACGGAATTCAGCCCATTGATGCGGTAATAGCTTTGCGGCTCCTCCTCCATACGGACAGCCGACACCAGTTCGTCCAAGCGGAGCAGTTTCCCGTCGGTAGCCGTCACGGTGATGGCAGCAGGATTAAAACCAAGGGAGTTGCTCTCCGGCACCAGTGCCAGGCGTATCCATTCCCGGCTACCGTTACCTGTATCCACATTGTGCGTACCCAGAAATTCCTTCCGGTAATGCCGCTGTACTGCCTCGCTGATGTCCGATAGGGTCACACCCAGCAAGCGCAACTGTTCACTGTCATATTCCAGTCTCCACTCCATGGGCGTGGCACCGCTGAGTTCCACCTTATAGATACCCGGAATATTTGCCAGCCGCGGCTTGATATGCTCCTCGGCATACTGCTGAATCAATATCGGAGTGGAAGGGGCATTCAGTGTGAAGGACATGAAAGGGCGTGAGGCGTTCTCGTCGGGCACTTTCATGTGAATGGTGGGATAGCTGACACCTTCGGGCAATTGGGGCCACGTCTGCCGGATGATGGTGGAAGCTTCGAAGCGGACTGCCTCGACATCGGCATGCTTGTCCAGCTCCACAGTAATGTTGCCGTAGCCGTTGCCCGAAGTGGAGTTCAGCCGCTTCACTCCGCGGATACGCGCCAGCATGGATTCCAGCTTGCTGGTCACTTCCATCTCCACCACCCGCGACGAAGTGCCAGGCATGCTGAAACCCACCGTGAAGCCGGGCAGGCTGCGTGACGGATTCAGCTTGACGGGGAGCAGCGGTATCAACGCCACCCCTACCAAAGCAAGGCAGACAAACGCCACTATGACGGTGAAGGAAGAAACTCGTTTCATCAGTTATTATAATCAAATTTTTCCGACAGCGAAAATCCGCTGGCAAAGTCGTGCAACGTCAGTTTCCGTATCTTGTAATAATTCAGCCAGTAGTCCTGCAAGGCGGAGATGTAATTGCGTTGCGCTTCCTGCTGGCGGTTCAGCGAGAGGGTCAGGCTGTTGATGTCTGCCTTGCCGATAATGAAGCGCTGGCGGGTTTCGTTATACGCCAGGATGGCAAGGTCGAGGGCCTCTTCGGCACTGGCGACGAGGGCTTGCTGGACGTTGAAGTCGCTGACGGTCATGATAACCTCCTCCTCAATGCTGATTTCACTTTGCCTGGCAGAAGTCTTCACCACGTTCAGATTGTTCCTCGCCATGTTGTATTTGCCTTTCCTCACGCCCCAGTCCACCAGTGGAATGGAGACACTGACCGACACCATCTCCTGCTGCATGGGATGCCTGTATGCTTCACCGAATTTCTCCGCCACCTGGTTGAAGCCGACGCTGGCGTTGATGCTGGCGTTGAAGCGCGATTCCTTCTTCGTCTTGTCTACTGTCTGCTCGGCTTCCAGCACTTCCTGACGAAGCCCCAGAAATTCCGGATTGTTGGCTTGAGCGGCCAGCAAAGCCTCATCAACCGGTATGGTCAGCGCCCTCGGACGTCCCGGAAGCGACACCCTGATATCCGTGTTCTTCTCCATATTCAGGAAAGATGCCAACGAAAACATGGCGCGCTTCAAGGCACTGGCGGCATTCTGCAAAGTATTGCGGGCGTTCACCACGTCGAGTTTCAGCGTCAGCAGGTCGGCACGGCTGATGGCGGCTATCTTCAGGCGCTGCATACCGATGCGGTAGAGGGTATCGGTGGAGACGGCATTGTCCTTGGCCAAATCATATTCCGCCTGTGCCATGGCAAGCGCAAAGAAATAGGTAGTGGCCTGCTCGGATACTCGCTCTGCATTGTAAATATACTCCTTCTTCACCTTTTCGTACTTCAGCGGCTCAATCCTGCGTTCCCAACGGAAAGGATTGTAACCGACCAGACTCTGCGAGTAGCCCAAACGAACCGGAACACTGGTGAACTGGGTATACTTGTTTCCACCGAAGCTCCGCATATAGCCCAGCTCCGTATCCAGATAGAACGTACCGCCCGTCAAGTCGAAATTCTGTCTGACGGCAAGATTGCCGTATGCATAGAAGGATTGCTGGCTGCGATAGATGTCAAGGTCCTGTTCGGAGTCGTAACGCTTGGTGATATCACGGTTGTACTGTGCCGGAGTCATGTTCAGCGTCAGGCTGGGAAGGCGGTTTGCCTTATAGGTGCGGTATTCCCAATAACCGGCCAGATACATGTTCTTGGTGCGGAAGGCTTCCAGCGAACTGTCATTCGCCAGGGCAATGGTCTGCTGCAAATCGAGCGTTATCCGCTGTTGGGCAAAAGCGGAAAGGGCTCCCAGACTGAACAAAAGTATAAGACTTAATTTCTTCATGCTCTTTCTTTTCTATAAATAAACCAATATATCAACGGGATGATGAACAGACTGACCAGTGTCCCCACGAACATCGCCCCAATCATCGCTATGGAAAGCGGCTTCTGCAGCTCCGAGCCCATGTCGAACGAGAACAGCAGCGGAACCATGGCAAATATCGTGGTGAGCGATGTCATGATGATGGGCCGGAGCCTTCTCCGTCCCGCCTCGTGGATGGCCTCGAGCAACGGCATCCCCTCTTTCCGTAATTCATTAATGGCATCCAGCTTCAGGATGGAGTCGTTGATGATGATACCGCACGTCACAATCAGTCCGATGGCAGACATCAGGTTCAGGGTATGCCCGCATATCCACAACAGCAGCAGGGCAAACGCCACATCTATCGGAATTTCCAGCAGTACGATGAGCGGCTGCACGAAGCTTTCGAACTGGGCGGCAAGAATGAAATACATCAGCAGGATAGAGATGAAAAGAATCACCACCAACTCGTCCAGCATCTGGCGGTTGGAGAAGAAACTGCCGGAAAAGGCCGTATCCCAGTCACCCGTGGCATCTGCCTCCCGCTTCACCTTTTCCATCAACTCCGGAGCATCGTCCACTTCATAGAAACGGAACGGTATATATTCACCGTTGCGTCCTGCCGTAATCGTTTTCAAATCCTCAGCCGGACGCACCTTTACCAGCTCCCGAAGCGGAATATGCTCCACTTCGCCCTTACTGTCCGGACGGGTCTGTATCAATGTCTGCTGCAGCACCTCGTTCACTGTCCGCTCCTCGCCCACAATGCTGATAGGCAGGTATTGCTGGTAGGAATGGAGCATAGCTACGCTGTTCTCCTTGAACGCTGTCCGCAGCGTACGGTAAAGCTCGTCATACGAAACGTCATAGAGCAACAGCTTTTCCTGCAGGATGCTTATGTCAAGCTGGTTCTCGAAAGCGATACCTACGGGCGCTGTCCCCGTAAGCTCCGCAAACTGTTGTTCCAGTCCGCGCAATTCTTCCGCCGCCGGCGCCTTCTCCTTGTTACGGGCATAAAGTTCCGCCACCACATCGGCCTCCCCGGTCACGAAAAGCTTCTCGAACACGGTTTCGGGTGGAGAAAAGGAGACTGTCGCCAACGGATATTCCCGCATCAACCACTCGCCCGCCTGCTTCTGCAAGGGAGCAATCCCGTCAGGCGAGGAAGTCTTGAAATACAATTCTGCCTCCGAAGAAGAGAGAGCCTGCTCACGGTTCAGCAGATAGTCCTGCTGGCCTATGGCAGCCGTCTGTTCCACAGTCTTGTCCAACAACTGTCCGAACAGCACATTCACACGATGCCGGTTCTCGTCCACATGTATATTTTCGTTCCATTCCACGTGGACTATCAGTTCATTCTGGTCTATCTGCGGCATACGCTCCTTGGCTATGGAATAAAACAGAAAGACACAAAGAGGAATAGAAACCACACAGAATACGCTACTTACCGTCTTGTGGGAAAATACCCAGTCGATGCCCGCATCATAAAAACGGTCCAGCGTATGTTCCTTCAACGGATTGTTGATGCGGATGCGGGAGAACCACGACCTGCCGCGCAACCCTGTCCGGTAGACCAGCATATAGAGGACCGGCAGCAGCATGATACCCGTGAAGTAGGAAACCAGCAACCCTACCGTAACAGAGAATGCCTGGTCATAGAACAACGCCCCTGCAATGCCGCTCATAAATATCAGCGGCACAAATACGGCAATAGTGGTCAGCGACGAACTCAGCATGGGCGTAATCACCTCACTCGTTCCCGTCACGCAAGCCCGCCGCAACGAATAGCCCCGTTCGCGATACTGCGAAATGTTCTCCGTCACAATGATGCTGCTGTCAATCATCATACCCAACGCCAGGATTAATCCCGACAAAGAAATGATATTGAGTGACATCTTGAACAAGTAGAAGAACAGGAAGCAGATGACAATAGATACCACCATACTCAACCCGATGATGAACGGTGATTTGATGTCACCCAAGAAGAGTACCGCCACAATGCAGATGAACAGGAAACCCAACGACAAATTTTGCTGAAGATTGGAGATGGTATAGTCCAGCAACTCCGTCTGGTTACGGCTGATGCTAAAATCAATGTCGGGATATACTTTCTTGAAGTAGTCCATCGTGCTGTTGATGGCAAGCTTCATGTCTTCCATATTCTCGTCCGCCTGCTTGATGACGGCAAGGGTAACGGCACGCTTGCCATTGCTCATGGAGACACCTTTCTCCTTGGCAGGAACAATCTCTACCCGGCAGAAGTCTCCCAAGCGGATGATACGTCCTTCCTTTCGCAGCAGGATGCCCTTCACGTCCTCCTCTGTCCGCAGCAGGGTGGAGAACTTAATGTTGTATTCGTAGTAGCCGTCGCGCACGGTCATGCTGCCCGGCTCCACGTTGTTTTGCGCCAGCACGTTTTCTATGTCTTCAATGGAGAGCCCCAACACAGCAAGCTTATCCGGGTCGGGCACAATCTGTAACTGGCGTTCGACCAAACCCGTGACATCCACCATTGCCACTTCCGCCAACTGCTCGATGCGACGCTTTATGACATTTTCGGCAAACTCGCACAAATCAAGAAACGCGCGTTCGTCCACCTTGCCGTATGCACTGTCGTTTTTTAGGGTCAGATTGAGGTAGAAGACAGGAATGTCCGTCGCACTTGCCTTTATCACCTTCGGGCGTTCGGCATCCTTGGGCAGATAGTTCATGGCGGCGTCAATCTTCTCGTTCACTTCTATGAAGGCAAGGTCGGTATTCGTACCGAAGTCGAAGCCCAGGCGGATGATGCCTGCACCATCGCGCGTCTCGCTGTCCATGTCCTTCAGTTTCGCCACCTGGATGAGCTGCTGCCGCAGAGGTTTCACCACCGTATTCTCTAATTCACGCGCCGAGGTATTCTGCGCCGACACCTGCACTGTAATTTCCGGGATGGCAATATCGGGCAGCAAGGATACCGGCAAGGTGAAGTAAGTCACCAGCCCGACAATGAAGCATGCTGTAAATGCCATCAGTACGGCAATAGGCCGCTGTATCAAAAACTTTATCAATTTTCAATTATGAATTTAAATTGTGAATTATGAATTTTCAACTTTCAATTTTCATCTTTCAATTTTCCACCACCTTCACCGGCGCCTCATGTGCCAAATTCACATTTCCCGTCACGATGACCGTATCGCCTTCTTTCAGGGCATCGTCGGCCATGCTGTAGCTTTCCGCATTCTCCAGTCCGGTCTGCACATAGTTCCACTGCGCCTTTCCGTCTTTCAGGGTAAAGACGACTTGCTTACCCGAACGCAGTACGACGGCACTTTTGGGTATCACGAGCTGACTGTCCAGAGAACGGTGTACATTTACCCTCACATTCATGCCGCTAAACAGACGTCCCCTGCCATTGACGGATGCCTTTACTTTCACCATTCCCTTATCATCTACCAGAGGATTGATTTGGGTGATGCGGCCCTCTTGTTTGGAAGCGGCATCCGAGTAAGGGGTGACAATCACCTTGTCGCCACTCTTTATCAGGGGGAGTTCACTTTCCAGTACCGTAAAGTCCACTTCCATGCTCTGAGTGCCAATGATGGAGCAGAAAGATTCCGAAGTGCTTGCCTCGTTAAAGGGCTTGGAAAAGAGGTTCGCCACCACGCCGTCGAAGGGGGCAACCAGCGTAGCATGCTCTTCTTCATAGGCGGCGAGTTCGTACTGGGAGAGACTTTGGTCGTAACCGCTCTTTACTCGTGCCAGCTTCATGATGTCGGCAGGAATTTTGGAAGTATCACCCACCGGATAGCCTTGCCCTATCAATACGTCCTGCAGCTCAAGTTCCGCTTTGTCCAGAGCATCCTTGGCTTGCGCGGTCTTGTTCTTCAGACGGAACTTATCCAGTTCGGCAAGTTTCTGCCCTTTGCGCACCGGGTCACCGTTCTTCACGTAGATGTGTGCCACTACACCGGTGGTCTCAAAACGCAAATCCGCCATGGCACCGGCGGTTACTTTTCCGTTGCTCACCAGTTCATGTTCAAAGGTCGCCCGCTTCAGGACTTTCACGGTCACTTCATTGCTTTCACTTGGCAGGACGGTTGCCACCCCTTCCTCGGACTCTTTTCCCTTTCCGGCATCGGAGCAGGCGGCAAGCAGTGCAACGGCCATGCATAGCAGGTATCGATAGTTCTGTGTCTTCATATTCATACTCAATTATAAATTGATAAAATTAATCGTTTCAAAAAAACGAACCGATATTTGCATGTGGACACTTTTTTCATAGCACTTTAGCAATTAGTTCGCTCATTATTAACACTTTCCGTTTTTATTCATCTTTTTTGATATGGACAAAAATAAGCTGAATCTTTTTTATTTCCTCCCTCATCTGTCGTATTGCCGTAGAATGCACTTTCGGCTCTTTCGTCAATACCATCCGCTTCATTTTTTCAAACTTGTCCGGTTGTCTGAATCCTGGTTCCGCATAAAGCTTCGCAAGCAGATAATAGGGATAAATACGCCCCGGCAACCGATGGGTGGAACGGATAAACCAGTCTTCCGCTGATAAGCAGTCACCCATCTGCTGATAATTCTTGCCTATCACATTCAGTATCATCGGATCACAGCTGCGCTGCAAAGCTTCTTTCAAAATACGGTTGGATTTACCGAACTGCTGCTGCTTGTGCAATCCATGCCCATATTCGAACAAGAAAGATGCCCGGTCTCTCAACAGAGGATAAAGGCGCCCGTACTCTTTCTCTGCCGATTGATACGCACCTGCACTATACAACACACGCGCATTCATCCACTCCCGACAGGCCTGCTCCACTTGCAAGTCATTCTTCAGGCGAAAACCGCCAATGATGCCTACTGATACAGCCAGCCCCAACCATTGCCAACGGTCGGCACCGGACAAGCACGCCACAAGCAATCCTCCAAATGTAACGATAAATACCGGAAGTTGTAGCGGATAGGAGGAAAAAGAGAATATCATCAAAGAAAGAATAGCCCCACAGATACCATAACGTCCTTTACGGACTCCCCTATACAAACACAGCACGACCACAACCAATAGACATACCGCCAAAGGAATGCCCAGTTCGACCGCAGCCTGCAGATATTCATTGAATGCATATTCCGGACTTCCCGCCACACGTTCCTCCCACGGTTCATAATCACCTGCTGCAAAATAAGTTTCCTGCGCATTTCCGTAGGCTGCTGCGAAATTATGAATCCCATATCCGGTCAACGGCTTTTCTGCAATGGCACGACAAGTTATCTTCCACATGAAAAGACGGCCACGTGCAGAATCGGGTTTCAAGACAAACAGTAAATAGCCCGCCAATAGCAAGACACAGAATCCACCGACCACTACCATCACCACACGCTGCCTTTGCTGCTGCCATAATAATCTGAACTTATCCGTCCAATCCATATGCCAAGCATATACACACAGACAGGAAACTCCTGCCGCCAACCATGCCGAACGGCTCATTCCTGCCGGAAGCACACAAAGGATAAGCAGCATCACACCACCAGCGACCATAGCTCCAACTTTATCCATCACCTTTTTCCATCCTTTCCCGTCATTCCGGTCAGAGCAGAGAATCTCCCCCCTCTTGGTCAGCCATTGATGCAGACAGACCGGAAGTATCATGGCCAAATAGCCGGAATAAGGCCCCGGATTGAAGAAAGAACCTGTCAATACATACAAGGAATGGTTGGACACAGCATAACCATAAAGCTGCCTCAATCCCCAAACAGCCTCAATGCCCCCCAGCATTACCAATACCCACGAAACCGGTATAAAAAGAAAATACCTTTTTTCCATCATCAATCCAGCCATCAACAGACATCCTGCAACTACCAATGCACTTTTATCGAAATAGAGCCATTGCCCTATAACATCAGCTACAGGAAGTCCGGAAGAAACGTTACATGCCAAAGACAATAAAACTATACAAGCAATGTAGACCAAACTTCCAGTCAATAGATTACGTACATTATTCATTCTATCTATCAAATATTCAATAGTATTCTATAATTCACCAAAAGATTTGTTTCCCGTCTTTATATTCAAAAATCCGTTCATCTTTACCGGCTGTGTGATTCTTCAGATAAAATAAAGCACCTTGAAACCCTGAATAGACAATAGAATCTGACACAGCCATTTGCCGCCCGACAGAATTCCATTTTCCTCCACCCCAATAAAACAATTCATACAAATTACCTTTATAAATAAAATTCACCTCATTACGAGGAGTATACACCACCTTCTCCACACGATGGGGACTTCCAAAGTCCATCCCGGTCCATCCTCCATCCGGATGTATATAATCAAATGAAGTATCCGGATTACCGTCAAATGCGTTCAAATATTCATGTGTATTGTCTTCAAAACTTCCCGGAGTACCTATGATTTCCCCATATAGAGGTATGGTATCTTCCGTATTCTCATAAAAAGCCAGTTCCGAGATATTACAGAAACATCCGTCAGCACCCTTATAGCGCATATACCGATACGGTTTATCAGACTTCAACCGGGCCACAGTATATAGCCGATACGGAGCCTCCTTTATCAAAAGTAGAGTATCCTTCCACCCAAAGTCTGCCCGGTCGCTTCCTTCCACTACTCCCCCAATCATCCGGTCATTGAAAAGAACACTCAAAGTAAGATGGCACTTCCTATACAAGACCAATTCCTGCTTTTCAGCTTCCGGAACAATGAACCGTATCTTTCCGGTTTCACGCTCCAGAAGAAAAGGAGAAGATACTGCAGCGTATTCCTTTCCGTTCCAGGCAGCCAGCGTAAAGACCGCCCCGCCTCCCACATCCTCAAAACGAGCCTCCCGCTTCTTAAAGAAAGTATATCCTATAGGTTGCCATTGTAGTCTGTTGGCAAGGCACAAATACACCATATCCCCCTCACGAAACTGTCCGGAAAGCAAAGAATCCGGAAGAGCTACAGTCCAATTCCTGCTACCGGTATAAAGTGCAGTGACATCGCGGAAGAACGGACATCGGAATGCCGGGTAAACATCGGAATATTTCCCCAGTTTCCGTACCGCCTCCTTATCAATACTATAGGTTGCCCGGTACATTTTTCCCCTCGAAATGCTATATTCTTCCGCTTTGCTCCATACTTCTTCATAAGGAAGATTTGCAATGTATGTCTTTCCTTCCTTATCCAAAACAAAATTCCAGAAATGAGAGGCATTGTTGTCTCCCAATACCATCACCCTATCTACTCCGCACGGAATGCCCAATGCCCGCAACACATATATCATGGCATCCGTAAACTCTCGGCAACTGCCCGTATGCCATTTCAGTACATCCGGTCCCAAATGAGGCCCCACCGGAAAAAGAGCCGTATTCCGGTAGTTCGCTTTCCGCAACGTATCCATCAACAACTGGGCGGCAACCTTAGGATTATCAGCCTCATCTGTCTTCCTGAATTCATCCAAAATCGGGCTATAGCACTCATAAATTTCTTTGCGCCAGAGAGAAAGCGGCTCATCCCCTATTCTATAAGGCAATATATATTCGCAGAAAGTATCAAAATCAACATGCTTTCCCCAAGGTTGCTCCCGCCAGACTTTGAATGCCCATTCTATATGATTGACCAAAAAAGCGGAATCCACCGTCATAATGTCCCTCTTATAAGTCAATTGATTTATAGAAAATTCTCCATCTGCTCTTTTCAAGGAATCAATCAACTCTTGCACATGCCTGGAATAAGGAAATGAAACGTATTCACTGAAATACTTCCTGTAATTCTCCAAGGCCTTTCCCTCGTAAGCACCATGAAAAGGCATATTCTCTATCAGAAAACAAGCAGCACGATATTTGTCACCGTCCTCTTCCTTGTAACGGTCCAGTACCTTTTGCAACTCCGCACGGTTATCACCGGCAAGATTCAAAGCTGTGTCCAACCACTGATTTTCCGAAGAACAAGCCATAAACAGACCTGCTGTAAACCATACCCATACACACCAATGTTTCATATCACTATTCCATTTTTTCTATTCCAATCTGAAAGGCAGTCCAATCAATCCTTACAATCCGATACAAATACCTGCTTACCAGCTTCCATATGAAATATCAGTTCTTCTTCTCCACGGGTACTGTCATGCAAATAGAGCAAAGCTCCCGATGGTATCCTGTCATATGGCAGAAAAGGTTTTTCGGCAATTTTCTTACCCAATGAGTTCCAACAGCCCTCTCCCCAATAGAAGAGTTCATAACAATCCCCTATCCTGACAAAGTTATCATCGTTACGGGGCATATACATAAAATTGTCTATAGTAACAACCTTTCCAAAATCCACCGTTACACTTGCACCGGGTTTTGATGAAATGAAATACGACAACGGTTCATTATCATAGACCTGATAGGCAAAAGTATTTGCTGTGGCTGGAGCATCTCCCCAACTGTCTATAGGGACAATCTCTTCCTCTCCTTTATAAAAATGCATTTCGGCAACTTCCGCATATCCCTCTGCCGAAGAACAAAAACGGGCATAGCGACCCCTTACCGGTTTCTCAAGAATAACGTGATTATAATTGATACCGGGCGTATCTTTCACAGTACACAACAACTCCGCATTTTTAAAATCCTTATCACAAGCCGCCTCAAAATGCCCGTCTTTTATCCCTCCCATATAGTTCCTGATACGTTCCGAAAGAGGGTATTTCCGATACAATTCAGCAGAATAGCACTTGGAGGTATCTGCAACATAAGGATGTATATCCTTGCCATCAAAATAAAAAGGATTTCCAATAGGGCGATACTGCCCGTTTGCGAATGCCAACAATATATAAACCTGCCTCGAAGCCAAATTCCTGAAAAGCGCTTTTCCACTTTCTACCTTAGTAAAATCTATTCCCCGCCACCCATAAGCACTGAACAACCCCACATAAACATAATTCCCGTCCATCCCTTCTACCGGCAGTTCCAGATTCGAATCAAAATAATTATCCGACACTTTTCTTGCAAACACATCCTTAAAAGCAGCCGGTACGGACCGGTTCCGCATAAAATCACCATCCATGTCCCATTGTCTGCCAAAACACCGGCGGTAAACCACGCTCGGGCGCCGACTGTCAATATAGAAACTCCCCCGTTCCGGCTTCCGGGAAGGGAAAGTAAAAGGAAGGCAGACACCCGTTACATCCCTCACCACATTCCACACATGCCCTTTCCGTGTTTCCGCATTGAAAGTATAGAAATCATAGGCTACCGGGACGCCGATGGCCCGCATCACATAAATCATAAAATCACAAGCATCCTGACACTTGCCGATACGATTATGCAGCAGGTACTCTCCTCCCAAATGCGGATAGTTAAAGACCCATGTAAACCGGTAAGGGTCTTCCTTCTGCAAATACTCCCAAACTACGCTAATCGCCTCCACTACATCGATACCCGTATAAACCTCGTCCAGCAAAAAGGAATAACGGTCATGGTATATCTGCCGCCAGTTGTCCGGAGTCTCATTTCCGATACGATAGGGAAGCAGCCATTCACAGAAATCTGCAAAAGAAAGGGAAGCATTCCACGGACGCTTTTTCCAACCATCAAAAGCCAAATCAATGTTATTTATCAAGAATTCAGCCCTTATATTCAGTACATCCGGTTTTCTCTGCAATCCGGAAGGGGTATAATAATCCCAATCCGGTACGGCAGTATCCTTCAGCATCACCCCATAAGCATCTGCCGAAGCCAGCACTGTTTTCAAAGAATCCAGTTCTTCACCTTCAAGGGCATAGTGATAAGGCATATTTTCTATCAAGAAACAAGCGGCTTTATATTTTTCAGGCTCATCTTTATAATGTTCCAGTACCTTTTCCAGTTCGCCTTTGTTGGTTGCAGCACACTCCAGTGCGTACTCCAATCTGCCGGAAGCATTGCAAGCCTCCAATATCCCGGCAATCAATAATATCCAGAGCAATTTAAACAGAACTTTCATCTTAGTCTATTCTTTTAAAGATACGTTTCCATCTCATTTTTCCAGTATTCGGGCTGACGGACTTCCATACCAGCCATGCCCTTCCCACTATAAATGGTTCCGGCAGTAATCCCCAGTAGCGGGAATCTTTTGAATTCACCATCTTGTCACCCGAAACAAAATAATAGTTCTCACAGAAGCGGTAATTGTGTATCACACTGTCCCCCAGCAGAACCGAATCTCCATGCAATGTCAGTTTCTTTTTCTGTTCCCACTCTATCACGTTCCGATACAGCAACCGTGTTTCCGGATTCATTCCTACCACGCTGCCTTTGGCCGGTATATAAAGAGGCCCAAACTCGCTGATAGTCCACCCATTACAGCCACCATCGGGAAAGCTCTTAAGAACAAGGCCCCGCTCCTCCGTCATTCCCGAAGATATCAATTCATCCAATTCCTCCTGCGCCTGCACATTTCCTGCGATACCATCAAATCCGGACACACGATAATGTGTATTCCTTATCTCCAACGTATCACCCGGCACGGCGATACAGCGCTTCACGTAATACAACATCACGTCCAGCGCAATGCTGTCCCACCTGCCCGGATAAGGAAAATTGAACACTAGTACATCATTCCGCTGAAAATTTCTCCATCCGGACATACGGTGCATCCTCACCTCCTTTTCTGCCACTTTGCCGGGAAATGAAGGTTCTATCAACATTAATTACCCGAACAATCGTTATCCATTAGCCTCTAAGCCTTATATAGAGTTGCCTATTGGGGATGTTAAACCTGCAGGTTGGCTAAAAATCCAAATGGAACGAATGTGTACGGGAATGACCGGCCATCTGGATTCTATCTATACGAAAGTAATGGGACCGCGTAACGGTTGGTTAGGCGGAGATGGAGACGTATGGGAACGAGGCCCATACTGGATAGATGGCTTACTACCTTTGGCTTACATCATGAATGATGAGGCCCTGATCCAAAAAGTAAAGCCTTGGGTTGAATGGACATTGGCCTCTCAAAAGCCTAACGGATATTTCGGGCCAGATACAGACAGAGACTATGAACCCGGCTTACAACGGGATAACGCACAAGATTGGTGGCCCAAAATGGTTATGCTCAAAGTTCTGCAACAATATTATTCCGCTACCAACGATCAAAGAGTTATCTCGTTCCTCACTAATTATTTCAAATACCAGCTTTCTGAACTACCTAAAAGTCCTCTGGGAAAATGGACTTTCTGGGCTGAACAACGAGGAGGGGATAATCTGATGGTCGTATATTGGCTTTATAATATCACGGGCGATCCTTTCCTTCTGGAGTTAGGAGAGTTAATCCATAAGCAAACCTTCAATTGGACCGACGTGTTCTTGAACCAAGATCATTTAGCCCGGCAAAACAGCCTGCATTGTGTAAATCTCGCCCAAGGATTCAAGGAACCTGTCATTTATTACCAACAGAGCCATAATCCTCAAAATCTGGAAGCGGTTAAGGAAGCTGTACGGAAAATGCGCCATACGATTGGTTTTCCTACAGGATTATGGGCGGGAGATGAACTTTTACGTTTCGGTAACCCGACACAAGGATCAGAACTCTGTACCGCTGTCGAGATGATGTTCTCTCTCGAGAAAATGTTAGAGATAACCGGAGATGTCCAGTGGGCTGATCATTTAGAGAAAGTCGCATACAATGTACTGCCAACGCAGATCAAGGATGACTTTTCCGCACGACAATATTATCAGCAAGTCAATCAAATAGCGATCACTTGCGAAGGACGTAACTTTGTCTCACCACACGAGGACACAGACATTGTTTTCGGAGAATTGAGCGGTTATCCTTGTTGTACCTCCAATCTGCATCAAGGTTGGCCTAAATTCACACGACATCTATGGTTTGCCACCGCCGATAATGGCATCGCTTCACTTATCTACGCACCATCGGAAGTGACTGCCCAAGTGGGAAACGACATCACGGTTAAAATCGCAGAGAAGACCGATTATCCCTTTGAAGAAAAGATCGATTTCAATTTATCGTTCCCTAGCAAGAAAGACAAGAAAGCCTTTTTTCCTTTTCACTTACGTATTCCCGCTTGGTGCAATAATCCCGTGATTACGATAAATGGCGAGGCTGTCTCTATCGCAGCTCACTCTGGCGAAATCGTACGAATCAACCGAGAATGGAAAGATGGCGATCATATCCAGCTAGAGCTACCCATGCGTATATCCACAAGCAATTGGTATGACGATGCGGTTGTTATCGAACGAGGCCCATTATTGTATTCCCTAAAGATGGATGAGAAATGGGAACGCAAGGTTGATCAACGCCCGGAGTCTTCACATAAAGGAGAATGGTATTATGAGGTCACCTCTACTTCACCATGGAATTATTCCCTGATTCGCAAATATCTGAAAGAAGAAGAACTAGAGAAAAATTTCGTCGTTAGAAAGACAGAGAACATCGCCCCTTACCCATGGAACCTAGAGAATGCCCCTATCACGATTAAAACAAAGGGACGGATCTTACCTTCATGGAAAATGTTCAAAGGTTCCGCCGGCCCCGTAAATTTCTTCATGCAAGCCTTTTTCCATTTTTCTACAGAATCATCCAATGAGATACTCATAAAGCGAACTCCCTGATCTTTAAACTCTGCATATTGCTCCCGCAAATTTTTCATCTCTTGCCGACAAGGACCACACCAAGAAGCCCAAAAATCAAGAACCATGATTCCACCTTTCTGAGAAGCCATTGAAACTTTATTACCAGACTCATCCGTTGCCGTGAAATCCGGACAAGGAACACCTAATGCAGAAACAGCCAACGCCTCTGTCTGTTGTTTCAACAAACGCCCATAGAATGAAGCTTGAATTTTGGGAGTAAGCAAGTCATACAACTCCTTTCCCTTCTCGTAACTTTCTTCTTTCACAATTCCCGAAATATAGGCAGAATACATGTTATCCGGATGTTGTTTAACAAAATTACGGGTCAATTCAAAACGTTTATCATCCATTTTTAGTGCTTGAGTCATTTTTTCATCTGCTGCTTTTTGATCACCCGCATCCTGCAACCCTTTATACTCATTAATCAATTGATTAAATTCTTTGTAATATCCCTCTTGGGCAAGTTTGTCATATTCTGCAGCTAAATTATTTGCCGGAGACCCTTTTATATGCTTATCACTTAACGCCGAATAAGGGCAATAAATTTCCATATTCGTACCATCCATAAAGAAATAAGTCTGACGTCGGTTCACTTTCAATATAACTTGTCTAGGTTCATCCAATTCTCCCTTCAACTCAAATTTTCCCCCCTCCAAATCAGTCTTGTATAAAACTATCGAACTATCTCCCGGAGTCATCAAGAAAACGGTACCATATTTCACTCCCTCGATGTTTCCTTTCAGACTAAATTGATAACGTGATGATTGAGAACAACCCACGCAACAAATTACTAAAAAAGCAATAAATAATCTCATAACTCATTCATTTTAATTTTACCCAATCCTCAACACTTATTCTTCGCCCATCTCTATCATCATCTTTTTCCCCTCAAAATTATCCTTCCATTTGGCAATCATGTCAACAAAGGTACTATTATCATTCTTCTCAACAACCAGATTCATGATATCAAGAATTTTGGTACATTGCTCTAAATTACTCTCTTCCAAGATATAATTCACCATACTTCCAAGAATTACCCCATCAAATATAGTTTCCAAATCAAGCACGCCATTATCAGCCTTTTCTTTTTGGGAAGCTTCCGATTCAACAAACATATTTTCAAAAGCACCAATCATACCCGTTATATCCTTAACCTGCCAGTATTGCCACATTTCAATGGTTTGCCGTCTTACATTAGAAACCGGAATACCAGACTTCCTTAAAGCTGTTTGTAGGGAACTACAATCCATAATGGGACCTTTCCCATCTTCACGTTCCTTCATAATCACTTGAAACAAATCCATTTTACAGACATGATCTTTATTTTGGTCCTTTTTATCCTCCTGCTGGTCCTGTTGCTGCTGTTTATTCTGGTCCTGGTTTTGCT
>ENA-UEYG01001048-UEYG01001048.1-human-gut-metagenome-genome-assembly--contig:-NODE-1048-length-20825-cov-5.410787_pt1 | contig 20825 bp, 17 predicted proteins | sample MGYA00242933_ERZ507934 | MGnify/ENA primary metagenome ERZ507934 (study PRJEB26167, sample SAMN06115527) | human gut metagenome | host: Homo sapiens | place: China:Zejiang | collected 2015-11-10... | reverse complement strand
CATAGTCCTCTTGGGGATCACGCTGCTCATCTATCGGGCCTTTACCAAAATCTGCAGCATGGAGACCACCATCATCTTCCCCTGTGTGCTGGCGTTCTGCGTCATCGGTGTGTATGCCCTCAACTCCAACCTGGACGACGTGTGGATCATGCTCTTCTTCGGCGTCATCGGCTACATCCTCTCCAAGTTCAAGTTCTCCATGGCCACCCTGCCCATCGGATTCTTTCTCTCGCCCCTCTTTGAGAAGAATTTCCGCCGGGCCCTCATCCTCAACAGCGGCGACTGGAGCATTTTCTTCAGCTCCCCCCTGTGCTGGCTCTTTTGGGCGGCCACCATCCTCTCCGTGTTCTTCATCGTCCGCGGCAAGCGGAAGGACAAGAACTTGCAGGATGGTCTGTCAGCAACGCGCACAATCCCTTTCTATATTTTTATTAGGAGGCAACATGTTATGAAGACTCGTACGAAACTGCTCTCGCTGCTCCTCTGCGCCGCCATGCTCCTCCCCCTGTTTGCCTGCTCCGGCAGCCAGTCCGCCGGCACGCCCGCCCCCAAGGATACCGCCGCCCCCGCTGCGTCCTCTGCGCCCGCCGCTTCCGGCGCCGCTGAGGGCTATCCCAATCGCGTCATCACCATGATCGTCAACTACTCCGCCGGCGGCGGCACCGACCTGAGCGCCCGCGCCTTTGGCGACGCCATCTCCAAGGCCCTGGGCGGCAACATCACCGTCACCAACCTGCCCGGCGGCACCGGCAGCCTGGGTGTCACTGAGCTGGCCAACAGCAAGGCCGACGGCTACACCATCGGCGTGGCCACCCTGGCTCCGCTGGCCCTGGTCCCCTATCAGTTGGACGTGACCTATACCCCCGACAGCTTCAAGTATCTCTGCGCCTTCGGCCAGTACGGCTACGGCATCGTAGTGGCCAAGGACTCCCCCTATCAGACCCTGGATGACCTGATCGAGGCCGCCAAAGAGTCCCCCATCAGCTTCGGCGCCACCGGCTATCCCCAGCCCCTGACCATGAAGGATCTGGGCCACGTCACCTTTTGGTACTTTGTGGCCATGACCTGCGGCGGTCTGGTGGGCGGCGTCATTTCGGACATCATCGGCCGGCGCAAGACCTTTCTTATTGCCATTACGCTGTTTTCCACCGCATCCATCATCAACGGCCTGACCGACAGCTTTCCCGTGTTTGTGGCCTCGCGCGCGCTGACGGGCTTTGGCGTATTTTGTCTTATGGTCTGCTCGCAGGCCTACATAGCCGAAATGGCCCCGGCGGAAAGCCGCGGCAAGTGGCAAAACACGGTGGCCGCCGTGGGTTTTTGCGCCGTGCCGGTCATTGGCATGCTCTGCCGGGCCATCATTCCTCTGCACGAAGAGGCCTGGCGGTATATCTTCTATATGGGCGGATTCGGCTACGTGGCGCTCATCATCGCCTGGAAGTATCTGGACGAGTCGCCCCGCTGGCTGGTGGCCCGCGGCCGGGTGGCCGAAGCCGAGGATGTCATGCGCGACATCACCGGGCAGAACATCGACCTTGCGGCAGCGGCGGCCAAGGTTCCGCCCCGCAAGGCCCCGCTCAAAGACGTGCTGTTGAGCATGTGCAGCAAAAAATACATCAAACGCACCATCGTCATCTTTTTGCTGGTCGTTCTCACCAATCCGGCGACCTTCCTGGTGACCAACTGGACGGCCACGCTGCTCAAGGCTCACGGTTTCAGTCTTGAAGACTGCCTCATGGCCACCACGCTTATTTCCATCGGCGTGCCCGTGGGCTGCTTTGTCTCCGGCCTGTTTTCCGACATGGGCGGCCGCAAAATCCCCATTGTCTGCATGCTGCTGTTCATGGCGGTTCTGGCGCCCATTTTCGGCAACGTGTCGGGCTACTGGCTGGTGGTGCTCATTGGCGGGCTGCTCACGGCGGGCGTCATGGGCATGGGCTTTACGGTGTTTTCGTATACGGCGGAGTCCTACCCCACCATGTCGCGCAACACGGCCACGGGCTTCCACGCCGCGTCGGGCCGGCTGGCCGTGGCCTTCAGTCAACCCTTGATTCCTGTTGTCTACGCAGCATACAGCTTTGACGGAGTGTTCTACATTTTTACCGCGCTCTGCATTGCCGCGGCGCTTATCCTGGGAATCTGGGGCGCGCGCACCGGCGGCAAGTCGCTGGAGGACATAGCCTGACCTTCATAGTCTGGCGCTGCCCCAACCTATTCTGTACGAGGTTTGTATGAGCATAACACTGTATACTGCACCGGAGTGCATCCGCTGCAAAATTGTCAAAGCCTTTCTGGCCGAAAGGGATATTCCTTACGCCACAGTGGATTTTAAGGCTGACGCGCAGGAATTTAACGCCTTCTACCGCGCCAACCGCAAAGCCATCTATCGTAATCCCGAAGGTGTGGAGTTTCCCCTGTTCAATGACGGCCAGGTCATCAAGCAGGGTTCGGGCGAAATCATCGCCTACCTGCTTTCCGGCCATGTGCTGGAAGCCTGCATCACCAGAAGCGACCTGCTCCACGGCAAGATCGGCGGCATCTATCCCTCGCAGTGTCCCGACGGCCAGGAGGAGAATCTCTGTATTCTGGTGGACAGGCTGGCTGCGGGCGGCCTGGAGGTCTGGCTGCAGACGGACGGCCGCAAGCCGGACCTCCTGGAGCGCCTGTTGGCCATCAAGAACGTGAAGGCCGTGCTCAATGCCGTGGGCGGCGCGGCCACCACGGCCGCTGTGTACGGCGGCGCGCCCGACACGGCCGCCCTGGCCGCGAGTATAGGGCTGGTGCGGGATATTCCCGGCGGCGGCGTGCGCTTTCTGGCCATGCCTTTGCCCGGCGCGGACGGACAGTGGACCTGGCCCCGACGCGAAGATGCCAGAGACGCTGCCCAGATGGTGGCCGAAGCCTACGGACAGCCTACCTTGCCCTACCGCGTGGAGGCCCTGCCGCCTGACGCGGCGGTGGACCTGCACGGCCTGGAGCCCTTGCCGGAACAGAACCTTCTGCTGTACCGTTCCGCTGCCCGGCAGTTTCTGTACAAAGCCGAAATCGGCAAATAGGCGCTTTTGCGGCGCGGCTCCGGCCTGGCTGGAACCGCGCCGCGCGCCGTACACCCGGACACTTATCCGACGCTCTGGAGCGTCGCTGCGGGAGGAATATCCGTGCAGACTTTTGATGTCCTGATTTTGGGCGGCGGCCCCGGCGGCACGTCGGCGGCACGCCTGCTGGCCAAAGGCGGTAAAAAGGTGGCCCTGGCGGAGGATACGCACTGGGGCGGCACCTGCCTCAACTGCGGCTGTATCCCCACCAAGCTCCTGCTGGGGGCCGTGGCGCCGGGCGCGCTTCTGGCCGCCCAGCAGCGCCTGCGGGTGGCCAAGGGCGAAATCGCCGTGGACTATACGGCCCTGCAGACCCGCGTGGCCCGTTTCACCAAGGGCAGCAGTCAGGCCCTGGCCAAGGAGCTGACCGGCCTGGGCGTGACCCTGCTGGAAGGTCGTGGTGTCTGCGCCGGCACGGCCGAAGGCCTGCACCGGGTGCGCCTGGAGGGTAAGGACGGCGTCACGGAACTGGCGGCCGCTCAGGTGGTGCTGGCCTGCGGTACGTCTTCCGCAGCCTTTCCCGGCCTGACTCCGGACAACGACTGCGTGCTGGACAGCACGGCCCTGCTGCGCATCGCGGCCGTGCCCGAGAGCCTGCTTATTGTGGGCGCCGGGGCCATTGGTCTGGAAATGGGCGACTTTTTCCGCGCCATGGGCAGCAAGGTGACCATTGTGGAGGCCGCCCCGCACATCGCCCCCCTGGAGGACGCGGACGTGGCCAAAGAGATGCTCCGCGCCCTGACCAAGGCGGGCGTCACCTGCCTGGAAGGCGCGCGGGCCAAGGAGTTGCGTACGGTGGACGGGCAGGCCCGCCTGACCCTGGAGGACGGCCGCGAAATTACGGCCGCCAAGGCCCTGGTGGCTGTGGGCCGCACCCCCAACACGCGGGCGCTGGCAGCGGAAAGCCTGGGCTGCACTTTGAACAGACGCGGCTATCTGGCGGTGGACGCGCACCTGGAGGCGGCCCCTGGCGTCTATGCTGTGGGCGACGTCAACGGTCTGACTCTGCTGGCCCACGCGGCGGAGCACCAGGCGGGCTATGTGGCCCGGCGCATTCTGGGGCGGGAATTTGGCGCATACGCATCCGGCCCGGTACCTTCCTGCGTCTACGGCAGCACGGAAATTATGCGTGTGGGCCCCACGGCCAAGGAACTTTTGCGAGAGGGACGGGCTGTCAGCGTTTCGCAAGCGCCCTTGACCATGAACCCCATTGCCCAGGCCAGCGGGCACACCGCCGGTTTCGTCAAAGTAGTCTGGGAGGGCGAACGCCCGGTGGGCATGGCGGCGGTGGGCGGCGGCGTGTCGCACCTGGTGAGCGTGGCCAGCCTCCTGCTGGCCGGCGACTATACGCCCGAGAAACTGCACACGGTCATGATTGCGCACCCCACCCTGGATGAAATTCTGCCTTTGGCCATGAACGCGCCCCGCGCTGTCCCCCAATAAAAGGATCTTGTCATGCAATTTCCCGACGACAGGCAGTACCACGCCGACCACCTCTGGGCGCAGCAGCGTCCTGAGGGCGTCTGGCGCATCGGCATTACCGACTATGCGCAGGAACAGCTGGGCGGCGTCATCTTTGTGGACCTGCCGGAAGCAGGATCCGCATTCGCCCAGGGGGCTTCCTGCGCCTCCATTGAATCGGTCAAAGTGACAAGCGACGCGCTCATGCCCGTTTCCGGCGAGGTCACGGCCGTGAACCCCGCCCTGGCAGACGCGCCGGAGCTGTGCAACACGGACCCCTACGGCGAGGGCTGGCTGGTGGAAGTCCGCCGCACGGCTCCAGAGGAGGGCGGCGCGTTGACGGCAGCGGCCTACGCCGCCCAGGTACAGGCTTGATTTTTTAACGTGGTATCCGTACATTAGGTGGCTTTTTTGGCCACCTTCCGGCAGGCCCGCCCCAAAATCGTCCTTCAGGACGGGGGCGGGCCGCAGTACCGTCAGGGCGGCCTTGGGGCCGCCTTTTTGCGTTGTTGCACTTTTTGTGACTTTGGCCTGTAAATTGCATCTTCTGCCGCGTCGTCAGACAAACGGCACAATCGACAGCGCGGCGGACGCGCGTGGTCAGAAGGACAAGACATGCAGGTCAAGACATTTACCGGAGCCACAGCACAGGAGCTGCTTGCCAGGATCAAGGCCGAAATGGGGCCTGAAGCCGTCATTCTGGGCAGCCGCACCTACCGTAAGAACGGGGTCGTCCACCACGAGATCACCGCCGGCCTGGAACGCCCGGAAGCCTCCGCCCAGCCCGTGGGTGCGGGCTGGAACGAATGGCGCAAGGACTGGCAGCACGTCAAAGAACAACTTTTTGCCCTCATGAAGCCTGCCATGCGCCTGGATCGCCTCACTCCCCGGCAGCGTGTGGCCTTGGAATATCTGCAGCGCGAGGGCGTTTCCGACGCCGTGGCCGTGGACCTTTATCAGCGCCTGACCGACGCGCCCGGCGCCTCTGTGCTGGAAAGCCTGTGCCGCATGGTGCCGGTGCGGCCCTGGAGCAGGGAGCACTGGCCCCAGCGCCTGCATGTGCTGGCGGGTCCGTACGGCGCGGGTAAGACCACTACGGCTCTGCGCCTGGCCCTGCACTGGCGGCGGGAAGCGCCGGAGACGCGCATCGCTTTTATCAACGCGGACTGCCTGCGCGGCAACGGGCGTCTGGTGCTGCGCCACTGGGCGGAGCTTTCGGGCTTTACTTATATGGAGGCCCCGGACAAGCCCGCCCTGGAGCAGGCCCTGGCCGCCTGCGCCGAAGCGCGCGCCGTGTTTGTGGATACGCCCGGCCTGGACCGCGCCGATACCCTGGCCGCCTGGTGCGAGCACATGGGGCTGGATTTGGCCGACGCGGCCACGCATCTGGTGCTTTCTCCTTTTTATGACGCAACGCAGACGCGCGCCCTGCTGCGGCGCTACAGCCATGACGGGCCGGGCTCCCTGGTCTGGACCAAGTTGGACGAAGCCGTTAGCTTTGGTACTATGGTCAATGTGGCCTGCGCCGCCGGCTTGCCTGTATCGGCCCTTTCGTTCGGCGCGGAGCTGCAGCAGAGCCTTGCCCCGGCCACGGAGCCGCTGGTCTGGCGCCTGATTTTCAAACGGCAGTTGCCCGGCCAGGCGGCCTGATCCCTGGCTGAAACATATGGAGCACTCGGATGAGCGGCACCTTTCCCCTGGTTTTTTCCGTTACCTCCGGCAAGGGGGGCGTGGGCAAAACCAATATATCGGTAAATCTGGCCATCTGTCTTGCCCAGCTGGGCAAGCGGGTGGTACTTATTGACGCGGACTTGGGCTTGGCCAATGTGGATGTGGTGCTGGGGCTTACGCCGCAGAAAAACCTTTTCCACCTGTTTCATGAAGGCGCGACCATCCAGGAAATCCTTTTCCCCACGCCTTATGGTTTTTCCATTCTGCCGGCCTCTTCTGGCATGAGCGAAATGCTTACCCTTTCCACCGGCCAGAAGCTGGATTTGCTGGAAGCCGTAGACGAACTTGAGAACGACCTGGATTATCTTATTGTGGACACGGGGGCGGGCATCAACGACAATGTGCTGTATTTCAACATGGCCGCGCAGGAGCGCCTGGTGGTGCTTACGCCGGAGCCTACCTCCCTTACGGACGCCTACGCCCTCATCAAGGTGCTCAAGACCAATCATGGGGTGGAGCGCTTTGAGGTCTGCGTCAATATGGCCCCGGACGCCAAAACTGCGCGGGAGATGTTTGTGCGCCTGCACCAGGCCTGCGATCACTTTTTGAGCGGCGTTTCGCTGGAGTTGGCGGGGGTTATCCCGCGCGATACGGCCGTGCGCAAGGCCGTGGTGCAGCAGTTGCCTTTCTGCGTCAGCGAGCCGCAGAGCCCGGCCTCCCGTGGGGTGCTGGCGATGGCCAAGACCATCACCACCTGGGAAGTGCCCGAAAATCTGGATGGCAATATCAAGTTTTTCTGGAAAAAACTTTTATTCCGTTAGGCGTTTTGCCTGTGCGGCAACACCGCCGCTGCAGTGCCGGGCGGGCCGGCAGCGGCGGCGGACAGCAGGCGTGGCGCGCCGCCACGCGGGAAGAGGCTGCAACTGAGGAAACGGCCATGAAAACCGCCACAGCGCGGATACAACCCTGGGAGGCGCTGGAAAGCGGCGCTACCGCATGGGAACGCTTTTCGCCGCCGGAGCAGGAAGCGGTGGTGCGGCACTATGCCCCCAAGATCCGCTTTCTGGCACTGCGCCTCAAAGCCAAACTCCCCCGCAGCGTGGAGCTGGGCGAGCTTATCAGCTCCGGCACGTTGGGGCTGATGGAGGCGCTCGGCAAATTCCGGCCGCAGTTGGGCATCCGCTTCGAAACGTATGCAGAAAGCCGCATCCGCGGCGCCATGCTGGACGAACTGCGACGGTTGGACTGGTTCCCCCGTTCCCTGCGGCAGCGGGTGCGCGTGCTGGACGAGGCCATGCGGCAGGTGGAAAATCTGGAGGGCCGCCCCGCCACGGAAGAAGAACTGCAACACCTCACTGGTCTGGAGCTGCGCGAGGTGCGTCAGGGCCTGGAAGCACTGCAGAACCAGTTGTGGGTTTCGCTGGACGCCATCCAGGACACCTTTGCGGGCGACGCACAGGGCGGCGAAGGCGAACCCTATCGGCGCACGGCCCTGCGGGAACTGGTGGAACGCGTCGCGCCGCTTATTGATACCTTGACGCCAAGAGAGAAATTGGTACTGTCGCTTTACTATACGGACGAGTTGAATATGCGTGAAACCGCCGAAGTTCTGGGCATCACCGAAGGGCGCGTGTCTCAGCTTCACTCTCAGGCCCTGAGCCGTCTGCGCAGAGAATTCGTCAGCCGTTACGGCGAGGAACCTGAAGCATAATGCATAAACGGTCCCGCGGGGGCCGATGGCGGGAGGAATTTTTCATGCCTTACAATCCCAACATGCGCGTTCTTGTGGTTGACGATTTTTCCACCATGCGCCGTATTGTTCGCAACATCCTGCGCCAGATCGGCTTTCAGAACGTGGTGGAGGCCGACGACGGCACCTCCGCATGGGAAGTCCTCAACAGAGAAAAGATAGACTTCATCGTTTCCGACTGGAATATGCCCCAGATGACCGGCATTGATTTGCTGCGCAAGGTTCGCGCCAGTGAACAATTTGCAAATATACCGTTTCTTATGGTCACGGCGGAAGCCCAGCAGGAAAATATTATTGAGGCGGTGCAGGCCAAGGTGTCCAACTACATCGTCAAGCCTTTCACCGCTGATACCATGAAGCAGAAAATTGACAAGATCTTTGCCTGAGCGGGGCGCGACCATGACGCGGCGATGCAGGGGCAAGACGCCGTCCTGGTGTGCGCGGGCTGCCGCGACGGCTCAGGGCCCGGGAGGGGCGCGTGGCTGCAAAAACTGACGTGAAAACCGCTCCGGACACGGAAGCCCTGCAGATGGATCTGGGGCCTGACCCCGTCCGCCGCAAGGTGGAACTGGACCTGGACGACGCCCCCTTCCTCAAATCGGAAGAAAAAATGCCGGCTGTGGCCGCAAGCCAGGCCGCGCCCGCAGTGCCGCAAGACGGTGCGGCCCCGCCCAAAAAACGCTCTTGGCGGCTGGCGGCGGCGGTGGCCGGGCTGCTGGTTCTGATCGGGGCGGGCGCCGCCTGGCGGCTCTGGCCGCGCACCCCGCCGCCTCCACCGGCGGAGGCCGTCAAGCCAGAGGTAGTTGTGGTGCCCCAGACGCCCACGGCCCAGATGCCCCAGGACCAGGTCAAAGAGCTGGCCCCTTTTGTGGTGCCGCGCGCTGACGGCGACGGTACGGCCTTTCTGATCTGCAAGTTTTCTGTGGTCTACAAAAATCCGGCCCTGGGCGCGGAATTGGACCGCAAAATGGTTTCCCTGCGTGATGCCCTCTACTTCTACCTGGGCAGCAAGACGGACGCCTTTCTGCTCAACGCCGACAACGCCCCCACCATCAAGCGGGATCTGACGGAAGTGCTCAACGACTACCTGACCCAGGGGCAGGTTACGGACATTTTGCTGGAAAGTTATCTCAATTCATAAGCCTTTGCCGTGCCGCGCACGGACCGGACGGCAAGGCGGGAGGCCGGCATGAGCGTTGACGCTACCGTGGCCGTGCTGTATGCCCAAACCGGTCTGGCCACGTCTTTGGCCAATGCCGCGGCGGTGGCCCCGCAGGCTTCCGCCGCCATGGCGCGCGTGCTGGCGGCTGAAATGGCCCGGCAGGAACAGCGCCAGATCAACAAGAGCGAACCCGGCGCTAAAATGTCGCTGGAGGCCGAAGCCCGGGAGGGCGGCGGCAGGCCCGGTTTTGCCACCAGACGGCGGGCCCGGGCGGCCCCGGCCACGGAAGAAGAGCCGGCCCCCGCTTCGCCCCTGGTGGGCAATTTTTTGAATCTTAAGGTATGAATACAACCCTGCTGCTCGTCCTGACGGGCGTCTTCTCTCTGTTAGAGCTGGCCATTCTGGGCGGCGTGCTGTTCTTTTATCTGCGGCTGCGCCGTTCGGAAACGCTCATCAATACCCTTCAGGGCAACCAGCAGAGCCTGTTGCAGCGCATTGAGATGAACGCCCGCCTGGAGCGCGAAATCGTAGGCAGCTTTGCCCAGCGTCAGGCCGAACTGCGTGACCTGGACGCCAAGCTGGAAGCACGCGTCCGGGAGCTGCGCCGCCTGTTGGAGCAGGCCGAAGGCATCAGCCGTTCTCCCCGTTTTTTGCGCGAGATTATCCTCAATGGCCGCAAAAAAGGTCTTTCTCCCCGCCAAATCGCCAAAAACGCCGGTTTGAGCCTGGACGAAGTGGAACTCATCCTCGCCCAGGAAGCGGGTGCGGACTGAGGCGGCGGCGTTTTCAGGTTCATTCCATTTTTGCATTGTTCTGGCGACTGCGTGCGCAAAACGTCCGTCACGCAGGCGTAAGCGCAAGGTGTTTGCGCTGGTAGGTGCCGGAGTGCGCGTAGCACTACCAGTGCAGAATGTATACTCTCAAAGTTTCAATGTGCTGACGCGCAAGGGCGCGCGGACGGGATTGTCCGTCTGCGCGCCCTTGCGCTTTAGAGCAGTTTACGAATGAAATGAGTTAATTGCTCTGCAAGGATTTTCTTGAAAATCCTTGCCACGAAATGCGAGAAGGCAGGCTTTTGCCTGCCGTAAGCGAGCATTTCAAGTGTTAAATACTCTAGAGTCGGCTGGTGGCTACCATTCTTCGTCGGGCGGCAGTTCCGGCGGTACAGCCACAGAGGCCGTATGGATACGCCGTCGACGGGGCGCTTCGGGCGTGGCGGCCGGGGGAGGCTGTCGGCGCAGGGCAGGTTCGGGCAGGCTGTTGTAGAGCGCCCAGAAGGCCGGATACAACTCCGTCATGACGCCAGGATTGCCCAACTTGCGGTGGGGGCGGGCGCAGGCGGCCAGAGCCAGGCCCAGAGCCCAGACCGGCGAGGGGGCGTTCCAGGGGGTTTCCTGACCATATTGTTCTTTTTTGCACAATCGGCCGTCATCTCTCAGGTCGCAGCCCGCTGCGCGCAGAAAACTTTCCACCTCGGCGGGGTCCACGCCGCCGGACAGGGCGGGCAGACGAACTTCGCCGCCGCGCAGGGCCGCACAGGCGGCCAGGGCCAGGGGCAGCGCCGCCCAGTCCGCAGGGAAGTGGACCGGCAGGGCCGCAAGATCAAAAACGTGCACGGGGACGGCGTTTTGGGCAACAATTTCGCCGTGTTCCTTGCGGGTATCCTGGCGCAAGTCCAGGCCCAGAGCCTGCAGCAAATCCCAGCCGGCCACGGCTGCGGGCCAGCGGGGCCACAGGCCGGTGAGCCGGGCGCTGCCGCCCAAAGCCAGGGGCAGGGCAAGCAAAAATACGGCCAGTTCCGGTTCCAGCGGCAGTTCGGGGCTTTCGGGAAAATTCAGGGGGCCGGGGGTGACGCGCACCCTGCCGCCATCGGCCTGCACGGCGGCGCCGGCCGCACGCAGCACGGGCAGCACGCGGGCCAGGGCCGTGGCCTGGTCCGGGTGGGCGCTCAGGTCCACCAACAAGGGGCGTTCATAGCCGGGCGCGGCCAGCAGCAGGGCCTCGGCCAGCTCCACGGGCACGTCCGCGGGCAGGGTAAAGGCGTCCGGCAGCAAGCCGGAACACTCCAGCCGCACGGGCAGGCCCGTGCTCTTGGGCACGGCGTGCACCATGCGCGCGCCCAGGGCAGGCAACACATGGCGCAGGGTGGTGAAATCCGCCAGCTTCAGACCAGAGCCGCCTGTGATTTTGACTCGGGAGGGCCGGCCCAGATAGTGCCCCAACAGCAGAAAAAAGTTCCAGGCGCTGTCGCCCGCGTGCAGCACTTTGTCCGGCGTGCCCAGGGGGGCAGCCTCACGGGCCAGCACGCCGTCGTCCGTACGGGTAAGGGCGGCCCCGGCCTGGGTAAGCATCTGCACGCAGTCCACAATGGGGTCGTTCATAAGGCAAGGGGCCAGACACAGGGGCCGACCGCTGGTCGCGGCCAGAAACAGCCATGCACGGGTTACGCGGCAGGCCAGCGGGGCGGTGCAGTCCAGCTTCACAGGCCGCGCGGGCGGCGCCAGGTTGAAGGCCGTGCGGGGTGGCTCCGGGCGCTGGTCTGCGCCGTTTTCCTGCGCGTCCGGGGCCACTGGCCGGGGTTGAAAGACCACTTCCTGCATCAGAGAAAAAAAGTGGCCGGTCAGGCGTGGGTCACGGCTTACGCGGGCCGCGGCGGCCTCCCATGATTCACGCAGAAATTTTTCTTCGGCGGGCTCCAGGCGGGGTTTGTCGCCCCGCATGCGCGTAAGCAGATTGTGGCGGCGCAGCAAGAGCCGCAAAATGTCGTGGTCAAGGTCGCTGACCACCTCGCGCAAGGGGCGGCGGGGCCGCGCATCACGCTGTTCGGGGTTCCGGCGCGGCGTGCGCCCTTCATGAGAGTGCTCGGTCATATGCAATTGTCCAAAAGGATGAGGTGGGTGGGCGCCGGCAGGCATAAGCCCGTTCGGCTGCTGGCCGCGCACCCAGTAAAAATTCGGGGCGTGGGGGCTTCCCTTGTCTGCGTAAGCGTGTTAGCCTGAATCGACTTCTCTGGCAAGGTCTGTGGCGTGTCCGTGGCCCTGCGGAGGGCTGTTGCGGCCGGTATGGGCCCCGGTACGGGGCGGCAGTGCCACGTCACTGCGACAGGGCGGTGACGGCCACGTGGCGGCGGTATTAAATGTTTTTTTCACAAGATTTATAACCATGGAGAATTTAATATTTTTTTTGCGCAACGCGCGAATGTTTTCACGAAATTTTTCCGGGGGGTCTTGACGTAGATGCCAAGGGCTTGTTACTAATTGCGCAAGCCATACGCCCTACCTTCGTTGCGGAGGCGCTCGGCTGACCCCCGGCGTGACGGATTTGCTTTGCGCCTCGCCGAACCCGGCGGGTTTTCTGTAACACTTTTACGAGTTGGAGGACACATATGCCGACGTTTGTCGATCCGTCCAAATGCGACGGCTGCAAGGGTGGCGAAAAGACGGCCTGCATGTACATCTGCCCCAACGACCTCATGATCCTCGACCCTGAGGAAATGAAGGCCTACAACCAGGAACCGGACGCCTGCTGGGAATGCTATTCCTGCGTCAAGATTTGCCCTCAGGGCGCCATTACGGCCCGCCCCTATGCGGACTTCGCGCCCATGGGCGGCACCTGTATCCCCATGCGTTCGGCCGACTCCATCATGTGGACGGTCAAGTTCCGCAACGGCAACGTGAAGCGCTTCAAGTTCCCCATTCGCACCACGCCTGAAGGCTCCATCAAACCTTACGACGGCCGCCCCGAAGGCGCCAACCTGGAAGACGAGCTGCTGTTCACCGAAACCGCGCTGGCCACTCCCAAGGAAGCCTTGAGCAAAAAGTTCGATGTGTCGGAAGCCGACAAGGTCTTTACCTGCAAAGAACACGGCCGCTAGGCTTTTGCAACAGCAAGTGCGAAAGGAGAAATCACTATGCCTATGATTCCCGTGAAGGAAGTGAATAAGGGCGTTGCCATTGCCGAACCCGAAGTCAAAGAACATGCGGTTGATCTGCTCATCGTGGGCGGCGGCATGGGCTCTTGCGGCGTGGCCTATGAGGCCGTGCGCTGGGGCGACAAACATGGCCTGAAAATCATGCTCTGCGACAAAGCCGCGCTGGAGCGTTCCGGCGCCGTGGCCCAGGGCCTTTCGGCCATCAACACCTATCTGGGCGAAAACTCCGCCGACGACTATGTGCGCATGGTCCGCACCGACCTTATGGGCCTGGTGCGCGAAGACCTGATCTTCGACGTGGGCCGCCACGTGGACGACTCCGTGCATCTGTTTGAAGATTGGGGCCTGCCCTGCTGGATCAAGAGCGAAGACGGCCACAACATGAACGGCGCCGACGCCAAGGCCGCGGGCAAATCCCTGCGCAAGGGCGACAAGCCCGTGCGTTCCGGCCGCTGGCAGATCATGATCAACGGCGAGTCCTACAAGTGCATCGTGGCCGAAGCGGCCAAGAATGCCCTGGGCGAAGACCGCATGATGGAGCGCATCTTCATCGTGAAACTGCTGCTGGACAAAAACACCCCCAACCGGGTGGCCGGCGCCGTGGGCTTTAACCTGCGCGCCAACGAAGTGCACATCTTCAAAGCCAACGCCATCATGGTGGCCGCTGGCGGCGCGGTGAACGTGTACCGCCCCCGCTCCACCGGTGAAGGCATGGGCCGCGCCTGGTATCCCGTGTGGAATGCCGGCTCCACCTACACCCTGTGCGCGCAGGTGGGCGCCGAAATGACCATGATGGAAAACCGCTTCGTGCCCGCCCGCTTCAAGGACGGTTACGGCCCCGTGGGCGCGTGGTTCCTGCTCTTCAAGGCCAAGGCCACCAACTCCAAGGGTGAAGACTACTGCTCCACCAACAAGGCCATGCTGAAGCCTTACGAGGACCGCGGCTACGCCAAGGGCAACGTCATCCCCACCTGCCTGCGTAACCACATGATGCTGCGTGAAATGCGCGAAGGTCGCGGCCCCATCTACATGGACACCAAGACCGCCCTGCTGAACACCTTTGCCACCCTGAGCGAAGAGCAGCAGAAGCACCTGGAATCCGAAGCGTGGGAAGACTTCCTTGACATGTGCGTGGGCCAGGCCAACCTGTGGGCCGCCACCAACACCGCGCCTGAAGAACGCGGCTCCGAAATCATGCCCACCGAGCCTTACCTGCTGGGCTCCCACTCCGGTTGCTGCGGTATCTGGGCCTCCGGCCCGGACGAAGCCTGGGTGCCGGAAGACTACAAAGTCAAAGCCAGCAACGGCAAGGTCTACAACCGCATGACCACCGTGGAAGGCCTCTTCACCTGCGCCGACGGCGTGGGCGCTTCCGGCCACAAGTTCTCCTCCGGCTCGCACGCCGAAGGCCGCATCGCCGGCAAGCAGATGGTGCGCTGGTGCCTGGACCACAAGGACTTCAAACCTGAGTTCAAGGAAACGGCCGACGAGCTGAAAAAACTCATCTACCGTCCTTACTACAACTATATGGAAGGCAAGGCCGCTTCCACCGACCCCGTGGTGAACCCCAACTACATCACGCCTAAGAACTTCATGATGCGCCTCGTCAAGTGCACCGATGAATACGGCGGCGGCGTGGGCACCTACTACACCACCTCCAAGGCCCTGCTTGACACTGGCTTCTATCTGCTTGAGATGATGGAAGAAGACTCTGAAAAGCTGGCCGCCCGCGACCTGCACGAACTGCTGCGCTGCTGGGAAAACTACCACCGCCTCTGGACCGTGCGTCTGCACATGCAGCACATTGCCTTCCGTGAGGAATCCCGGTACCCCGGCTTCTACTACCGTGCGGACTTCATGGGTCTTGACGACAGCAAGTGGAAGTGCTTTGTGAACTCCAAGTACGATCCCGCCACCGGCGAGACCAAGATCTTCAAGAAGCCCTACTACCAGATCATCCCTGACTAGTCAGGCGGCACTGAAACGACACTGGGGCGGCCGCAAGGCCGCCCCAGACTGCTGACGGGTCGGCGCGATGCGTGCCGTCGGCCCGCGCCGCCGGGCGGTCGCAAGACCGCCCCTTTTCACGGCGCAGCGGGGCCTCACGGGCGGCGTTTCCACTTTCCGCGGCGGGAGGCCTTTTCCTTCTTTAGCCGCTATGCAACAACGCAGGAGGATATCCAGGATGTCCAATGCCATTCTCGTCGTGGGCGGCGGCTTTGCGGGCCTCACAGCCGCCATTGAAGCGGCGGAACTGGGGCACGACGTCTTCATCGTCGAAAAGTCGCCCTGGCTGGGCGGCCGCGTGGCTCAGCTCAACAAATATTTCCCCAAACTCTGTCCCCCCTCCTGCGGGCTGGAAATCCAGTTCCAGCGCATCAGGAATAACCCGCGCATCAAATTTTTCACCCAGGCCCAGGTGGTGGGCTTTGTGGGCGTCAAGGGCGATTACAAGGTGCAGGTGCGCATTGAACCGCGCCACACCGCGCCCCACAATGTGGATTTCAGCCTGCTGGCCTCCAGTCTGGAAGGCACGACCCCCAGCGAGTTTGACCTGGGGCTCGGCAAGCGCAAGGCCCTCTACAAGGCCATGCCCTTTGCCTTTCCCGCACGCTACACCCTGGACACGCACACCCTTTCCAAGGCCGATACGGCCCGGGTGGCGGGGGCCCAGTTCCTGGACCTGGCCGAAAAGCCCCACGAGGTGGAGCTCAGCGTGGGCGCTGTGGTGGTGGCCACGGGCTGGAAGCCCTATGACGTGACCCGCCTCAGCAACCTGGGCGCGGGCAAAGTCAAAAATTGTATTTCCAACATGCAGTTGGAGCGTCTGGCTTCGCCCTTCGGCCCCACGGGCGGCCGTATGGTGCGGCCCACGGACGGGCGGCAGCCCTTGCAGGTGGCTTTTGTGCAGTGCGCGGGCTCGCGCGACCAAAACCACCTCAACTACTGCTCCTACATCTGCTGTATGGCCACACTCAAGCAGTGTCTGTATCTTTCGGAGCAGAGCCCCCAGACGCAGATCACCGTCTACTACATCGACCTGCGCGCCCCTGGCCGCTACACCAAGGTGCTGGAAAAAGTCCAGGCCTTGCCCAACGTGCATTTCGTCAAGGGCAAGGTGGCGGACGTGGTTCAGGCCCCCGGCGACATGGTGCGGCTTACGGCCGAAGACGCTGTGCGCGGCGAGAAAATGACCCTGGATTATGATCTGGTGGTGCTGGCCACGGGCATGCAGCCTTCGCTGGCCGGTGAGGACGCGCCCTTGCCCCTGCCTCTGGATGAAGACGGCTTTATTGCGGGCGGCGAAGAGGCCGGCATTTTCGCCGCCGGTTGCGCACGCATGCCCCTGGATGTGATGCGCTCCGCGCAGTCCGGCACAGCCGCCGCCTTGAAGGCGGTGCAAACGGTGAAAGGGAGGTAGGCGGCATGGCCGGTAAAATTGGCGTCTATTTTGACCAGCAGAACATCGGCGGCGGGCTGGATGTGCCCGCTCTGGCCGTACAGACTGGAGAAAAGTGGGGCGACCTCACGCCTGTGGTTAAGGTTGTTCCCGTGCTGGCCGCGGCCGTGGATGAAATCAGGGCTGATATTGAAGCCCAGGGCCTGGACGGCGTGCTGCTTTGCGGCGCTTCGCCCCGGGTGGATGCGGATATCTACCGCCTGCCTGTGCAGGTGGAGCATGTGAACCTGCGCGAACAGTGCGTGCTGGCCTATAAAAATCCGGACAAGAGCCCGGTGGACCTGAGCCAGGGCGCGCCCGCGCTGCTCACTCTTATGGCTCGCGACTATATCAATATGGGCGTGGTCAAACTGCAGAAAAGCTCGGTGCCCGATTCGGCAGCCATCACCGGCGTGCAGCGTGTGCTGGTCATCGGCGGCGGCTGGACGGGCCTTACCGCCGCAGCCGAAGCGGCGGCCACGGGCTACGAAGTGGTGCTGGTGGAAAAGAGCGAGAAGCTCGGCGGCGCGGCCAACAATATCCCCATGGCGTCGCCTCTGGCCTCGCCCTGGACGGACAAGCAGCCCACCAACCTGGAAACCAGGATCGCCGAGGTTACGGGCAACGCGCGCATCACCGTGCACTGCAACGCCCGTATGGAAAAACTGGAAGGCCAGCCCGGCGAATTCAAGGCACCCATGGCTACCCAGAGCGGCCCCGTCAGTGTGGACGTGGGCGCGGCGGTGCTGGCCACGGGCTGGGTGCCCCTGGATCAGAAATATCTGGAGCCCATGGGCCTGGGCAAAAGCCCTAAGGTCATGGACGCCGCTACCTTTGGCAAGCAACTGGTGGCTGGTCAGGTCAGCGCGCGGCGTATCGCCTTTGTGCTGGACGTGAGCCTGGCCGAGGCGGCAGTGCGCAAGGCGGCGGAAGAAGCCGCCGCGGCCCCCGCCCCGGAGGAGACTCCCAAGGCCGCCCCGGCAGAGGGTGACAATGCAGAAAAGGCCTTTGTCAAAGAAGACCTGGAAACTTTCCGCCACCTTACCTACTCCAACGCCGTCAACAGCGTGGGTATGCTGCGTCTGGCCAATACGGTCTGTGAAAAGACCAACGACGCCTGCCAAACCTTTATCCTTTATAAGGATATGACCGTCCCCGGCATCCTCGAGCGCTTCTACAAGAAAATGCAGGACCGCCTGGGCGTTATGATGACCAAGGCCGACGTGACCGCCGTACGTGAAGCCGGCGACCACATGGTGGTGGAGTGCAAAAACACTTTGCTGGGCATGGATTTTGACCTGGACGTGGACCTGGTGGTTCTGCCCACGGGTCTGGTGCCCACCACGGCCAAGGACGTGACGGTCAACTTCGACTACCGCCAGGGGCCGGATTTCCCCGACCTGCAGTTGTTTGACGGCTTTGCCGACTCCAACTACATCTGCTTCCCCTACGAAACCCGGCGCACGGGCGTGTATGCGGCCGGCTGCGTGCGGCAGCCCCTGACCATGGACGCCTGCGAAGAAGACGCCCGCGGCGCGGTGCTCAAGGCCGTCCAGTGCATTGAGGCGGCCAGCCACGGCGTGGCCGTGCATCCCCGTTCCGGCGACCTTTCCTACCCCGTGTTCAACTTTGTGCGCTGCACCCAGTGCAAACGCTGCACAGAGGAGTGCCCCTTCGGCGCTCTGGACGACGACGAAAAAGGCACGCCCAAGCCCAATCCGGCGCGCTGCCGTCGCTGCGGCACCTGTTTCGGCGCGTGCCCGGAGCGCGTCATCTCCTTTGCCAACTACAATATCGACCAGATCGGCTCCATGATCCGCGAGGTGCAGGTGCCCAAGGACTTCAAAAACGAAGGCCCCCGCATCCTCATCCTGGCCTGCGAAAACGACGCCTACCCGGCTCTGGATATGGCCGGGGCGCGGCACAAGACCTGGAGCCCCTACTGCCGCGTTATCCCGGTGCGCTGCCTTGGCTCGGTCAACGCCATCTGGGTTTCCGACGCCATGAGCAAAGGCTTTGACGGCGTTATGCTGCTGGGCTGCAAATACGGCGACGACTACCAGTGCCACTTCGTCAAGGGCTCTGAAATCTGCTCCCGCCGCAAGGAAAACATCGCCGAGACCCTCAACCGTCTGGGCGTGCAGCCCGAACGGGTGGAGCAGCTTGAAGTGGCCATTGACGAATACGACACGGTACCTGACCTGATCGACGGTTTTGTGGACCGCATCATGGCCCTGGGCCCCAACCCGTTCAAGGGCATGTAGGAGGATGGCAGCAATGGCACAATGCACAATCAAACCTGATATGGAGTTTGTCAGGGCGCTGGAAGAAGCGGGGGGAGAGTCCCTCAAAAAGTGCTACCAGTGCGCCACCTGTTCTGTGGCCTGCCCGCTTGCTCCGGCCAACGCGCCCTATCCGCGCAAGGAAATGGTCTGGGCCTCCTGGGGCCTCAAGGACAAGCTCCGCGCCGATGTGGACCTGTGGCTCTGCCACAACTGCGGCAACTGCGCGGACCTCTGCCCCCGCGGCGCGCGCCCGGCCGACCTTATGGGCGCGGCCCGCAACGTTATCTATAAGGAACTGACCGAGCCCGTGGCCGTAGGCAAGCTCATGAGCAAACCTTCGGGCCTGCCCGTGCTCTTCGCCATCCCGGCCCTGCTCTGGCTGGTGGTCTGGTGGATCCGCGCCGGCTTCAACGGCGGCAACTGGTTCCCCCGCGCCGCTGACGGACGCATCGTCTTCGGCCAGATCTTCTACGGCGACTACACCATTGACCCCATCTTCATGCTCACGTTCTTCGGCGCGGTGTTCATCCTGGCGCGCGGCGTCATGAAGCTCTGGGCCCTGTTCAAACCCGAAGGCAAGCTGGCCGTCATCGGTAAGACCAAATGCTGGCTCTGGCACCTCTGGGATGTGCTCTGGGATGAAATCATCACCCACCGCCGCTTCGACGACTGCGAATCCGGTCCCGATACCGGCAAAGAAACGCCCAACCGCAAGTGGGGGCACTTCCTCCTGGTCTGGAGCTTTGCCATCCTGGCCTGCGTCACGGCCATCGTGGCCCTGGGGCACTGGGGCGGCAAGGTCATCCCCCTCATCAAGATCGAAACGCCCATGCCCCTCACCTTCCCGGTGAAAATTCTGGCCAACCTGGGCGCGCTGCTGCTGCTCTGCGGCCTGGCCGTGCTCACTGCGCGGCGCGTGCGGCTCAACCCCAAATACCAGGCCTCCAGCTGGTACGACTGGTACCTTCTGGGCATTATCTGGCTGGTGGCCGTCACCGGCATCCTGTCCCAGTGCTTTCGCCTGGCCGACGCCGTGGTGCCCGCCTTTCTGGTCTATTATCTGCACCTGGTGTTTGTCTGGATGCTTTTCGCCTACCTGCCCTGGTCCAAACTCGGCCACTTTGTCTACCGCACGGCGGCCCTGGTCTATGTGCGCATGTACGGCAGAAGCTAGAAGGTAACCTTGTGGCGCGGCCCCGGTCCGCCGGGGCCGCCCTTGCGTACCGCGTTGTACAGAATAATTTCGATCTCCGAGGAGGAGGCCGCCATGTCCGATACGTCCCGTAAAGTCTTTCCTGTGGAGTCCGTCCTGGCCCTGGTCGTGGGCAAGGAAGACGTGGATATCAAAGAAATCGCCGGTTTCGTGGCCGGGCGCTCCATTGAGTGTGATTGCTGCGCCAAGGCCGTAAGTCCTTTTGCCGCCGCCTGGCTGGCCCGCTGGTTCCCCAAGTTTATGGATCTGGACTGGGCCGAAGGCCAGTCCTGGGATGGCTTTGTGAGCGCCGGCCGCAGCCTGCTGGGCGACAATGTTTCCCTTACCTGCATGGACGGCCGCACCAAGGCTCTGGTGGACCAGGCCCTGGATACCCTGGCCGATACCTATAAGAGCATGGCCGCCCAAACGGCCGCCGCTTCCGCCCTTGAAGAGCGCGTGCGCGCCCTGGAGCCCGCTGAGGCCCGCGCCGAAGCCCTGACTAAAAAGGTGGATGAGCTGGAAGCCAAAATCAAAACCATGAACACCGATATGGGCGGCCTGCGTCGCCAGGTGGCCGAATTCCAGGGCAAGGTGGCCGTGAGCCACGATGATCTCATGCAGACCATCAAAGACGCCATCAAGGACGGCCTCAAGGGCATGGTTGTGGGCGGCGCTGCCGCCGGCGCGGCCGGCGCGGCCGCTGAAGAAGCCGCACCCGCCGCTGAAGAAAACGCCGTGCCCGATGATTTCGGCTTCGGCGCTTCTGGTGCAAACAACGACGGCTTCGGGTTTTAAAAGGTTTTTATGGGGGAAGGGGAACTTTTGTGAACAAAAGT
>ENA-UEYG01001046-UEYG01001046.1-human-gut-metagenome-genome-assembly--contig:-NODE-1046-length-20858-cov-5.188538_pt1 | contig 20858 bp, 17 predicted proteins | sample MGYA00242933_ERZ507934 | MGnify/ENA primary metagenome ERZ507934 (study PRJEB26167, sample SAMN06115527) | human gut metagenome | host: Homo sapiens | place: China:Zejiang | collected 2015-11-10... | reverse complement strand
TTTTTATCTTATTAAAATATAATTATAATTTTTTTTGGAACACTCCTTGAATCGTACCGGTGCGCAAGGAGAGGACCATGCAGATTCTGCCCATCGCCACCGACGCCGCCGCCGCTACCGACGCCCTCTGGAGCGCCCAGAGCGCTGCCCGGAGCGCCGATGGCTTCGCCGAATATCTTCAGACCATGCACACAGCCATGGACAACGCGGAAAACGGCGAAAGCGTCTCCGCTGATGCGGCCTTGGCCCAGGAGAATACCGCCGCTGTCGCCACCACCGGCACCGCCGCCACAACGCAGGTGCAGAGCCCCTACACCCGCACCACTTCCAACGGCGTCACCTATACGCTGGAGGAAGTCTGCTTTACCAAACAGGAGCTCCAGAACCTACGCCAGCAACTGGCCAAGGCAGGCGTTTCAGATGAAGGCCTGGAACGCCTGGACGCCCTGGCCGATCAGCCCGACGGCGCAAGCCTGGCCATGGTGCTGGCCAGCCTCAAAACCGGCGGCAGCACGCCGCAGTTGAGCGACGACGAAAAGTCCGCCATTACTTCTCTGCTGAAAAAAATCGATCCCACCGGCGTGCTGGACGACAACGCCCAGGCCCTCATGCTGCAGGGCAACGGCGCGGAAGCCCTGGCGCTTATTCAGAACTTTGTCGCCAGGCTGGACCAAAGCACCGGCATTACGGTAACGCAGACCGAGGCCCTGGCCCTGGGCAAAGGGCTGGGGCTTTCCACTTCGGCTCTGCTGGGACTGCAGAACCAGTTCGGCACCGCCACGGAACTGCTTTCCACGCCTGCCCAGCTGAGCAATCTGCTGGCCCCGGCCACGGACTATTTTACCGCCGCCAAGACTGCGCAAAAAACCCTGGACGCAGCCCTCAAGGATACCCTGCAGCCCATGCTGGCCAAGGCCCGCGCCCGCACGGAAAAAGAAAAACAGGCTTACGCCCTGCAGAACAAAAAAGCCCAGCAGAGCAAAGCCGTCATTGACGACACCGTACAGCAAAAAAGCCGGCAGGTGCTGGAGCAAACGGTGACGAAAACCGGAACAGCCGACGCCAACACGGCTGCGGGGCAGTCTACAGCACAGCAGGCCACAGCGCGGCAAACCGGGCAGCCTTCGGATCAGACGAATGCCGCGCGTCAAAGCGCCGATGCTGGCGCTGCATCCCTGCAGCAGCAGACCAGGTCCGTGCAGAGCAGCGCACTGCAGGGCGGGGAACAGACAAATACGGGCAAAAAGGATCAGCCTGCAACCGACGATAACGCAGGCAAAGAGGATAACACAGGCAAAAAGGACGCCTGGAGTGACCTGCTGCAGACCGTTGCCGTCAAGACCGCCCCCGCCACAAGCACGGCGCGCGCCGACGCCCAGGCGCCCCTTTACGCCGCGCAGAACCTTGCCGGTGAAACGCCCGCCGCCGTCGCCAATGCCGCCGCAACGCCGCCACAACTGGCGCGCCAGGTGGCGGGACAGGTGGAGAGCGGCTTGCTTGCATCCATGCAGAACGGCGGCACCCGCCTGGACCTGCAGCTGCACCCGCAGGAGCTGGGGGCCATTACCTTGAGCCTCACCGTGCGCAATGGCGAGGTTACCGCCCTGATCCGTCCTGAAAAAAGCGAAACTGCCGACATGGTCAACCGCCAGGTGGAGCATATCCGCCTTAACCTGGAGCAACAAGGCCTCAAGGTAGACAAGGTGGAAGTGCGGCTGGATTCAAACCAGCAGGACGCTTCTGCCTGGCAAGACCTGCAGCAGCACAATTCCTGGCAGGAAGAAGATGCCCGCCGGGAAGAGCTTGCCCGTCTGAAAAACTTGGCAACATTTCGTAATAACAACAAAAATGATACATCTGCAACATTGGAACAGCCTGTGCATTCTTTGGGCGGAGCGGCAGGATATGCCGCCGGAACTCTTAATGTGGTGGCCTGAACGGTTGGGAGAACACCATGTCCAGCATAACGCAATCCATTACTCAGACCAATAACGAGTTCAGCCAGGCCCTGAGCAGTCAGACCAGCGGCTCCAGCCTGGACAAGGATTCCTTCATGCTCCTGCTGGTCACCCAGTTCAAGTATCAGGATCCGCTCAATCCCATGGAAGATAAGGAGTTCATCTCCCAGATGGCCCAGTTCTCCAGCCTTGAGCAGCTCATGAACCTGAACGACAGCATGGAAGGGCTGACCACCGCCACCAACAACCAGCAGATGATCAACGCCACTTCCTACATCGGCAAAAACGTCACCGTGTCGGGCAATGCCATAGGCAAGGTTACGGACGCCGAAACCAAGACGGCCACCATCACCCGCTTCCGCTATGCGCCGTCAGACGCCGTGGCCAGCGGCACCATCACTGTGCGCGACAGCGACAACAAGGCCGTTTATACCCAGACCCTGGGCACGCTGAGCTCCGGCACCACATATGAATTCAACTGGAACGGCCAGACCAGCTCCGGCGCCACGGCCCCGGACGGCGTGTACACGGTGAGCCTCTCTCTGCTCAACAGCTCGGGCGAAGCCGTACTTTCCGATCAGGTGGTAGACGCCACAGTCACGGGCGTGGTTACGGACAACGGCACCGTGTACCTGGGCCTGGAGGGCGGCCAGCTCATGGCCCTTTCCGACGTGCGTCAGGTTATGTTGCCCAGCACTACCAGCACGGATACCGACACAAGCACAGATTCGAAGGCCAGCAGCGGCAGTTAACGGCAAAACTCCGGCCAGGCGGCCGCGCCCCAGGCGCGCCCCGGCCAACACAAATATCCCCCTATCCCCAAGCAGACACGGAGGAAGTTATGGGTCTTTCAGCCAGCATGTGGGCCAGCGTTTCAGGCCTGCTTTCCCACGGACAGAAGATGAACGTGGTGGGCAACAATATCGCCAACGTGAGCACCATCGGCTTCAAAAGCCAACGCATGGACTTCAACGACTATCTGTACCGCAGCACCGGCACGGCCAGCGGCACTTCGCAGATCGGCGCGGGCGCCAGCGTTTACGCCATTCTGGGCGACTATTCCACCGGTTCCTTTGAAAGCACCAACTCGGTGACGGATCTCGCCATTGACGGCAACGGATTTTTTCAGGTGCGCAAGACCAACAGCAAAGAAAAATACTACACCCGCGCGGGCGACTTCTATTTCAACAATGACCGCGAACTGCAGAACCCTGAAGGCTATCTGCTGCAGGGTTGGAAGGTGAACAACGAAAAAAAGCTCACCTTCAACAGCGGCTCCACCAACCTGGGCACGGCCAGCAGCAGCGAATCCGCCTATGTGGGTTCCGGCACGCCCACAGACATCGTGCTGGACAGCTGGAACATCCTGCCCCAGCAAACCACCAACGTCACCTTTACCATGGGCCTGACCAACGACGGCACGGGCGACCGCACCACCAGTGAAACCAGCCCCATGACGGCCCTGTTTGACCTCTGGAACGGCGCCAGCGAACCGCCCCTGGCGGACACGGCCTACGCCACCCAGTCCAGCATCGACGTGTATGACGAAGGCGGCGCCACCCATACCCTTACCGTCTATTACGACCAGGTGGACACCAGCAAGACGGACTCCAACGGCAACACCCTGTACAGCATTGAGGGGCTGCCCGCGGGCTACAGCATGTATGAATACCTGGTAACCGTTCCGCCCTCTGAAGATCGGCGCAGCTATGGCGGCCAGGACTACGACCCCGCCACCAACACCTGGGGCACAGAACCCACGTCGTTTTACGACGACCCCGTCAAGGGCACCAATAAAAATGCCGGCGTACTGATGAGCGGCGTCATGATTTTTGACGCCAGCGGTCAGCTGGTCAACCAAACGGCCTACAGCTATGGGGCCACGGAAACGCCCGATGCCAACGACCAGGTGAGCGTGGACCCCTCGGACAAAAAGTCCTGGCAGCCCACCAAGACCTCCAGCAACGGCGTGCCCGTGTTCACAGCCAACTTTTCCGGCCAGCCCCTGGCCAACAGCGTGAGCGAAACCATGCGCACCAGCGCCGGCGGCACGCCCGTGAGTCAGGCCCAGGACTATATCATAGAGCTGGATTTCGGCCTCAAAAACCTGAGCAACCCGGCCTGGAACAACCCCACGGCCACCACGGTCAAGACAGACAGCTCCGGCAACCCTATCGGCACCTGGCCCTCTGCCCCTGCCACAGAAGTCAGCATGGGGATGGACAAATACGGCTACTACCAGGAAGTGGGCGACGAAAAGCTGTATGGGCAGGATTACGGTAGCCACGACGTCTATGCCGACAGCACCGGCTATTATTACTATGACGGCACAAATAAAATCTACGGAACGACCAGTGCCGGGACAGAGGTCATGTATGACGGCGCTTACTACATCGACGACAGCGGTACAAAGTGCTACAACACCACAGTAGTTTCAGGCGCAGAAACGCCCGCCTACCAGAACAGCTACGGCTGGTATTATAAGGCCGGATCAGACGACGTCTACGGTACGGCAAACGGCTTCAACGTGCTGCACGACTCTACGGGGTACTACTACACTGACGGTTCCGGCACGCGCCAGGATGTGACCAGCAGCGAATTTACCGCCATCACCACCACGGCCGTGAAGCCCGAAAGCCCCACTGCCCCTCTGGACAGCACGCGCCTGCAGGCCGTCACATCCTCTGAAAAGAACAGCCTGGCCAGCCTGACCACTATATCCAAGTCCACGGGTTCAAGTTCGGGCATCCCCCAGTTCAAGAACGTCATCAGTTACGGTTCAACTGTGCCTACCATGGCCACCGTGGAGCGGCAGGAATACGCCAGCGCGGCCAATACCACATCCTACACCGTGCAATCCAGCAGCCAGGACGGTTACGCCTCCGGCACGCTGAGCAATGTGGATATTGACGAAGCCGGCGTGGTCTACGGCATCTATTCCAATGGCAAGACCATTCCGCTCTATCAGATAGCTCTCTACGACTTCCAGTGCACCCAGGGTCTCTACCGCGAAGGCGGCAACCTCTTTTCCGCCACCCAGGATTCGGGCGAGCCCCGCGTGGGCGTGGCCGGGGATAACGGCTTCGGGGCCACCAAGGCCTACAACATTGAGCAGTCCAACGTGGACATGACCACCGAGTTTGTGCAGATGATTGCCACCCAGCGCGGCTTCCAGGCCAACTCTAAGGGCATAACCACCGTGGACACCATGCTGGAAACCGTCATCGGCATGAAGCGGTAGGCATGCAGGAATAAGAGCACAAGGCCGGGGGCTGGGGCTTACCCCTTCCCCCACGGCGTTGGGGATAGCGCCGCGCCTTTTCCCTCCGTGGAGCGCCGGTTCCGGAATCATCCGGGACCGGCGTTTTTTGTTGTAAAAACCACCAGCGCCCCAGCCCCGCGGCGTCAAAAAAGCCCGCAGCACACCTGGAAAATTTTTCCTCGTGCACAAAATAGATATTCAATACAGTGTTATTATTAAGTATTTTTTTTTGGCACATGGATTGCATTTCGGTGGGCAGCATAACCCACCAGGAGGTGTCCCATGTCTTTGGTCATTAACCACAATATGATGGCCGCCAACACGGCCAGAAATCTGAACAGTCACTATGCGGCACTGAGCAAATCCACCCAGCGGCTTTCCACCGGCCTGCGGGTCAACTCTGCGGCGGACGACGCCGCCGGCCTGGCCATCCGCGAACTGCAGCGGGCCGACATCGCCACCCTGCAACAGGGCGCGCGCAACGCCAACGACGCCATTTCCATGATCCAGACCGCCGACGGCGCTCTGAGCGTCATTGACGAAAAACTGACCCGCATGAAAGAACTGGCGGAACAGGCGGCCACCGGCACCTACGATTCCACCCAGCGCCTCATGATCGATTCCGAATACCAGGCCATGGCTTCGGAAATCACCCGTATTGCCAACGCTACGGACTTCAACGGCATCCACCTGCTCGACGGCACCCTTTCCGACGACACCCACGACGGGTCGGGCATCACCGCCACGGGCAAGATGAAGATCCACTTCGGCACGGGCAATGATTCCGCCGAGGACTACTACTACATCAAAATCGGCAACAGCACGGCTTCGGCCCTGGGCGTGGGCAACAGCGCAGACCCCAACACTTCCATGGCCTTTACCGTGTCCACCCAGCAGGCTGCCCAAAGCGCTCTGGTGGGCATTACCAACGCCATCGTTTCCAAGGACAATATCCGCGCACACCTGGGCGCCATGCAGAACAGGCTGGAGAACACCATCACCAACCTGAACACCCAGGCCGAAAATCTGCAGGCCGCCGAATCGCGTATTTCGGACGTGGACGTGGCCACGGAAATGACGGAATTTGTGCGCAACCAGATCCTGAGCCAGTCGGCCGTGGCCATGCTTTCTCAAGCCAATTCGCTGCCTCAGATGGCCATGCAGCTCATCGGCGGTTAACCCCCGAAAGCGCATAGCGGCAGAGGCAGACCAAAGACGGGAGGTCCGGGGGCATCTGCCCCCGGACCGGTCCAGAAGACCGTCGCTGTGCCGCTCTCGCCCCCCAATAGGCGGCGCGCTCAGTCTTGGTCTTTTAATTGCAAAGCCGCAAGCGCCGTACGCGCTGCGGTCTGTTCCGCTTTTTTGCAGCTGCTGCCCGTGGCCCGAAACTCGCGCCCGTCCGGCAGACGCAAACCCACTTCAAATGTTTTGGCGTGTTCCGGCCCCTTGCTCCCCAGCCGGGTGTACAGTGGGGCCTGGCCGAAACGCTGCTGCGAGGCTTCCTGCAGCCGCGTTTTATAGTCCTTGACCACCGTGGCCTGCGGCGCTTCCGGCCAGCACTGGGCAAACAGACGCCCCACCGCCGCCTTGGCCGCAACCTCGCCGCCGTCTTCATAAATGGCGGCCAGCACTGCCTCCAGCGCGTCGCTCAGCACGGCATCGCGCTCACGCCCGCCCTGACTTTCCTCGCCCCGACCCAGTTTGATGCACTGGTCCAGCCCTAGGGCCCGCGCCCTCTCGGCCAGGCTTGTGGTGCTCACCAGCCTGGCGCGCAGCCGGGTCAGCTGTCCCTCCCGTGCGTCGGGAAACCGTCGGTACAGCTCCCACGAAACGCACAGTTCCAGCACCGCGTCGCCAAGAAATTCCTGCCGTTCGTTGTGTTCCGGCCCCGCCCCGTACTCGTTGGCCCAGGAACTGTGGGTCAAAGCCCTCTCCAGCAGCTCCGGACGCGCAAATACGTGCCCCAGCAAAGTGCGGGGGTCAGGGGTGGGGACGGCCTCTGCTTGCGTCTTGTTCATGCCCGTACTGTAGCCATTTCGCGCCGCTTGGCAACAGAAAATGCCTTGACATGCGCCACGCCAGCGCCTACCTATGGCCCATCAACCCTGTAGGAGAAAGGCATGGCTTATGACATCCGCTTGATGAAACTGGTGACCGGCGAACTGGTCATCGGCAAATACGACGCCGCCAAAGACAGCCTCACTGAAGTGGCGGCCATTCAGAGCATTCCCACCCAGCAGGGCGTGCAGATGATGATGTTGCCCTATGGCTATCCCTTTGAGCCGGACTTTACCGGCGTTCTTGAGGGAAAAAATTTCCTCTACCGCTACGCCAACACCCCCAAGGAACTGCAGGACAAATATATCGAAGCCTGCACCAACCTCACCGTGGCCGGGGGCCTGGGCAAGCTGCAGTTCGGTTCAGAGCCCTTTGCCGGCGGCGGCGCGGGCGGCGGCCTCATCAAATAATTTCCGCCGGGCTTTCCCGGCCTGTGCGCCCTTTACGCCAAAAACCTGTTGGGGACATTTTACCGTTGAGAATTGGCTTTCTCAGCGGTAAAATGTTTTGGCGTCATACTGGCTCACCAAAGAATCCTGGCCGCTGCGCGACAGACGCGCCGCACCGCCAAAAAATTCTCCCACCGCATTTTGCGCTATTTTCGGGCGGCCCTGCGCCGCCCTTTTTGTACCCCTAACCAAGGAACGACATGCGCGAGCTGCTGCCCCTGCTGCCACGCCCCAGCCGCTACGCGGGCATTGAAGACAACGTTTGCCGCAAAGATCCCACCCGCGTCCGTCTGCGCGTAGCCCTGGCTTTTCCCGATACCTACGAGGTGGGCATGTCCTACCTGGGCCAGAAGATCCTCTACGGCGTGGTCAACGCCCGGCCCCAATGGTGGGCTGAAAGGGTTATGGCTCCGGAGCGTGAAGCCGCGCAGGTGCTGCGCGAGCACAACGCCCCCCTGGCCACCCTGGAGTCGGATACCCCCCTTGTCCGCACGCATGCCCTCTGTTTTTCCATCACCCACGAGCTGTGCTATACCAACGTGCTCTATATGCTGGACCTGGCGGGTATTCCCCTGCGTAGCGCGGACCGGCCAGAAAGTCTGGACGCCTGTCCGCTGGTGATGGCCGGCGGCGGGGCCCTGCTCAGCGCCGAGCCCCTGACCCCATTTGTGGATTTGATGGTTCTGGGCGACGGCGAAGAAAGCCTGCCGGACGTGCTGGAACTGCTGGAAAAAGCCCGCGACCGGGGCTGGACCCGAAAGGAACTGCTCCACGCGGCACGGCGCATCCCCGGCGTGTACGTGCCATCTCTGTTCACGCCCGTGTCGGCCGCGCCCGGCGCGCCTTTGCGCCCCCTTGTGGCGGATTATGCCCGCCCGGCACGGCGCATTGTGGCAGACATCAATAAGGCCGCCTATCCCGTGCGCCAAGTGGTGCCCGTGGGGGCCGTGCACAACCGGCTCTCGCTGGAAATCGCCCGCGGCTGCACGCGCGGATGCCGCTTCTGCCACGCCGGCGTGGTCTATCGCCCTGTGCGAGAGCGCTCCCTGGAAAATATTCACAGCCTGTTGCGCCGCTGCCTGGACGAAACAGGCTTTGACGAAATTTCCTTCCTCTCTCTGAGCACCGGAGACTATTCCGCCCTGAAGACCCTGAGCCTGAGCGTGCTGGACCGCTGCGCCGAAGAACAGATCAGCCTTTCCCTGCCTTCGCTGCGGGTGGGCTCCATCGACGACGCCATCATGGAACGCATGGCCGAGCTGCGCCGCACAGGCTGCACTCTGGCCCCAGAGGCCGGCAGCCAGCGCCTGCGCGACGTCATCAACAAGGGCGTAAGCGAAGAAGGCCTGCTGCTGCACGTGCAAAAACTGCTGGAACATGGCTGGCGGCAGGTGAAGCTCTACTTCATGATCGGCCTGCCCACGGAAACGGACGCGGACCTCACGGCCATTGCCGACCTCTGCCGCAAGGTGCGCGACGCCGCCGGCCCCGGCGGCCCCCGCCTGCAGGTAACCGCCGCCCTCTCCCCCTTTGTGCCCAAGCCCTTCACCCCTTTCCAGTGGGTAGCGCAGAGCAGTCAGGACGAAATCCGCCGCCGGGTAAACCTGGTTCGCGACGCCTTCCGCGGGTTGAAGTGCCTCAAACTGCGCTGGCACGAACCCGCCATGAGCCACCTGGAGGGCATCCTTTCCCGCGCGGACAGGCGCATGGCCGACGTGGTGGAGCTGGCCTACCGCAAAGGGGCCGTGTTCTGCAGTTGGGCCGAAGGCTTTGACCTGAACCCCTGGCTGGAAGCCCTGGAAGCCTGCGGCCTCAGGGCCGAGGATTATACCGGCCCGCGCGAGCCCGGCGCGCCCCTGCCCTGGAGCCATTTGGAAGCCGGAGTTTCCGAAGACTTTCTGCTGCGTGAATACCGCCGCGCCCTGGACGGCAAAATCACCGACGATTGCCGCTACGGGGCCTGCCGTCAGTGCGGGGCCTGCGACACCAGGGCCGGTTCTTCCCGTCTGCCCCACACGCCCACACCGGAAACGGCGTACCCCACGGACGCGGACGGCATGCAGGCCGCACCGGCAACGGCAACCGCAGACGCGCCCCCCGCACGCCAGGCGGACAGTCCCTTCGGCGCGCCGGCCTGGCCCGACGCCGCCCGGCACTGCAACCGCCTGGTCTTTGCCCAGCGCGACCAGGCGGCCCATCAGCCCCGACGCGACGATACCGGCCGCATTGTCTGTCGCGTTCAGGGCAACCGGCCCCCCGGCGTGGCGCCGGAGCTGACCGTCAAGGCGGCTCAGTACCGCGTCTGGCACAGCAGGGTCGCCGGCAGCGCCTGGCTGAGTCAGCTGGAGCTGCAGGCCGTGCTGGACCGGGCACTCCGCCGGGCGCGCCTGCCCCTGGCCTTTTCCCAGGGCTTCCACCCCATGCCGCTGGTGTCCTTTGGCCGCGCCCTGCCCGTGGGCGTGGAAAGCGCAGCGGAATGGTTTGCCCTGACCCTGCACCAGAACCTGCCGCCCGAAGCCGTGGCCGCCCAGCTGGCCCCGCACCTGCCGCTGGGCATGGAAGTGACCGCTGTGGAACGCACTACCAAACAGGCGCGCACAGAACAGGCCGTGGCCGAGGCTTTTTGCTGCCGCCTGCCCACAGCAGCGGAAAACCGCGAGGTCGCCCACTGCTTTACCGCCTTTGCCGCTCTGGATTCCTGCCCCCGCAGCCGTGAAACCAAAAAGGGACCGCGCACCACAGACCTGCGCCCCCTGCTGGCGCGCTGGGATGTGGCGAAAGGCGACGGTGCCGTGACATTTGTGGCCGACTGGGGTAGTGCATATCTGTCGCCTTTAAAATTGTGTTTGGCCATTCTGGAGCCTCTGGGGGAAGAAACTTCCCTGCAGCCCCGGCTGCATCTGTGCAAGACCGCGCAAATCTTTGCCGACGGGCAGACCCGTCCGTGAGGAGCCCATGTCCCGTACGCCGACCTGGTTCTTTTTTGGAGATTCGCTCACTTTGGGAGTGAACGACGACCAGATGCCCGGCGGCTGGGTCAGCCGGCTGGCCGTACTGGGGCGTGAAGTCGGTCTGTACGGCATCCCCCGCGCCACCTTCTATAATCTGGGCGCACGGCGGCAAGGCACGGCGGACGTGGCGCGCCGCTGGCGGACAGAAATGGAGGCCCGGCGCATCCCCGGCATGGAACCGCGCCTGGTGTTCTGTGTGGGGGTAGTGGATATGGCCGCGCCCGGAGGCGGCACGCCACGCAACCAGGATGCAGTCCTGGCGGACCTGCGCCCTATGCTGACGGCAGCCCAGGCCTTGGCCCCCACCTTGGTGGTTAGCCCGCCGCCGGTGGCCGACGCGGACACGCGGCAACGTCTGGCCGCCCTGAATGCGGGCCAGAAAAAAATCTGCGCCGACCTGGGCCTGCCCTTTGCGGAGGCATACAGCGCTCTGGCCGCCGACAAAACCTATCTGCAAGACCTGAGCGACGGCCTGCACCCCGGCCCCCAAGGCTGCGCGCTTATGGCAAAAACCCTTTTGGCGCAACCCTGCGTACGCCGTTTTTTCAGCTTATCAGGAGCATGATCATGGGATCCTGTATGCCCTTTCCCGACGAAAAGCCCTTTGCCGAACGCGTCAAAAACCTGGCTGAGGACGAACTGCTGGAAATCTGGGAAGAAACTCAGCAGATTGAGTGTATGATCAGCGCGGAACTGCACACGGAAATCACCATTGCCCCGGACTATGAGCGCCTGATTGTGGAAGAGCTGCGTCTGCGTTCCTCCCGCCGCGCCAAGGGCGGCCACGCCTCGGCGCTGCGCTCCGTAAGGCTGTAATTCGCAGGACGCTGGTTTTTGCGCTATTGCTTTTTGCGCTGTTTTTCCCGGGGGATGCCGCCCGTAAAATATGCCGTGAAAGACGCGCGGCCGCGGCGTTTGTGCGCCCAGCCGGGCACAGGCGGCTGTAATAAGGCAATTTCACTTTGAAATTGCCCTGGCGACTGCATGAGCAGATGCCTGCCGTGGGGCGCAAGCGTAGCTTCAGCTGTTACGGCGCAGGAGCTTCCCGTTACGACGAAGGAAGTTACAGGCCAAGACAGCAGCACCAGTTACGGATGCAGACAGTACCGCTGGGTATTTGCGCGGACAAGCGCCGGAACGAGCCTGTTCAACTTTGAGGATACATATTCTTAAAGGTAATATGCTTACACTCTAGAGCAGTTAGCGAATGAAATGAGCTAACTGCTCTGCAAGGATTTTCTTGAAAATCCTTGCCACGAAATGCGAGAAGGCAGGCTTTTGCCTGCCGTAAGCGAGCATTTCAAGTGTTAAATGCTCTAGCAAAAAAAACAGGCTGTCGCGTAAAACAACAGTGCCGGTGGAACGCGCGTTCCACCGGCACTGTTCGGTATGGGGCAGGAGCCTGCCCGACGGAGCAATGCCCTTCCGGAATCGGTCCGGCAGTTGCGTGAGCAGGTTCCGCCGCCAAAGCACTTGCGGGCCTTGGCCTCTCGCAAGGCAACCGGCTTTAAACGGCGCTCAACATGTCCATGTCTTCGCTGGAAAGCAGCTTGTCCAGATCCAGCATGATCAGCAGGCGGTCCTGCAGTTTGCCCACGCCGCTGATGTAGTCCGAGTCCACCCCGGCCACCACCGGCGGCGGCGGTTCCACCGTGCTTGCCGGAATGCGCAGCACCTCCGACACGGCGTCCACCACAAAACCCACAATAATGTTGTTGATTTCGATCACGATGATGCGCGTGTTCTTGTCGTGGGCCTTGGGGGCAAGGCCGAAACGCCGCCGCAGATCGATGATCGGAATGACCTTGCCGCGCAGGTTGATGACGCCTTCCACAAATTCCGGAGCCCGGGGCACCTTGGTGATCTCCATAGTGCGGATGATTTCCTGCACTTTCAGGATATTCACCCCGAACTCTTCCTCGCCGATGCTGAAGGTCACCAGCTGCAGAAGTTCGTCTTCCTGTTTTTTCTGGTTCAGATCCATATCCGCTCCCTTGTCAGAACGCCAAGCCACGCACAACCGTGCCGCTGCGGCGGGCAGGCCGCGGCGCGGGCCCTCGTGGCACACACTGGTTTGTATCGGCCTGACCGTAAAAAACCATAGGCCTCAAGACCATAAAAAAATCAGCTCCCGTCAAAAGCCCGCTGTAAAGCCGACTCCAGAGCCCGCACGCCGTACACGTCACGCAGCACCAGGGGACGCGACGCACCCGCCCCGGCCGGGAAAAGCGCGGTGAGCGGGATGCTCTTGCTGCCTAAAGCCTCCAGCAGGCGCACAGCATAGGCGTCGGCGCGGGTCAGGTCCACACGCACCAGTTCCAGCCCGTAACGGGCCTGCAGGCCGCGCATACGCTCGTCAGTAAGCACTGTGGCTTCCATAAATTTGCAGTTGGGGCACCAGTCCGCCGTAAATTCCAGCAACAACGGTTTTTGCCCCAGCGAGGCGCTGAAAACTTCCGGGCTGAACGTCCGCCACTGGGGCAAAGGCGCCACGGGCCGCAAAACCAGCACCATGGCCGTAGCCAGCAAAAGCCCGCCCAGGCCGCCTACCAGCCGCCGCCGCAGGGGCGGCGCGTCCACACCGCAAAACTGCCCCCACAGCCAGGCACAAAGCGCCACCACCAGCAGCATGCTCAGTACCTGCATGTGCCGCTCCACCGGCAGAATGGAAAGCAGATAGAGCGCTGTGCCCAGCAGCAAAAAGCCCACCATGCGCTCAAAAATACGCATCCACATGCCGGGCTTGGGCAAAATGCGGGCCAGGTTCGGCCAGATGCTGAACAAAACATAGGGCAAGGCCATCCCCAGCCCCACGGACCAGAACACAACAACAACCACGATAAGCGGCTGGGTAAAGGCCCAGCCCAGCACGCCCCCCAGCAGAGGCCCGCTGCAGGGCGTGGCCAGAAAGGTGGAAACCAGCCCGCTGGCGTAAGCCTGCAGACAGGGATTTTTGCTCTGTGCGCCCGCCTTGAGGTCGATGACCGGCAGGGTGAACACCCCCAGCATGGAAAGCCCCATAAGAAAAACCAGCAGCAGCATAACCATGAGCACGGCTTGATTCTGATACAGCTGCCCCCACATAAGATCCGCCAGGCCCAGAACCAGGGCCAGGGCGCTGAACAAGGTCATAACCCCGGCCGCAAAGCAGATATTGTGCTGCCGAAAGCGCCGCAGGCCCTCCTTGCCGCCGCCGCCCATAAGCAGCAGCCCACTGACCTTAAAGGTCAGTACGGGCAGCACGCAGGGCATGATATTGAGCAAAAGCCCGGCCAGCATGCCAAACAGCAAGGCCTTGCCCAGACCGGAAATTTCCAGACTGGCGTCCAGATAGCGCGGCGTGAGGCTCAGGTCAAAGCCGTCGGGCGGCGGCAGGGCGGCCTGCGGCGCTGTGAGGACGTCGCCGGGGGGCAGACCGACAGTCGTGCCGGGAGCAGGGGCACGGACAGCGCCCGGCGGTATTGCCGCACCGTCCTCCTGCGCCGTCTCTTCACCTGTGGCCTGGGCCGGCGGCTGCGCGCTTACCCGCCGCCACTGACCGGCCCAGGGTTGCGCCTCCAGTGGGGGCGGGTCCGCAGGCAGAGCGCCCTGCAGGGTTTCGTCCACGGGCTGACACTGACGCGGAGAGCATAAAAGCAGGCTCAGCGCGCCCGTATACGGTTTGCCCGCCGCTGCCGCGGGCACGCGCGCAAAGAGGAGGGTTTCCCCCTCATATACGGAAACCGTCACCGAAGGGTCGTAATAGTCGCGCTGCACGGCCCCCGTCGGATACCAGACCGGCGCGGCCGGCCCGCCCGCAGGCTCCAGGGTCAGCACCGTGGGCCTTCCCGCGTCGCCCGGCTCATGGCTATAGGCGTGGAAGCCTTCAGGAATGTGCAGCCGCAGGGCCAACACCAGGTTCTGGCCGTCGCGGGCCACCTCCAGCTGGCGCCCCAGCCTGGCGGCATCAGCCGCGCCCGGCCGCCCAAGCCCGCACAAAAGCAGCAGCGCCAAAACGCCCAGACATGCCGCCCACAGCCGTGCTTCAGGCCGGGAAAAAACGCCCGATTCTGCGGGAAGGCCCTGCTCTTGTTTCACTAAATCACACCGTTTTGACAAATTTTTTTCCTTTTCTCTTGACAGAGACGGCCCATGCGGGTAAACCCCTTTTCACGTTGCACGGGTCATTAGCTCAATTGGTAGAGCAGCTGACTCTTAATCAGTTGGTTCGGGGTTCGAGTCCCTGATGGCCCACCAAAGAAAAGCAAGGACTTAGAGTAAAATCTAAGTCCTTTTTTTATTTTATTTCTCTGAGAAGGGCTCATTCCGAATACTCCTGCACTGCCTTTGGGCTTCCCGCCGCTCTGTGACGCCACGGTTCACCAGGTGCGGCCCAGGCCAGCATGACCAAGCGTATTAACAATAAAATCGCACTATTGGCCATGACAACCGATAGTCAGCTTGCATACATCCCCGCCATAACCATCAGCTAGGCCACTTTTATCATGCCGGGCAGCGCAGCGTCAAAGTGGATATCCACGGTTTACGGAGTACCTCAACGACAGGGGCAAGCGCTTTCTCCGGACCGCTCTGCCCCTTTTTGACGACAGGCCCGGCCTGCGCCCCAAACGGTTTGCGCCCTCCCGTGCAGGCGGAACAGCCTCCGCCCGGCGGGCCACTTGCATTCGCCCCTGCCTTGGCCTACAATTGCTTAATTAAATGCAGGAAGGATCCCCATGCTTCGCAGTATGACCGGGTTTGGCCGCTGTGTGGTGGAAAGCCCCCTTTTCACCCAGCAGTGGGAAGTAAAAAGCGTCAACAGCCGCCACCTGGACCTCAAATGGCGTCTGCCCCCCGCTCTGCGCAGCCTGGAGGCGCGGCTGGAAAAGGTCGTGCGGCGTTATGCCTCGCGCGGCCGGGTGGACATCAGCCTTATGCTCCAGTACGCCCCGGGCGGCGCGCCGGCCACGCGCTTTGACGCGCCCCAGGCCGCGGCCATGCTGGACGGCCTGCAGGCCCTGGCCCTGGCCCGCGGGGACGACTTTACCCCGGACTACAACCTGCTGCTGGGCATCAGCGCCCTGTGGGGCGACAACGGCGAAGAACTGGACGAAGACACCGCCGCCGCCCTGGAAGAAGGCCTGTCTCTGGCCCTGGAAGACTGGAACGAAGCCCGCGCCGCCGAAGGCCGTGCCCTGGCCACGGACATGCATTCCCGCATTCTGCGCATGGAGGAATGGACCGGCCTTATCGCCGAACGCGCGCCGGCCATCCGCGACGAACGAACCGTCCAGCTGCGCGATCGCCTGGCCGAGGCCCTGGGCCAGAATGGTCAGGAGCTGGACGAAGGCCGCTTTCTGCAGGAAATCGTCACCCTGGCCGACCGACTGGACGTGAGCGAAGAGCTCACTCGCCTCAGCACACACCTGGCCCGGCTGCACGATTTGCTCCAGTCCGGGGGCGACGCCGGGCGACGGCTGGACTTCACCCTGCAGGAATGCTTTCGCGAAATCAACACCTGCGGCAACAAACTGCCCGACGTGCAGCTTTCCCGCCTGGTGGTGGACTTTAAGAACGAACTGGAAAAATGCCGCGAACAGGTCCAGAACCTGGAATAATCCATGCCCCGTGACAGACTTATCAACATCGGCTTCGGCAACTATGTGCTGGCGGGCCGGGTGGTGGGCATTGTCAGCCCCGCCTCCTCGCCCATGAAACGCCTGCGCGAGGACGCCAGGGCCGAAGGGCGGCTCATCGACGCCACCCAGGGGCGCAAAACCCGCTCCATTCTGGTAACGGATTCCAACCACGTAATCCTCTCCTCCATTCAGCCGGAGACCATCAGTCAACGTTTTGCGCAAGAGGAAGAAACCCGATGACCCGCCAAGGCATCGCCCTGGTTCTGAGCGCCCCTTCCGGCGCAGGCAAGACCACCCTGGTCAAGCGTCTGCAGCAGGAATTTCCCGGCTTTGCCTACTCCGTTTCCTGCACCACCAGGCCCCCCCGTGCGGGTGAGGTGGACGGCAAGGACTACCACTTTTTGCAGCGCGCGGAATTTGAACGCCGCCGCGCCGCAAAGCAGTTTGCCGAGTGGGCCGAAGTGCACGGCAATCTTTATGGCACGCCGCTGGATCCGGTAAAGCAGACTCTGCGGCAAGGCACGGATCTGCTTTTCGATATCGACGTGCAGGGCGCCGCCCAACTCAAGCTCAGCCTCGCCGAGGCCGTCTTTGTCTTCATCCTGCCGCCCGGTCTGGACGAGTTGGAACGCCGCCTGCGCGGACGGGGGCTGGACGATGAGGCGAGCATTCAGCGCCGTTTGGCTAATGCCCGGCAGGAAATGGCCGCGTCCCGCTGGTACGACGCTCTGGTGGTTAACGACGACCTGGATCAAGCCTACGACCAGCTGCGGGCCGTGTACCTCGCGGCCACCTTGGCCCCGGCGCGCAACCCCGGCCTGGTGGACGCCCTGCTGACCCGCTGAAACCGTATGTTTGAGGAAAATATGCCCTCGACCCGCGCCCTCCCCTGCCCCCAACTGGTGGCGGCCCTGGACCTGCCCGACAAAGACCGCGCCCTCTCCCTGGCCCGGAGCTTGCGCGGCATCGTGCCCTGGTGCAAGGTGGGCATGGAGCTGTTTACCCTGGCTGGCCCAGCCCTGCTGGAAGCCCTGCGCGGCCTGGACTTCAAGGTTTTTCTGGACCTGAAATTCTATGACATTCCCCACACGGTGGCACAGGCCGTCAAGGCTGCCGCTGCCGGCGGCGCAGATCTGCTCACCCTGCACTGCCAGGGGGGGGAACGCATGTGCCGCGCGGCGCGCGAGGCCGCTGCGGGCCTGCCCAACGGCGGGCCGCTGCTCTTCGGCGTCACGGTGCTTACCAGTTTTGCCCAGGACGAAATGCCGGGCATTGCCGCCACTCCCAGGGCATTCGCCCTCTCCCTGGCCCAGGGCGCAGCGGCCTGGGGCCTGGACGGCGTGGTCTGCTCCGGCCACGAGGCCCCGGAGATCAAACAACGCTGTCCGGACCTGCGCTGCCTCTGCCCCGGCATCCGCCCGACGGGCGCTGCCGCCGACGACCAACGCCGGGTCATGACGCCGGCCATGGCCGTGGCTGCCGGGGCGGACTACCTGGTGGTCGGCAGGCCCATTCTTACCGCGCCGGACCCGGTTCAGACTGCGCAAGGCATGGCAGACGCCATCCGCCTGGCCGCCACGGATTTTACCGGGCAACAGCCTTCCGGTCCGGGCGGCGCACCGGCATAAGGCCCCTGGCCGCAACCGCGCTCCGGACGTACATTGCACGCCTTCCGGCCAGCCTTTTCTGGCCGGAATTCGGCAGACGAGGAAATCATGGCCGCATCCGATCCCACATCCGCTCCCAAGCCCGCCGCCACGGCCCCCGCGCCCGGCGCCGCCCCTGCCGCCAACGGCAAAACGCAGGTGCGCGGCGTGTTTTCCACCCAAGAGGTGCGCAAGGTGGGCACCGGCACCACCACCCGCAAAACCGTGCAAAAAAATTTCTGGTTTGTGGAGCAGCAGGGCAACGTCATCCAGTGCCAACCCCTCAACCCCAACTATGTGCCCAGCGGCCCCAAGCGCACCATCACCCTGGACGAACTGCTCAGCAAATTCGCCCCGGAACCGGAATTTTATCTCAATTCCGTGTTTCCAAAAATGATGGAACTGCAGCGCAGCGTGGAAAACGGCGACAGCCACCGCGAAAAAGGCGATACCTTCACTGCGGAATACGCATACGACCACGCCCTTACAATCGACGAAGAAAATGTGCGGGCCAACTTCGGCATCGGCCTCACCTACCTGGAACGCGGCGACACAGCCCGCGCCCAGGATATTTTCGAGCGCCTGGTTAAGCTGGATGGGGCCTTTGAGCCTGAGCACAAACACCTCTTCAACGAATTCGGCATCAACCTGCGCAAAAACCACATGCTGGAGCAGTCCCTGGCCTACTACCGCCGCGCCCTGGAGCTGACCCAAAACGACGAAAATCTCTACATGAATATGGCCCGCGTGCAGCTGGAAGCCAAAGATCTGCAAAGCTGCATCGACAACCTGCTGCACGCCCTACGCCTAGCCCCCCGCCACGAACCCTCACTCAAATTCCTGGCCTGGCTCATCCAAAAGCAACTAGTGCCCGCCGAACGGGTGGACGATGTGCGCGCGGCCCTCCAGGCCGCCAGCAAAGCCGCCGCACCGGCCGCCGCAGCCGCGCAAGCTGCTCCCGCTGCCGCGCCTCTGCCTTCACCGAGAGGCGGAACGCCATCGTGAAAATCTGGCACAAACGGCAAGCGCCCGCGGGGCAGCCCCCTGCGCCGCCCCCGGCCTGGGCCGAAGAATTGGGCATTTCCCTCCCCCTTCTGGAACTGCTCTGGCGACGGGGCTTTACCTGCAAAGAGAACATAGACGCCTTCCTCTCCGCCCGCCTGGGATCCCTTACCCCGCCCTCGCGCTGGCCGCAGATTCCCGAAGCCGCCGACCTCCTGGCCCGCGAGCTGCTGGCCGGCAAATCCCTGGCTGTCTGGGGCGACTACGATGTGGACGGCATCACAGCCACAACCCTGGTGCTGGACGTGCTGGAAGGCCACGGCATCCATGCCCACTGGCACATCCCGGACCGCCGCAGCGAAGGCTACGGCCTCAACGTGCCCCAGATGGAAGCTCTGGCCGCCCAGGGCTGCGGCCTGCTGCTCACCGTGGATTGCGGCATTGCCGACGTGGCCGCCGTGGCCCGCGCCCGCGAACTGGGTATGACCGTGGTGGTTTCAGACCACCATCTGCCCGGTCCGGACCTGCCCCCGGCTCAGGCCCTCTGCAACCCCCGCCTCTGCGCAGAGGCGGACTTGCCCTGCCCCCACCTGGCCGGCGTGGGCGTGGCCTTTTATCTTATGGGCGCGCTCAACGCAGCCCTGGCCCCGCACACGGGCCGCCGCCATCGCATGGACAACGTGCTGGACCTGGTGGCCTTGGGCACACTGGCGGACGTTATGCCCCTTAAGGGCGAAAACCGCATTCTGGTGCGCGGCGGGCTTGCCCACATGGCCGCTACGGCCCGGCCTGGCCTGGCTGCCCTCAAGGCCGTGAGCAAACTGGACCCCGCCGCCGCCCTGAGCAGCGGACAGGCCGTCTTTCGCCTGGCGCCGCGCATCAACGCCGCTGGCCGCATGGGCCAGGGGGCCCTTGCCCTGCGCCTGCTGCGGGAAAAAGACCACGCCCAGGCCGCCGCCCTGGCCCAGGAGCTGGACGCCCTCAACACCAGCCGCCGCGAAGAAGAAGAACGCATCCACCTTGCCGCCCGCGCCCAGGCCCTGGACCTGCTGGGCCGCGAACCCCGCGCCGGTCTGGTGCTCTACGGCAAGGACTGGCACCCCGGCGTGGTGGGCATTGTGGCCTCCCGCATGGTGGAAGAATTTTACCGCCCCACTGTCATCCTCTGCGATGACGGCGGCGGCGTCAAAGGCTCCGGCCGCTCGGTGCGGGAATTTGACCTCCACGCGGGTCTGGCCCGCACGGCCCATTGCCTGCTGGGCTTCGGCGGTCACCGTCTGGCCGCCGGCGTGCGCCTCACCCCTGGAAAAATCGCCGAATTCCGCGCCGCTTTTGAAGCCGTGTGCGCGGATATCCTCGGCCCTACCCCCCTCATCCCCAGCCTCACCCTGGAAGGCGAACTGGGCTTCGACCAAGCCAGCAACCGCAACTTTCTCAAAGAGCTGGAACTGCTGCGCCCCTTTGGCCCCGGCAATGCCGAACCCGTCTTCGCCTCCCCGCCTTTGCTGGTGCGCGACCGCGCCCCCCTGGGCCGTAACCCGGAACACGCCCGCTTGCGCCTCCAGGACGAAAACTGCGGCGTCACCCTCAGCGCCAAAGCCTGGGGTCTGGGCAAAGACCTCACCCCCGCCCTGGTGGGCCGCCGCATCCGCGTGGCCTATACCCCCAGGCTGGATACCTACAACGGCGTCGCCTCCGTAGACGTAGGCATCAAAGACTGGCAGCCCGTTTAGGGGAAAATTTTGTGGGGGGAAGGGAACTTTTGTGAACAAAAGTTCCCTTCCCCCCACACCCCCCATCCTTCAAAAAACTTCTTCCCCTCAGGGAACGCGCCGGACGTACCCTGGCAGAAAG
>ENA-UEYG01000994-UEYG01000994.1-human-gut-metagenome-genome-assembly--contig:-NODE-994-length-21565-cov-3.909019_pt1 | contig 21565 bp, 19 predicted proteins | sample MGYA00242933_ERZ507934 | MGnify/ENA primary metagenome ERZ507934 (study PRJEB26167, sample SAMN06115527) | human gut metagenome | host: Homo sapiens | place: China:Zejiang | collected 2015-11-10... | reverse complement strand
GTCGATGGCGGAAGATTCATACTCAAAAAAGATAATCGCAAAAGGGACTGATGTGGTACCTTTTGCGATTTTTATATTGTTCAGAACAGGGGCTTGCATTTAGCTTTTGAATTTGCTATAATTATACAAAATGAATATTTTGTATAATCGAGGGGACTCGATTATACAAAACAGCGTCTTTTGTACCATGACCTGCAGCTGCGCTGCTCCTTTCCGGTACAAAATAGCACTTGACATTCCTCACCGGTTATGGTACAGTAAAGGTGCCGAGTGGTTGAAAAACCACACAGAATAGCCCATTAGGCCGTGCAGGTTTCCTGCGGCTATTCTAACATCAAAAACCCGAGCGTGTCAAGCGCCCGGGTTTTTCTTTTGCTCTGTCAACTTGTCCGCGTACATGTAGAGCATTGTAGTCATTGCGTTGGAATGGTTAAGGGTGCGCTGCACCTGTCCTACCGTCTTGCCTTTGTGGCGTAAATACACAGCGTAATTTTTCCTTAGCGTGTGCGGGCTTATGTTCTGCGGCAGACCGAACTTTGCAGCCGCCTTTTTTAAGTCGTAGTACACTGCTTGTCGTGTCCTTGGCTTTCGCCAGTCCCGCGCCCCCTCAAAGCACCAAAGGCGCCCCGCTTGCTTCCGCATGCGTTCCAGCAGTGACCTGCTTATATAGCGTGTAGACAGTTTGCCGGTCTTTTTCTCCAGCACCCGCAGCCGTGGCCTTTTCAGCTGTGCCGCGTGCTCCAGCTGTTCCGTCTTTAGGTGCAGCACATCATCAATGCGCCAGCCGGTAGCCAGTGCTACCTCTGCCGCTAGCGCGTTGGCTGGCTGCATAGCCCACAGCAGCGCCGCCAGCGCGTCCGTTGCCAAGTAGTCGCTTCTCACTTTATCCCCCCAATCGGGCGCAGTATTGTCCGTGCTCCCAATGTAGAGAGTAGCGGCCGGTGCTGCCGCTGTCAACCTCGCCGGGCCCCGCTTCGGCTTCCTTGACTGCTTTGTACTCGGTGCGAATCACGCCGTACCGCTGGACGAACCGCCGCCCTTTCAGGGTCGCGCCAAGTGCAGTTATCATCTCAACCGCCGCCTGCGGGTGCTGCATATAATCAAAGGGTTTTGCACAGTATTTGCACACTTCCGCTACCCCCTGCCAGTCCCCTGGTTTTACCGCTGTAATATGCACCTGGTCGGCACCTGTGTACTTTTTCCACAAGTCCTTTATTAATTTATAGGAACAATAGACGCGAGTGTCCGAAAAATAGGACATACGCACAGCTATCAAGCAGTGCAAATGCGGGTGAAAAGTCCAGTTTTCTGCATTAAATGACACTTCAAGCGCCCTTAATGCGCCCTTAAATGCCTTTTTTATGCGTTTTTCGTGCATTAGGTGACCGTATCCGTCATATAGCTTTTGAACGGTTTTTGCCAGATCTGCGTGGGTGCAGTTGGGTACTGTAAGAACCAGGTGCAGGAAGCGGTACCCTTGCGCCCCCAGGCGCTCGGCTACTTGCAGCATACGCGCATACTGCCGCATGCTGTTTCTGTACTGGCACATTGGGCAGATCCGCTGCCGGCAGAAGTCGGCACCCACCAGGTGCCCACCATCAAAAAAGAGGTGTTGCCCGCATTGCTCTATCTTTGCCCCCTTGTCCCCCACCAGCTTGCCGTTGAAGAACGCTATGTCGTTTTGCTGGATAAGGGAAGTCACAGCCAAAGCCGCCTTTTTGTATTTGGTGTACTCCTCTATGCTTTTTACTATGTTTGGGCTGTCGCTCATTTTGGCTTAACCGCGCGGTTTTAAGCCCATTTTTGCAATGCCGTGATGTTTCTATATTATCAAGATAAGAGTCAAAAGGGCGCTGCCCTTTTGCCCCTGCACACTTTTTGTGCAGATTTAACAATATTGAAAATGTTAAATGCAGCATATTGCCCAAAGCGCAAACGGCGCGCAGCATAGCTGCGCTCGCTCGCACCAAGGTCATCAATCTGTGTCTGCTCGCCAGCGGTCGCCTATTTAGGCTCCCAGCAAGCGGCGCCCCCTCGGCTCGGTCGTCAGTCAATGCGTGTCAGCCCCTGCGGGGCTTCCCGCCGCCGCCGTCAGCTTGGCTGCGCTTACGCTACGCCATCACGCCGGGCGGCGTTCGCGGCGCTCGACAGCCGTCACAAAGCCAACCCGGGTTGCTCTGCCAGCGGCTCCCGGCAAGGGCTCCGCAAGTGGGCTACGCCCACCCTTGCCTGTTTCCGCTGTCCTCGCCCCGGGCGCACTGCTCGCACTGGCGTACCTCAGCACTCGCGCCGCATTTCCCGCGGCTACCCGTTCCGGCCCTCTTACCACCCCGGCGCGTTCGCCCCCGGGCTCCGCTAAGGGCTGCGCCCTTCCGGGGTGGTTTGGGGGGCGGCTGCCCAGCACCGCGGGGCAGCCTTGTAGGGGTCTTTGCGTTCGTAGCCGGTGCCCTTTTTAGGGGGTGCGGTTCCGTTCTCCCCCCTCCCGTCCCCCCGCTGGGGGGAGCGCCGAGTGGTTGTTAGGGGGGTGCCCCCCTTGTTTTCTATGCTGCCTTTTATATGGAGCCCCTGCAAGGGCTCCGCAAGTGGGCTGCGCCCACCCTTGCAGTGGCACTGCAATTATAAGCCCGCATTGGTCACGCGAACAAAAGAGATATTTTGTATAATTTAGGGGAGTTGAAACAGTGAAAAAAGCGGAATTTGGGCAATTACCCATGCCCGTACAGGACTATCTGTTGTATTTGGAGGCCATCAAAGGTCATAGCGAATTATCGGTGATCGAATATGCGTCGGATTTGCGCACCTTCTTTCGCTACCTGGCCAAGGAAAAAAATCTGTATCCGCCTGACACGCCGGACGATCAAATGGATCTACGGCAAATCAATATTGACTTTATCAAGACCATTACGCTGAGCGACGCCTACCAGTTCTTAATCTACTGCAAGAATCAACGCGGCAACGCGGAAGCCACCCGTGCGCGGCGTGTGATCGCCATACGGCGCTTTTTTATCTATTTAACGGACAACCGGCACTTGCTGGAGGAAAATCCAATGAAAGTGCTGGACGCGCCGAAAACAAAAAAAGCCCTTCCAAAGTACATGACCTTGGAAGAAGCACGCCACTTATTATCCGTTGTAGACGGCAAATACAAAGAGCGGGATTACGCCATTTTGACCTTACTTCTGAACTGCGGTATGCGACTGAGCGAGTTGGTGTCCATTGATTATAATGATATAAAATCAAACGATACATTGGTGATCACCGGTAAAGGCAACAAGGAGCGCACCGTGTACTTAAACGATGCCTGCAAATCCGCCGTTTCCGCCTATATGCGTGTGCGGCCGCACGACGGTGTAAAGGACAAAGCTTTATTTCTAAGCAGCCGCAACCAGCGGATCAGCCCCAAGACGGTACAACACATGGTGTACGCTTATTTGGACAAGGCCGGGCTGGGCGATCGAGGCCTGTCCGTGCATAAGCTGCGCCATACGGCTGCCACTCTTATGTACCAAAATGGACATGTGGATCTGCTGCTGCTTAAAGAGATTCTGGGCCATGAAAACCTGGGTACTACGGAAATCTATACCCACATCAGCGACGACGCAGCCAAGGCCGCCATTGAGGCCAATCCCCTTGCCGATCTTGATGCGCCTAAATCGAGATCACAGAACTGAACAAACTGGTCAGCCCTGCATTACATAAGGCGGCCAACGCCACGAAAGCGGCGGAAATCAGATATTTTTTTACATAATCCCGCACCTGAATTTCAGCGGGGGACTCCCCTGTTGCATCGTCTCGCTTGACGGACAGGTGAAAGATGGACTTGGACATATCGGTGCTGATTTTAATGGTGAGCATGACCACCGTCAGCAAAATAGAGGCCGCCGGAATCACCATCAGCACACAAAACAACACGCCTTTCAGGCGAAAAGTCATATAATAGTAGCACACCTGCATACCATAAGCAAAGCCGCAAGTCATGGGCACAAAATGAATTAGCGGAAAGCCAATCATACAAAAGCCCAAAAAGACCGTTACCAAAAATATACTGAAATACAAGCAAAAATCATTGAGAAACAGCTGTAAAAAGCGGTTCTCCCCTACTCTCAGCAGCGCGTTAACTGTGTCGGAGCGAATTTGACGGTACAGCACGCTGCCCAACGCTAACCCGCAGGTGTAAAATACCAGGGAATAGATGTAAGTTCTATGGGTCTCCCAGCGAAATGCGCGCAGCTCATCCGAAAACGCCGCCGCCAGGTCCCGCTTCTCCCGAGGCTCGCTCATAAGTGCACCCGCCTGTTGCTGACGGCTGCCAGCGCAGCGCACACCGGCATACCCAGCAGGCGCAGTACCAATAAACCGGCGCCGGAAGGTGCCATACAGTAGTGTACCACCATTAGGACCATTGCAGGCACAATGGCAGCCAATGCCAATGGCAAGCGGCTGTTTTTCACCCCGCGAAGCGCCCATTTTGCAATGAGAAAGGCACAGAGAAAGTCGATCCCCGCACAGATATACGCGATCAGCTTAAAGTCAAGATCCAGTTTATACACCACCAGTGCCCCTACGGCACAGAAAGCACCAAAGCAGCACACGGTGGCCACCGTGACACGAAGCAGATAAAGCAGCAATACGGTTTTTGTTTTGCCTACCTGAATTTTTGGCATACCATCACCCTCGCTATACCGTATGCGCCGCAAGTAAAAAATAGAACGAAAAAAGGACTGCTCAGAGAGCAGTCCTTTTTTAAAATGTGCTTATTTCTCGATTTTTTCCTCTGCCTCTTTGGCGGTGTCGGATTTCTCAGTCAAAGCGTCGTCCTTATTCTTTTTGTTCTTCTTATTCTTGGCAGCTTCTCTGGCAGCTTCCACTTCCTTCTGGTGCTGCTCAGCTTTGGTCTTGTTGGTATTCACAGCCCAACGCTGGATCCGCATTTTGTTGCGATCAGCACCGGTCTCAATGATCAGGTCCTCCTCGCGAATGGTGACCACTTTACCCACAATACCGCCGATGGTGATGATCTCATCGCCAATCTCCAAAGAAGAACGCATCTCCTGCTCTTCCTTCTGGCGCTTTTTCTGGGGACGGATCATGGTAAAGTACATCAGTACCACCATCACCAGCATCAAGATGATAAAGCTGTACTGGCTGGCGCCGCCTTTACCGGAAGCGCTGGCGCCGGCTGCGGCCTGTAACAAAATAAAGTTCATTTTAATTCCTCCTGAACATAGTACGACTATTATATTAAAGTTTTAACCGGATTGCAAGTCCTTTTCTATATTCTGGTGTCCAATTTCACACAATATTCAGATTTGTACTGTGCAAAGCTGCCGTTATCCAACGCTTGTCTGATTTCTACCATTAAATTGTTGTAGAAATACAAATTGTGCATCACTGCCAGGCGCATACCCAGCATCTCCCCTGCCTTGAGCAGATGGCGAATGTAACCCCGACTGTACCGGCGGCACACCGGGCAATCGCACTTGGGATCAATAGGCTTGTCGTCCCGGGCATACTTGGCATTGTTCAAATTGATAATGCCGTCCTTGGTAAACAGATGACCGTGGCGAGCGTTGCGAGAAGGCATAACGCAGTCAAACAGGTCAACCCCGCGGCTGACGCCCTCTAAAATGTTACCGGGCGTGCCGACGCCCATTAAATACCGGGGTTTGTCCGCCGGCATATACGGCTCCACCGCGCTGATAATGCGGTACATATCCTCGGCCGGCTCCCCTACTGCCAGACCGCCGATGGCGTAGCCGTCGCAGTCCAGTTTAGCGATCTCCTGCATGTGCCATACCCGCAGATCGTCGTAAGTGCAGCCTTGGTTGATCCCAAACAGCAGCTGGTCTTTGTTAATGGTGTCCGGCAAGGCGTTCAATCGCTCCATCTCTGCCTTGCAGCGCTCCAGCCAGCGCAGCGTGCGCGCGCAGGACTGCTTTGCGTAGTTGTAAGTGGCCGGGTTCTCTACGCACTCGTCAAAAGCCATGGCGATCGTAGATGCCAGATGGGACTGGATCTGCATGCTCTCCTCCGGACCCATAAAGATCTTCTTGCCGTTTACATGGGAATGGAAGGTGACTCCCTCTTCTTTGATCTGGTTCAACTTAGCCAGACTGAATACTTGGAACCCGCCGCTGTCTGTTAAAATCGGCCGCTTCCAGTCTGTAAAGCGGTGCAGACCGCCCATGTCCGCCACCAGATCGTCCCCGGGTCGCACATGCAGATGATAGGTGTTGCACAGCATGACCTGACAACCGATTTGCTCCAGATCTTCGGTAGACAGACCGCCTTTAATGGCCGCAGCGGTAGCTACATTCATAAACGCCGGCGTCTGTACCGTGCCGTGCACCGTTTCAAAGGTGCCGCGGCGAGCGTTGCCTTCTTTTTTTAATAAGGTATATTTTGCCATACTTTCTCTCCGTCAGCAGATAAACATTGCATCGCCAAAGGAGAAGAAGCGGTACTTCTCCGCCACGGCGGTATTGTAAGCGTGCATAATGTGGTCAAATCCGGCAAAAGCACTAACCAGCATGATCAGCGTGCTCTCCGGCAGGTGGAAGTTGGTGATCAGTGCATCCATACACTTGAATTCATACCCGGGATAAATAAAAATGCTGGTGTTATCGTCATCCTCGCAAATACAGCCGTTCTTGGTTGCCACAGACTCAATGGTGCGGCAGGAGGTGGTACCCACAGCGATCACCCGACCGCCGTTTGCCTTGGTACGGTTGATCAGCTCCGCCGTCTCTGCCGGCATGTGGTAGTGCTCCGTGTGCATTTTGTGCTTGGTTACATCTTCCACCTTAACCGGGCGGAAGGTGCCCAGCCCAACATGCAATGTCACATAGCCGATATTGACGCCCATCGCCTGAATATCCTTTAGCATTTGTGGGGTAAAGTGCAGTCCGGCGGTAGGCGCTGCAGCAGAACCTAACTCCCGGCTGTACACCGTTTGATACCGCTCTTTATCTTGTAGCTTTTCCTTAATATACGGCGGCAGAGGCATTTGACCAATCTGGTCCAGCACCGCATAAATATTCCCCCGGCAGTCGAATTGCACCAACCGGTTGCCGTCCTCTTGTATCTCAATGACTGTGCCGTAGAGTTTGCCCTCGCCGAAGTTAAAGCGGGTGCCCACCTTGGCGCGCTTGCCCGGCTTGCACAGACACTCCCATACATTATTTTCTTTTTGAGTCAGCAGCAGGAATTCCACCACCGCACCGGTCTCTTCCTTAACGCCGTAGATACGGGCGGGAATAACCCGGGTATCGTTGAGGATCAGGCAGTCACCGGGGCGCAGATATTCCGGCAGATCCTTAAAGATCCGATGCTCCAGTTCGCCGCTGTCCTTGTGCAAGATCATCAGGCGCGAGCTGTTTCGCGGCTCCACCGGGGTCTGCGCGATCAATTCCTGGGGCAAATCGTAATAAAAATCAGAAGTTTTCATAATTATCTCCGCAAAAGTATTTGACATATATATATAGTAAGTGATATTATATCTAAAAGCAAGCGGTATTTACCCACCGCAGGCGCTGTAAGATATTATATTGCAAAATGCTGCGTTTTACAAGGCATTTTTTTAAGGAGAGTCACAATGAACAAAAAGTACAAAGTCGGTATCGTCGGCGCAACCGGTATGGTCGGTCAGCGCTTCGCCCTGCTGCTGGAGAATCACCCCTGGTTTGAGGTGGTGTGCCTGGCAGCCTCTGCACGCTCTGCTGGTAAGCCTTACAAAGAGGCGCTGGGCAGCAGATGGTGCATGGATAAACCCATTCCCGCCAACATGGCAGACCTGCCGGTGTATGACGCCCAGGCAGATATAGAAAAGATCACCTCTATGGTAGACTTTGTGTTCTGCGCCGTGGATATGAAAAAGGATGAGATCCGCGCGCTGGAGGAGCAGTATGCCAAGCACGAGTGCCCGGTGGTATCTAACAACTCTGCCAACCGGTTCACTCCGGATGTGCCCATGGTGGTACCGGAGCTGAATCCCCAGCATATTGACATTATTCCCGCTCAGCGTAAACGCCTGGGCACCAAGCGCGGCTTTATCGCCGTAAAGTCCAACTGTTCTTTGCAGAGCTATGTGCCCGCCATCTTCCCCCTGCACCAGAAGTACGGCATTAAGCGGGTGCTGGTGTGCACCTACCAGGCCATCAGCGGTGCAGGCAAGACCTTTGAGCGCTGGCCGGAGATGATCGACAATGTGATTCCTTACATCGGCGGCGAGGAAGAAAAGAGCGAGAAAGAGCCGCTGAAGCTGATGGGTCACATTGAGGGCGACCAGATCGTGTCTGCCGATGCACCGGCCTTTACTGCGCAGTGCATTCGCGTGCCTGTGACCAACGGTCACCTGGGCGCCGTGTTTATGGACTTTGAGGGTGAGAAACCCTCTGAGGAAGAGATTATTGAGGTGTGGAAGAACTACGCCGGTCGTGCCCAGGAGCTGGAGCTGCCCAGCGCGCCCAAACAGTTCCTGCACTACTTTACCGAGCCGGACCGCCCGCAGATTCACAGCGAGCGTGAGCTGGAGCACGGTATGGCCGTGTCTATCGGCCGTCTGCGCCCGGATACACAGTATGATTACAAGTTTGTATGTCTGTCCCACAACACCCTGCGCGGCGCTGCCGGCGGCGCGGTGCTGCTGGCCGAATTGCTGGCAGCCGAGGGTTATATGGACTGATAACACAGCGAAAAGGAGATTTTTGATATGAAGAAGGATCCTATCTTTACAGGCGCAGCCGTTGCCATTATTACACCTATGCATGAGGACGGCAGCGTAAATTATGACGAGTTTGCCCGGTTTGTGGACTGGCAGATTGACAACGGTACAGACGCCATCGTAATCTGCGGCACCACCGGCGAAAGCTCTACCCTGGATGTTGACGAGCACCTGGAGTGCATCAAGTGGTGCATCGAGTATGTGAACGGTCGTGTGCCGGTGATCGCCGGTACAGGCTCCAACTCCACCGCCAGCGCCATTGAAATGAGCAAGGAAGCCTGCGAATACGGTGCAGACGCTCTGCTTCTGGTGACCCCCTACTACAACAAGACCAGCCAGGCCGGTCTGATCGCCCACTATACTGCGATTCACGATGCAACGGATAAGCCCATTGTTCTTTATAATGTGCCGTCCCGCACCGGGCTGAACCTGTTGCCGGAGACGGCGCTGGAGCTGTCCAAGCTGCCCCGCATCAACGGAATTAAAGAGGCATCCGGCAATCTAGATCAAGTGGCTAAAGTGCACGAGCTGTGCGGCGACGCGCTGAACATTTGGAGCGGCAACGACGACCAGATTGTAGATATTCTGGAGCGCGGCGGTAAAGGCGTAATCAGCGTACTGTCTAATGTATGCCCCCAGGAAACCCACGACATTGTGGCTAAGTACCTGGACGGCGATGTGGACGGCTCCAAGGCACTAATGGATCACTATTTTGAGCTGGCAAAGACCCTGTTCTGCGATGTGAATCCCATTCCGGTTAAGGACGCTGTGAACCGCATCGGTTACACAGCCGGTCCCTGCCGTATGCCGCTGGTGCCCTTGAGCGAGGCCAATCAGCAGAAGATGCAGGCAACGCTGGAAAAGTACGGCCTGATCAAATAAAAAGCACAGGAAGTTCAAAACTATGACGAGAATAATTATTACCGGCGCCAACGGCAAAATGGGTCATGTGATCCGCAGCGTTGTAGCCGGTCGGGAGGATTGCACGGTAGTAGCCGGTGTGGATTTTAACACCCAGGCGGCCGACTTCCCTATCTATAAAACAATTGCAGAGGTGCAGGAAGAAGCGGATGTGATTATCGACTTCTCCAACCCTGCCCTCTTAGACGATCTGCTGACCTATTCCGCCGCCAAGTCTATGCCCTTGGTAATCGCCACCACCGGCTACACGGCGGAGCAAAAGGCCAAGATTGAAGCCGCAGCTGAAAAGTGCCCCATCTTTTTCACTTATAATATGAGTATGGGCATTAACCTGCTGGCGACCTTAGCACAGAAAGCGGTCAATGTACTGGGACCGGACTTTGACATTGAGATTGTGGAGAAGCACCATAATCAGAAGATCGACGCGCCCAGCGGCACAGCATTGATGCTGGCTGACGCCATGTGCAAGGAGATCGATCACCCCATGAAGTACGAATATGACCGGCACGCCAAGCGCGAAAAGCGCACCCGGGACGAGATCGGCATTCATGCTGTGCGAGGCGGCACCATTGTAGGCGAGCATGAGATCATCTTTGCCGGCAGGGACGAGATCATTACTTTGTCACACTCTGCACGAAGCAAAGAGATCTTTGCCGTAGGCGCTGTGAACGCTGCCGTCTTTATGTGCGGAAAAGACGCCGGGCTGTACGACATGAGCCAAATGATTCACTAATTCTTGTCCCTATTCTGCGGAATAGGGACTTATTCTTTTTGGAGGACGGTATGAACCAGACAGAACAGGTTTTTCTCTCTCTGCTGCGGGATTATGTTTGCGGACAAAAATTAAAAGCCCTTCCCACCGTAGACTGGCAGGCACTGTATAACTTGGCGCAAAGTCATAATGTGACCGGCCTTGTGGGTCGTATCTTGGCAGATCTTCCTACCGATCATCGTCCCCCAAAAGCCCTTGCAGTGGCCTTTCGCCAAGGGATGGGTCAAACCCTAATGGCTTACGAAAAGCGTATGGCAGCCGTGCAGGTGATGGAGCAAACACTAACGGACGCCCACATTCCCTACTTAAAGGTGAAAGGCGCCTGTACTGCGGCAGCCTACCCGGATCCCTCCTTGCGCACCTGCGGCGATACGGATATTGTGTTGACTCCGGAGCACCAGCGGGAAGCGGTACAGACTTTGGAACAGCGTGGCTTTGCCAAAAAAGTGACCCACGACGATGTGGTAATGCTCACCCTCCATGGGTTTGAATTCGAACTGCACACACGGTTGGAAAGCATTAACGATGGCTCTCGCGCACTGCTGGCGAACCCTTTTGCGCCGGAAGTGGCATACAATAAATCCAAAAATATCTGGGTGCTGCAACCGGTATATGCCGTTTATTACACCGTGCTGCACCTGCTGCACCACATCAAAACCGGCGGTGCCGGCGTGCGTATGCTGCTGGACACAGACTTGCTCCTTCGCAAGGATCCGACACTTGCACCACAGGTACTGGAATTGGCCGAGCGCAGCGGGCTGGAGCGATCTTTTGGCTGTATCCTTGCCCTGTGTAAGCAGTGGCTGGATACACCCCTGCCCTGTTCGGTGCCGGCATTGGATACGGACACGGTAGAGAAGTTCGCTGCCGTGATTTTAGGCGGCGGCGTATTCGGTCACGGCAACGGCAACACCGGTGCCGTATTCCTGGCCCGCCAAAAGGCCGCAGATGGCAGCAAAACGCCCTTTACCCGTTTGGTCGCATTGTTTCGCTACTGCTTTCCAAAAGCGGATTATATGGCCTACCAGTTCCCTTATTTGATCCGGCGGCCCTGTCTGCTTCCCTTTGCATACCTACACCGGTTTTGTCGCGGTCTGTTTCGCAATCGGACCCACTCCGCGGCGGCATTGCAAGCCATTGCCGGCAAAAATCAAGGTGCTGCTCTGCTGCACCAGGTGTGGGCGGAGCTGAATTTATAATGTTACTATTTGTATAGGATCGTTAGACAATTCGTATATAATGCCTATTTACATCTCTCCCAAAAGTTGGTAAGCTTTTTGAAGAGGTGTATTTTTATGTCGAACGAACAAAATGACAACAAAAAAGATAGGCGACCCTTTGCCCCCGGTCTGTGCTTTAGCAAACTGGTATGGGTGTTTTTGATCTCCTGTGTGGTGGGCTTTATAGTAGAGACCTTGTGGTGCTACATACGCCACGGCTACATTGAAAGCCGACAGTCTTTGGTGTACGGTCCCCTTTCTGTGGCCTATGGTATGGGTGCAGTGGTACTTACCACGGCGCTATATAAGTTCCGAAATTCCCAGTGGTGGAAGATCTTTCTGGTGTCTTTTGTGGTAGGCACGGTTACGGAATATATCTGTTCTCTGGGACAAGAGCTGGTGTTCGGGTCTGTTGCCTGGGATTACAGCAATGTACCGCTAAATATCAATGGTCGAGTGTGCCTACTGTACTCCGTCTTTTGGGGTATACTGGGAATTGCGTGGATCAAGCTGATCTACCCACCTATGGCTAAGCTGATTGGTAAACTACCTATAAAACTAGGTAAAGTGCTCACTTGGGCATTTATCATCTTTTTTATTTTTGACGCCATTCTGTCCGCCTCCGCTGCACTGCGTATGGACCAAAGAGAAAAAGGTGCAGCGCCTCGTAATGCCTTTGAATGCTATCTGGACGAACACTTTGACGATGCGCGCATGCACAGGATTTATGCGAACTCCGTCAGTACCGACCCGCAAAAGCAACAAAATAAGTAAGCCGAATCAGCGCAAAAAAGCCACCGTCTGTTACAGACAGTGGCTTTTTGATCGTTTTATAGGCGCTCCAAGTTGGAAGAGTCGAACAGCTCCTGGCTCATGGGAAATGTGTCTTTGACGATTACGCGCAGTTGCACACGCTGGTTCTTCATACCGGAGATGGTCACATGCTGCACATCAACATTCACCTTCATATTGTAAGTTGCCTTGGTGATCTTGCCGCTGGAGGTGTTAATGGTTATGGTGCCGGTGCCGCCGGTGTAATTCATATGCAAGTTCTTTTTGGCATTACCGGTGGTCCATTTGCCGCCATTTTGCTTGAGCATTTGGTCAAAGGTGTCATACATGGGGCCAAGGGTGCTGAAGAACCGGCCCTGGGCGTCTGCACCGGGAGAACTCATTTGCACCGATTTGGGCTTGATAGTCAGAGTGACGGTGCCGTTTTTGTTGTCCTTGATCGACAAGGTTTCTACGTCCGTATCCCGCAGGCGGGAGGTTACCAAAGACTTGCCGTTCAGATCTGTGTCTTCCGACTTATCCACAGCCGTGCAGGGCGGCAGGCCGGTACCGACTTTGGTGTCGCTGATCATGGAGTCCAAATAACTGTCCATAAACTTATTGCGGCTGCCGTTAATGTACACATTGTCTGCGCCAAGAGTCTTAACGCCCAGCAGTTTGTAGTAGGTAAGGATTTCGTCCGTTTCTTTATTCTGATACTTGGCGGTTTCTTTCTTTGTGGCATTATATGCCTTAACGTAGTAGCGCACCGCGTCCGCCGTGGTGTTCAGCTGCACACCGGCGTACTTGCCCTTCTTAAACGGATCCTTGGCGGTGGTAACCGTCTTGGCTGCGCTGTACGCACCGGAATAAGACTTCTTACCCTGATTCACATAAGCCTGCACCCGCACATAATACTTTTTGCCGCCTTTCAGGCCGGTGATGGAGGCAGAGGTGGCTTTGCCGTTGGTGACTTTCAGCGCTTTGGTCACCTTTTTGTTAAATTTAGAAGAGGTGCTGTACTGCACCCGGTATCCGGAAACAGAAGGCGCCTTACTCCATTTGACAGTAAAGCCCAAACGCTCCGCGGAAACAGACTTAAAGTTCACTTTCGCCACCTTGGTGGTAACGGATTTGGCGCTGCTCCAACTGCTATACTTTTTCTTTTTACCGCTGGTTTTATAAGTGCGCACACGCACATAATACTTGGTTTTGCTTTTCAGTCCGCTGACTGTCTTGGCCGTAGTCTTATCTTTCTTGGCCGTGGCGGTTTTGCTGGTTTTGGAAGTAAACTTGGAGGAGGTGCTGTACTGCACCTGGTATCCGGTCACGCCGCTGACCTTCTTCCACTTGACGGTAAAGGCAGCTGCACCGGCGCTGACGGAGGACACCGTGGGCTTCTTAGGCGCAGCGGCAAAGGCGGTGGTAGGCACGGCAAAGCAGCTAAGCAGCATTAGCAATGCCAGGCATACGGACAAAGTCTTTTTCATCATTTCTCTCCTTCTAAAATCATTAAAAAGTGTGTAAACTTACAACTTGATTATAGCATACGATTTTGCCCCTTGCAATAGACAGGGCGAACATTCTATCTAAAAGCAAAAAAAGAGACTCTTATGAGTCTCCTTCTTTATTTCTATTATAAGTAACAGACCAGTTCTCCGCCCCTGGGATCAAAAAGGAGACCTGAGTACCGTTAACTTACCCTTCCGGCGCATAGGCGTACATTCTGCCACTTTACGGTTGCGCCGGGGAAATGAACTTAAATCATATACTCAATGGTATTGTCCGGCGTGAGCATGGTCTCCGTATTATAAAGCACCACCGCTTCCCTGCCCTCCTGCTCTGCAAAGGCATACAAGGTCTGCGCCTCTCCGTTGAGCATAGACTGGGGCAAAATGCGATTATACGCAAAGGGGTGGTCCACATCAGTCACAACGGACGAATCATTAAAGCCCTCTGTCACATAATATGGGTCAAACAGGTAGACCCTGCCGTCCCGCTCGCCGGTAAGCAGCACATAGTGCCACTCGTCTAAAAACAAGCGCACCACCACGGCGCCGCCCCGATGGAGGGCGTCTGTTATAGGGCTTTGCTGACCCATATATACCCGATCGCCGGTGTAATACTCGGTGGTGATCGGCAGCCGTCCCGCTTGTCCAAAGCCGGACAGCCAGTTGCTTAGGAACATCATCGCCGTGCAGGAGGTGCCGCTTTTGCCAAAGGCGCCATCCGGGCTGAATGCGTCCAGAGAAAACAGCATAATATTTCGGATCAGTTCCGGCGGGATCTGCTCCCGCTCAAAAAGGAAGCTCACCGCATTGAGCATAGAGGTAGGGCCACAGTCATAATCGGAAATTTGATAACGCAAAGGGCTCTTCATCAGTCTTGCTTCTCCATTAATGCCTGCGCCAGCCGGCCTGCCTTGCACAGTTCCTCCACAGTGGTGTATTCGTTCACAGCGTGGCAGTTATTCATAGCCGTAGCCACCACCAAACCCTGTATGCCGTAAGCAGACAGAATATTACAGTCGCTGCCACCGTAAGTGTCCGTAAACCGAGGCGCAACTCCCACAGTTTCGCAGGCCCGTCTGAACCGCTGGGCAACAGGTGCGTCCGTGTCTACTCGATAACCGGTAATATGTATAGTATGGTTAAAAATCAGTTTGGCGTCCACCGCCTGTGCCTGCTCCACAAACTCGCTGTGAATTTCGTTGAGTCGATCCAGGGCGTCCTGATGGCACAGGGCACGAATTTCGCCGGTGACGGTGCAACTGTCCGGCACAATGTTGGTGGCGCGACCGCCGGAAATGGTGCCCACATTTACCGTCACATCGCCCCATCGCCCACTGGGAAGATTGGCAACTGCAGCAGCAGCCACCTGAATGGCGTGCACGCCGTCCTCCGGTGCAAAGCCGGCGTGGGCTGCCTTGCCCACCACCTCTGCGGAAAAAGTAATCAGCGTAGGCGCTGCCACAGCACAGTCCCCTACCGGGCCGGACAAATCCATCACATACGCCGTCTTGGACTGCAGACGCTCCGCATCAAATGCCTTGGCACCCACGCAAAAATGCTCCTCTCCGGTGGTAAACAGCAGTTCCAGCGTCGGATGGGTTGCGCCGCTCTCTAACAGAGAAGCCACACCCTCTAAGATTGCCGATACACCGGCAAAATCATCAGCACCTAATACCGTATCACCACAGGAGGTAATGTGACCGTTCTCGTCCGTGACCGCCTGCTTGCCCCGGGACGGCTCCACCGTGTCCATGTGGGCAGCAAAGAGCACCGGCTCCAGCGACGGATCACCGGGAATGGTTGCCAACAAGTTGCCGCAGGTACTGCCGGTGGCAGCGGCGGAGTCGTCTTCTACCACCTGCACGCCCAGCGCCGTCAGTCGTTCCTTAATGTAACGGCAAACCGCCTGCTCGTCAAAGGAGGGGCTGTCCAGTGCTACCAGATCCGTAAATGTCTTCACCAATCGTTCTTTGTTCATCCTATTTCACCATTTCCTACAAATGTTCTATGATTTAATGATACAACCCTGTGGGTTGCCTGTCAATATAAAAAGAGCAGAAAGACAAACTCTCTGCTCTTACCGTTTCCATTTACGGATTGATTTGCAGCTGCACGCCGTCGTCACCTGCTGTCAAAGCAATTGCCTGTATGTCCTGATCCTGATGGAACACCAATGCACTTGCCAGCTGATCCTCCACCTGGCGGCGCACCGCGTCACGCAAACCGCGGGCGTTCTTCTTGGAACCATAGGCGATCTTTGCCAAATACACCGGCACACTGTCGTCATAGGTCAGGGTAATGCCCTTGTCCTGCATACCGGGCACCAGTTCGTCCACCATCAAGCGAGCGATTCGCTGGAAGTTCTCAAAGGTCAGCTTGTTAAAGACGATCACCTCGTCCACACGACCCAGGAATTCCGGACGCAGGAAGCGCTCCAGGGCTTTCATGGTCACGTCCCGGTTCATATCCCCCTGGGACTTGCCAAAGCCCACAGTGGCAGCGTCGGTAGACCCGGCATTAGAGGTCATCACAATAATGGTATTTTCAAAATTCACCGTGCGGCCCTGTGCATCTGTAATCCGACCCTCGTCCAGAATTTGCAGCAAAATGTTTAACACATCTTTATGGGCCTTTTCAATCTCGTCAAACAGAATCACGCTGTAAGGCTTGCGCCGTACTTTCTCCGTCAACTGCCCGGCATCGTCATAGCCCACATAGCCGGGAGGCGAACCGATGATACGAGAGACAGAAAACTTCTCCATATACTCGCTCATATCCAGGCGGATCAGCGCGTCCGGGGTGTCAAACATATAGGCGGCCAACTGCTTAACCAGCTCCGTCTTGCCTACGCCAGTTGGACCCACAAAAATAAAGGACTGGGGCCGCTTGCGGGGACTGATTTGTACGCGACCTCGGCGCACGGCTGCGGCAACCTTTTCAATGGCTTCATCCTGGCCGATGATATGGGCCTTCAGCACCGGCTCCAAACCGGCCAGTTTTTGAATATCCCCCTGCTCGATTTTTGCAGCAGGGATCCCTGTCCACATAGAGATCGCGCTGGCAATATCCGACTCCAGCACCTGATTGTCTTTGGCTTTTTCCTGCAAAGCAGGCAGCTTTTCGTCAATGGCCATCACTTCGGTTTTCAGTTTGGAAATCAGCTCATAGTCGATCTGCTGGTCCTCCTCTGTGGGTTCAGACAGATTTTCAATATTCTCCTGCAAATTCCGTTTTTTGCCTTCCAGGATCTGCGCCTGGCTGATAGCTGGGTTGCGCAAATTGGCGCAGGTGCAGCTTTCATCCAGCAAGTCAATGGCTTTATCCGGCAGGTAACGGTCTGTTACATACCGCTCGCTCATCAGCACCGCTTTATAGACCAAGGTGTCGGAAATCTGCACCTTGTGGTACTGCTCATAGTAGCCCTTAATGCCCAGCAGCATTTTGTAGGCATCCTCCACAGATGGCTCCTCGATCTTCACCGGTTGGAAGCGGCGCTCCAGGGCGGCATCCTTCTCTATAAACTTACGATACTCGGTAAAGGTGGTAGCGCCGATCACCTGAATTTCGCCGCGAGAGAGCGCAGGCTTCAGGATATTTGCCGCGTTCATAGTGCCCTCACTGTCGCCGGTGCCCACCAAATTGTGCACCTCGTCAATGAACAGAATAATATTGCCCTGGGCTTTCACCTCGTCCACCAGACCCTTGATCCGGCCCTCAAACTGGCCACGGAACTGGGTGCCGGCCACCAGTGCGGTCAGGTCCAGCAAATAGATCTCTTTGTCTGCCAGGCGCGCAGGCACTTGCCCCTTAGCAATGCGAATGGCCAGCCCCTCGGCAATGGCAGTCTTACCCACGCCCGGCTCGCCGATCAGGCAGGGGTTATTCTTGGTACGGCGGCACAGGATTTGTACCGTGCGGGAGATCTCCTGCTCTCTGCCGATAATGGCGTCCAGCTTGCCGTCCCGGGCTTTGCCGGTCAGGTTGGTGCAGTAGGTGTTTAGGTACTTTTTCCCGTCGTCTTTTTGGCGTTTGTTGCCTTTTTTCCCACGCTTCTTGCCCTGCTTTTGACCGCTTTCATTCTCATCCACAGCCAGTTCTCCGGCGTCGCCAAAAAGATTGGCAAAGGGCATGGTCTGGGCGCCGTCCATATTCTCCGAGTTGAACATCCCACTCATATCGCCAAAGTTAAAATCGCCCATATTCTCCATAAACTGGCTCATCTGCTCAGACGCCTGCTCCAGTTCTTCGTCAGAGATGCCCAGCTTGTCAATCATCTGGTTAATAGAGCCGATGTTCAGCTCCCGGGCGCACTGAATACAAAGCCCCTCCGGCTTTACCTCATCGCCCTCCATTTTTTGAATATAGATCACCGCCGGGCGTTCACCGCAGCGGGCACACATCTGTTGTTTCATAAATCGATCTCCTGATGAATATTGCTTATTTAGCAGTGTTTTGTGCCTTGTTCTCTTTCAGCTGCTTCAAAAATCCCGGCACATAGCCCAGGAGAGATACCAAGGCAGACACGGCGGACAGTGCCACCAGCACCCAGGTCACCACGGACGGCAGCGTAAAGTGGGTCACATCACACAAAGCGCCGTTCTCGCCAAAGGCTAAAATAATAATCATAGCAATGTAAAACACATTGGTGGCTACCTTGCCCCAGATCTCTGCTGCGGTGGGGCGCATACCCTTGGACAGCAGCAGCGCGCCGCCCAGCAACATCAGCACCTCTTTCACAATAAAGAAGAAAAACAGATACTTAATGGGGTTCTCCCAGTAGGTGTACAATAGCACGATTACAATCGCCATTTGGGACAGCTTATCCGCAATGGGGTCTAAGATCTTTCCCAGATTACTCACTTGATTAAACTTGCGGGCAATCTTGCCGTCGAACAGATCGGTTAACGCAGCGCAAATCATCACGAACACCGCCACCAGTTGATGCCCCTGAACAAACAGCACAGCAAACACCGGGATCAGTGCAATGCGGATAAAGGACAGCCAGTTGGGAATGGTATTCCAGCCGTCAAACAGGTCGTGCACATTTTCTTTTAATGTAGACATAACAGTTCCTCCTATAGTGTGGGAAGCAAAGTTTCCATATATTCTAAAATGGCGCTGTCTGCAAAGAACGCATATACGCCGTTATCTTTCGGCAGCCAGTCGTTACCGGCCAGGTACGCCCAAACGCCGCTGACCAGCACCAAAAACAGACACCCCTTAACCAGCCCAAAGGCACCGCCCAATAGGCTGTTGGTCCGGGTAAATACAGTATTTTTGCCCTGCTTCTTCCTTAGCATAGCGGAAAGCAGCCAACAAATCAAGGCAATAATTATGAACGATAATAAAAATAATGCGATTTTTACCAGCAGGCAAGCCACCGGTTCCACCAACTGCTGCATTACAAAATCTGCAGCAGTTTTGGCACTGCCTTTTTTCAGTGCGGCGAAGTCAAAATCCCCTTGCAACGCCTGGGGCAGAGCCTGCATTTTCTCCTGCAAGGCAGCCATAAAGGTGTCCACGCCGGAGGCACCGGCGATTTTCTCCTGCACCTTGGCAAGGGCCTTTGGCTCTACCAGCTTGTCATACACCGCTTGGTAATACTGATGGCTGACGAACAGAGACACCGGCACGCCAACAGCGTACTTGGCTGTGCCGATCAAACCGGACAGCAGCCCCCGTCGAAAGCCCCATACCGCCATAAGTACCACCAGGGCGATCAATATATAATCCAAAATACTCAAGACTTGGTCTCTTCTTTCTCAATCACAGACTGGCGCTGCACAAACACATTGGAGGACATCATGGTGATGGACCGGACTGCGTCCGTACAATCCGCTGTATGTACGACGCTGCCGTCTGACAGCTTATAGATTTTGATTTTATCGGCAAAAAGCACGGCTACCCGACTGCCGGAGGCAGACAGATCCTTGATCGCGCCCTGCACGGTAAAGGGCTTTTGCACCTTGCCTCTGGCGGTGATCCGCGCTACGGTGTTTTGCGTGGCATTGCTATAAGAACTGTATGCCACCACCAAATCGCCGCTGGCGCTATAATCATAGGCCACCGTTTGCACTTCGCCGTTTTTCAGCACCGTCTCCAGCTTATCTCCGTTTACCACGCTCACAAAACTACCGCCCACCACATACAGGCTGCTGCCCCGATAGGCTATGTCCAGCACCTGGGTGCCGGGCAGGTCAAAGCTGGCATAAGGCTCCGTGTCCTTTACACGCATCAAATAGAGCTTTGGCTGCAAGCGTGCATCCTTACTGTTCATGGCTACAAAAGCGACTTGACTGCCGTTGTCCCGAATGGCAATGTTGGTCACAAAGCCATAGGACAGGCTGTACTTCATCTTATCCCCGCGGGTCTTGGTGATCACCTGAACATCGCTGCGTTTATCCGCAGACTGAGTGGCGTAGACCACCTTGCCGTCGTCCGCCACATCGGCGCACAACAGGCCGGTCTTGCTCTCAATCTCATACAAATTCTCGCCACTGTAATCCAGCCGCAGCTTGGAGCCGCCCTGATCGTATGTAACCAGATACGAGTCAGAAGCGGCGGTAATCGGATTGGCATAACCGTGTACAGCAGTGAATTCCTCCTTGCCGTCTGATGGGTTCAGTACAGTTATGGAGCCGCCGGTGAGCACCGCCAGTTTCGCGCCCTGCTTATGAACCGTAACGCCATCGGAGCCGTCCAGCGTATAAGGAAAATTGCCGGTGAGCACGGACGATGTACCGCTGCCGCCGCGCAGGCTGCCGAAATCCACCTCGCACAGCTTTAGGATCACAATTGCCGCCAGCAACACAGCCAACACAATCCATACGATCCTGCGTACTTTTTTATCTTTTTGGCGCTTGCGTTCCCGCCGAAGCGCCTGCCGGTCTTCCGCTTCCACAAAAGCACCGCCTTTCTGTTTACATCTTTAAGTCTGCCGGGTCGTACTCAACCCGGTTCAGGTACAGCCCCTGGGGCGGCGCCGTCTTACCGGCGCGAATGCGCTCCCCACTTTCAATAATCGCCGGCAAATCCGCCGGATCAATCTTGCCCTCACTGACAAAAAGCAGCGTGCCAACGAGAATGCGTACCATATTGTAAAGGAAGCCGTCTGCGCTGACCTTAAACAGTACCATATCCCCTTGCCGCTCTACGGTAAAGGCGGTAATGGTGCGCACTGTGTCCTCCACATCGCTGCGTGCACTGCAAAAGCCGCGAAAATCGTGGGTGCCCAGGAACGCCTTGGCCCCCTGCTGCATACGCTCCAACCGAATTGGATAGCGGTACTGGTACGCATAGCGCAGCAAAAACGGATCCCGAATGGCGCCGTTGTACAACTTATATACATATTCTTTCTCTCGGCAGCAGTACCGGGGGTGAAAATCAAGGGGGACCTCTCGGCAGTCCAGCACCGCAATATCTTTTGGCAGCACCGTATTCAGCGCCCGCACCACACCGTCACAGGCAATGGACAGCTCTGTTTGGAAACTGACAAAATAACAATTTGCGTGCACACCGCTGTCTGTGCGGGAGCAGCCCTTTACCGGCAGCCGCGCGCCAAACACCTTTTCCACTGCGTTTTGGAACACTTCCTGCACGGTAACGGCATTTTTTTGCACCTGCCAGCCGTGATAGTCTGCGCCGTCAT
>ENA-UEYG01000993-UEYG01000993.1-human-gut-metagenome-genome-assembly--contig:-NODE-993-length-21567-cov-5.066682_pt1 | contig 21567 bp, 19 predicted proteins | sample MGYA00242933_ERZ507934 | MGnify/ENA primary metagenome ERZ507934 (study PRJEB26167, sample SAMN06115527) | human gut metagenome | host: Homo sapiens | place: China:Zejiang | collected 2015-11-10... | reverse complement strand
CAAAACAAAAAAGCCCTTACGGTTATTAACCGTAAGGGCTTGATTTTTATGGTGCGCCCGAAGAGATTCGAACTCCTGACCTACAGGTTCGTAGCCTGTTGCTCTATCCAGCTGAGCTACGAGCGCGTCAACGAAGGGGAAAGTATCCCAAGCCGCAGGCGGCGTCAAGTTTTTTCCCCAAAAATTTTTCTAAAATCTTGCACTGTTATCCGGAACTATCAAAACGAACCGCTACAAATGGAGCCCGCCTGCCCTGTTCGCAAAAGGGAAGCCAGAACACGAGTCAAGCGAGGTGCATTAGCCCTGTCAGGCCCATTGGCGCACGGCCACTGCCGCAGCGGTCCTGCGGCAGCACCCCACCGACCCCGGTCCTGCCGCTTCCGCCAGAGCAATGCAGATTCCATTGCCCCGGTGCTGCACACGCAGACGGCCGCTCTGGAGGCATAAGCACACATCACGCGGCACACCCCCGCAGGGATGACCTCGCAGTGCGCTTACAGCGTGCTACTCGGCGGCTTCCAGGCCGTTAACGGCGCGGGCCAGACGCGAAATCTTGCGCGCGGCCTTTTTCCAGTGCAGAGCGCCCTTGCCGGCGGCCTTGGACAGCACAGAAGTAGCGGCCACCAGGGCCTCGCCGGCCTGGGCCTTGTCGTTGCCCTGCAGGGCGACGCGCACCTGCTTGACGGCGTTCTTCACCCTGGTACGGGCGGCGCGGTTGCGGCTGGCGCGTTGCAGGCTCTGCTTGTGACGTTTAAGGGCAGACTTATGGTTAGCCACGGTGTTCCTCCGCTCAGTTTAAAATGCTTCAGGCTTGCCGGGCAAGCCATGATGGCGTGTTATTGTCGCCCGATGGCGAATTGGTGCTGTTAGCACAGTAAAAAGGACCTGTCAAGAGCTCCCGCCCACAGCCGCTTGCGGCCAACGCCCTGCCACTGCCCGGAAGCGGCCTCCCTGAAGGACTCACGTCCTCCAGAGAAACAGGACGACGGCCGCCGCCTGGGCAGAGAAGCAAGGCCAGCCCCCTTGGGAGACGCTTGCCTGCGCAGCCGTCAGAAGGACGCCGCATCAAGTGCCTACTGCTGCAGGGCGGCAAAATCCGCCAGCCGGGCAAAGCGGGAACCCAAGGCCCGCAGCATGGCCAGACGGTTGCGGCGCAGATCTGCGTCTTCAGCCATGACCATGACGCCGTCAAAAAAGGCGTCCACCGCTGGGCGCACTTCGCCCAAGCAGTCCAGCAGGGCCTTGTGGTCACCGGCAGCCCACAGCGCATCCAGGCGCGGCAGCAGCGTCTCCAGGGTGGCGGCCAGGGCCTGTTCCGGAGCTTCCCGCAACAAGGATGGGTCCCAGTGGTCCGGCACGCCTTCTCCCTGGGCAGCGGCCTGCTTGCGCAGGATATTGGCTACCCGCTTGAAGGTCTGCACTGCCGCCGCATAGCCCTCTTCCCGGCTGAAAGCCGTCAGCGCCGCCAGTCGCGCGCCACAGTCGCGCACGTCCGTTGCGCCCGCGCCCAAGGCCGCGTCCACCAGGGGCGTGTCCACCCCCTGGCTCATAAAATGGTTGCGCAGCCGCGCGGTGAAAAAGTCCATGAGCTTGTCCAGCACCTCGTGGGGCGGGAATTTCCACTGCCGATCCCCGTACAGCTGCTGGGCCTTGGCAAACAGCTCACGCGCGTCCAGCCTGAGGCCGAATTCCAGCATAATGCGGATGATGCCCAAGGCGCAGCGCCGCAGACCGTTGGGGTCTGCCGCGCCGGTGGGAATCATGCCCAGACCGAAGCAACCAGCCAGGGTATCCGCCTTGTCCGCCACCGAGAGCAGCGCCCCCGCCAGACTGGTCGGCAAGGGCGAATCGGGCCCGGCGGGCAGGTACTGCTCGCCCAGAGCGGCGGCCACCGTGGCGCTCTCGCCCTTGCGCGCGGCGTAGATGCCGCCCATGACGCCCTGCAGGGTGTCGAACTCGCCCACCATGGCGCTGACCAGATCAGCCTTGGAAAGCCGCCCGGCCCTGGCCGCGTCCGCTGCGTCCAGCTGCGGCGCGCAGGCCCCGGCCAGCCAGCGGCACAGCTCTTCCAGCCGTCTGGTCTTGTCGCCCATGCTCCCCAGACCGCCGATAAAGATGACCGCGTCCAGTTTTTGCAGCCAGTGTTCAAAGCTCTCGCGCAGGTCGGCGCGCCAGAAAAAGCGGGCGTCTTCCAGTCTGGCGCGCAGCACGCGTTCCCAACCGCGCTTGACCAAGCCCATGTCTTCGGGCGTGAGGTTAAGCACTGTCAGAAAGTACGGCAAAAGTTTTCCGTCCGGGCCTTCAATGCCGAAGCTCTTCTGGTGACTCTCCATACTGGTGAGCAGCACCTCGCGCGGCACTTCCAGATAGGCGGGGTCAAAATCCGCCAGCAGGGGCACAGGATGCTCGGTCAGGCCTTGCACTTCGTCCAGCAGGCTGTCCTTCCAGAGAATCTTGCCCTGAACTGCTGCAGCCTGGGCTTCGCCGCCCGCCACAATGACGCGGCGGCGCTCCGCCGGGTCCAGCGTGATGCCGCAGGGACCGGCAAGCACGGACAAAAAATCCCTGGCGTGGGCCACGGCAAAGGGACCGGGCCCGTGGATGCGGTGGCCGTGGGTTTCCCGCCCGGAGGTCAGCGGCCCCAAGGCAAAGGGCACCACCTGGTCGTCCAGCAAGGCCAGAACCCAACGCAGAGGCCGGGCGTAGGCCAGGCTGTATGTCCCCCAGCGCATGCGCTTGCCAAAGGGCAAAGCCGTGATAATGGCCGGGCAGAGGGCAGCCAGCAGTTCTCCGGCGGGCGCCCCGCCGCTTTGCCTGCGCACGGCCACATATTCGCCCTTTTCGGTCTGCAGGGTAAAGACGTCCTCCACGGCGCAGTTGTTGCTGCGGGCAAAGCCTTCCAGAGCCTTGGTGGGTTTGCCGTCCTTGTCCCTGGCCGCGCGCGCGGGCGGGCCGGTGACAACCTCCTCACGCTGCGCCTGCACCGGGGCAAGATCCTGCACCAGCACCACGGCCCGGCGCGGAGTGCTCATGACCGTAAGCGCGCCGTATTCCAGACCGGCTTCATCCATGGCGGCGGTAAAACGGGCGGCAAGCTCCGCCTCTTCCGGAGCCAAAAAACGGGAAGGCAGCTCTTCACTGCCGATTTCAAGCACAAAAGTGGCCACGGCTTACCTCGCATCCTTGTTGAGCATGGGATAGCCCAGTTCCTCGCGCTGCGCTGCATAGGCGCGGGCCACGCCCGCCGCCAGGGCGCGCACCCGGCCGATGTAGCCCGTGCGTTCAGTGATGGAAATGGCTCCGCGCGCGTCCAGCAGGTTGAAGGTGTGCGAGCACTTCAGGCAGTAGTCATAGGCGGGCAGGGGCAAGCCCAGCTCCAGCATGGCTTTGCACTGGCCTTCAAAATCGCTGAAATGCCGCAGCAGCATGGCGGCGTCGCTGGCCTCGAAATTGTGGCGGGACTGCTCCACTTCATTCTGGTGGTAGATATGGCCGTAGGTCACATTCTTGTTCCAGGCCAGATCGTAAACCGATTCCACGCCCTGCAGATACATGGCAAGACGCTCCAGGCCGTAGGTCAGCTCCACGCTCACGGGGCTGAGGTCGATGCCGCCCACTTGCTGGAAGTAGGTGAACTGGCTTACCTCCATGCCGTTGAGCCAGACTTCCCAACCCAGGCCCCAAGCCCCCAAGGTGGGGGATTCCCAGTCGTCTTCCACAAAGCGGATGTCGTGCTGCGCGGGCTTGATGCCCAGGGCGTGAAGGCTTTCCAGGTAAAGATCCTGCACATTGTCCGGCGAGGGTTTGAGCACCACCTGAAACTGGAAGTAGCGCTGCAGACGATTGGGATTTTCGCCGTAGCGGCCGTCCGTGGGCCGACGGGAAGGCTCCACATAGGCCACGCTCCAGGGTTCCGGACCGATAACCCGCAAAAAAGTGTTGGGATTAAAGGTGCCAGCGCCGCACTCCACGCCCGAAGGCTGTTCCACTACGCAGCCCTGCCGGGCCCAGTAAGATTGCAGGGTCAGAATGACGTCCTGAAAGTACATGCCGTGTCCTTTGTTCTGCCGTGGTCCGATCCCGCTGCAACAGGGGGAACGGGAATCGCGCCCTCAGACGCGCCGAAAAAAGCCCTCTTCCCAGGCCAGCCCCAGGTGGTACTGCACAAAACCGTCGATGGCCCTGGCGCAGGCCCGCCGGTCCTCGGCGGGCAGCGCGTCCACGCGCCAACCGGAGGGCAATTCTTGCTGCACATGCCGCAAAAGGTCAAGCCCGGCTGGGCGCAGCTCCACGCCGTAACGCGCCGGTCCGGACGCCGCGCGGCAGACAGGGCAGCGCATCTGCCCTTCGTCCACCACAAACTGTCCGCCCCCCTCCAGAGGCGCGCCACACTGACCGCAGCTCTCCAGATTAGGCGCAAAGCCCATGACTCCGGCCAGGCGCAGCCGGAAAAACAGCGGGAACAGACCGGGCAAGGCCGGCGCGCTTTCCAGCGTGCGGCGCAGATCCTCCACCAGGGCATAGGCCCCGGCCGCGCCTTCGGCCGTAACGCCCAGCGCTTCCACAAAGCGCAGACAGTTGGCCGCAAGGCCCATGCGCCGCCAGTCCTGCCGCAGGGTCTGCGGTCCGTCCAGAAGCACGGCCTCTTCCAGATTGAGAAAATCGCCGCGCCGCGAGGCGCTGACCCGGCAGTGCAGGCTGTTGAGCACATCCAGACAACCGCAGAAGCGTCGTCGGCTGCGGCTGCCGCCGAAGGCAAAGAGGGTCAGCAGCCCGTGCCCGCGGCAGAGCATCTTCAGCCAGAGGTCGGCCTCGCGAAAGTGCCCCATACGCAGCACCAGCGCGCTGTCGGCCCATTCGGTCATGGCTGGGCCGGGGGAAACTTGAGGGTGCGCACCTGGCCGCTCTGCCCGGCCGGGGGCTGATCCTGACCATCGTAGCGCAGGCGCACGCCGCCGGCGTTGCCCAGCTTGAGCTCCAGACTCTTGCTGAAGGTCAGGGCAAAGGTATCGCCCTTGCGTAAAGAAAACTGGCGGGTATCGGTATTATCGGCATTGGAGTGCACCCAGCATTCTTCCAGCGCGGTAAGGATGACCTTATGCGGACCGCTCTGCTCTTCGCCAGGCTGCGCTGCGCCAGGCTGCGCTGCGCCGGGCTGAGCTGTGCCGGGCTGGACTGCAGCTGCAGCGGGCTGCCCGCCCCAGCCGGGCGTGCCCACGGGCGTGGGGACAGTGGCCCCGGCCCCGACGTTGCCGGAAGCCCCGCCGGGCACAGCGGCGGACTGGCTGTCTGCAACGCCGGCGGCAAGCCCGCCGGGAGCGACGTCTGTTGCGCCAGGCCGGGGGGCTCCGGACGGACTCACAGAAGTGGACGGCGCTGCGGACGAAGAAGCGCCCGGCGCCGCCACGGAAGGCTCTACGACCATCTGCGGAGACTGGGCCGAGGACAGGGGCACGGCGCGTTCCCGGCTGGGGACCACTTCGGCCTCTGTAGCCGGCTGCGCCAGACGGCGGGTCTGGGACGTCACAAAATCCAGCGCTCCCTGCCGCCAGGCCAGCCAGCCCAGACCAGCCAGCAGCACCAACGCCGCCGCCAGGGCCAGAAAAGGCCTGAGGTTACGCGAAGGCGCAAGCAGGCGCTCCGGCTCGTAAACGCTCTGGGGCGGTGCGGCTTCCGCATCGCTGTTCAGGGCGACGAGGGCTGTGGCTACTTCTTCGGCCGCCAGCCCGACATAGGCGGCATAGGAACGGATAAAGCCCTTGGCGTAGGCCGGATGGGGCAGGCCCGCAGTGTCGCCTTCTTCCAGGGCGCGCAGCTGACGCGCCCCGATTTTGAGATGCGCGGCCACATCATCCACGCTCAGGCCGCGCTTTTCGCGTTCGGCGCGCAGGGCCGCGCCCAGTTCCTCTAAGGTCATGCCATGCCTCGGTATGCGGATGCGCGCCGCCCCCGGCGCGGCTAAAAGGCCCCGGCGCGTCCGCCCGCGCCGGGCCCCGGCCCGTTACAGCCGGATGTCGATGACGGCCCGGTTGCGCAGCTGGGCGGAATAGTCCTCAAACCGTTCCATAGCCTTGGGCTGGCGCAAAATAGCGTCAATCTGGGGTTTGGCCTGTTCAAAAGTAAGCAGCTGCGCCCCGCCGCCGCCGGGACGGAACAAATGCACCTGGGCCTTGCGGCCCTGCAGATCGAAAACATCTGTTACGTCGCCGGGCTTCATCTTGGTCAGGCGGGCTTCCCATTCGGGATTAAGCCGTTCCCATTCCACAAGGCCCATATCGCCGCCCTTGTCTTTGTTGGGCGCGATGGAATATTTGCGGGCGGCCTCTTCAAATGAAAGCGCGCCGGATTTGATCTGGGTGGCTATGGATGCAGCATTGACGTTGGGCGGATAGACCAGAACGCCCATGTGCAGACCAGAACGGTCGTACATGGTGTCCTTATGGGCTTCATAATAGGCCTGAATCTCATCCGGGGTGACCACTACCTTGCGGCCCACCTCCATACCCATGATTTTCTGACGCAGCAGACCTTTTTCAATATTGGCGCGCAGGTCGGCCACACTGCCTTTCTGCCGGGCCAACTGCTGCTCGAACTGCTCTTTTGTCAGATGGTTGGCCTGCATTATTTTGGCAATTTCTTTGTCCACTTCGGCCGGCGAAACACTGACCTTAAGGCGCTTGGCCTCCTGCGCGATAAGGATGTCCATGATCATCAGATCCAGCACCTTATGCAGCACAGCATCCACGGCCTTGGCTTGTTTGGGATCATTGGGATTGAGTCTGGCGCGGGCCAGGTCCGGCAGTGCGTTCTTCTGCAGGTCAAACATGGTGATGACCTGCCCGTTGACCACGGCCGCCACCTTGTTGAGCTGGGCGGCCCGGGCCACGCCCGCAACCGCAAGCCAGGCAACCAGCAGCAGAACAAGTGTTTTTTTCACGATGTATTCTCCCTTGGAGCAGATTACCTTTGAGGACATATCTTCTCAAAGTTTACAGCACGCCCGCTTCGGCGGCCTGCCGACGCAAATAAATTGCGCCTGCGCCTTTGCGGCGGGCGCCTGCTCATGCCGCTGCCAGCGCGTTCAGGATAAGAGCGCCCCTGGCGGCAACACCCGGCAACTTTCCGGGGCAGCCAAATCTAGCCGTTTTTAGCCCAAATCGCCGCCGGATGCAACGGGCGGCCCTACGGCACCTGCTCCGCGCCGCTTTCTTCTTCCCCGTTTTTCCGGGCCGAAGGCGGCGTCACAAGGTCCGTTTTGAGATCCGGGGCTACCCGAATGCGGGCCGTGGCCAAGGCGGCTTCGAGCCAACGGAGAAAGGCGGCGTCCAGCTTTTCTTCGCGCAGTTCCCGCTCAACCAGCGGATAGGCTTCGGCCAGATCCATACGCGCGGCAGGCTTGCGCGCCATAAGCGCCACAGAGCGCCAGGCGCCTTCCTCCTTCCGGGGCGGAGCGCACTGGCCCGGGGCCAGATCGGCCACGGCCTTGCGCCAGACCGCGGGCAGGTCCTCAGAACGGACCTCCAGGCACTGATAAGGCGCGCCTTCCTCTTCCCTGCCGGGCAGCCGGGGCAAGGCCCGGCAAAAGCCTTCCACTGCCGCCCGCTCATCGGCGCTGACCAGGCAGACCGCCAGCAGCGAGGGCAGCTGAAAATCCGCCCCATGCGCTTGATAATAGGCCCGAATTTCTTCCAACCCCACCCGGATATCCGGCTCCAGCACCAGTTTTTCAAACTGCACCAGCGAAAGGTGGTCGCGCATGAGGGCCCGCCACTGCTCCGCATCCAGAGCCTCGTCGGCCAGATAACGGTCCAGGGCCTCTTTGCCGCCGTAGTCCCGTCGTACGGCGTCAATGGCCGCCTCCAGAGCTTCAGGACTCACAGCCAGCTGGCGACGCTGCAGATCCTGCCGCACCAGGGCGCAGACGATAAGCGAGCCCAGACCTTCGCCATAGCGGCGGCGCATGTCTTCCAGCGAGGGGCGCCGCAGAACCCCCAGGGTCGCGGAACGGCTGTCCAGCAAGGCCTGCAGGCCGCGCAAAAAAATGGGCTCACCGTTGACGGTGGCCACCACGCCCTCGGGCAGCCGCGCCTCCAGGCAGCCGGCCAGAGCCAGACACAGGCAGAACGCCGCCAGCAGGAATCCTGCACGGCGTGTACGGCGCGCCACAGCGGGGTCGGCAATCATGGTTCCTCCCACAGACTGGCGGCAGTCAGGCCGCCGGGGCGGCGCGCACGCCGGTCAAAGCCGCGCGCAGGCTGTCCAGCCCCCGGGGCACGTCCACATCCGGGGGCAGCGGCAGATGCAGGCCCGCCGGGGGCAGCAGGCGCGCCCCCGGTGTGCGGGCGGCCAAGGCTACCAGACCTTCCGGCCGGGCGGCGGTCTGTCCTTCAGGCCAGATCAGCCGCACATGGTCGCTGTAGACATCAGCCTTCTGCACCTGCAGTTCCGTCAGAAACTGTTTGAAATCCAGCACGGCCAGGAAATTTCGCAATTCAGGGGGGAAGGGGCCGAAACGGTCGCGGATGGCCAGGGCCGCCTCTTCCCGGGCCGCGCCGCCCACGGCTGCAGTCAGGGTTTTGTAGCAGCGCAGACGCTCGCGCCCGTCTTCAATATATGTGGCGGGGATGTGCGCAGGCAGGCCCAAGGTCAGCTCGGTTTCGCCCACCAGGGCTTCGGGCGTGCCCTTGAGGCGCGCCACGGCCTCCTCCAGCATTTCCAGATACAGGTCCAGCCCCACCCGGCACATGTGCCCGGACTGCACCTCGCCCAGAATATTGCCCGCCCCGCGCAGACGCAAGTCCTCCATGGCCACCTGAAAGCCCGCGCCCAGGTAGTCCATATCCAGAATAATGCGCAAGCGCTCCTCAGCCACGGCGGTAAGGCGCTCGGCGTCGGGCACCACAAAGTAGGCGTAAGCCTGCCGGTCGCTGCGCCCCACGCGGCCGCGCAACTGGTAAAGCTGCCCCAGGCCGAACATCTGGGCCTGATCCACCACCAAGGTATTGGCGCGAGGGAAATCCAGCCCGGATTCCACAATGGAGGTGCAGACCAGCACGTCCAGCTCGCCGTGCCAGAACTGGTGCATGGTGTTTTCCAGTTCGGTTTCGGACATCTGGCCGTGGGCCATGCCCACGCGGGCTGCGGGGACCAGCCCGCGCACGTACTGGGCCACACGCTCCAGCCCCTGCACCCGGTTGTAAACCCAAAAGACCTGCCCCTCGCGCGCTATTTCGCGCTCCAGCACCTGGCGCAGGGTGGCCTCGTCGCGCCGCAGCACGGCCGAAGCCACGGGCTTGCGGTCCTGAGGTGCCGTTTCAATGATGGAAAGCTCCCGAATGCCGGACATGGAGAGCTGCAGGGTGCGTGGGATGGGCGTAGCCGTAAGGGTGAGCACATCCACGTTTTTTTTGAGGGCCTTGAGTTTTTCTTTGTGACGCACGCCGAAACGCTGCTCCTCGTCCAGGATGAGCAGGGTCAGGTTGGGCAGCCGCACGTCGCTGGAAAGGATGCGGTGGGTGCCGATGAGGATGTCGACCTGTCCGGCGGCGGCGGCGCGCAGCACCTCCTTCTGCCGGGGACGCGGCACAAAACGGCTGAGCAGGCCCACATTGACGGGAAAGCCCGCCAGACGCGCCCGGAAGGTCTGGTAGTGCTGCTCGGCCAGTACCGTGGTGGGACAGAGCAGGGCCACCTGCCGTCCCTCGGAGGCGGCGCGGAAGGCGGCGCGCAAGGCCACTTCGGTTTTGCCGAAGCCCACGTCGCCGCAGACCAGCCGGTCCATGGGCCGGGGCCGGTCCATATCCTCCAGCACTTCCTGAATGGCACGGGCCTGATCCGGCGTTTCCTCAAAGCCAAAGGTGGCTTCAAACTCATGGTAGAGGTCGCCGGGGGGATCATAACGAAAGCCCTTGGTCACCTTGCGGTAGGCGTACATTTCCACCAGGTCGGCGGCAATTTTTTCAATGGCCTTGCGGGCCTTTTCACGTCCGGCCGTCCAGCCCGCACCGCCCAGGCGGTCCAGGGGCGGCTCCGCGCCCTCGGTCCCCTTGAAGCGCTGCAGCAGGCCAAGACGGTCTACGGGCACATAGAGCTTGTCCCGCCCGGAATACTCCACCAGGATGAAGTCATTGGCCGCCGCGTTGAGATCCAGGTGGTGCAGCCCGGCAAAACGGCCGATGCCGTATTCCTTGTGCACCAGCAAATCTCCGGGGCGCAGGTCGTCAAAGCTGTCCAGCCCCTTAAAGGCGCGGGAGGCCACGCGGGGGGTCTTTTCGGCCTTGGGGTAGAGGATGTTTTCGCCCAGCACCAGGCTGTTGTCCCAGCCCAGTTCCGCCCCGCCGCGGAAAGGGGACACCAAGGCGAACAGGCCGTGCTGTTCCGGCGCGTAGCGCAGGGCCGGGACAATGCCCTCCTGCGCCGCCAGCTTGAGAAATTTATTCCGGCCCCGTTCACTGGCAAAGCTCAGCACCACCTGGCGCCGCTGCCCGCTCCATTCCTTGAGACCAGCGGCCAAGTGCTGCCATGGGCGGTCCTGCGCGCCGGGCAGAGGGAAAAGATCGGTAAAGCCGTGCAGCGCGCGCTCGGCAAAATCCAGCCCACGCCCCTCCACGCCCATGACCAGGGGCTCGGCATAGACACGCTGCCGGGCGTTCCACGGTGCGGGCAGCGCGGCCTTGCGCAGGGCCAGGCTCGCGGGCTGCGGCAGGGGGGCGCTTTCCGCCTCCAGTTTTTCTTTGAGGGTGGCGCGGCCGTCGCGCACAAGATCCGCGCTGTCGGCCTCGCCGGGCAAAAGCCAGAGGCAGTCGTCGGGCAGCCAGTCCTCCAGCAGGCTGGGGGATGGGTCCAGACAACCGGGCAGCAGCCCGGCCCCGCCCGCATCCAGGGCCTTCTTGAAGGAATAACATTCGTTTTCGCCGATGCGGCCTTCGGCAAACAGACGGTCGCAGCGCTCCCGTGCGGCGGCCAAGCCTGCCGCGTCCAGGGCCAGGGGGCTGGCGGGCAGCAGAGTCAGGCACTCCAGATCGCGCAGAGAGCGCTGGCTTTCAGCGTCAAACAGGCGCATGTCCTCCAGCGTGTCGCCAAAAAACTCCAGACGCACGGGCCGGGCGTAGCCCACGGGAAAAATATCCAGAATATCGCCGCGCCGGGCCATATCGCCGGGCCGGGTGACCATGGACACGCGCCCGTAGCCCCAATCGGCGGCCTGGTCCAGCACCATTTCGGGCGCGAGCTCGCCGCCCCGCTGCAGATCCAGACTGCGTGCGGCAAAAAAGCCCACGCTCATATAGCGCAGCAGCAGGCTTTCCACCCCGCAGACCAGACAGCGGGGGCGCTGTTGGGTCAGGGCGTAGAACACGGGCAGGCGCGCGGTCCAGGCGGCGGCGTCCTGCCACTGATGCGGCGTAGGCAGCCCCAGGCAGGGGCTTTCCCACACCGGGCGTTCCGGCGGGGGGTCGGCCAGCGAAAGTTCTGGACTGAACAGGGTCAGCAGGCCGCGCGCGGCGGCGTATTCTTCCCTGTCGCGGGCCACCAGCACGGCGCTGCGGCCCGCAGCCACAGCGGCGCAGGCCAGACGGCAGCGGGTAGCCAGACCGCTGCGCTCCAGATATATCTGCCGGTTGCCGGACGAAAGCAGTGCGCTGAGATTCTCCATCGCTGCCTGTTTGCTGGAGGAAGGACACACAAAGGCGGCCCTGAGGCCGCCCCCGTGAGTATATGGGTGTTCCGAATCGAGGGCCGACTACGCGCCGCAGCCGCCGGAGCAGCCGCTGCATCCGCCGCCCGTGTTGGGCAGGGGATTTTTGGGCTCCACCGTGAAGCCCGCGTAGGTCAGATCAATGCTGACGCCCTCCACCTGAGCCAGAAGGTCTTTGTTGATGCAGAAGGTAAAGCCGCCCTGCTCTTCGCTTTGATCCTCGTCGCCCGCGGCGTCCAGGGCCAGAGCCAGATGCGGCCCACCGCAGCCGCCAGGGGCAAGATAAACGCGAATGGGGCTTTTTTCCTTGTCCGCAAAAAAGGCTTCCAGTTCCTTGCGGGCGCTTTCACTCAAGTCAAGCATGGTTCCTCCCATGTGGGTATAATGGAGGCATACGCCACCGAAAAACTTTTCCGGCGATGCTCTGCCAGTGGAACCCTTCCGCGCCGCGCAAGGCGTCGGTTGCCTTTTGTCCTAACTGCCGCAACCGCCGCCGCAGCTGCCGCAGCTGCTTGCGCCGTCAGAGGCGAAGGGAACTGCGGGGTCCACAGCAAAGCCCATGTAGGTCAGGTCGATTTTCACGCCCTGAATCTGGTCCAACAAGGTTTTATTGACACAAAAAGTGTAGCCGGCCTGTTCTTCGGTTTGATCCTGATCATTAGGCTCGTCCAGAGCCAGTGCCAAGCGCGGCCCGCCTCAGCCGGCGGTCATATAGACCCGAATGGGATCCTTTTTTTTGTCCGCGAAGAAGGCGTCGAGCTCCTTGCGGGCGCTTTCACTCAGTTCGATCATTACGTCCTCCATGTTTCTGGTGTCTTTGTAACTAAGTTCAAGGGCAGGGCTTGTCAATCTGTGAAAAGCCCGCCACCGCCCCCCGCCTGCCGCCGCCCGGCGGCCTTTTGCCCGGCAGGGGCTTTCCTTCGGGCTGAAAATGACGTAGCCTGCGGGGGCATATCCGGAGGAACCATGCCCACCATCCCCTTGCTGGACCAACAGGAAATCGCCCGCATTCTGGACCGCCTGGCTTCGCAGGTGCGGGAACGCCACGCCCACTGCGACCAGGTCATGCTGGTGGGCATTGAACGCCGGGGCGCAGACCTGGCCCGCCGCCTGGCCGCCCTTCTGGGGCACGGCCTGGGCCGCCCCGTGCCCCTGGGCACTCTGGACATCAATCTCTACCGCGACGACTGGACAAGCCTTGAAGGCAAGCCCCACATCGGCCGGTCCTGCATCCCCGAAGATGTGGACGGCCGCGTGGTCATCCTGGTGGACGACGTACTTTTTACCGGACGCACTATCCGGGCCGCCCTGGAGGCCCTCCTGGACTACGGCCGCCCCAGCGCCGTGGAACTGCTGGTGCTGGTGGACCGCGGCCACCGTGAGCTACCCATCCAGGCGGACTATGTAGGCCGCACGGTCAACACCAGCCGTCAGGAACACGTGGACGTGCTGCTGACCGAACGTGACGGCCAGGACGCCGTAAGCCTGATCGCCCCCGGCGACTGATTTTTACATTTCGTCGCCACTTTTCGACAACGCAAGGAACCTCACATGCCCAAACGCAAAACCTGACGCAGCAACCTAGGCTTCACGTCGTGGAGCGTATGCGGACGGCCATGCGGTTTCGGGCCCGTCTTTTTGTCCTAGCCTCCTTCCCGACCCGTTTTCTCCGTCCGCGTTCGCGGCCCGCAAGGGCCGGCAACGCCTTTTGTCCGCCGGACGCAACCGCCCGCCGGACAGCCTTGGCCTAACCCTTACCAAGGAGAAAGCAATGAGAACGGGCTCCAACATTTTTGCCACCACCACAGGCATTGTGGTTACAGGGCTGCTGTTCGGCGTGCTGGCTGTGCTGCTGCAGCAGGCCGGCAACCCTGGCAACATGGGCATCTGCGTGGTCTGCTTCAACCGCGATATCGCCGGCGCCATAGGCCTGCACCGGGCGGCCGTGGTGCAGTACCTGCGGCCCGAAATCATGGGCATGGTTCTGGGGGCCTTTGGTGCGGCCCTGCTTTTCGGCGAATACAAGCCGCGCGGCGGTTCCGCCCCCATCACCCGCTTTTTGCTGGGCGCTGTGGCAGGCATAGGCGCGCTGGTCTTTCTGGGCTGCCCCTGGCGCGTCATCCTGCGCCTGGCCGGCGGCGACGCGCACGCCCTGTTCGGCCTGGCCGGGCTCATCGTCGGTGTGGGCGTGGGCACGCTCTTCTTCCGCAAGGGCTTTTCCCTGGGCCGCAGCCAAAGCCAGAACGCCATCTCCGGCCTGGTTCTGCCCGCCATCATGCTGGGGCTCACGGCCCTGGCCCTGGCCGACCCGCAAGTAAGCGGCCAGGGCCAGAGCGGCGTTCTGTTCTACTCTCTCAAAGGCCCCGGCGCACAGCACGCGCCCTTCATCCTCTCGCTCTGCGCCGGCCTGGCCGTGGGCTTTGCGGCCCAGCGCAGCCGCTTCTGCACCATGGGCGCTTTGCGCGACGTGCTGCTCTTCAACCAATGGCACCTGGCCCTGGGCTTTCTGGCCATGCTGGCCGCCGCCCTGGTCCTCAACCTGGGCTTCGGATCCTTCCACTGGGGTTTTGAGAATCAACCCGTGGCCCAGCCCAACGATCTCTGGAACTTCCTCGGCATGGCCACCGCCGGGCTGGCCTTTGCCCTGGCCGGCGGCTGCCCCGGACGACAGCTCTTCATGGCCGGCGAAGGCGACAACGACGCCGCCGTCTTTGCCCTGGGCCTGCTGGTGGGCACGGCCGTGGCCCACAACTTCGGTCTGGCCTCCAGCCCTGCCGGCATAGGCCCCCACGGCATGGCCGCCACCCTGGCAGGCCTGGGCATCTGTCTCTGCATCGGATTCGCCAACTGCAAGCGAGGTGCGTAATGTCGCAAGTCATCGACACCCGCGGGCTTTCCTGCCCCCAACCCGTGCTTCTGTTTCTCACCGCCGCCAAGCGGAACGGCGACGGCCCCTTCAGCGTGCTGGTGGATAACGACGCCAGCCGCGAAAACGTCAGCCGCGCCGCGCGCAACCGCGGCTTTGTGGTGGACGCCGCAGACGCCGCGGACAAGGGGGCAGGCGTGACCTTGCTGGAAATCCATAAGGCCTGATCTGCTTTCCCCTATCCCCGGCAATCCCTCCGCGCGGGCCTTTTGCCGCCGGAATCGGCGTCATGGCCCGCCGGAGGGATTGCCACGGAGGCCGACATGTCTGTTTTTTCTCCCGTGCGCAAGGCGCTTTCCCTTCTGCGCGGTCGCCTGCCCAGCGCGTCCTTGGGCGCGCGTTCGCCGGCGACCGCTCCCGCCGGAAACGGCCGCCAGGGCTGCGACGACCGTGGTCTGCTGGTTTTTGAGCATACCGGAGAGGTCATCCGGGCCGAACGCCTTCTGCGGGCCGCCGGGCTGAAGGTGGAGGTCAAGGGCCCGCCCCCGGAACTGCGTACGGGCTGCGACATGGTGGTGGTCTTTCCCCTGCTGCTTCAGGCCCGCGCCCTGACCGTACTGCACGAAGCGGGGCTCACGCCCCTGCGCGCGGTCAGCGCCCACGATGTGCTTCTGGAACCCGTGTCCCTGTTTCAGACCCGCCGCATCAATGGCCGCTGGATTATGGTGCGTGCGGCCAACATGAAAATCACTCTGGACAGCGCCACGGGCCGTATTGTCAATATCTCAGGCGGCGGCTGCCCGGACGTGCCCTGGCTGGCCAGTCAGCTCTGTGGCCGCGACCTGCAGACTGCCCCGGCCCCCCTGAGCCTGGGGCAGACCCTGTGCTGCTACAGCCTGCAAAAGGCCTTTGACGAACTCAGGACCGTCATGGCCGCGCCCCACACGGGGACGCGGCAACCGGACGGCACGCCCCAGCAGACTGCGGACCAGCCTGCCAGCCGCCCTGTCGCCTGAAAAACGGAGGAAACCATGTGGTGTATTGTGGGAACCCTGCCGGACGCCGCGGCCCCGCTGCTCACGGCGGGCCTGGACGCGCCCTCGGCGGTGCGGGACGGCTTCCTGATCCTTCCCGACGGCTTCCGCACACCGGTGCAGCGCGGCACCCCCGCCCTGGCGGCCACGGCCCTGCTGGCCTGCGCCGCCCTGAACTTTCCCCCGCCGCGCCTGCTCCTGGCCGGAGACACGGGATCGGGCGCGGGCAGCCGCGCCGTCTATGCCCATCTTGAAGATTGTTTGCCCGCCCTGGCCCCACGTGGGCTCACCTTTCACTACCTCTTCCCCGACGTGGACTGGCACAACCGGCTGCTGCTGGCCATCAGCGCCCTGCCCGTCCGCCCCCTGCTGGCGGCCGACGCGGGCTATATGTATGTGGCCAAGATGAGCGGCTACGCCGACGCCTACGACCTGTTCACCCCGGACCTGGGCGAACTGGCCTTTCTGGCCGACGAAACCGCGCCCCACCCCTTCTACACGCGTGGTTTTCTGCTGGCGGAAGAAAAAGACCTGCCCGCACTGATGCGCCGCGCCCAGGCCCACGGCAACTGCCCGCCCAACCTCATCGTCAAGGGCCGCACGGACCACATCGTCTGCAACGGCATGCTGGCGGCCACGGTGGATACGCCCTCGGTGGAGGCCATGGAATGCATCGGCGGCACGGGCGACCTGGTCACAGGCCTGGTTACGGCCTTTCTCTGCGGCGGGCTGCCCATCTGCCGGGCCAGCCTGGCCGCCGCACGCGCAGCGCGGCTGCTGGCCCAGGACTGCGCCCCGGACCCTGGCTTCCAGATCGGCCAGCTGCTGGCGCGGCTGCCGGAGATGCTGGTAAGGGAGAAAGATTTGCTTGTGGAGGAAGGAAAACTTTAAAAAACTTTTTTCTCCGCCAGGGGACGCAGAAGGCGTACCCCGGCCGGGATGCAGAAGAGATGAGGAGCAGGTTGTGCTGTGCCTCTGGGGTATGCGGCTGATGGGGTAGCGTTGCCAGGCGCAGGGGAACGCCTGCCGCCGTGCTTTCAGCGCCTGCGCTCTCGCCGCCGCTTGCGCTGGCGCAGAGCCGCCCGCCACAGCCAGGAAGCCACCAACCCGACAGCCACGCCGCCAAAGGCATAAAGCGTCTGGGCAGCCATGTGGGGCCGGTCAAAACCCCACTGTGCGGCCTTGTTCAACGAGGGGTGGTAGAGCGCCCAGGCCACGGCCGCAGCCAATCCCAGCACCCCCAGAGCTCCGGCCAGCCAGAAGGCGGGGATGGGCTCCTCCCAAAAAAACGACGACCGGTAAAACCGCCGCCGCGCCAGGCAGACCGTGCAGAACACCAGGGACACCATCAGCGCCGTGATCCAGGAAAAACCGTTGAGCAGCGACCCCACAAGCCCCAACCCCAGAAAGAGCGCCGCCAGTTGAAAAGCCCTGGCCTGCCGCCGTTCCAGCCCGTAAGAAATGAACAGCAGCGCCCCGCCGCTCACAGCGGTGACAAAATGCCCCACAGCCACCACCTGGTAGGGGATGAGCTCCCGCACCATATGCAGGATGTGCCGCCCCGGCGGCAGCAGGGCCGAGGCCAGCAAAATGGCCCCGGCCGTAAAGACCATATAGGCCGAAATGGAGTGCGAAAGCACTGAAAGCCAGCGCCCGGCCTCGCGCAGCATGTTGCGCCGCTGGCGCACCTCGTACACGGCCAGCAGCAAGGCGGCGGCCAGCAGAGGCAGAATGAAGTAGATCAGGCGGAACAGCAGCACCGCCGCAAAAACCGTCTGCTCGTGCGCGGTGTGGGTCAGATGCAGGATAACCAGCTCAAACACCCCCACGCCGCCGGGAATGTGCGTGAGCACCACAGCCACCTGGGCCAGCAGATAACTGGGCAGAAAATCCAGGAAACTGATGTTCATGTGACCGGGCAGCAGCACATACATGCAGCCGGCTGCAGCAATGATGTCCACCCAGGCCACCAGGGCCTGAGCAAAGGCGATGCGCGGCGCGGGGAAGACAAATTCCTTGCCGAAGATGTGCACTGGTTTACGCACCACGCAGCAGAGCGCCAGATAAGAACAGGCTATGAGCGTAAGCCCCACACCCAGAATACGGATGTCCTGCAGGGGCATTTTGGCCAGCAGCTCGCCGGGAATAACCGGCGGGGCCACCATAAAGATGACGCCGCACAGCCCCAGTACGCCCACCCAGAAAGTGACGGCCAGCATGAGCACCAGGCGCACGATCTCCGCCAGCGAAAACCCCCAGGCCGAATAAAACCGGAAACGCACGCTGGTGCCGCCCAGCAGCGCGCCGAAATTGTAGCTCACGGCCTGGCCCACAAAAGAAACCAGGGCCACCCGCGGCAAGGGAAGGGTTTTATGGATGGCCTTGAGGGCCAGCCAGTCATAGCCCACCAGAATCATGTAGTTGACCGCCATGAGCAGCAACGAAGCCCCCATGCGCGCCGCGGAGATCTGGTCGATGCTGGCGCGGATTTCGGCCATGCTGTAACTTTTAAGTTTGTGGTAAAGCAGATAGACGGCCAGCAGAAAAATGGCGGTCACCAGCACGGGTCCGAGATAGCGCAGGTATTTTTTCATGGCTGCCGAGTTTGGGTTATGCGCACCGGGGCGAAGAAAGGCTGTTTGTTCAGCATATACGCAGTGCCGTTGCCGCGCAAGAGTGCAAGCCGGACTCAGGGCTTGACCCTTTTGCCTCTGAAGCGTAGGGTAAAAAAACGGTTACGGTGCCGCTCCCGGTTTGCGGGCCGGTGAGCGCGGCTGCGGTCGTTGCCGACCGTCCCGATTTTCCCCCAAAAGACCAAAATTTTTTTAGCGCTCGCTCCGCTGCTTGGGCAGCGGCGCTTTTTTTGCGCTTGCGAGGTTTGACATGACAATGACGAGTATCCCTATTTCCGTGCAAGGCTACAAAAGGCTGGAAGAAGAGCTGGCCCGCCTCAAAAGCGAACGTCCGGCCATCATTCAGGCCATCAAGGAAGCCCGCGAGGAGGGCGACCTGCGCGAAAACGCGGGGTACGACGCCGCGCGCGAACGCCAGGGCATGGCCGAAGCGCGCATCAAATATATCGAATCCCGCCTGGCTCTGTACCATGTCATTGACCTGGACAAGCTCACCGGTGACCGGGTGGTCTTTGGCGCCACCGTGGACGTGGAGGATGTGGACAGCGGCGAGGCGCGCACCTTCACCATTCTCGGCCCCGACGAAGCGGATCCCGCCAAGGGCTCCATCTCCTTCCTCTCTCCCGTAGGCCAGGCCCTGCTGGGCCGCGAGGAGGGTGACGAAGTTACCGTGGATATCCCGCGTGGCCGCGTCACCTATGAGGTAACCGGCGTCCGCTTTCAGGGCAGCGCGGTACTCAAGTAAAACCCCGCGCACACCTCGGCCCCCATGCCGCAGTTGCCGCAGCCGTCCCCGTCCCCGCAACACGCAACGGGGTTCCGCCGCTTCTTTCCCGTCCGCTTTCCCGCTTTGCCGGAGGCGGACGGGTTTTTTACGCGCTCCAAAACGCGCCGGGAAGAAGCATAGGGCTTGGCAGAACCCGCCCCGGTTTGCTAGGCTGCTCCCTCAAGGGGCAGCCGGCGGCCGTGTCGCCCGCCCCACGGCCACGCCATCCGTCGCCATGCCAACCCTTGCCCCTGCAACCCAAGGCGCATTTATGAACCCGACGCTGCCGCGTCTGCTCTATATTCTGGCCGCCCTGGCCTGGTATTTGCTGCTCTGGCATACGCCCGTCACCATTTTTATGGCGGCTTGTCTTTCCTGCCTCACCTTGCCCCAATACCGCCACCTGTGCCGCAAAGGCCGCATCTGGCGGCAGCGCCTGGAACGCAGCCGCCCCCTTACCCGGCGGCAACGGCTGCTGCGCGGCCTGACGCGCCAAGCCCCCCTGGGCGGCTATATTGCCATGATTCTGGCCGCTCTTATCACCCCCATCGCCACCCTGGCCCTGCTGGTCACGCCCCAGGCCGCCGCGGGCTTCAGCCGTCTGAAAGAATTGCAGGCCAACAACTTTCAGCTCCCGCCGGAATGGGTGGCCACCCTGCAGGACTGGCGCATGAGCCTTTCGGAGTATCCGCGGGTGGAGCGCCTCATCAACGAATTTCTGCAGAAGGTGGACGCCTTTCTGGGCGACGCCATCAGCACCCTGCTGACCAGGGGGGTGGACGTGCTGGGCGGCACCATGAGCGTGCTGTGGACCAGCTTTCTTTTTGTCACCCTCACCATTCTGTTCACGGTCTACGCCGGGCATCTCCGCAAAATCAGCGCGCGCATCTTTCGCATCCCCCAGGCCATGCTGCGGCGCTTTACCCTCACCATCCACAAGGCTTTGCGCGCCATCATGCTGGGCATTGTCCTGGTGGCTCTGGCCCAGGGAGTGCTTTGCGGCATCGGCTTCAGCGTGGCCGGGGTCAAGCAGCCCGCCTTCTGGGGCATGCTGGCCACTCTGGTGGCCCCCATCCCCATGGTGGGCACGGCCCTGGTCTGGCTGCCGCTCTGCCTTTCGCTCTGGTTTACGGGCAAAACCATGGCCGCCGTGGGCCTGGCCCTTTGGGGCATGTTGGCTGTGGCCGGCGTGGACAATGTGCTGCGGCCCCTGTTTTTGCGGCAGGGCATCAACGCGCCGTTTTTTGTGTTGATCATTGCCATTCTCTGCGGCCTGGCCAGTTTTGGCCCCGTGGGGCTCATCGCCGGCCCCGTGCTGCTGGCCTTTGCCATGCAGGCGGTAGAAGAAGGCAACCGCATCTACCAGCATGGCTAATACGCACCGCCCTCTTCACAATAACGGCGCGGGCGCGCGCCAACGCCCGACAAAACTGGCCCCGCGTCTGCCGGCGCTGCTCCTTCTGCTGCTGGCGCTGCAACTGGTCCTGGCCCCGGCGGCGCTGGCCGCCCTGGGCGGCGTGCGCTCGGCCATACTCATCAATATGAACACGGGCAAGGTGCTCTTTGCCAAAAATGCGGACGCGGCCATCCCCCCGGCTTCTCTCACCAAGGTCATGACCATGTATCTGACCCTGGACGCCGTGCAGGCCAAAAAACTCCGCCTGCAGGAAATAATCCGCATCCGTCCCGGCGTAGCCAAGGTAGGCGGTTCCTCCATGCATCTGCGCACGGGCGAACGGGTGAGCGTCAGCCAGTTGCTGACCGGCGCGGCCGTTGCGTCAGGCAACGACGCCGCCACGGCCCTGGCCCTGCGCGTGGGGGGCAATCAACGCCAGTTTGTCCGGGCCATGAATGCCAAGACCCGCGCCCTGGGCATGCGCCGCACGGTCTTCAAAAACCCCACGGGTCTGCCGGCAGCCGGGCAAAAAACCACGGCCCGCGACATGGCAGCCCTGACCCGCGCCTACTTGCGCAGCCACCCTTCGGCCCAGGTCTTTCACCGTACGCGCTTTTTCACTCACCGGGGCCGCACCATGCGCAACACTAACGCCCTGCTGGGCACGGTGGCGGGCGTCAACGGCCTCAAGACCGGCTGGACCGTGGCCTCGGGCTACAACCTTATTGTCACTGCCCAGCGAGGCAAAACCCGCCTGTTGGCCGTGGTGCTGGGCGGCAGCAGCCGCAACGCCCGCGACGGCGCGGCCCGCCGCCTGGTGGAGGCCGGCTTTCGTGCGCCCGGCTCGCCCAAGGCCGTAAAAAAAGCCCTGGGCAGGCGGTAACCCCGCCAGGGGCCTGGCCCCTGCGCACCCCGCCCCAGCAGCCGTATGCGCGGGGCGCGCTGCCCTGCCCACCCGGCGCAGCTTCCTCCCCCCACGGCAGGCCGCAGAAGCTCACGCTTGTTTCGCGGCAATCTCCATAGCCAAAAGCCCGCTTTCACCACCCGTAACCGGCTGGCGCAAGCCGTCTTCTCGCCGACGGCATTCCTCCAGCCGGGCCCATTCCGCGCGTATTCTAGAGTATTTAACACTTGAAATGCTCACTTACGGCAGGCAAAAGCCTGCCTTCTCGCATTT
>ENA-UEYG01000984-UEYG01000984.1-human-gut-metagenome-genome-assembly--contig:-NODE-984-length-21689-cov-3.792985_pt1 | contig 21689 bp, 23 predicted proteins | sample MGYA00242933_ERZ507934 | MGnify/ENA primary metagenome ERZ507934 (study PRJEB26167, sample SAMN06115527) | human gut metagenome | host: Homo sapiens | place: China:Zejiang | collected 2015-11-10... | reverse complement strand
GATCAACGAGGAGATCCAGCGGGAGCTGGCGGACCAGCTCCGCCGTCTGAAGGACCCCCGTGTCTCCCAGGTGGGTATGGTATCCATCACCCGGGTGGACACCACCAGCGACCTGCGATACGCCCGGGTCTATATCAGTGTTCTGGACAAGGACCAGGAGAAAGACGTGCTGAAGGGCCTGAAATCCGCCGGCGGCTTCCTGCGGCGGGAGCTGGGACGGGCCCTGCAGCTGCGATCCCCGCCGGAGCTGCAGGTCATCGCCGACGACTCCGTCCAGCACGGCGCCCACATCCTGGAGATCCTGCGCCAGGTGGAGCGGCAGGATGAAGCCCGGGACGACCCGGACGCCGGCGAAACGGAGGAATGAGCATGCTGACGGTCCCCCAGACCGCGGCGCTGCTGCGGACCTTTGACAATATTCTGATCCTCACCCATGTCCGCCCGGATGGGGACACGGTGGGCTGTGCCGCAGCCCTGTGCGCAGGACTGCGGTCTCTGGGCAAGGCGGCGTTTCTGCTGCCCAATCCGGAGCTGACAGACACCACCGCCCCCTATTTCCGCCCTTACGAGGCGCCGGAAGGCTTCACACCGGACAAGGTGGTGTCCACGGACATCGCCACGGTGGGCCTGTTCCCGGAGAACGCCAGACCATACGCGGAACGGGTGGATCTGGCCATTGACCACCATCCCTCTTTTGAGTCCTTTGGCCGAGAGAATATCGTCCGGCCGGAAGCCGCCGCGTGCGGAGAGCTAATCTACGACATTCTGTCCGATCTGGGCCCCATCACGCCGGAGATGGCCCTTCCGCTGTATGTGGCCGTCTCCACGGACACAGGCTGCTTTGCCTACGCCAATACCACTGCCCAGACCCATGCGGTGGCGGCCGCGCTGCTGCGGACCGGCATCGACTATCAGACCGTCAACAAGGTGTTCTTCCGCACCAAGAGCCGCAGGCGGATGCAGCTGGAGGCCGCCATCCTCAACGACTGTACGTTTTACGACCGAGACCGGGTGGCGGTGCTGTCCGTGCCCCTCTCCCTGATGGCGCGGATCGGCGCCTCGGAAACGGATGCGGAGGACCTCTCCGCTCTGGGTCCCCAGATTGAGGGCGTGGACTGCGCCATCACCATGCGGGAGCTGCGGCCCGATGTGTGGAAGATGTCCCTGCGGACCGGTCCCCGGATTAATGCCACGGAGGCCTGCCGGCTGCTGGGCGGCGGCGGCCACGCGGCCGCCGCAGGCTGCACGGTGGAGGCCCCCTGGGCTGAGGCCAGGGAGCGAATCCTGGCTGCCGTGGCGCAGGTGGCGCCGGACTATCAGCACTGAGCGGGCCGCGTTCTGCTGCCCTTGAGGAGGTTTTTATGCCCAGTGGTATCCTGATTATCGACAAGCCCGCCGGTTGGACCAGCATGGACGTCTGCGCCAAGGTGCGGGGCATCTTCCACGAAAAGCGGGTGGGACACGGCGGAACGCTGGACCCCATGGCCACCGGGGTGCTGCCGGTCTTTGTGGGGCAGGCCACCCGCGGGGTGGAGTTCGCAGAGAACGGCCAGAAGGAATATGTAGCCGGTCTGCGGCTCGGCCAGGTGACGGACACCCAGGACGTCACCGGCACCACGCTGGAGACCCGTCCCGTCACGGCGGATCGGGCAGCACTGGAATCGCTGCTGCCCCGCTTTCTGGGAGAGCAGGACCAGATCCCCCCTATGTACTCCGCTGTCAAGGTAGGCGGGCAGAAACTCTACGACCTGGCCCGGAAGGGACAGGTCGTGGAACGGAAGCCCCGCCGCATCACCATCTACGAGCTGGAGCTACTGGCCCAGGAGAGCGCAACGGACTACCTGCTCCGCTGCCGCTGCTCCAAGGGCACCTACATCCGCACCCTCTGCCATGACATCGGCCGACAGCTGGGCTGCGGCGGGACGCTGTACGCCCTCCGCCGCACCATGGCGGCCGGCTTCAGGTTGGACCAGGCAGTGACGCTGGAGGCAGTCCAGGCACAGGGTACAGCGCTCCTGCTGCCTACGGACAGCCTCTTCGCAGAGTACCCGGCCCTGCCTCTGACATCCGGCCTGCTGGAGAAACGGGTCCGCTGCGGCAATCCCATCACCCTGCCGGGCACACCGGACGGCATCTACCGCGTATACAGCCGGGACCGGCAGTTCCTGTGCCTGTCCCGGGCTGCGGGCGGAACGCTGACGTCCATCAAGAATTTCTTTGGAGCGTAAACCATGAAAGAACGAGTCATTGCCCTGGGCTTTTTTGACGGAGTCCACCTGGGGCACGGCGCCCTGCTGCGCCGGGCCGCTGAGGAGGCCGCCCTGCGGGGCTGTACCCCCGCGGTATTCACCTTTGACCGCCCGCCGAAGGAAGTAGTCACCGGCGTCCCCTGTCCCCTCATCAACTCCCCGGAGGACCGGCGGGACCTGGTGCGGCGGCTGTACCGCATTCAGGACGTGCTGATGGTCCCCTTTGACCGCGAGATGATGACCACGCCCTGGGATGACTTTATTGTCCGGATCCTGGTGGGCCGCTACCACGCGGTCCATCTGGTGGCGGGACACGATCACCACTTCGGCCACAGGAACCAGGGCACACCGGAGCTGCTGGCGCAGAAGTGCGCCCAGCTGGGCCTGGGCTGTGACATCATCCCCAAGGTGGAGGTGGCAGGCATCACCGTCAGCTCCACCTACATCCGCCGGTTGGTGGAGCTGGGGCAGATCAGCCGGGCCAACCGCTTCCTGGGCCACCCCCACACCCTGACAGGCACAGTCCGCCACGGCCGGGGCATCGGCTCCTCCCAACTGTTCCCCACTGCCAACCTCGTCATTCCGCCTCATGTGCTGGTGCCGAGCCACGGAGTATACGCCACCCGGGCCACACTGGAGGACGGCTCCTGCTACGCCGCTGTCACCAACGTGGGCACCCGCCCCACGGTTCAAAACGGCTCGGACATCACAGTGGAGGCCTGTCTCCTGGACTTCCAGGGGGACCTGTACGGTAAACAGCTGCGGCTGGAGTTTTATGAGCATCTGCGCCAGGAGGTGCGCTTCGACTCCCTGGACGCCCTGCGGGCCCAGATCCAGTCGGATGCAGACGCCACCCGGGCCTATTTCGCAGACGGGGTCCCCACCTTCCCTGCCCTTTGATCCTCCATGAAACAGCGCGGAGTCCGGAATCGGACTCCGCGCTGTTTTCAGATCAGCCACACCGTCAGCCACACCAAGCCGATCCCGGCAGCGCCCATCAGGGTGTAGACCGCCGGGGAAAGATCCCGCCAGATCCGGCTGAACCGCCCATGGTCTCCGCCGGCATAGTTTCGCGCCACCCGGCGGGCCTCCTCCACCAGCTCCCGGGCGGTGACGCCCTCGCCGGCCGCATCGTTCCGCACGATGAAGATCGCCTGCTCAAAAAAACGCTGGTCCGGGGAATCCACCACCACGACCCGTCTGGAAATGCCTTTCACCATCCGCTTTACGCCTCCTGCCTCTCACAGAATTTAGATGGTTCCATTTTGTCTCAGCGCGGGAAAATTTATACCGCCTCTCACACCTTTTTCACACCGCTCTCCCGGCTGAGATACAGCACCTGAACCCCGCAGTCGTCCTGAAGATTCTCCCGCCGGACGCTCTCGCTGAGGATCAGTCCCGCCAGGGTCTGCGGATCCTCTCCATCCCAGCCGGCCAGCAGGTTTTGAAGCCATTCGTCCCGGCCCGGGTCTGCCACCCCGTCGCTGACCATTACTGCAAAGCTTCCCGGCTCCAGCGTGGCACGGGTCACATCCGGAGCCGCCGCCCCGCCCCGCAGACCCGCCGGCAGGGTCCCGCCGGTGATCCGCCGGACAGTGCCCCCCTTCTTCACATAGCTGGGGGCCGCGCCGTATTTGAAGAAGGCCGCCTCCCCCGTCTCCGGTCTGCAGGTGATGAGATCAATGGTGGTGAAGCTTCCGGTCTCCGCGCCCCGCAGGGCCATGGCTGCGTTCAGGGTCTTCATGGCCGCCTCCGGCTCGATGCCCGCCTGCAAAAACTGCTCCAACAGACGGCAGGTGAGGGCGGACTCCCGCCGGGCTGCCTCTCCGCTGCCCATGCCGTCCGCCAGCAGCAGGCACAGAAGCCCTCCCTCCGTGCGGAAGGAGACCACCGTATCCCCGCAGACCGTCTCCCCTTCTTTGGGCCGCAGAGCCGCGCCAATGCGGCAGAGATCCGCCTCCCCTGCTGTGGCACGGACCTCCCCCAAACCGGCAGCGGTGGCGGTCAGCAGTTCACTGAGCTGGGCGTACTGGCCCCTGGCGCTGCGGCGGGTCTCCTCCAGCTGCCGCCGGTACTGCCGCCGCAGCAGGAATGCAGAGAGCTCCCCATTGACGGCGGTGAGAAAGTCCGGCAGGTGGATGCACCGGTCCGCGAAGTAGCTGGGAAAGTCCTTGGCCAGCGCGCGCCCCCGCTCCAGCAGGAAGGGCGTGGCGTCGTTCAGGGCGTTGAAGGTGCCGGTGTACTCCTTCTGCCAACAGAGCTCGCACAGGGCGCAGCCCCGGCACACCTTTTCTGCCGCCCGGTCAAAGACCACCGCCGGGTTCTCCTCCGTGGACACCGGGGCCGCCCTGCCCATGCTGTCGTACAGGGCCCGCAGAGCGGCGGCCATCCGGGTCAGCTGGGCGCGCATCCCCTCCAGCGCGGCGGGAAACTCCGGTGTCTCTCCCCGCATCACCCGCTTGCCGCCGAAGGCCCGGCCCGGCAGCATCAAAAACAGGGCCGCTCCCACCGCGGCCTCCGGCAGCAGGGGCGTGGAGAGGCCCGCCGGCAGGGCGGCCAGAGCCGCCGCTCCCCAGAATGCCAGCGCCGCCCAGATCCGCCTTCCGCTACTGCGGCTCCCAGCCAGAAGGCCCGCCAGACCATAGGCCGCCCCGAAAAGGACGCCGCCCCGGCCGGAACAGAAGTCCGCCGCCAGGCCCGCCCCCAGTCCGGCGGCTACCCCGGTCATGGCCCCCCGCTGATAGGCGGTGTAGGCCAGCAGCAGGCACAACAGTGAACGCCCCACGGAGACACCGGCCAGTTCTACGTCCACCAGCGCCAGCAGAATGGAGCCTGCCAGAAACAGCAGACTATCTGGCTCCGGCCGCTCCCCTCCGGCCTGCAGCAGGGGCTGATAATACCATGCGGAGATGCCTACCAGGGCCGTTGCCGCAAGGCAGGGCGCCAGGTTTCGCAGGGGGGACAAGGACTGGAGCACGTAGATGCCGCTCACCGCCAGAAACAGTCCCGCCCCTGCCAGAGGGTGAAACAGCGGTCCCTCCAGCAGCTTCAGCCCCTGAAAGGCCGCCGCGGTGGTAAAGATCAAAATCGCAGCGGCCAAAAAGGGCAGCGCACCGGAAAAGTCCAGAAACAGCACCGCCCCCACGCCAGCGCCCAGCAGGGCGGCGATCCCTCCTGCCCCTGGCCCACAGGCCGCCACGCACCCCAGGGCAAAGGGCGCGTAATCCCCCGGCGTCTGGGTGGCGGTCAGCGCCGCCGCCAAAAAAAATCGGATGCCCCAGGCCAGCAGCTGTGCCGGCTGGTGCCGGCTCCATATCATGTCCCTGTGCCCCACAGCTTGTCCCTCCTGTATTCCGCCGTGAAGTCCACGGCCTCTTTGGTTTTTTCCACTATTTTACAGGCTGTGTGGAAAAAATCCCGTCGGGAAAAGAAAGCCGCGCCATTTCCGGGCTGGATGCCCATAGTGGACTTTTACAGCCGGATATGGTATGATAAACTATCATGTTTTCATTGGAAAGGACGGCCCGCCTTGAACATCGGCACGCTTACCATCAACTCCTCCCTGGCCCTGGCCCCCATGGCCGGGGTCACGGACGTCGCCTTCCGCCAGATCTGCGCGGAATTGGGGGCGGGATATACCATCACGGAGCTCATCTCCTCCAAGGCCCTGTGCTACCACGACAAGAAGACCCTGTCCCTGCTCCAGCAGTTTCCCGGGGAGCACCCTGCGGCAGTGCAGATCTTCGGCAGTGACCCGATCTGCATGGCAGAGGCAGCCCAGATCGCCCTGGAGCATTCCGGGGCGGATGTGGTGGACCTGAACATGGGCTGCCCCATGGGCAAGATCGTCAACAACGGCGACGGGGCCGCCCTGATGAAGGACCCGGAAAAGGCCGGACGCATCATGGAGGCAGTGGTGAAAGCCGTCTCTGTGCCGGTGACCGCCAAGTTCCGCCGGGGCTGGGACATGGGCAGCTGCAACTGCGTGGAGTTCGCCCGAATCCTGGAGCAGGCAGGGGCCTCCGCCGTGGCGGTCCACGGCCGGACCCGGGCCCAGGTGTACAGCGGTCAGGCGGACTGGACCTGCATTCGGGCGGTGAAGGAGGCTGTGTCCATCCCGGTGATCGCCAACGGCGATATCTGGAAGCCGGAGGACGCGGTCCGCATTCTCCAGCACACCAAAGCGGACATGGCCATGATCGGTCGCGGGTGCTTCGGCAACCCCTGGCTGTTCCAGCAGGCCAAAGCCGCGCTGGAGGGCAAGCCCATCCCGCCCCTGCCGCCGCTTGCGGAGCGGTGCGACACAGCGGTACGGCAGTTTGAGCTGGCCGCCGCGGCCAAGGGCGAGCGGGTAGCCGTGCTGGAGGCCCGCCGCCACTACTGCTGGTATCTGAAGGGCGTGTCCCACTCCGGCTACTACAAGGAACAGATCGTGCAGATGAACACGCTGGAAGACGTGTATCGGGTGACGAAAGGAATCAAAAGGGATTTGAGATGAACGAGCAATCGCGGGAACAGCAGCTGGTCTCCGCCGCCCGGGACGGGGATATGGACGCCTTCGAGGCGCTGGTCCATCTGTATGAGAAACGGGTGTTCGCCCTGACGCTGCGGATGTGCGGGAATCCCGAGGATGCCGCCGAGGCCGCCCAAGAGGCGTTTCTCGCCGCCTGGCAGGGGCTGGCATTCTTCCGGGGAGAGGCCAGCTTCTCCACCTGGCTGTACCGGCTGGTGTCCAACGCCTGCGTGGACTTGCTGCGGCGTGATGGCCGCCGCCGGGCCTCGGCCGGCCCCTCCCTGGATGACGAGGAGCTGAATCTGGACGTGCCCGATCCGGCGCCCTCTCCCCAGGACGCGGCGGAGCGGCAGGAGCTGCGGGAAGAGATTGAGCGGGGCCTCTCCGCCCTCTCGCCGGAGCACCGGGAGGTGCTGATCCTCCGAGAGATTCACCAGCTGCGCTATGATGAAATCGCGGACTCCCTCTCTCTGGATGTGGGCACCGTGAAATCCCGGATCAGCCGGGCCCGGAAACAGCTGCGGAATTTTTTGCTGAAAAGCGGGAACTTTTCTCCGCTGCCGGCGTCTAAAGGAACAGAAAAGGAGGGCTGACAATGACATACTGCAAGGAGTTTTCGGCCCTGCTGGACCCCTATATCGACGGAGAGCTTTCCCCGGAGGAAACCGCCCGGGTGCGGGAGCATCTGCATACCTGTGACGGCTGCCGGGCCTATGTCCAGGCCGCGCTGGCCATACGGGACGCGTTTCCCGAGGCAGAGGATACCCCTGTGCCGGATGGCTTCGCCGCAGGCGTGATGGCTGCCATCCGGGCGGACGCCGCCCCCCGGAAGCGCCGGAGACCCCGGTGGGCAAAGACGCTGCTCCCCTTGGCCGCCTGCTGTGCCGTCGTGGTGCTGGCCGTCTCCGGCCTGCCCCGCCCCGGCGGCACCGCTGTGACGGACCATCCGGAATCCCATGCAGAGATTGCGGCCCCAGCAGAGGCCGCTGTGCCCAACGTGGACAGCGTTGAGGAGGACACCGCCGCCACGGCCTATGCAACCCAGTCCGACGAGGACACGGCAGACGTCCCGGATTCCACTGTGTCTGAGGCAATCGCGCCGGAGGCGGATACCGTTGCGCCCGGCACACAGGACCAGCTTGCTCCCGCCTCCGATTCCAAAAGCAGCATCTTGCCCCGGGAAGGGAGTTCTGCCGATGTGCCGGAGACGGCCCCGGCCACCTTCGCGATCCAATCCCCCAGCCTGACGCTGACGGCGGAGGAGGCCGGAAGCCTGCTGGACAGCTATACGCTCATCTCTGAATCGGACGGGACTCTGGTCTACGAATTGACCGCCGCCGAATATACCGCTCTGCTGCAGCAGCTGGAACAGCAGGGGCTGGCCATTGCAGGCGCCGCCACCGCAGAGGAGGCGGAGGCCGACGGAACCATTCTGGTCCACGTGATTCCCGGTTAAAAAAGCAGAAGGGACGCCGAAATTTTTTGCGGCGTCCCTCTTCCCTTTTTTGAAAGCTTGTGATATAATATTATTTCGACAGGTGCCATCTCCCTGTCCAAGCGTCCGACACTGGGCGTTCGTTCGGCGGTCTTCGTCAATCGCCGTTCTCTAAACAAAAAAATGGAGGTTGCCCGTACCTTACCACGGGCGTTTTGCTGCGTTTTCGTATCAAAGGCCTCCGACATCATTCAAGGAGGTCTTTCTTTTATGTCCAAACCCAGATTCACCACACAGCAGATGGCCGCTGCCGGTATCATCGCCGCCATTTACGCCGCCCTGACGCTGCTGCTGCCCATTCCCCAGTATGGCGGCATCCAGTTCCGGGTGGCGGAGGCCATGACGGTCCTGCCCTTCCTGTTCCCGGAGGCCATCCCCGGTCTTACCGTCGGCTGTTTCCTGGCCAACCTCCTGGGTTCTCCCATTCCTCTGGACTGGATCGTGGGTACGGCGGCCACCCTGCTGGCTGCGCTCTGGACATCGAAGCTCCATCACAGGGCGCTGGCGCCCCTGCCGCCGGTGATCTGCAATATGGTGCTGGTAGGTGCGGAGATCGCCTGGTTTTCCACCCAGGAGGGTGCCGCCTTCTGGCCCGCGTTCGCCTTCAACTCCCTGACCGTGGGGATCGGCGAGGCCGCCGCTTGCTTCATTCTGGGCTCCCTGCTGCTGCGGGTCCTGCCCAGAGTCCCCGCACTGAAGGGCCGGATAGCCCCTTCCCGGATCTGATGCCACTCTGCGCAAAAAAGAAGTCCCGCGTCCGTTGGACGCGGGACTTCTTTTCACTTAGCGGTGAACTCGTCCTTTCCGGCGCCGCACAGGGGGCACACCCAGTCGGCGGGCAGGTCCTCCCACTTGGTGCCGGGGGCGATGCCGTTGTCCGGATCGCCGGCGGCCTCGTCATACACATAGCCGCAGAGATCGCATTCGTACTGTTTCATTTGAAAGATCCTCCTTCTGTTATAAACGGGCGATACACGCCTGGATTCCGGTGGAGACAGTGCTTACTTCAGCTTCTTCCGGATGGCCGCCTTGACCTCCGGCGACAGCAGCCGGCCGGCGGCCCGTACTGGCAGCGGCGGCAGGCGGCAGAACTCCCGGCGCACCTGGTCGAAGGGCTCCAGGGCGTAGGCGGCAAAGAATGCCGTCCGCTCCGGCGGCAGGGGAATGGGAGATGCCAGCCGGGGATTTCCGGCAATGGCCCGTTCCGGCGGGAAGGGCTGCTTGGCCAGCGGGAGCTGGTCAAAAATGTGGCTGCCGTGGGGGGTGTTCACCAACAGCAGGCTGATCCCCTTCTCCTGCTGGTCCGGCAGCTCATCCGGCCGCAGGCCCCAGAAATCCCCCAGTGTCAGATCGCCCACCCGGGTCATGGAGGCGTAGGGACAGCGGTAGCAGCTGGGCCGCAGGAACAGCGCCCGGCCGAAGGCCCGGCCGTATTCCGTGCGGAACAGCGGCGCGGTATCCACGGTGCCGTCGCCGTAGACCGCGGTAAAATGGCTGTCCTTCCATCCGGCGACCTTGTTGCGGAAACGGACCGCCTGCAGCGGCTGCTGCCGGCGCGCCTCCAGGCTCCGGGCCATGTCCTCCCACACGCCGGGAGAGGGCACGCCGTGGCACACCAGGTCGCAGGTGGTCAGATTCTCCGGCCGTCCGCCCAGATAGCGGTACAGCCCGTCCACCTGGCAGGGTGTGCCGGAAAACAGCACTGGTCGCTGGTCCAGCCAGCGCCGCACCTCCCGAAAGACGCCCTCCAGATCGCTCTGGACGTACTTGGCGCCCCGCAGGCGCCACAGCTCCTCCTTGCGGAAGCAGGCGGTGTGCCGCAGATGCTGGCTGCCGTCAAAGGCGGCGCCAAAGACCACGCCGCCGCTTTCCAGGATATACTCCGCCAGCAGGGTGAACACGCCGCCCGAGGTGGAGTCTCTTCGGATCTCATCGTTTCTATTCCAGGCCGCGAATACAGCGGGCATGGAGCTCTGAGGCCGCTCCCGCAGGACGGGGCACACCGCCGTGCAGTGCCCGCACCGCACACAGGCCGCTCCGTCGATCACCGGATAGGCAAAGCCCTCCCGGTCCCGCTCCATGGTGATGGCGTCCTTGGGACAGCCGCTGGCGCAGGCCGTGCAGCCGGTGCAGTGGGTGTGGTCCGCCAAATGGGGCAAGGGCCGTTCCTCTGCCTTGACAGGCGCCTCCTCCGGTGTATGGGGCCGGTCCTCCAGGGCGCAGCGCAGATAGTCCAGGGACAACTTCCGCTCCCGGCCGAGCCGCTCCCCCACCGCCGCCCAGTCGATGGGCGCCGTCAGGTCCGCGGTATCTCCCTTGCCGATGATCCGCTCCCCCAGTCCCAGGCGGCTCAACAGGCTGAAGGTCCGGGAACTCTCCGGCGCAGCCATCTCTGCCGGTGCCACCGCCGTAAAGAAGGGCTTTTGGAACTGGACGGAGAACACCGTTCCGTGGAAGGAGTTGGTGCACACATAGGCGGCATCCCGGAACAGCCCCAGAAACTCCGCGGGACCGGCGCTGAGAATGCAGCGGGCCTTGGGGTGGACCTTCTGGCGTACGCCGCACAGCTGCACCACCGGCAGCCCCGTCTCCTCCGCCAGGCGGCGGATATAGGGTGCCAGGGCGTCGGGGCGGCTGATGCAATAGCAGAGGATATAGCCCCGGCCCGCGCCTCCGTCCCTGGCCGCGGCCGCCCAATCCGTTCTCTCCAGCAGCAGCGTGGGATCCAGTACCACCGGCACGTCCTTCCCGGTGATGTCCCGGACAATGCCCTGCCCCTGCCGCTCCCGGACGGACAAGTGGGAGAAGGACTCCAGATAGGTCCGCAGCTCCTCCTCCATGCCGTCCGGGATGCGGGGGATGCCGAAGGATGGGGCATAGGCGATCTTCCGCTTGTGGGAGAAGGCCCCGAAGAACACCGGGTCGAACCGGCCGTCGGGGAAGATCTTCGGGTTCCAAATCTGGTCACTGCCGGAGAGCAGCACATCGTAGGGCAGCTCCGCCTGCCGCAGCTCCTCCAGGCTCTGGTAGCGGCGGCCGGAAATGTTCAGATTCTCCCGGGAAAATGCCTCAAACCGCTCGTATCGGGCCTTCAGCGGGCCATAGTGCAGGGCGGTGTGGGCGTCATGGGCGGCGCTTCCCAGGCCGGTGGGCCGCTGGAACAGGGTGTTGTCCTGGTTCACGTAGTAGTCGATGATCTCGCATTCGCTCCCCAGGGACGCCACCGCCCGCTCCGTGGCGTAAGCCTGCAGCATGGCGCCGTAGTGATGGATATGGTAAAAGGTCAGCAGTCCTGTTTTCACCAAGTGTCTTCCTTTCCGCAGTCCGGATATCCCGCCGGGCGGGTCACTGCCTGTCCAGAATGGCGTCGGCGTCCCGGGATGCCAGAAGGTCGTCCTCCGCCACCCAGTCCGCCACATCCACCACGTCGAACGCCGTGGCGGTCCGGCGGATCACCACCTCTTTCAGCCCGGCGTTGATGACCAGCCGCCGGCACATGGAGCAGGAGGTGGCATCTCCCAGCAGTTCCCCGGTCCGGGCGTCCCGGCCCACTAGGTACAGCGTGCCGCCCACCATGTCCCGCCGGGAGGCGGAGATGATGGCGTTCGCCTCTGCATGGACGCTGCGGCACAGCTCATACCGCTCTCCCCGGGGAACCTGCATGGCCTCCCGGGAGCAGTAGCCCAGATCCACGCAGTTGGCCCGCCCCCGGGGCGCACCGTTGTAGCCGGTGGAGATGATCTCGTCGTTTTTCACGATGATGGCCCCATAGACCCGGCGCAGGCAGGTGGCCCGCTCCAGAACGGTCTGGGCGATATCCAGGTAGTAGTTGGCTTTGCTGATCCGGTCCATGGGCGACACCTCTTTCTATCGAGTTCCTCTATTGTATCATGATGCCGCCGCAGTTTGCAAGAACTCTCCCCACTCTGGAAGGGATTTCTGTTGGAAGTCACCCCAGGGGGCGCCGGAGCCCGTTCTCCAGCCCCGCCCGCACGGCGATCATCTCTGCGGCCACGGACACGGCAATCTCCTCCGGCGTCTGGGCGCCGATGGCCAAACCGATGGGAGCGTGAAGGCGGGCGTACTCCTCGTCTGTGAACCCCGCCGCCAGCAGCCGCTCCCGGCACAGGGCCAGCTTCCTCTTGGAGCCAATGCAGCCCAGGTATTTGGCGCCGCTGCGCAGCACCTGAGTCAGCACCTCGTAGTCCGCCTGATGGCCCCGGGTCATCACCACCACATAGTCCTCCGGCGTCACCGTCACCTGTTCGGACAGCCGGGCGAAGTCCCCGCAGAGGGTCTTCTCTGCTTTGGGGAACAGCGCCGGGTCCGCGAACTCCGGCCGGTCGTCGTACACCACGGGGCGGAAGCCCAGGGAAGCCAGCACCGGCACCAGGGCCTGAGACACATGTCCGCCGCCGAAGAGATAGGTCCGCCCGGCCTTCACCACCGGGATGGACAGCCACTTCCGGGCAAAGACCGCCTGATTCCCGCACAGGAGCTCCAGCTCCTCCGGCAGGATATCCAGATGACGGGGCCCGGTCCGGTCTGCCAGGCCCATGGCCGTCACCTGCTCCCCCTCGATCCGCCGCAGGAGCCAGGTGTCCCGGTTTCCGCCGTCCGCCTCGATCAGATCCCGCAAAACGGCGATGATCCTCTGCTCTCCCGCGGGGAGGTACTGGAACTGCACCGTCACTCCCCCGCCGCAGACCATGCCCAGGCTGGCGGCGTCTCCCAGGGTAAAGCGGAACTGCCGCAGGGCGTCGCCCCCCCGCTCCAGCAGCTCCGCCGCCAGGCGCTGGCACTCGAACTCCACGTTTCCGCCGCCGATGGTTCCGGTGATCCCGCCGCCGGGGAACACCGCCATCATGGCCCCGGCCCCTCGGGGGGTGGAGCCGTCGGAGGCGGCGATGCTCACCAGCTCCACCGGACGCCCCTCCTCCAGAGCGTGGACGATCTCTCTGAAAAATTCCCGCATATCAGCCGATTCCTCCGTTCACAGCGCCCAGGATCAGGACCAGTACCGTCACGCCGCAGTACAGATATTTTGCCGTCGGGTAAAACCAGCGGCCCAGAGGGCGCCGCCGGGCCAGATTCACCTGAACCAAGCAGTCCTCCTTTTTCAGCACCCAGTAGAAGAACACCCCCGCCAGCAGCGCGCCGATGGGACAGGCGTAGATGGAGCAGACATCCATCCAGCCGGAGACGATGCCCTGGATGCACAGCCCCACGGCCAGGCCCACGACGCCGATCACCGCCACAGCAGTCCCCCGGCTGAGGTGCAGCTTCTCCTGCAGGGTGGCGGTGGGAGCCTCGAACAAGTTCACCAGGGACGTCACCCCGGCGAACAACGCCGCCACAAAGAACACCGCCATGAGGATCCGGCCTCCCGGCATCTCCCGGAACAGGTTGGGCAGGTAGATGAACATGAGGCCAGGGCCGCTCTGGGTCAGGGTCTCCCCCGCCGTGGCCATGGCCGGGATAATGACCAGGGCGCTGAGGATCGCGGCCATGCTGTCAAAGAACGCCACTGTCCGGGCAGACTCCGGCACGTCCGCCTCTTTGGAGAGGTAGGACCCGTAGATCAGGGTGCCGTTCCCTGCCACCGACAGAGAGAAGAACGCCTGTCCCAGAGCGTAGACCCATACCATGGGGTCCAGCAGTCCCTCCGGCTTCAGGACAAAGATGTAGCGGTAGCCGTCCGCCGCGCCGGGCAAGGTGGCAATGTAGATGGCCAGCCCCACGAACAGGCAGAAGAACAGGGGCATCATCACCTTGTTGGCCCGCTCGATGCCGCCGCCGATGCCAAGGGCCATGATGAGCAGCGTGCCCGCCATAGCGGCCACCTGCCAGCCGGTGTTGCCCCAGGAGGACGCCGCGGTGTTGAAATAGGCGGTGAATGCCTCCACCCCTTGGTTCTCCAGCGCAGCGCCCGTAAAGGACGCCACGGCGTACTTCAAAATCCAACCAACCACCACGGAATAGCCGATGGCCATGGCCAGAGAGCCCGCCACCGGGATGAGGCCCAGAGCCTCGCCCCAGCCCCGCCGGCCTGTGCGCCTCTCTGCCGCCGTGCCGAAGGCCGCCACGGGTCCGCCGGATGCGGCCCGGCCGAAGGCCATCTCGCCGATGACGCCGGTGGAGGCAATCAGCACCACAAAGATCACATAGGGGATCAGGAAGGTGGCCCCGCCGTAGGCGGACATCCGGGATGGAAACAGCCAGATGTTCCCCATCCCCACCGCGGAGCCGATGCAGGCCAGCTTGAATCCCCAGCGGGACCGGAAGCTGTCCCGTCTTGTCTGTTCCATGATTTTTTCCTCTCTTCTCTCAAAACTGCGGCGGCCCGCCGCGGCGCGCGTCAGCCGGCGCCCCGCTTTTGCAGCTCCTCACCCAGCAGGCGCACTGCCTGGTCCAGATAGAATTGGAGCGGCTGGGATTCCCCCACGGCCAGCCGGATGCTGCATCGCTGAGAGGGCAGCAGAATCTTCACCGCCTCGCTGCCGCCAATGGCCTCCGCCATCCGGGGAGAGACCTCCCCCAGCAAGCCGTTGGGCGTCAGCACACCGATGGGCCCCAGCAGGATATCCGCCCGCCGGGCGTTGAACGCCACGGCGTTCTCGCCGGTGGCGCCGTCGTCCGCCCCCGCCCGCAGCATAGCGGCGGTGGCCAGAGAGTTGGTCCCCAGCGCCCGCACATGGAGACTGGGCCACTTTTTCTTCACAGCCTCCACCAGGCCCCGGCCCATGCCGCCGCCCTGGCCGTCCACCACGGCCACCAGCAGTTCCCCACGCATCATTCTCTCCATTCCTCCATTTTCAGATCTCCCTTTCAGCATACCCATTCCGCCCCCGCTTGTCAACTTCTTCCGCAGCGTCCATCGCGCCTTGCAGAGCGCCTGCGCCCACCCTTGTATTTTTCCCGCATGGCAGCTACAATGGGAGGCGCACCACCGTGTCAAAAAATTTTTAGAGATGTTGAAGAAATCCGGCCCGCAGTCCCGTATGATAGATGTCGGACGACAAAAGGAGGTGGCGGCACGGCGTGAACAAACTGACAAACGCGTCCTTTTCCCAGCTGGTGGTCCAGTATGAGCGGCTGGTCTACACGGTCTGCTTCCAGCTGGTGCGGGACGCCGCCGCGGCCGAGGACCTGACCCAGGAGACCTTCCTGTCCGCCTACCTCCACCGGGACGCCATCCCTCCCGGCTATGAGCGGCAGTGGCTGTGCCGCGTGGCCACCAACAAGGCCAAGGACTACTTACAGAGCGCCTATCAGCGCCACACCCTGCTGCCGGGAGAGGACAATATCCCGCCGGGGCTGTCTCCCCCTGAAATCCGGGACCTGATCCTCCATATGCGCCAGCCCTACCAGCCGGTGTGCCGGCTGTGCCTGCTGGAGGAAAAGACACCGGAGGAGGCGGCCCTGGCGCTGGGCCGGCCGGTAAAGACCATCCATACACAGCTGTCCCGGGGCAAGCGGATGCTTCGGGAGGCATTGGAAAGGAGTGGGAACGATGACATGCTTTCGCCCTGACGGGCATTTGACGGACGCGGCCCTGACCGCCCTTGTCCGGGGGGACTGCCTGGAGGAGCTGGACCGCCTGGAGCTGGCGGAACATCTGGCCTACTGCGACCAGTGCCTCCAGCGGTACACAGAGCTGCTGTCTGAGGGACCGATGCTGACCCCCGCCCGCTCCTGCCGGGAGAGCCTGCGGCGCCGGATCCGGCAGCGGGCCGTCCAGCTTGGCGTCAGCCGGTACGCCACGGCCGCGGCGGCAGTGACCCTGGCCCTGACGCTGCTGTGGGGCAGCGGAAACCTGTCCGGACGGGTGCATTCCACTGCGCCCTCGCTTCTGGAGCGGGCGGGCACTGCCCTGACAAAGTGGACCGACGCCTGGCCACAGGCGTGGGAGGAGGCCCTCTCCGGCTTCTCCGGCCTATTTGACAATTTCGGCGTCTCGCCGCGGAATGATCTGACACAAGGAGGTACACACCCATGACCCATCGAAATGGATTCCTGCTCTTCATCTCTTCCTGCCTCTCCGGCTGCGGACAGATGTATCAGGGCTATATGAAGCGGGGCCTGTCCCTGCTGCTGGCCTTCTGCCTGATCCTTTTTGCCTCCACCTATTTCTTTCTGGGGGCACTGGCGCTGTTTCTGCCGGTGATCTGGCTGTATGCCTTTTTCGACAGCTATGCGCTCCGGAGCCAGCTGGCCGCCGGCACCGCGCCGGAGGACGCCTTCCTCTTCGGCCTGTCCGATATGGACAGCAAACGGCTGGGAGAGCTGCTGCGCAAGCGTCACAGTCTCATCGGCTGGGCGCTGGTGGTAGTTGGCGTCTATATGCTCTACGACATACTGTTGAGCCAGCTGGGCGGTCTCTTCTTCGGTTGGTTCGGGGAGTGGCTATACGGACTGCTGCGCTATGGCCTGCCCCGCCTGGTCATCACCGTGCTAGTGATCCTGCTGGGCCTGTGGTTTATCCGGGGCCCCAAGGACAAGACGCCCATTGACGACGAGATCCCCCCCTTTGCGCCGCCTGCCTCCAGCGCGGCCGGGGCTTGCGCCGCCGATCCGGCGGAGGCCAGGGCGGAAGACGTTGCATCAGACCGCTCCGCTGCGGGAAACGCCCCGGAGGGAGAGGAGGCCCACCGTGATGAACAGCCCTGAGCAGACGCCGGAATCCCGTCCGGCCCGGGATCGCCGGGTGGGCACCTTCACCTTCGGCGCCGTGCTGGTGATCTGCGGTGCGCTGATGCTGGTGAGCATGTTCTTCCCCTCCCTGGATCTGACCCTGGCCCTGCAGCTCTCGCCCCTGATCTTGGTCTGTCTGGGCGTGGAGGTGCTGCTGGCCAGCCGCTCCGGCGGGAAAATCCGCTACGACTGGGTGGGCATGGTGCTTTGCTTCGTCCTGGTCACCGCAGCGCTGGTGTTCTTCGGCATCGCCTGGTGCCTGGTGTACCACCCGGAGGCCGTCATCCACTACTGATACGGGTCTGCGAAGGCCCCGGTGCATTGCACCGGGGCCTTACCCTTTCTTCTTGGTTTTCCCGGGAAAATCCGGTATAATGGAGAAAATACCTGCCGCAGAAAGGAAGAATCCTCATGTCTGATTCGTTTGAAATGCGCCCCATCGCCCGCATCCGCAGCGAGGAGGAGGCGGACGACCTGGTGGACGAGCTGGTGGACCGCTACGGCGACCCGCCCCGGCCGGTGAACAACCTGATCTCGGTGGCTCTGCGCGGTCTGGAAGATTTCAGTCACATCTGGCTGGTGTGGCAGTTCTCCGGCGCGGTGCGGGACAGCTGGTCCCCCACCGTTCGGCCGCCGCGTCTGGGCGGCAATACCCGCATGGGCGTGTTCGCCACCCGGTCCCCCTTCCGGCCCAATCCCATCGGCCTCTCCTCCGTGCGGCTGGACCACATCGCGTACACGGACGCCTTGGGCCCGGTGCTCCATGTCCGTGGCGCAGACCTGGTAGACGGCACCCCCATCCTGGACATCAAGCCTTACCTCCCTTACGGGGACTGCCACCCGGAGGCCACCGGCGGCTTTGCCAGCGAGCCGGCGCGTCCCACGCTGGAGGTGGAAATCCCACCCGCCCTGCTGGACCAACTGCCTCCGGACCGGCGGGAGGCCCTGCGGGATGTGTTGGCCTTGGATCCCCGTCCCCGGTATCAGCAGGACCCGGACCGGGTGTACGGCTTCCTCTTCGCCGGGCAGGAGGTGAGATTCACCGTGGATGGAGACCGCCTGCAGGTCGTGGACATCAAATGAACGCAAGGCACCCCGGGATATTTCCCGGGGCGCCCGTCTTTTCCGGGCACTCAGCGCATGGCCAGCGTCACGTCGCCGGTCACCGCCAGCTCGCCGTGGTTGTAGACCTCGGCGGAGCAGGTGGCAATGGCCTTCTCCACCCGCTCGGAAGCCATCTTGGCGTGGATCTCGATGGTATCTCCCGGCAGGATCTTCTTCAGAAACCGCACATTATTGATCCCCAAGAACAGGGGGATCTTCCCCGCATACCGCTCCGCGGACAGCAGCAGGATATCCGCCGTCTGGGCCATGCATTCCACAGAGTACACGCCGGGCAGCACCGGCTCACCGGGGAAGTGGCCCTTGAAAATCTCGCGGGCCGGGTCCACAAAAAATGTGGTCACGATGTGGTCGCCTGCCTCCATCTCCTCCACGGTATCCACCAGCAGCATGGGGTCCCGGTGGGGGATGATGGCCTTGATCTCTTCTTTGGAAAGCTTCATGATAGTGGTTCCTCTCTTTCGCGCAAAACGCTCCGTATATAAGCCGCGCCGGGACAGCGGCACGGCTCTGCCTCTTTTTATTGTACTGCCGACAGGGCAAAATGCAAGAGATAATTTGCGCTCCGGATCACAAAAGAGAGCCGCCCTCCCGGGCGGCTCTCTCATTTTCCAGATGGGGTGCCTTACTTCGCAGCCTTGGCGGCCTTGATGGCCTCGATCAGCATGGGGGTGACCTTGAACAGGTCGCCGCAGATGCCGTAGTCGGCAATCTCGAAGATGGGCGCAGTGTCGTTCTTGTTCACCGCGATGATGCACTCGGAGTCCTGCATACCGGCCTTGTGCTGGATGGCGCCGGAGATGCCCAGGGCGATGTACACCTTCGGATGCACCGTCTTGCCGGTCTGGCCCACCTGATGGTCGGCAGACAGCCAGCCGGAGTCGATGGTGGCACGGGAGCCGCCCACGACGCCGCCCAGGACGTCCGCCAGCTCCTCAGCCAGCTTGATGCCGCCCTCGACATCCTTGCTGATGCCGCGGCCCACAGACACGATGTAGTCCGCGCCGATCAGGTCCACCAGCTTCTTGGCGGCCTTCACGACCTCCACAACCTCGGTGTTCAGGTCGCTCTCGCTCAGCTGGAAGCTGGGCTTCACGATCTCGCACGCATCCGCCTTGGCCTGGTCGAAGACGTTCTTCTTCATCACGCCGGGGCGCACCGTCGCCATGCAGGGACGGAACCGCGGGCAGATGATGGTGGCCATCAGGTGGCCGCCGAAGGCCGGACGGGTCATCTTCAGGTTCCGGTCCTCCATATCCCACTTCTGGCTGTCCACGTCCAGGGTGCTGGACTCACGCAGGAACTGGATGTAGTTCGCCACATCCACGTCCAGGTGGGTGCAGTCGGCGCACAGGCCGGTATGCAGACGGGCCGCGCAGCGGGGCCCCAGGTCACGGCCGATGTTGGTGGCGCCGATCAGGAACGCCTCGGGCTTCAGATCCTCGATCACGTCGCAGATGACCTTGGCATAGGCATCGGTGTTGTAGACGGCCAGCAGGGGGCTCTCGCACACCAGCACCTTGTCGGCGCCGTAGCCGCCCAGCTCCTTGGCGGCGGACTCGATGCCCTCGCCGCCCAGCAGCAGGCCGCACAGGTTCACGCCCAGCTCGTCGGCCAGGTCGCGGCCCTTGGAGATCAGCTCAAAGTCGGTGGGCATCAGTTTGCCCTCGCGCTGCTCGCAGAAGACCCACACATCCTTGAAAGCAGCGATATCAGCGCTATTGAAATTGGACATTGTTCAAATACTCCCTTCTCAGATGATGTGCTTGGCGGCCAGAATGGAAGCCAGCTCCTCGCAGGTCTCTTTGCCGGCACCCTCCAGCATCTTGCCGGCGCCCTTCTGGGGCGGGGTGAAGCTCTTGAAGATGTTGGTGGGAGAGCCCTTCAGGCCGATGGTGGTGGCGTCGATCAGGGGATGATCCTTCAGCTTCTCATAGTCAAAGGTCTCCAGCGGCTTGTTGTAGGTGGCATAGATGCCGTCGATGCTCATATAGCGGGGCTCGTTCAGCTCCTTGATGCAGGTAAGCAGGCAGGGAGTCTTGACCTTGATGGTCATGTAGCCGTCCTCCAGCATCCGCTTGACGGTGATGGTGTTGCCGTCCTTGGTGATGTCGGCGGCGTAGGTCACCTGGGGCAGGTGCAGCTTCTCAGCGATCTGGGGGCCCACCTGGGCGGTGTCGCCGTCGATGGCCTGCCGGCCGCACATGACGATGTCGTCAGCCTCTACGCCGATCTTGTTGATGGCGGCAGCCAGGATCTGAGAAGTGGCGTATGTATCGGAACCGCCGAACTCGCGGGCGGACACCAGCACGGCCTCGTCAGCGCCCATAGCCAGCGCCTCGCGGAGCATACCGGCAGCGGGAGGCGGACCCATGGTCACCACAACAACCTTGCAGCCGGTGGCGTCCTTGATCTTCAGGGCCGCCTCCAGGGCGTTCATATCGTCGGGGTTGGTGATGGTCTGCATGGACGCACGGTTCAGGGTGCCGTCCGGATTCACCGCCACCTTACCGGAGGTGTCGGGAACCTGCTTGATGGAAACAATGATTTTCATGTTAACCTTTACCTCCTATCTTACTTCACGCCCAGGCGGCTGGAAATAACCATCCGCTGGACCTCGCTGGTACCCTCGTAGATCTCGGTGATCTTGGCGTCGCGCATCATGCGCTCCACAGGATACTCGCGGGTGTAGCCATAACCGCCCAGCAGCTGCACGCACTCGGTCGTCACACGCATCGCGGTCTCTGCCGCGTACAGCTTGGCGTGGGCAGACTCCACGGAGTAGGGCAGATGGTTGTCCTTGGCCCAAGCGGCGCGGTAGACCAGCAGCTTGGCCGCCTCGATCTGGTTGGCCAGGTTGGCGATCACAAACTGGGTATTCTGGAAGGCAGACAGAGGCTTTCCAAACTGCTCACGCATCTTCACATAGGCAATCGCTTCGTTCAGAGCGCCTTCGGCAATGCCCAGAGCCTGCGCGGCAATACCGATGCGGCCGCCGTCCAGGGTCTTCATGGCCAGACCGAAGCCCTTGCCCGGCGCGGCGATCATGTTGGCCACGGGCACGCGGCAATCTGTGAAATAGAGCTCGCAGACCATGGCGCTGCGCAGGCCCATGGTATTGTGGCGGGTACCGATGACAAAGCCGGGGGTTCCCTTCTCCACCACGAAGCAGGCCATGCTCTTGGGTCCCGCCTCTTTGTCGGTGAGGGCATACACGGCGAAGTAGTCGGACAGCGGCCCGTTGGTGATGAAGCACTTGGAGCCGTTGATGACGTAATCGTCGCCGTCCCGGACCGCCAAAGTGCGGGCGCCCGCCACGTCGGAGCCCGCAGTGGGCTCGGTCAGCGCAAAGGAGCCCAGGCTCTTGCCAGAGGCCACCGGCGTGAGGAAGCGGCGAAGCTGCTCCTCGGTGGCCTGGGAGTTGGTCAGGGAACCGCCGTACAGGGAGGTGGAGACCGAGTAGGAGATGCCCATGGCTCCATCTACCTTGGAGACCTCCTCCACCGCCAGGATATAGGACAGGTAATCCTCGCCCTGGCCGCCGTACTCCTTGGGATAGGGCAGGCCGTAGATACCGGTCTTACCCAGCTTGCGGAAGGCCTCCAGGGGGAACTCA
>ENA-UEYG01000983-UEYG01000983.1-human-gut-metagenome-genome-assembly--contig:-NODE-983-length-21713-cov-3.838695_pt1 | contig 21713 bp, 10 predicted proteins | sample MGYA00242933_ERZ507934 | MGnify/ENA primary metagenome ERZ507934 (study PRJEB26167, sample SAMN06115527) | human gut metagenome | host: Homo sapiens | place: China:Zejiang | collected 2015-11-10... | reverse complement strand
TATTCGCTTTCGCCGGGGTGCTTGCGCTCAAGTTCCGCCATCAATTTGTTTACGTCCATATTGCCTGAAGTTTTAAAGGTTGTTTCTTTATTACAAATATAAAACTATTTCTTATAAATTGTAACTGCAACATGATTTTTTCCGAAAATTCGTTATTTATTTCTCCTTTTCTCCGGAAAATGTCGTATCGGTGCGCTGCGGGCTATTCCTCCCGCGCTTCGTCCGGAGTCTCTTTGACGATGCCTTTGTTCGAGCGGCCGTCGATGCAGACCCACAGCGGACGCTCGAAACGCACCTGCCGCAGGAAGCTGCCTTCGTAGATCGCGGCGCATTTGTCGAGCGTCTCTTCGCGGAATACGCCGTCGCCGCGGAAGGGGCTGATCGTCAGGTAACCCACGCCCAGCGAGGTGACGTTCTGGAAGAAGTGCGTGCCCTGCGACGGCTCGACGTCGAATTTCTCGATGCCGCATTCGACGATCACCTTGGCTTCGGAGATGTGGTTCCACTTGACGGGCACGCCGAGGAACGGGTCCGACGAACCCCAGCGGCCGGGACCGACAAGGATGTAGGAGCGTTTTTCGTCGCGCATGCGGCGGTTCAGCTCCAGCAGTTCGTCGGCTATCTTCTCGGTCGAAAGCGAACTGAACGTGCCGCTTTTGATGTAGATGACGTCCGAGATGTCGTTCATCATGCCGATGCCGAGGGCGTTCTCGCCGTAGACCAGCGCATCGGAGGTGTCCACCGCGCTCCAGTCGATCGGCCGGTTGTCCTGATTGTCGATGATCGGGCGGATTTGCAGCAGGTTGAAAATCTGCTGCTCCCCCGGCGCCACGTCCATATTGACGGCGAATTCGACCTCCACGGGGCAGCGCATCTCCTCGGCGCCCATGTGCAGGATGTCGGTGACGATCTCCGCCAGTGGGAAGGTGCTGTATTTCAGTATGTTGTTGAATGTTATGACTTTGCGGCCCCGGTCGAAGGGGCTGTCCGAGATGCGCTCGTTCTCGCGGTCCCACACCGAGCAGACGAAGCGCGAATTGCGCAGCTCGGCGATCTGGGCGATGTCGAGCCGCCGCAGGTTCACCGCGTCGTCGATCGACGTGCGGAACTCTTCGGGCTGCAGGCTCAGGGCCAGCACTTCGTTCTGCGTGTCGCGCAGCGCCAGTTCGGGCGTCGAGGTCTGGAGCACCTTCTGCGGATAGCGGGGCGAGAAGCGCAGCGTGCGTCCTCCGTCCACGACCAGCTTGCCCAGTCCCATGGCGACGTTGCACACGCCGTCTTCGGGAGCTTCGTCGCCGATGGGGTAGTAGTTGATCGAACGCGCCACGCCCGAAAAGGTCGGGAAGAAAAGTCCGTTCTGCTCCGTGCCGCACACCTCCTGTATGATGACGGCCATCTTCTCCTCCGAGATCAGGTTCTGCGACGAGGAGAGGTAGGCTCTCGACGATGCGAAGTAGACCGAGGCGTATACGCTCTTGACCGCCTTGAGCAGCAGACGCAGCATCTGGTCCTCGTTGTCCACATAGGGGATCATGTAGGTCGAGTAGATGCCGGCGAACGGCTGGTAGTGCGAATCCTCCAGCTTCGACGACGACCGCACGGCCAGCGGCGTACTGACGGTCTTGATGTAGGCTTTCAGCTCGCGCTGCAGTTTGACGGGAATCGTCGAACTGACGAACTCCGAGAGTATCTCCTCGTCCGAAAACTCCTGCGAAATGATGTATTTGAGTCCGTTGTTGCGGATGAATTCGTCGAAATAGTCCGTTGCGATCACCACCGAGCGGGGAATCATGATGCGCAGGTTGTCGTGCTTGTCGTACTGGCGGTGCTTGAGCAGCATCGAGTTCATGAACGCCAGACCGCGGGCCTTGCCGCCGAGCGAGCCTTCGCCGATGCGGGCGAAAGCCACCGCGTCGCTGTAGGTCTCGGTGTCGAAGCGCGCCACTACGCCCTGTCCGAGCAGGATGCGGTAGTCCTTGATGAGGTTCACGATGCGCTGGCGGTGTTCTTCGGTGGTGGCGAACTGGCTCTTGTTGCCCCGGCGGATGGCCGCGGCCAGCGGGAAGAGCCCCCGCGAGTAGAGCCATTTCGAGAGGTGGTTCTGCGAGGTGTGGTATTCGAACGCCTTGTCGGGAATCGTGGCGATCATCTCCTGCATCTGCGCCAGATCCTTGGCGCGGCCGATGACGGCTCCCGTATCGGGGTCCTTGAAGAGAAAGTCGCCGAATGCGAACTCCTTGGCGATATATTCGTGCAGCTGCGAGAGCAGCGTTTTCGAATTCTTGGCGATGAATCCGGCTCCCAGCCCGCGGGCCTGCGCCTCGAATTCGGTCTGCGACGACTGCAGCAGTACGGGCATCAGCGGGTTGTCCTCCTTGATGCGGCGGCAGAGGTCGATGCCGGCGTCGCGCTTCTCGCTTTCGGGCGGGTCGTTGCGGTGGAGTACGAACCCCACGTCGGAAATCACGCCCAGCATGTTCTTCTTGTAACGGTCGTAAAGCTCCACGGCCTCCTCGTAGTTGGTGGCGAGCAGGATCTTGGGGCGTGCGCGTTTGCGCAGGATCTGCTGCTGTTCGTTGAGGGCGTCCTTCAGGAATTCGGTGTTCTGCAGCAGGATCAGCTTGTAGAGCTCGGGCAGGTAGGTCGAGTAGAAGCGGATCGAGTCCTCGACCAGCAGAATGGCCTGCACGCCGCCCTCGACGATATCCTCCTCGGCGTTCATCTTGTCCTCGACCAGCTTGATGATGGCCATGATCAGGTCGGTATTGCCGTGCCAGCCGAAGATGTAGTCGAGTCCCGATCGGTCGTGCTCCTCGATGCGGCGGTAGATGTCCTTCGAGAAGGAGGTGAGCAGCGCCACGGGAATCTGCGGATGGCGCTCCTTGACGATCTTGGCGAACGTGAAGACGTCCAGTTCCCCCACGTTGTACATCGTCAGGATGAAGTCGAACGAATCGTCGCGTCCGAGCAGGTCCAGCGCCTCGCGCGTCGAGCTGACGCGTGTGAATGACGGCGGGTTCGACATGTTCAGGTCGAGGTACTCCTGATTGATCTGCGACTCGATATGTCCGTCTTCTTCGAGAATATACCCGTCGTAGCTGCAGCAGACCAGCAGGATTTTGTGGATGCGGTATTTCATGAAGCGGTACTGGGGCCTGTTTCCGTCCGAAAGGGATTGTTCGAGATTCTTGTTCATCGTGTCGCCTGATTTGTTTTAACAAAAATAGAAAAAAATCCGCGAAATGAGAAACCGTGCGTTTTTACCTCCGTGCCGCCGCCCTGCCGTCTCCGTGCTGCTTCCGTGCCGTTCCCCGTGCTGCTTCCGCACCATACCCTGTGCTGCCTCTGTACCGTCTCCGCGCTGTTTCGGCGGCATCTGTTTCCATACGGCTCCGCCGGCCGGAACGGCGGCGGGGTTTTCACGGTTCCGCAGCCGGGTCGCAGGCCCGGACTTCCGCGGCCGCCGGCGCTTCGGCGCTGAACACCATGTGCCGCCACAGGTACGGGATGCGCCCCGCGCCGGTGAAGGCCATGTTGCGGAACCCGGCTTCCCGCAGCAGGATGGCGAGCGTCCTGCGGGACCAGAATTTGATATGGCCGCCCTCCCACAATGCGCTGTAGTGGCGGTCCGCTTTGCCGGCGAGGGCTATCGAGAGGTTTTTCAGGTACCCGTGGTAAGGCGTGGTGAGTATGAAACGTCCGCCGCCGTTGGCTTCGAGGATGCTGCGGACGAAGGCGGCGAATGTCCGCGGGCTGTAAAGGTGCTCGATGACCTCCATCGAGATCACGGTCCTGAAGGGGATCTTCCGCAGTTCGGGCGGCAGCTCGCCCGTCGTTACGTCGCAGACGAAGAAACGGCCGGGATTCCCCCCCCCGTCCGATTGGCGATGGCTATGCCCTGCCGCGATGCGTCGATGCCGTAAACGTCGTAGCCCTTGCCGGCCAGATAATTTGCAGTGAAGCCGTTGCCGCAGCCCACGTCCAGAATCGGGGAGCCGTCGGCCGGAAGCAGCCGCTCGATGTATTTGCAGAGGAGTTCGTGGTAGAATGCGGGCTGAGCATCGCTCCAGCCGAATTCGCTGTAGTCTGTTGCCATGGGGATCGGGGGATTGTGCGGACGCAGTTTCCACAAAGATAAACAATTTTTCCTTGCGGACAAGCGAACCGGCCGCCGCGTACGGGTCTGCGGCTTTGCGACTTTCCCGCCCGTTTCATTCCATTTTCGTTTTTTATTTCTATCTTTGTTCTGGTCTATAAAAAACATGCATGAATGAACAGTGACAAATACGTGCTTCAGGAGGTCGTCACGCCCGCACTCGAACGCGAGTGGCTCGACCTCCCCAAGAAGATTTACAAGGGCAACCGCAATTGGGTCTGCCCGCTCGATACCGATATCCGCAAGGTTTTCGATCCGGCCCGCAACGAGCAGTTCGCCGACGGCGAAGCCGTCCGCTGGGTGGTGCGCAACCGTGCCGGCGAGGTCGTGGGGCGTATCGCGGCGTTCTACAACCGCGAGAAGGCCGCACTCGAAGAGCAGCCCACGGGCGGCTGCGGATTTTTCGAGTCGATCGACGACCAGCAGGTCGCCGACCTGATGTTCGACGCTTCGCGCATGTGGCTGGCCAGCCGCGGCATGGAGGCGATGGACGGCCCGATCAATTTCGGACAGCGCGACGCGTGGTGGGGCCTGCTGGTCGAGGGCTACGAGTTCCAGCCGCTGTACGAGAACCCCTACAACCCGCCTTATTACAAGGAGCTGTTCGAGAACTACGGATTCCGGAACTACTTCAACCAGAACACCTACATCTGGAAAATCTACGACGACGACGTGAACGCCATGGTCCACGACCGGGCCAAGCGTCTCTTCTCGACGCCGGGCTACGGTTTCCGCCAGATCGACATGTCGCGCATCGAGGAGGAGGCCGAGAACTTCCGCATCATATATAATAAGGCGTGGTCGCTCTTTTCGGGCGTGAAGCCCATGACGCAGGAGGAGGCGATGAAGATCATGGAGACGATGAAGCCGATCATCGACCCGGAGATCATCTTCTTCGCCTATTTCAACGACGAGCCGATCGGTTTCTTCATCATGGTCCCCGACCTGAACCGCATCATCGGCAAGTTCAACGGCAAATTCGGACTCATTCAGAAGCTGCGGATGCTCTGGGACCTGAAGGTCCGCAAGGCCAGCGACCGCATTTTCGGCATCATCTTCGGCATCGCGCCCGAATTCCACGGCAAGGGCGTCGAGTCGGGCATGATGCGCTTCATCCTCGAAAAATACATGCGCACGCCGCGCAACCACTACAAGACCATCGAGTTCGCATGGGTGGGCGACTTCAATCCGGTGATGAACCGCATGATCGAAAGCTACGTCTGCGCCACGCGCCACAAGATGCACACCACCTACCGCTACCTGTTCGACCGGACGAAGGAGTTCCACCGCTGTCCGCGTCTGGGTGTCAAACGCCGCGAATAAAACCTTAAAATCCTGATATGAAAACCACTGCATTCACCAAGTACCACATTGCCGCGGGGGCTAAAATGGCCGAATTCGCGGGATACAATATGCCCATCGAGTTCACGGGCATCAACGACGAGCACATGGCCGTCCGCGGCGGCGCCGGCGTCTTCGACGTGAGCCACATGGGCGAAATCTGGGTCAAGGGACCCAAGGCCCTCGACCTGCTGCAGCGCATCACGACCAACGACGTGTCGAAACTTTACGACGGCAAGGTGCAGTATACCTGCATGCCCAACGGCCGTGGCGGTATCGTGGACGACATCCTCGTCTACCGGGTCGATGCCGAGACCTACATGCTCTGCGTCAATGCCGCCAACATCGAAAAGGACTGGAACCACATCTGCGAACAGGGCCGGGCGTTCGGCATGGAGGCCGGCCACGGCAAGGAGCTTTACAACGCTTCGGACGAAATCTGCCAGCTCGCCGTGCAGGGACCTCTGGCCATGAAGATCGTGCAGAAGATGTGCGACGAGCCGGTCGAGGAGATGGAGTATTACACCTTCAAAAAGATGAAGGTCGCAGGCTGCGACGCCATCCTTTCGATCACGGGCTATACGGGATCGGGCGGCTGCGAGATTTACGCGGCCAACGAAGACGGCGACAAACTCTGGAAAGCGCTCTGGGAGGCCGGCGAAGAGTTCGGACTCAAGAATATCGGTCTGGGCGCGCGCGATACGCTGCGTCTGGAGAAGGGCTTCTGCCTCTACGGCAACGACATCGACGACACCACCTCGCCGCTCGAAGGCGGACTGGGCTGGATCACCAAATTCGCCGAGGGCAAGGAGTTCATCGACCGCCCCCTGCTGGAGAAGCAGAAGGCCGAGGGCGTGACCCGCAGGCTGGTGGGATTCAAGATGATCGACCGCGGCATTCCGCGCCACGGCTACGAGATCGCCGCGCCCGACGGCACGCGGATCGGCCATGTCACTTCGGGTACGATGTCGCCCTGCATGAAGGTCGGTTTCGGACTGGGCTACGTGACGCCCGAATACGCCAAGGCGGGTACGGAAATCGCCGTCGTCGTGCGCGAGAAACCCCTCCGCGCCGAAGTGGTGAAGATTCCGTTCGTTTAATCCGCTACGGCGGGGCTGTGCCGAACAGCCGCCTGAGCCGGGCCAGTCCCGGCCGTGAAAGCGATTAGTAACTATAAAAAGCTCTTTTTATGAAAGCAAAATACCTCGGACTCGACCTTTCGAGTCCCGTCGTGGTCAGCAGTTCGCCCTATACGGCCACGATGTCCAACATCGAACAGTGCGTGCGCAACGGTGCGGGCGCCGTGGTCCTCAAGTCGATCTTCGAGGAGCAGATCATCCGCCATGCCGCGGCCCTCGACTATGCGTCGCAGCAGGGCATGGGCGATTCGGGCGAGTACCTCGAACGTTATATCGGCGATGCCTACAAGGGTGAATTCCTCAAACTCGTCGCCGATGCGCGCACGACGGGCGTGCCCGTCATCGCCAGCATCAACTGCATCGCTTCGGCCGAAGCATGGACCGACTATGCCGTCTCGATGGAGCAGGCCGGCGCCGCGGCGCTGGAGCTGAACATCTTCCTGCAGCCGACCGACCGTCACCGTTCGGCGCAGGAGCTGGAACAGGAGTACGCCGACGTCGTACGCCGCGTGGCCGAGGCCGTGAAGATTCCCGTGTCGGTGAAGCTTCCCATGCGCCTGACCAACGTGCTGGCCGTGGCCGATTCGCTGCTGGCGCGCGGCGCCCGCGGCGTGGTGATGTTCAACCGCTTCTTCGAACCCGATATCGACGTGGAGCGCATGACCTTCGTGAACGGCGATCCGTTCAGCGAGCCGGCCGAACTGCGCAACGTACTGCGCAGCGTGGCGCTCTGCACGACGGCCGTGCCGCAGCTCGACGTCTCCGTATCGACGGGCGTGCACGACGGCGAAGCGGCCGTGAAGGCGCTGTTGTGCGGCGCGAACGCCGTGCAGATCTGCTCGGCGATCCACGAGCAGGGCTACGGCGTGATCGTGGACATCAACCGCTTCATCGACCTGTGGGCCGAACGCCACGGCTTTGGATCGCTGGCCGAGTTCCGCGGGAAGATGAATTACGGCAATGCCGAGAGCGACGTCTACCAGCGCGTTCAATACATGAAATATTTCCCGCACGACGCCGAATAGCGGCGCGCGGAACCGATCTGAGGAGGTGCGTCCCGGAGACCGTTGCGGTCTCCGGGACGTCTCTTTTCGGGCCGTTCCCGCCGCCGGGGCATGCGGAGCGGATTTTTTCATTCGTCAGGCAAAAACATCTTTTGCGGGTTACGTATTCGGAGCCGGATATGTGTTCTTAATATAGGCGTCGTTACGGCGGCGCCCCTGAACCGACCGAAACTCAACAAACCTTAAAATTAAAACGAATGAAAAGAATCTTGACTCTGATGTTCGCCGCTGCGACCGTTTTCGCTTACGGATGCAGCGACAACTTCGACGATTCGGCCCTGTGGAAGGACATCGACGGGATGTACAAGAGCCTCAACGAACTCAAGGCTCAGGTCACGACGATGCAGCAGCAGCTCGACGCGCTGGCCGCAGTCGTCAGCGGCGGTGCCGTCACCTCGATCACGCAGGATGCCGACGGGCACTATGTCCTCAGCTACAAGGATGCCGACAACGTGGAGCACACGATCGACATCGCGACCATGGACGACGCCAATACCCAGCCGATCATCGGCATGAAGGCCGACGGCGAAATCTACTATTGGACCGTCACCACGGGCGGCAAGACCTCGTGGCTGCTCGATATCGACGGTGCCAAAATTCCCGTTACGGGCCGTACGCCCGAAATCGGCGTAGACGATCAGGGCTACTGGACGCTCTTCGGCAAGCGGATAACCGACGCGTCGGGCAATCCGGTGAAGGCCGAGGGCAAGAGCGCTTCGGTGATCACCAAGGTCGAAATGAAGGACGACGGCACGGTGGTCTTCACGCTGGGCGACGGCGTGCAGGTCACGGCGCAGGTGCAGAACGGCTTCAATGTGCTGCTGAGCGTCGAACCCCGGACCGTGGTGACCGACGTCGCGCAGCCGCTCGTGATCACCTATACGCTCGTGGGCGAGACCGAAACTTCGGTGCTGACCGTCGAGAAGGCCGAAGGACTCGCGGCCAAACTCGATGAACAGGCCAAAACCATTACCGTGACCTTCCCCGACGGCTTCGAGGAGGGCCGTTTGGTCGTGATGTTCTACGACGGCGCGGACAACGTGATTATCAAGCCGCTGATTTTTACGACGATGGAGGGCGCGCCGACGGGCATCCGCAACGCCGACGACCTCAAGGCTTTCGCCTCGGCGGTCAATGCCGGCAAGAGTCTGGCCAAATATACGATCGACGGCGAAGTCTGCCTGATGAACGACATCGACATGGCGGGTACGGACTGGAGCGATTATGTGATCGGCGGAGTCGTAACTCCCAGCACCGCCGATGCGAACAAGGCTGTCACCTATGCAATGGGTGAAAATGTCTTTAATAAAGTGTTCAACGGCAAGAACTTCGCGCTGAAGAACGTCGATTGGACCTTCGACCTTGCGGACGGCAACGTCGCCCACGGTCTCTTCTCGGCCCTCGGCGCCGACGGCGAAATCAAGAACCTCACCATCGAAGGCGTCATCCGTCTGACGGGCGCGGCTCCGCAGGGTGCGGCGATCGGCGCTTTCGTCGGCTATGCCGAAGGCAAAATCACCTCCTGCACCAATAAGGCCGCGATCGCATTCGCGGGCAGCGACGCCGCCAACATCTCGGTATGTCTGGGCGGCATCGCCGGATATCTCCAGAACGCGACGCTGACGCACTGCGTCAACGACGGTGCGCTGACCTGCGGCACGATCGCCAACACGGGCAACGGCTCCAATTCGGGATTCCATCAGGGCGGCATCGTCGGTTACATGAAGACCTCGTCCCTGACCGAATGCACCAACAACGGCGCCCTGAGCGCTCCGTCGGGACGCGGCGGCGGCATCGTGGCCGTGGCTACCAGCGGTCAAGTGACCGCATGCGTCAACAACGGGAAGGTGCAGGACGACGTGAACGGTATTTTCGGCGCCAATCCGGGCTATAAGCGCATGGGCGGACTCGCCGGCGGCGCTTCGGCCGACGCTGCGTTCACTTCGTGCGTCAACAACGGCGACGTCTTCTCGCAGCTGGGCTGCCGCACGGGCGGCTTCGTCGGCCATAACGAGGCCAAGATCACCAAGTGCGAGAACAAGGGCGTCATCCTTTCGGACCACACGCTGTCGGGGACCAATTACCACGGTTCGGGTTGGGCGGCAGGCTACAACAAGAGCGCCGACCTGATTACCGAATGTGTGGTCGGCGGCCGCGTGGGCGACTATACCGCATACAAGGACAATCCGCAGTCGGCTCCCGAAGCGACCTATGCCATGGCGATCGTACACGGAAAATTCGATCCGACGCTCAACGGCCTGAGCGACCAGTACGAGGAGTTCTACGACTGGGAGGTGAAGGCGGAGACGCAGCTGGCCGAGGGCGTGAAGTTCTACCACTACGCGATGAAGAATTTCGCCCAGAACGTCTACGTCGTCGAGGCCGACCTGACCAATCCCAACGTGGTGCTCGAAACGGTCATGGCCGACGAACTCTGTCTCAACCCCAATGCCAACAACAACTCGAACAACGGCAAGAAACTGCGCGAAACGCTCTCCGAGACCTGTACGCGCCGCCGCGCCGAGGGCCGCAACATCGTTGCCGGCATCAACACGGGCTTCTTCAATTCGCACGACGGTTTCCCGCGCGGATTCCACATCGAATACGGCGAACCGGTCTTCATCAACAACCCGACCGTGCGCCAGTCGCTTTCGAACCACCGTCCCGGCTTCACCTTCTTCGAGGACCGTACCGTCAGCTTCGACAACCGCAGCTTCACGGGCTATCTCAAGGTGAACGATACGGACTACGAATACTACTCGGTGAACGATACGATCGTCCGGCTCAACAACACCGACGGTTACGACGCCAATCTCTATACTTCGCGCTTCCGAAAGGAGCCGCATCCGGGCATCTACAATCCGGTGGGCAGCGATGCGCTCTTCGTCGTGGGCCGCTGCTCGCAGCAGATGACCGTCAACGACGGCTGGTTCGACGCGACGGTCACGGCGATCGTGGACGGCCGCAACGGAGCCTCGGTCGAGGTGCCGTTCGTGAGCGAAAAGACCGACTGGGTGCTTCAGGTGACGGGCGAAAAGGCTGCGGCGCTGGCTGCGGCGCTCAAGGTGGGCGACGCTGTCCGGATCAACGCCAACGTGTCTATCGGCAGCGTCTCCAAACAGATTATCATGCACAACTCCAGCATGTACCGCTTCCTGAACGGCGGCAACTGGAATGCGGTGAACGACGCGACGCTCATGCCGGCCACCTGCATCGGAGCCGATCAGGCCGGCACGACCGTCAAGCTGGTCTGCGTGGACGGCCGCACGAGCATCGACACCGGCATGAACTACTGGCAGCTTTACATGACCATGAAGAAACTGGGGCTTCACAATGCGATCCGTTTCGACGGCGGCGGCTCCACGACGTTGTGGAAATGGGAGAACGGCGCCGGCGCGATCGCCAACAGGCCCTGCGACTCGAAGGGCGAGCGCAGCTGCATGAACTACATGCATGTCAGGATCAAGTAGCAAGGAACCCATAAACGACTAAATGAACAGAACGATGAAAAAGATATTGAATACGATCTTCCTCGCTACATTCCTGTTTGCAGCGGCATGCAGCGACGGATACGACGATACCCGTATCAAGAAGGACCTCGACGACGTGGGGCAGATTCTCGATGAACTGGAACAGGCCGTGGACGGACTCCGTACGCAGATGGACGCGCTCACGCAGCTGATAAACAGCTCGTTCGTGTCGCTCATCTCGACCGATGCCGAAGGCAACTACGTCATCACCTACATCGACCGCGGCGGGGAGAGCCGCACGCTTACCCTCGCCACCCAGAAAGAGGTTGTCACCCTGCCGATCGTCGGCATCGCTAAGGACGAGGACGGCGTGTGGTATTGGCGCCAGACCTCCGACAACGGCGAGACCTACGAATGGATACTCGTGGACGGCGAGAAGGTTCCCGCAGGCGGTGAGAAACCCGAAGTGGGCATCGACGCCGAGGGCTTCTGGACGGTAAACGGCAAGCCGATCACCGACGCCAAGGGCAACAAGGTGCTGGCCGACGACGTCAGCAACATCCTCTTCAAAGAGGCTTACGTGGACGAAAAGACCGGTGAAGCCGTCTTCATTCTCGCCGACGGCACCGAACTGCGCCTGCAGATGTTCGAGGCGCTGTCCGTTTCGTTCGACTCGCCGACCTACACGGCCGTTCCGGACTATGCCTCGAAAGTGAAGATCAGATACACCGTAGGCGGTTCGCAGGCGGAAGGCGCGCTGGTGGATATCTTCACCGCCTATAACGTCGACGCCGAGATCGACGAATCCATATCGACGATCACCGTCTCGCTCAAGGAGGGCGCCCAAGAGGGCAATATCCTCGTCATGGCGCACGCCGGGGGCAATACGATTCTCAAACCGCTTTTCTTCACCTACGGCACGGCCGAGATTCAGGACCCGGTTTACAACGGTTCGACGGCCGACATCGTGCTCGAAGGCGACATGACGCAGTTCGAAGTCAAGGTTTCGGCCAGCATCGACTATGAAGTGACGGTCGAGGAGTCGGCGTCCAAGTGGCTCATATACAACTCGACCCGCGCGATGACGACCCTTACGCACGTCTTCACGGCCGATTACTACGAGGATGCGAGCGGCGCGCTCCGCACGGGCGAAATCCGCTTCTCGAATGCGCTTTACGACATCTCGGCGGCAATCGTCGTCAAGCAGTCGCCCAAGATTCCCGAAGGCGGCGGAGGCGGCATCTCGACCGCGGCCGACCTCATGGGCTTCGCCGCGGCGGTCAATGCCGGAGCCAGCACCGCACGCTGGGAGAACGAGGCGGGCGAAGTCGTGCTGCTGAACGATATCGACATGGCGGCCGTCGAGTCGTGGACGCCGATCGGCGGCGTGGATGCCAGCGAGTACAATACGACGACTCCCTACAAGACGGTCAATCCCTTCAAGGGCACCTTCGACGGTCAGGGCTTCGCCGTCAAGAACCTGAACTATACGGCCGACATGTCCACCGGCAAGTGGGGCTACGCGTTCTTCGGCTCGCTCGACGGGGCTACGGTCCGCAACCTGACGCTGGGCGATCCCGACACCGACATCACGTGGACCTTCACGGGCGACGCCCCGAAGGCGACGAGCGTCGCATCGCTGGCCGTCTATGCGGTCAACTCGACGATCGAATCGTGCACCAACTACTACAACATCGACTTCGCCGGAGACAGCGGTTCCGAGGTGCTCTGCGTGGCTTCGGGTCTGGTCGGCGTGATGAAGAACTCGACCATCGGCGGCCGCGCCAAGTCGCTGGGATGCGCGAATTACGGGTTCGTACGCACGGGCAAGATCACCAACAACGGCAACGGCGGCAACGGCATGCAGACGGCCGGTATCTGCGGCTTCATGGCCAAGGACCAAGGCAACCTGATTCAGTTCTGCGTCAATTACGGACACATCAGCTGCCCGACGGGCCGCACGGGCGGTCTGGTCGCTACGCTGATGAACGGCAACGTGAAGAATTCGGACAACCGCGGTACGGTCGAGGACGACATCGTCGGCAAGTTCGAGGGAGCGGCTGCGCAGAATTCCTACAACAGCAAGCGTATGGGCGGCCTGATCGGCGGTACGGACGACCTGAAGAAGGTGCTGACGGCGACCGTGGAGAGCTGTACCAACTACGGCAACGTGTTCACCCATATCGGATGCCGCACGGGCGGATTCATCGGCCACTCCAACATCCGGATCATCGGCTGCGCGAATCAGGGCGCCATTCTGGGCGACGTCTACAATTCCGATCACGGTCCGGCATGGGCCTGCGGATATTCGGGCCAGTCGAGCGGCGAGTGGGTCAACGTCAGCAGCTGTACGATGGGCGGATACGTGGGCAGCTACACCACCTACAAGGACAATCCGACTTCGGCGCCTGCCGCGACCGTTCACAATGCGTTCTCGTACAAGAACGACGAGTACTACGATCCGACGATAAACAACTAAAAGGCTGTAATCCAGAAAAACGGAACGACAATGAAAAAGATACTGAATATCATCATACTATTTGCGGCCGTGGTCTTCTGCGGTTGCAGCGACTTCGACGATTCGGAGCTGCGCGGCCGGATCGACGGCTACAAAAACCGGATCGAAGCCCTGAAAGCCAAGGCCGAGACGCTCGGCAAGCAGCTCGCGGACCTGAGCTATCTGACCAACGGCAACGTCATCACCACCGTGTCGCAGGACGCCGACGGGAAATACGTCGTCACCTACAAGGACAACAAGGACGTCGAACATACGGTCGTGCTGGCGACGATGGACGACATCGTCGACGTGCCGATTATCGGCGTGAAGCTCGACGAGAACGGCGTCTATTACTGGACCAAGTGCATCGACGGCGAAATCACGTGGCTGACCGACGACGAAGGGGAGAAGTTCCCCGTGAGCGGCTACACGCCGACGATTTCGGTCGATGCCGACGGCTGCTGGACCGTGGACGGCGTGCAGATACTCGACGCTTCGGGCAACCCGATCAAGGCCACGACCGACGCCACGTCGGTATTCCGCTCGGCGGAGCTGGACGGCGACGGCAATTTCAGCCTGACGCTCGGCGACGGAAGCACGATCACCCTGCGGGTTTTCAACTCGCTCAACTTCAAGCTGGACGCGATGCCGGTTACCACCGTCGCAGACCCTTCGAAGAGCATTACGGTATCCTACGAGCTTTCGGGCGAGGCTAAGGAGACGGCCATCGTGGCCGTCGCCAAGGCCGAGGGGCTTGACGCCGTGATCGACCGCGACGCGAAGACGGTGACGGTTTCGTTCGACGCTTCGTTCTCGCGCGGTACGGTTATCGTCATGGCCTACGATCTGGCCGACAACGTGATCGTGAAGCCGCTCTTCTACAAGGCCGCGACGCTCGGTACGGTCGCCATTTCGACGCCCGACCAGCTGGTCGCTTTCGCCGCGGCGGTCAATGCCGGCGGCGAGGAGGCGGCCGCCAAAGCCGTGCTGACGCAGGATATCGACATGAAGGACGTGGCGTGGACCCCGATCGGAAACGGCGCCTATACGACGGCCAACACGATGACGGGACCGGCGTTTCAGGGCACCTTCGACGGACAGGGTCATGCGGTCAGGAATCTGAAGATCGTCGTTCCGGCCGACGCTGCGGCGGGTTCGGCTTGGGGACTCTTCGGCGTGCTGAAGGGCGCCACGGTCAGGAACCTTGCCATCGGCGAAGGCTCGTCGGTCGTTTCGACCGCGGCTGCGATGACGGCCGTGGGAGCCGTGGCCGGATATGCCTATGAAGCCACGATCGAGAATTGCGAGAACCGTGCGGCGATCGACATTCAGGGCGGCGGGGACAATGTACGCGAATCGGCTGGCGGCATCGTCGGCGCGATCTGCGCCAACGAAAATGACAGTCATATCCTCTCCTGCACCAATTACGGCAAGATCACGTCGAAGAACAGCGTGAACACCAAGAACGGAGCCACGGGCTTCTCGATCGGCGGCATCGTCGGTTTTGCCGACGCTTCGACGACCACCGAACGCTACAACAACGTCGTGGGGTGTGTCAACGAAGGAGCGATAGATGCGCAGGCGACCCGTACGGCGGGTGTCGTCGCCACGATGAACAAATACACGAAGCTCGAAAACTGCGCGAACAATGCGGCGGTGACCTGCAGCGACGTGACGGCTTCGAACAGCCGCGTGGCAGGCATCGTGTCGGCCATGGGCGGCCACACCTACCTCACATCGTGCGTCAATAACGGCACGGTCGCTTTCGCCGTTGCGGGCGATACGACGCACGGCTATGCCGCGGGCATCGCCGGCCAGACCAACGACAACAATACGGCCATCGACGGCTGCGAGAACTACGGCGCCGTACTCTCCGACATCATCAATGCCGCGGCGAACAAGTACATCGGCATCGTCTGCGCCAACACCAACAAGAAGACCATCGCGATCCGCAACTGCAAGGTCGGGGGCCGGATAGGTCCCTTCTCGGACGGCCAGCAGGGCGCGACGGAGATTACGGAGCAGAATTTCGAACAGTATATCTATTTCACGCTCACGGGCGGCGGCGTGCCGACGCTGGAGAACAACAGCTTTTCGGGCGGACCCGCCAAGCCGGGCATTGCGACGGTCGAGGACCTGACGGCTTTCCGCGACGCGGTCAATGCGGGCGAAAGTACGGCGCAGTGGGAGGATGCCGGCGGCGTGGTGTCGCTGCTCGGCGATATCGACATGAAGGACGTCGCCGGCTGGACGCCGATCGGCAACGCCTCCTATAAATGGGAAAAGAACCTGCTGACTATCGAGGGCAACGCCTTCAAGGGCACCTTCGACGGGCAGGGATATGCGCTGAAAAACCTGAAACTCGCCTACGGGGGCAGTGCGGCCAATACGGCTTACGGACTGTTCGGCGTGCTGGACGGCGCGACGGTGCGCAACCTGACGGTCGGTGCGGCCTTGGGCGATGCGAGCGCATTGAAAGTCACCGCTTCGGGCGGCACGGCCGAGGTGGGCGTGATCGCCGGCGTATGCCGCGATGCGAACGTCTCCGACTGCGTCAATTATGCGAAGATCGAATACGACGGCACCAGCGCCGCGCGTGTTTCGGCGGCGATGGTGGGCTTCATCTTCAGCGAAACGGAGGGCACGAAGCTCGAACGCCTGCAGAATTACGGCGCGGTGGAGGCCGATACCCACGGCAATTCGGCCAACGGAGCCGGCGCGGCGATCCACATGGCGGGCATCTGCGGCTTTGCGACGGGCAACGCGACCAACAAGATCTGCAACGACATCGCTTACTGCGACAATTACGGCAATATCACCTCTAACTCGGCGCGCTCTTCGGGCATCGTCGCCGCGGCGAATAACTACACGCGGATCAACTCCTGCGTGAACCACGGCAACCAGCTCAATTCGTGCGGTACGACGGGCCGTCTGGGCAACATCACCTGCATCACGGGTACGGGATGCTCGATGACCGACTGCATCAACAACGGCAATCTCGTCTCGACGGGCGGCGCCCGCTGCGGCGGTCTGCTCAGTCTGGCCAACCATGCGACCAACTCGTTCAGCGGGTGCGCCAATTACGGCGAGATCCTCACCGACGACGCCAACCGCGGCGTGTTCTTCGGCTACAGCGCCTATGCGACCAGCTGGATCAACTGCATCGCGGGCGGCAAGGTCGGGGTTTACAACGGCGGAACCGCGGTTTACGATTCGTACGGCGAAAACGAGCAGGTGCGTTATCTGGGCGTGCAGAAATCTACCGATCCGATCAACGCGGACAACATTACCTATATGATCGGTTCGAGTTCGGGCGGTTCGGGCGGCGGCGACGATGTAGAGCCGACGCTGCGCATCCTCTTCATCGGCAACAGCTTTACCAAGGACGCCGTCGAACACCTCCCGAAGATGGTCTCAGCCGCCGACATCCCGACGCTGAAGATGGTCCATCTCTATTACGGCGGTCGTACGATTCCCGAATATGCCGACGGCTATGCGACCAAGTCCGACTATACCTGCTACAAGTACAACCCCGGCACTTCGCTCTGGCTCTCCTACACCGGATACAACATTCAGCAGATCGTCAAGTCGGATACGTGGGACATCGTCTGCCTGCAGGAACATACGGGCAACAGCTGCGGCTGGATATGGAACGACACCGAGAAAAACGCCATTCAGGGGTTGATCGCCGACATCAGGGCCGACCAGAACGGACATACGCCCAAGTTCGTCTATATCATGTCGCAGGCCTATTTCAACATGGACAAGATCGGTACGGCGCAGCGGCCCTACAAGAATTTCACGACGCAGGACGAGATGTTCGACGTGATCGTGGCGCAGGCCCGCAAGGTGCTCGACCAGACCGACGTGGAGCAGATCATACCCACCGGAACGGTGCTGCAGAACCTGCGCACCTCGTCGCTCAACAACGACATGGACCTCACGCGCGACGGCTATCACATGGATTACGGCCTGAGCCGCTATGCCGCGGCCTGCGCCGTCTTCGAGTCGATCATCTCGCCTTCGTTCGGCGGCAAGAAACTCGACGGCAACAGCTTCCGCTACAACGTGTCGAGTACGACGGACGGCACTTATACGACGCCCGTGACCGACGACAATCAGCCGGTTGCGCTGCAGGCGGCGCGCTACGCCCTTGCAACGCCCTTTGCCGTGACCGACATGTCGTCCGGCACCCAGACGCCCGGCAACGGGATCGAGGACACCGATTTTGAAAACGATTCGAACAAAGAGTAAAGCAGTAATCCAATGAAACAGATATTTGCATGGTTATTCGCCGCGATTTTCTTCGCGGCGGGGTGCGCGCACTCTCCCGAACTGGCGGAGCCGGTGCGTGGAACCGGGTATGAGGATGCCGACGGGCTGGTCATCGTGGCCGCCTGCCCGCCCGCGACCCGCACGGACATCGAAGAGGGTAAATCGACTTGGGAGGCGGGCGACCGCATCACGGTCGTTTACGACGGCGCGGCCTATGAATACACGGCCGCGGAAGCGGGACCGACGACCGCTTTCACGAGCGAAGCCGGCATCGCCGACTACGACGCTTCGAAGCCTTTGACTGCCTACTATCCCGCAACGACTGCCGAAGGGGTGGTCGCCGTGGAGGCCGAGCGGACGATTGCGCTCGACGCGGAGTCGCAGAGCAATCCGGCGCGGGCGCCGCTCGTGGGACTGCCCACTTCGGGGAATCTTGCTGAAGGCGCGCTGGAGGTGACCTTCCGCAATATCTTCTCGGTCATCGAACTGCGTATCGACGCAGGGGAGTTGGCGAGCGCGGCGCAGTCGCTGACCGTCGAGCCGGCCGACGAAGCGGCTTTTGAAGGTTTTCTGTCGTTCGAAGGGACGGTAGACCCCGAAACGCTGGCGCTGACACCCGCCGAGAACGGTACGGGCAACAGCTTGATTTTCAACTTCGCCGAGGGCGTGGATCTGACCAAGCCCCAGACGATCAAATTTCCCGTCGGGCGTTTCAGGTCCGAAGCGGGGCTGCGGCTTACGCTCGGCACGGCCGACGGCAAGAGTTATTCGAAGAATATCTACAAGACCGGCATCACCTCCTATGCCGAGCAGGGCGGCGTATTCCGCGCCAAGCATATGGCCAAGGCGCTTTACGCCTTCGCGCCGCAGGGCGGCATCAGCACGGCCGACGACCTGATCGAGTTCGCGGCGGCCGTGAATGCGGGCGAGACGCTCGCTCCGTGGCAGGACGACAAGGGCGTCGTGGTGCTGCTGGACGACATCGATCTGGCCGAGGTGACGGAGTGGACGCCGATCGGCGCGGCTACGTCCAAGCTGGCGAACAATGCGCTTTCGATCACTTCGGGAAGACCTTTTACGGGATATTTCGACGGACAGGGCCATACGATCCGCAACCTGAAGATGGTCTGCAAGGCCGCACAGGCGACCTCGGCGTGGGGATTCTTCGGAGCCGTGGCCGACGGGGCCGTGGTGGAGAACCTGATTTTCGACGCGAGCTGCTCGCTCGAAGACAAGGCGACGGCGGGCACCGACTGCGGTGTGGTAGCCGGTCTGGTTTACGAAGCCACCGTGCGCAACGTAGTCAATAAGGCTTCGATCGCCTTCGACGGGGCGGCTCCCGACAATATCCGCATGACCATCGGCATGGTGGGACTCGCCTTCGCCGACAAAAACGGGGCGCGGCTCGAAAAACTGGTCAACCACGGCGCTCTGACGGCCACGTCGGGCGGCAACACCAAGAACGGCGCGACGGGCATTCACGTGGGCGGCATCGTCGGCTTCAGCTCGAACAAGAGCAACACGACGGCCGTGGTGACGATCGCCGAGTGCACCAATTACGGGGACCTCGACACGCAGGTAGCCCGCGCTTCGGGTATCGTGGCAGCTGCGAACCGCTACACCGAGATCGAGAACTGCGTGAACGAAGGCGACAACGTCAATGCCTTTGCCACGGTAAATAGCGCCCGCATCGGCAACATTACCTGCATTACGGCCGCCGGGAGCAAGATCACCAATACCGTCAACCGCGGCAATGTGATCTGCAAGACGAGCGGCGCGGCGGGCGGCGTCGTCTGTCTGGTCAATGACGACGGCAACGCATTCGTCGGCTGCGAAAATTACGGGCTGGTGATTACCGACCGCGCCAGTTACAAGGGCACGCTCTTCGGGCAGTGCAACAAGGCGGCCAGATTCAGCGATTGCATCGCGCAGGGCGATCTGGGCGCTTACGAGGACGGCTCCTATGCGCTGGTCGGCGTGAACTACACGAATTACATGTCCTACATCGGCGACCACAATGCATCGGCCGTGCATGTGAACAGCCAGAACATTCTCTATTATCCCAACGGTTCGCAGGTGCCCGCCGAGCCGGAATTCGGCGTGAACCTTTCGTCGGTCGAGCTGAATGCGCAGGGCAGCAATGCCGCCGTCGTACAGCTTTCGTCGGTCGATTACGACTGGACGGTGAGCGCCGACGGGGATTGGGTGCATGTTACGGACCTTTCGGACGCACCCGTCGTTTCGGGTGTCAGGGACTCCGGCGTGCAGTATATCAAGATCGGGGCCGGCGCCAACACGAAGACCGCGCCGCGGTCGGCTGTCGTCACGTTCGCTTCGACCGACGGCGCGAAGAGCGCGACGGTGAAGGTCGATCAGCAGGCGCGGGGCGAAGCGTTCCCCAGCAAGTGGGTGTTCCAAGCTTCGACGCTGCCGCTTTACGGCTCGTCGTGGACCGACGACAACGTCATTCCCGCGACGTCGGGCGCGGCGGGCTTCATTTCGGTCGTGCGCGGCGATGCGAACGCTTCGGCCGCTTTCAAGCGGAGCGTCGTTACGAACCGTCCTGCGGTTTCGACGATGGTCGAGGGCGACTACTGGCTCTATACCTTCCCGGTGGAGAATCTCGCCGCCGGATCGGTCGTCGATTTCAACGCCACGATGGCGGGCGAAGCCAATTCGCCCAAATACTTCATCGTCGAATACCTCGACGGCGGAGTCTGGAAGAGCGTCGAGGCCGATCTGCTCACGGCTCCGGAAAACCCGGCGGTCCGCTATACCTACAAGTGTTCGGGCACTGCCACCGGGTCCTCGTATCAGCACGCGACCGTCATGCAGACGATGCGCTTCGAAAACGCCGTGACCGACGGCGAAGTGAAAATCCGCTGCCGCGCCGTGGGACCCTATACCTGCGCGGGCGGTACGCAGAACATCACGGCGACCAACGCCGCCAGTTCCATTCCTCCCTACGGATTTACGGGCAGCTACGTGCAGAACTTCGGCACGGCGACGCCCCGCGACACCAAGAAGGTGCTGTGTCTGGGCAACTCGTTCTCCTATTACAGCAATCCTGCGTGGATGCTCAAGGAGATCGCATGGCGCGAAGGGCATGCTCTCAACATCAAGGCTCACTTCAAAGGGTCGCAGACGCTGACCCAGCATCTGTCGCTGGGTTTCTCGACCGACGTCATCGAACAGGGCGGTTACGATTTCGCTTTCCTGCAGGACCAGAGCCAGAATCCCGCCAACTATGGCCGCGACGCCACGGCGTCGATCCTCACGGGCCTTACGACCTTGGCCGACAAGGTGCGCGCCGCGTCGCCTTCGTGCAAGGTGATTCTGGAGGAGACGTGGACCTTCTCGTCGGCGTCCTACGGCGGATTTACCGATTTCCCGACCTTCGAAACCTATAACGACGCCGGAGCCAAAGCCATGGCAAAGGCCGCCGGGACTTGGGAGTCGCCGATCGGCCCCGCCTTCAGACAGGTGCGCGAGGGCGGTTCGGGCATCAACCTCTACTACTCGGACAGCAAGCATCAGTCGGAGTACGGCGCATACCTGAAGGCCTGCGTCAATTATCTGGTGCTTTTCGGCGAGCGGTTCGGCGCAGATCCGGCCGACTGCGGATTGAATCCCGACAAGGCGGCCTACCTGCGTTCGGTGGCCGAGCAGATCGTGCTGGGTAACGAGGGCGACTATTTTATCGAACGATAAACCAAATTGCATAAATTTTTATGAAGAGACTTGTCAGCTGTATTCTGGCCATCCCCGCAT
>ENA-UEYG01000981-UEYG01000981.1-human-gut-metagenome-genome-assembly--contig:-NODE-981-length-21720-cov-5.588042_pt1 | contig 21720 bp, 18 predicted proteins | sample MGYA00242933_ERZ507934 | MGnify/ENA primary metagenome ERZ507934 (study PRJEB26167, sample SAMN06115527) | human gut metagenome | host: Homo sapiens | place: China:Zejiang | collected 2015-11-10... | reverse complement strand
AACAGATGCACGTTTTCTTGGAGAGATATGCTCCTGGCTCTGAAGATTGCGTTGAAGTAATAAAATACAAAATAGGACTGCACTTTCTGGATTATAATCGCTATATGGAAGACTATCAGCGGAGGCTATCATTCTTTTCCATTCTTCATCGCTAAAAACATACGGCGCATAGGTATAAGAACACCGCGGGTATTCCGGTTCAAATGCGGTAATGTTTATAGAACGCAAATATTTTGAAAGCCCCCTGTAGCGTGCAATGTAGCTTACTTTATTTGCGCTTGTACCACATATCGTAGAAAGCCATTGGTTGATAATGCTTTCACTGAGACATTTTTCGAAAGTATGATTTTGCAGCAAAAAAGAATCCAGACTCCTAAGCATGATTTCATGGTTATGTGTGCTTCGCCCAGCCGATAAAAGCAACTGTAGATAATTGCTAAACTCAACAGCCAGGAAACTTTTGAAATCATTTTTCATTGGGAACCCTCCCCATGTTGCTTAGCCACTCTTTAAGTTTATCTGTTGCTGGAGGGACGGCAACTGCACACCGTCTAAGGTTTTCAATATCCAGTCGGACATAATTGTTAAAACAAAGCGAGCTTTGATGCCCTAAAACCTTTTGTACAACAGAATAGGGAATATCTTCTGCCACCAACTCCGTCGCCAGGCTCATGCGCAGTGCGTGCGGGCCAGTTTTTCTCCTGTCGGTGTCTATACCTGCCTTCGCCAAATAGCGAGACATTTCATGATGCGCTACAGTTTGCCCAATTGGTGTAAACGGACATTGTACCCGTAAAAATATATTCTCACTGTCCGAACTGGGACGGCCCTTTGTTAGATAGGCTAAAAGAGCTTCTTTAACATCCGGTAAAAGTTCCAGTCTTGCAGATACACCGGTTTTTTTCTGAACAAATTCGATGGTATTTGTATCCCAATGAATATTTTTCTTTTTCAAGTTGCAGATATCAGACGTACGGATGCCGAGTCGTGCGGCCAGCAGCAACATGGCACGGTCCCGTAATCCTTTGTCGGTACTTTTATCTACAACATTTAGAAGCTTTTGGATTTCATCTTTTGAATAGACAGTAGGCATGGGTTTTGCGCGGCGAACCGCGGGGACAAATTCAGCCAAATTCAACGGATGAATCTGCTCTTGATAAAGATATTTCATGAGTTTTCTAACTGCACAGCGAAAGTTCTCTTTCGAGCCACTTGCTGAAAACGCTGCATAGAGGATCTGTGCGTTAATTTCCTTTAGATCTGAAATCCCTTGCTGTTCTACGAAATGAAGAAATTCGTAACAATACAGATCTTGAAGTTTGCGTGTACCATCGCTAATAGACTGCTTACAGAGCATTTCATCGAATCTCTCAAAGACACCGCTAAAGTGCTTTAAATCTTTCTGCTTTTTCCGTGTATGGACTACGACATATGGTCTTTTGTTTAGAATGTCATTCAGCCGTCTCACATAAAAAGACATGTAAAACTGTCGACCGCTGGAGATTCTGCCACCATGTGTTGCCAAATAAGTTTCACCTACGGCTTCGGTGTACTCAAGGATTTGATTCTCTCTCATGTAGCGATCTACTCTGCCCATGGCTTCACGGTAATGTCGAATAGACTCGCTGGGGTACTCCTTTTCGTGTAGTTGGGAAAGAAGATCCTCCCACAACTGCGGCATATTGCCCGTGACAATTTCACATTTCATGGAATGCACCACCTTCTATATTTCTGAATGGCTTTTGCCTTTTTCAGAATACAAGACGGTGGTGCATTGAGCAATATTATCCCAGCAGCAGAATTTAGAAAGGTGTGATATAAGTGAATGATATGAAAACTCCTCGGATAACAAAACTCACGGGATTACACGGCTGGAGCGTCCCTGGTGCTGACCCCAGCTACTATGAGCAGAAGATGGGAGGGATGAAGTTTGGCTAAGAAGGTGTTTGCCGTTTATCTGGCAAAGGAGGGCAATCCTAACAGCGATGCATACGCAAAGCTGGACTTGCCCGCCTCCCCGTGGGAGCTGTGGGACGCACTGGACAAGGTACGCCTTCAGACAGATGACATCCTGTACATGGAGATTGAAGACTACTATGCCTTTGCGTATCTTGCGCCCCATTTGGACGGGTTAGAAATCAGCCTCAACGAGCTTAATGATCTCGCCGCGCTTCTGTCGGCGCTGGACGAGATACAGAAGGTCGCCTTTGATGGTTTCCTGCGCATGGAGGTGCAGCATAAAGTCGATACCAACGGTGGCGTCATCACGCTGCAGGATCTGCGGGATCTGACGGTCAGCGCAAAAACCGACTGCTATCATGTGGTGGAGGCCGCGGATGACGCCCAGCTTGGCCGCTTCTACGCGGAAAACGACTTTGTCCCCGAGCTGGACGGCATATCCGACGGGGTGTTCGAAATGCTGGACTTCGCCGGCATTGGAAGAATGATGCGGCACAGTGAAAACGGCGTTTTTGTGAACAGCCTGTATGTGCTGCGGGATGGCGAGCTGACCACCGCGCCGCCCTGCCCAAAGGAGCTGCCGGAAAAGCCAGGATACCTCTTCCGACTCACGCTTGGACTGCATCCCGACATTGGCGATGAGCGCACGGTGACGCTGGAGCTTCCCGCCTCGGAGAAAGAACTGGAGGATGCGCAGGAGCGGCTGGGTACGCTGCAATGGGAAAATACCGTTGTGCTTGACTATGATGGCATCATCCCCAACGCAGCCATATTTGCCGACCTGCCCATGGAGATAGAAGCCTTCAACGAGTTTGCAAAAGCAGTGAAGGATATCCCTGTCCGGCAGGTGCAGCTCCCAAAGCTGAAAGCATTGCTGGAGCAGTTCGAGGTGCAGGACATCGGGACAGCTATCCTTCTGGCAGAGCATCTGGACGATTATATCCTCACGCCGGAGCTGAGCTCCCCGCAGGAAACAGCCGTAGACCAGCTTCACTTCATGACGGATGACCACTCGGTGGAATTGCTGATTTCCCATGTAAACCTCTACGCCTACGGCTGCGACATCATCAAGGAGGACAATGCAGTGCTTTCACCCTACGGCCTGCTGCATCGCGCGGACTATCAGCCCATGCTGTCACCTGTCCAACAATCCCAGGAAATGGAGATGAAAATGAAGTAATACCATCTTGACACGCAGAAGCCATTAAAAATCATTTTAGGGGCCGATTTTCCGAAAGGGGATCGGCCCCTTCTTTTTTATGCCCTTTTTCGGGAAATCACCCCGGAAAGGAGAAAACATGCGCGATGAACAACTGCTGGCACATTGCAGGAAGTTTCGCTTTGAACGGGAAAACCGTGCTGACGGGATAAGGTGCAATCAGGAAGAAAAGGAGGCCGGACATGGCTAAGCCGCCCTTTCCCTGGATCGGCGGCAAAGAGAAGATCGCGCCCTACATCCTTCAGCTTTTCCCGCCTAAGCTGAAGCAGTATGTAGAGCCGTTTGGCGGCAGTGGCGCAGTGCTGCTCGCGCTGCCGCCGGACCCAAACCGATTGGACATTTATAACGATTTGGATGCCGAGCTGGTGAACCTGTATTCCTGCATCAAGGAACGCTCCAATGTTCTGCTGCGGGAGCTGAAATTCCTGCCCATCCACGGCCGCAAGCTCTTCGAGTATTACCGCGACTTTGTTGCCCATAAGGAGGTCTACTTTCAAAATGTGCAGGCGGAGATCGAGTGTCTGGGAGATCGCTCCTGCTTTACGGAGGAGCAGGCAGGAGAACTGCTCCCCATCTTTCAGGAACGGCTGGCTCTTTTCGATGTGAAGCGAGCGGCAGCGTATTACCTTGCTATTCGCGGCAGTTTCAGCGCAACGGTCACATCTTTCGGCGTTAAGGGAATGGATGTGGAACATCTTCTGAAAATGTTTCCGCCAGTGTCCGCACGACTGAAGGACGTGCCACTGGAGAACAAAAACGCCTTGCAGCTCATTCGGGAGCGGGACCGAAAAGAAGGCCTTATCTATGCCGATCCACCCTATGTCAAAACAGAGCGTCTTTATCGGATCGCCGGAAAGTTGGGACGTTTCCGAAGATTCCATGTCCGGCTCTGGCAAATACTGTCCGGCTGCGAAGGCTATGTCGTCCTCTCCTACAGCGACTGCCCCTTTATCCGAAAGCTCTATCAGGATTGGTACATCTTATCCTTCCAGCGCAGCAATCCACTCTCTCAGAAAAAGGGCTCGTCCTTCGGCGAACTCATCATCACCAACTTCGATCCGCGTCCCTACATGACCCACCAGCTAAACCTCTTCGACGAGCCTCTGGGCGAATGGGAGCTGAAGCTGGTCCATATCCCAAAACATCCACCGAGGAGGAAAACAGCATGAAATTCAATTTGAACCATGATCCTAACAATAAAACTCTTTCTATTCCCCGCGCCGCTTTGCAGCTCTCCGGACTTGCAGGCGTCAGCGACCTGATCCTCCATACCGACAGCGGCTGTATCCTGCTGCTGCCGGGAGACCCTACCGTGGCGGAGCTGCTGAAAACCATTTCTCTCATCTCTACCGTTGCGCCGCAGCTGATCTCCCGTCTGGCGGAGCGAAGCCAGATGGCAATGGAGACCGGAATGACGGAAACGGCGTGCGGCACCTGTGAACACGAACCTCACTGCTCCGGCCTTGAAATTCCGCCCTGCCAGCTGGCGGAGGCGGGGATCTCGCCCACTGCCGCGCTGGAGTCCTTTGTAGAGGAGGGCAGAGTCATCGTGCAGGCAGCGGAGAAAACCGCCGCAGATGTGCTCATCGACGATCTGGACGATGATGTCCGCACCATGCTGGAGGATTCCGGTGTGCGGATGGAGGGCGTATGCCGCCTGCTGGAAAAGGAGGAAATCTCAGAATGAATGACACCTATCTCTACCCCTATTCCTCTGCCGAGGCGAGAGATCGGAACGAGCTTTCCCTCTGGCGGGAGAGCCACAAGGCGAACATCGCCTGCCGCAACGCCATCGAGGACACCATCCGTCAGAATTTCGACGGAATGCATCTGGACAAGAACTGCATCACGCCGGTGCTGGACGAATACGGCTACAAGCGCACCGCGTGGGTGCTTGCCAACACTTTGCACGAACTCAAGTGGGACGGGCGCTTCGGCCATGCCAACAAGCAGTGGGTGGAGTGCGCCTGCATCCCCAAAGACATCAACCACAACAGCGACTTTGTTGTCCGAAGCCATCCGGCTGTGCTGGATGGCTTCGTCACTTTCTACCGCAAGGCAGTGCAGGCGCTGAATCTGTTCGGCGCGGAGCATTGCGTCGGTGACCGCGCGGAGCAGGACTTCACCGGCAAGGTGCTGGTGCTGTCGCCGGAGGCACTGCAGGAGCAGTATTGGGGGCAGGATTACCAACTTCTGTATGCTCGGAGCGGCTTTGGATGCGCGCCTCATTCCAGTGGTCGAGCAGTCTTTGCCACCTGCCTCTCGGACGGAGAAACAGCCAGATGGAACCGGGAGGATTTCATTGGCGTACTGCATGACAAGTTTCTTCCGGAATGGGCAAAGCCGAAGCTGGCAGAGCTGAACGCACAGGAGCAGACCAATGCCCCCACTATGGGCGGCATGAATATGAAGTGAGGAGGATGTCTGAATGTGCATGACCTATTACACCGTGGACGATCTCCGCCCCGGAAGACCCGGCTGGGATGTGAGACAGTTCTCCGCACTGGCGGAGGCCATTACCCATTACCGGACGCTCCCTATGGACGGGGTCCGCGTGCTTGGCATGGCGGATGACGCCCACGCTTATGAACTCATCCGCTGTGTACGCCTTTTCCTTGGCGATGCCCAGGGTGAGGACGTTCTGGCGGCAGATTACCGGCGCAGCGGCTTGACGAAAAAGAATGCTGCTTTGAAAAATGCGCTGGACGTTTGCTTAGAAGTCCTGCATCCCCGTTTCCTGTTGGAGCCGGAGCGTTTGGTTCCCGTTCCCCATCGCAGAAAGCTGCGGGAAGAGCTGCGGGAGGCGCTTCTCTGGCAGGGCTATGAAGGAAACTATGATTCCGCCATTCGCACTGTTTTTGTAGAAGGCGCTGGTTGGCTCTCACCCCAGGATGTGAAAAAGCAGAGGCAGCTTCCTCTGGTGTTGCGCTACCGGGTAGACGGTATGTCGAAAGACGGTGCCTACCTCTCCTTAGAGCTGGAGCCTTGGGAATATGACCTTCTGCTGGAACAGACGAAAAATCACTATAAAAATAAAGAAAAGAGGAACACAAAATGAAACGAATGCTATCTCTCTGCGCTGCGGCGTTGTGCCTGACTTTGGCACTGACGCCCACTGCGCTGGCGGCGGACTTTGAACCCGCGGTACCGGATGCCAAGGTCTTCTATCCCACCTCCATCGTCCGAAACGACGATGGCACAGAACTGAAGAAAATCTATGATCTGAGTCCGGAAGACGATCCTGCGGGCATTCCCCGCTCGGACTTTCGGCAGGACGGCTTTCAGTACACCCTGACGGATCTTCTGAAGCAGGAGCTTCCGGAAAACGAGAGCCGCCAGCATACGGAGCATGTTTCTATCGAGAGCGCCAAAAAGGATATGGAATCCGTGCTGGCGCTGCTGCCGCAGGAGCGTGAGTTCATCACGGACGATGGGCTTATGGGAACCCTGACACTCCGACTTGACACCGTGCAGGTCGAGCCGTCTGGCTACGGCAGTTCTACAAAGCAGCTTTCCGTCAAGCGCAGCTATCCCAATCTTGCCGAGCAGGATACACAGTACATCCCCAAGAGCATTGAGGACGGCGGCAAAAACCTGACGCTCTCCGACATTCAGTGGCAGACCGACAATACCGCCAACATGGACGGTTATGTCGTGGCAGACCGCTATACCGCCGTCGCCACCTACACCGGCAGCACCACCAGCAGCTACGTCAAGGGTTACACCGTCACGGCGGACTATACCGGCACGGTGAGCCGCATCGCATTAAATCGCGTTCGCTATGTTGCCATTTTCGAAGGCGTGCCTATCCAGCCCGCAGAGCCTGCAAAAACCGCCGGCGCAATGTCCTCGCTCCGCTGGTCCTATGTGCTCATCCCCATCGGAGTCGTGGCCGCGGCAGGCGCGGGCGTCGGCGGCGCGCTGCTGGTAAAACGCAAAAGAGAAAATGCAGATGAGGAGGAGACAGAAGAATGAAAAAGATCATCACCCTTTGCCTGAGCCTTTGCATGACAGCAGCTCTGGCGGCTCCGGCGTATGCGCTGGAATACAGTATCGATGCGCCGGACGATTACGACTTCGGCAGGAATACCTCCATCGATGTCATTCACACGGCGGATGGCGGCGCCATGCGCAACGAAGATGTGAGCAAGAACGCAGCGCTCATTCCGCCCGTCTTTGGCTCGGAGAGCATGAATGCGCTGCATACCGGCGAATACCTGACGCCGAATCTTGCGCCGCGCACCCTTCCCACGGCTGGCGCCGTGATCAGCGGCAACGGCGATGTGGTTACCCCAGGGAGTACGGTGAGCAGCGGCAACGGCTATCAGCCCGCTGTGCTGTTCACAGATGTGACGAGTGAGCTCTACTACATAAACGGTTCCCTCGGCAAGATCGAGATCCCCACGCTGGGTCTGAGCGTGAGGATCTATCAGGGCACGGACAGCAAGACGCTCGCCAAAGGCGTTGGGCATTTTGAAGATACCTCCATCTGGGAGGGCAATGTCTGCCTCGCCGCCCACAACCGCGGCGCCAACAGCTACTTCGGGCAGATCCACACGCTGAACATCGGGGACAAGATCACCCTGACGACCAAGCTGGGGACGCGCACCTATAAGGTGACGGACGTCAGCAAGGTCAGCGAGACAGACCGCAGCGGTCTTGCGGACGCAAGTGAAAACCTGCTGACGCTTTACACCTGCGTTCGCAATCAGCGCGACCAGCGCTGGTGCGTCACCGCAGTGGAAACTTGATTTTTTCTCCGTTTTGCCGGATCGGTTCTGTTCGACTTCTGCCCATCGCCTGTGATATGGTGAAGCTGCGAGAAGGATTTCCACACACATTTAGAATGGAGGCAGAACAATGAACAGAGCGAAGAATACCGGACTCGTCCTCTGCGGCCTTGTGCTGGGGCTTTCGTTGAGTGCTCCTGCGGCGCAGGCGGTGGAATCGCTGAAAGCGACGCTTTCCACCAACCGCATCCTTGTAGACGGGCAGGAAGTCCGCCTGACGGCGTACAACATCAACGGAAATAACTATGTTATGCTGCGCGACATCGGCAGAGCGGTCGGCTTCAATATCTACTGGGACAGCGATAGCAAATGCGTGCAGGTCGAGTCGGACAAGCCTTACACTGGTGAAGCACCGGTAAAGTCCACTACGACAAAGCCTGTAGAGCAGCCTGCGCAGACAGACGTTGCCGCTGCAAAGCAGGACATCATTGACCGCACCAATGCGCTGCGGCGCGAAAATGGTGCTGCCGCGCTGCGCGTCAACGACAAGCTCATGCAGGCGGCGCAGGTCCGGGCCGACGAGATGGCCTCCAGCAGTGTCTACTCTCATACCAGACCGGATGGACGACGAAACACCTCTGTTACCGATTGCCCGTATGTAGGAGAGAATATCCACCGCATCGCAGATTGGGCGCTGCAGGGTAAATCGGTATCCGAGGCCGCCGTGTGGTCATGGAACCTCTCCGGTGGACACCGGGACAATCTCCTCGAAAAGAATTACGCCGAAACCGGCGTGGGACTTTCAAGAGGAGTCAATGACAGCGGCGAGGCGTGCTGGTACTGCGTCCAGCTCTTCCTATGGAATGGCTACTCCATAAGTTGGGTAGATACTCCGGCAGCCAAGTAAAATCAAACAACATCAACGTGAAGCAGACCGAGAAAAACCGGTCTGCTTCTTCATTATCTCTAAATGACAATAAGGAGGAACCAACCTTGAAAACACTTAGAACAAGGATCATGTCGGCGTTTCTTGTCATTATGACATTATTGACGCTGCTTCCGACTTCTGCACTTGCCGCTTCCAGCACCGGAACCGGCATCAAGCCCACCAGCAACACAAACTACTGGACAACGCGGCTTCTCCATGACGGTACGCCGTACAGCTATAAGCCGCCGATGGCGGCAGGCAAAATGCTCTACTGCATGGATCGCGGCTATGGCTATCGCTGGGGTACGGCATCGTTCCTCAACTCTTACACCTATACCTCTGCCACCGGCGCGGACGCAGACGCTGTCCTGAAAACGGCGCTGGCGCAGAGCGGCATGGGTGAGCTGGACGCCCAGCAGCTTGAAAACTTCAAGTGGATGATGACCTATATCGTGGACTATAAGGGTGACATCCCCGGCAGCCTGTTCATGGCCGCGCAGACCTATGTATGGGATCACCAGTCTTTCAAGGGCGAAGGCGATGGTGACATCGATGGCGGCGGCTACGCCAACGCTGATACCTATGAAATGTACTTGGGCTACACCGACTGGATGTTGAAAGAAAAAGCCAAGGAGGATGCGGAATTCCAGAAGCAGATTGAGGAGTACGCCGCCAAAGGCATCATTGCGTCTGTCGTTGAGGATGAAGCCGCAAAATGGGCGGTGTGGGCAAAGTCCAGCGTCAAGGGACGCCAGAGCTTCTTCAATTACTATGCGCCCCGCAAACTGGTGGTGAATGATGCTCCCGTGCCGGATAAGCCCACGCCTCCTGCCGGCGATGCGGACATTACCTTGCGAAAGGTGGCTGCTGGAACGACCCGCGGGCTGGACGGTGCAAAATTCAACATCTACCGTGACGGTCAGATCGTCGGCAGCGATGTGACCAAAAACGGCGGCATTATCGAAGTCAATAACGTGACGAAAGGCTTATGGTCTTTTGTAGAAGTGGAAGCTCCGGCAGGCTACTGCGCAGATTCCACCCCACTCAGCGTCTATGTGGACACCACGGATGGAGACAAGCAGTATACCGTTACCGCTACGAACTATGAACTGCCCAGCATGAAGATCATCAAGACCGATGCGCAGACCGGCACACCGATCCCCGGTACGGTGCTGTCCATTAAATCCGTGACCGGCAGCTATTCTACCTCCGTCACCACCGGCTCGGACGGTTCGGCAACCCTTTCAGACATCCCCGCTGATGTGTATGTCGTCCGGGAGGAATCCGTGCCGGAGCCTTATGTAGTGTCTCACACCGAGCAGACCGTAGCGCTGCGCCCCGGCAAGACCTCCGAAGTCATCTTCGTTGACTATGAAAAGCCGGGACTCGAAATTTTGAAGAAAAACATTGCCACCGGAGAGCCTATCGAGGGCGTGACCTATCTCATTGAGCAGATCGACGGCAGCTACTCCACCAGCGCCACGACGGACAGCGCGGGGCGCATCTTCCTCGATTCCATCCCCGTGGGCAGCTATCGCATCACGGAGAAAAATGTGCCTTCCAATGTCATTCTCTCTGAGATCCCGCAGGAGGTACATCTGGAAGCAGGCTGCACCAGAACGGTGACCTTCTTCAACGCGGTCAAACCCTCCCTGACGATCCTGAAGCGAAACAGCGTCACCGGTGATCCTCTCTCCAATGCCAAATTCCATATCTATTATGGCTCGGATAATACCACCACCGGCGAGATCAACGACCTCGGTGTGTTCACAACGGCCTCCGACGGTAAAATCACCATCACCGATGTAAACCGTGGCTGGTACAAACTGGTAGAGGAGTCCGCTCCAAAGGGCTTCGGCATTCAGGGCAGCGGGGTCACCGAGTTCTATCTGGAAGCCAATACCTCTAAGACCGTGACCGTGGACAATGTTCCTCACAGTGCCCTTGTTGTGTATAAGTACGATGCAAAGACCGGAAAAGGACTGGAGGGCTGCCGATTTGAACTGAGATATTTAGGCGGCGGCACTTCCGGTACTGGCGGTACAGTCATCGGGACCTATCTGACCGGACCCAACGGAGCGTTCACCGTGACAAACCTCGAAAAAGGCACTTATATCTGCCAGGAGATTGAGAGCGACGGAAATCACATCATCGACCGCGAACCCCAGACGGTGTGGATCTCCGGCGAGGATCAGGATGTGGTGACGCTCCGCTTTGGCAATGCGCCGCTCGGCAGCCTGCTCATTACAAAGCTGAGCAATGACAGTAAGCACGAACCGCTCTCCGGCGTAGAGTTCCTTTTGACCGACAGCAGCGGCCATTATCTCGGCAATGACAACGGCCGCTTCACCACCAATGCCGCGGGCGAAATTCTGGTGGATGGTCTGGAACCCGGCATGACGGTCATTGCCCGTGAAGTCAGAGCAAAAACGGGCTACCTGTTGGATGACAGCCCCCAGCACGCGCTCATCAAGAGCGGCGAAACGGCGCATTTGCAGTTTCTGAACCAGCCTGCCGGAAATCTCATCATCCGCAAGGTCAGCTCCGGCCCCAACGGGGAGCCGCTGGAGGGCGTAGAGTTTAAGATCACCTACGCGGATGGCAGCTTCGTTCCCGACGCCAACGGCGAACTGTCCAGCAACGGCATTTATTACACCAATAAATCTGGTGAGATCCGCATCTCCGGCGTCGTCGGCACCGTGGTAGCAACGGAAACCAAGACGATTCCGGGCTTCACCATTGACGAAGCGACCCGCACACAGACCGTAGTAGTTAATCCCAACGACACGCAGACGCTGACCTTTTACAACAAACCCACTACAACATTGATTCTCCAGAAATACATTTCCGGCACGAAAAATGAACCGCTTGCCGGGGTACAGTTCCTTGTGACGGACTCCTCCGGTGCGGTAGTCGGCCCCAACAACGGCTACTATACCACCGACGCTGCAGGCCAGATCGTCATTGAGGGTCTGACCGACGGCATGACTGTTACCGTAAAAGAGGTCAAATCTGTGGATGGATTCGTGTTGGACGGGACACCGCAGAGCATTAAGATCGACCAGAACCAGTCTCCCCAGCGCATGACTTTCTGGAATGAGCGACAGGGCGCGCTGATTATCAACAAGCTGTCCTCTCTGGACCGCAAGACGTCGCTGGAGGGCGTTACCTTCAAAATCACTACGGCTACCGGCGAGTTCGTCCCCGACGAAAACGGAAAAATCAGCTCCAACGGTCTGTACTATACCGACGAAAACGGGCAGATCATTCTCAAGGGCGTCACCGGCACACTGGTGGTGACAGAGGAAAAATCTGTCCCCGGTTACACCATCGACAAAAATACCCGCACACAGACCGTGGTGGTCAACCCCAATGACACGCAGTCCCTCTATTTTTATAATGCTCCCATCGGTGGGCTGGAACTGGTGAAAGTGAATGCGGCGGACAAAACCCAGCGCATCCCCAACACCACCTTCGAGATCCGCCGTGTCAGCGATGGCGGACTGGTGGACACCGTCACCACCGGGCCGGATGGCCGCGTGTATGCGCCCTTGGCAAGTGACAGCTATTACGCCGTGGAGACTGAGGCAGGCAAGGGATACCAGCTTGACAGCACGCCCATTTATTTCACCGTGGAGGATGGCAAGACCACAACCAAGACGGTGACTAACAAGGCCATCTCCGGTATTCTGATCCACAAGGTCAATGCCATCACCGGCGAGGGTATCCCCGGCGTGACCTTCCTGCTTTATGACGGCAATCATCGTCCCATCGGGGAGTATAGCAGCGACCAGCGCGGCTATGTCTACATCGACAATTTGACCGAAAGCGGACGTTACTACCTGCGGGAACTGGAGAATGAGGGATATGTTTCGGATACTGAACTGAAAACCGTCTATGTCCGTAGCGGCGAGGTGACGGAGCTGACATGGGAGAATACGCCGATCTGTGGACAGATCCAGATCATCAAAAAATCTGCGAACGACAATCCTATCAATGGCCTGCCTGCGGGGACGCTGCTGGAAGGCGCGGTGTTTGAGATCTACGACAAAGCGGGCAATGTGGTGGACACCATCAAGTCCGACCGCAACGGACGCGCCATTTCCAAGACGCTGCCGTTGTCCCGATATACCGTCCGCGAGATCAAAGCGCCCGCAAATTACTCCATCAATCCCACGGTGATGACCGCCTATCTGGAATTCAACGGACAGATCGTCACCTTTGAAGTGCAGAATACCAGCGTTTCCACCGGCGTATCCATCAAGAAAACAGGCCCCGTGCAGGCGGTCCCCGGTCAGCCCATCCGCTATGTGTTTTCCGACATCAAGAACAGTTCCACCGTTGCCCTCGACTCCTTCTATTGGCGCGATCAGCTTCCCGCGCAGGTGACACTGAGCAAAATCGTCACCGGCAGCTACAATCAGCCGCTTTCCTACAAGGTGGTCTATAAGACCAACCTCTCCGGGGACTACCGCACTTTGGCGGACAACCTGAGTACAAGCAAGGTTTACGTATTGGACGCCCGCCCCGCTGTCCTCGGCCTTGCCGCCAATGAGCGTGTTACCGAAGTCATGTTCGTGTTCGGAAATGTAAAGGCGGGCTTTGCACAGGTAGAAACGCCTTATATCTACGCCACTGCCCGCAGCGGTCTTGTCAACAATGCCAGCGTTGTGAATGTGGCAGATGTGGGTGGCCTTTACAATGGGCAGTGGATTCAGGCAGTGTCCCGCTGGCTCACTACCGTCTACACCAAAACAACGGTGAAGCTGCCCAAGACGGGGTACTAAGCCTTGCGGCAGAATGACTTTCGCAGCGCCGCCCCTGCGTGGGCGGCGCTCTCCCCGTTGGTCCTCTGGTTGGCGGCAATCGCTGCCTATGCCTACGAGGACGGTATGAACCTTTTTCAATGGATGGGGCGTTTCAGCAAAGTGCTGGAACGCCCCTTTGCCATTGGCTGGACAGCTCACACACTGAAATTCATGCTTGTGGGTCTGCTGTTCTACGGCTGTGGCGTCGCACTTTACTACTCCAGCCGGGAGAACCGGCGACCGGGCGAGGAATACGGCAGCGCTAAATGGGGCAATCCCAAGGAACTGAACCGGAAGTATATGGATCACCAGCATAAGGACGCCAACATCATTCTGACCCAGCGCGTCCGGCTGGGTATGGACGGCTATATCACCCAGCGCAACATGAATGTTCTGGTGGTGGGTGGCTCCGGCTCCGGCAAGACCCGGTTTTTCTGCAAACCCAATATTTACAGCGCGAATTGCTCCTATCTTATCACAGATCCCAAAGGCGAGCTGCTGCGCGCGGCAGGCGCTTTGTTGGCAGCGCAGGGCTACGAAGTCCGGGTGTTCAACCTGATCGACCCAAGCCAGTCCGACGGATACAACCCCTTTTCATATATTCACAGTGAAAAGGATGTGCTGACCCTCATTGATAACCTCATCAAAAATACCACGCCCCGCAACGCTTCCAGCAACGATCCGTTTTGGGAACGGGGTGAGATCGCTCTGGACTCGGCCCTTATGCTGTATCTTGTCAGCGAAGCACCCTCGGAGGAACAGAACTTTGAAACTTTGATCTACATGATGAATTTTGCCGATGTAAAGGAAGAAGATGAGCAGTACCGCAGCCCGCTGGATATGCTGTTTCGAGCCTTGGAGGAGGAACAGCCGAACCATGTTGCGGTGAAGCAGTATGCAATATTCAAGCAGGCAGCGGGTAAGACGGCGAAATCCATTGTTGTGACTGCCGCAGTTCGGTTGGCGACCTTCAATATCCCGCAGTATGCCGAAATCACAAGGAAGGATGAGATGGACTTTGGAAGTCTGGGCGAGAAAAAGAAAGCGATTTTTTGCCTGATTCCTGTTGATGACAGCAGCATGAACTACCTTGTGGGAATGCTTTATACCCAATGCTTTCAGGCACTTTACCGCAGGGCGGACGAGAAGCACAACGGGCGTCTGCCTGTGCCGGTGCGCGTCATTCAGGACGAATGGGCGAATGTGGCCCAGCCGGAGAGCTATCCGAAAATTCTGGCCACCTGCCGCAGCTACAACATCGGCTTGAACATCATCGTGCAGAACATTCAGCAGATCAAGGCGCTGTACGAAAAGGAATGGGAAAGCATCATCGGCAACTGCGACACGCTGCTCTTCCTCGGCGGCGGCAACGAGCCGACTTCGCTGGAGTTTATCGTAAAGCTGCTGGGCAAGGAGACCATCGCAACCCGCACACGAGGGCAGACGAAGGGACGCAGCGGCTCCAGCTCTACCAACTTCCAGCAGACGGGCCGCGACCTGATGACCATTGACGAGGTACGAAAATTGGACACCCATAAAGCGATCTTGTTTATACGAGGGGAAGATCCTGTACTGGACAAAAAGTACAACATCAAGCGACACCCCAATATTAAGCTGACAACAGACGGTAAGGCAAAGCCTTATATCCACAAGCCGCAGGGCGCGCCGGATTATGCGCTGCCTGACCTGCCCTATGCGTTCAAATCACTGGACGATTATGATTTTATTGACGTGGAGGAACCTGAACATGAATTATCTGAAAAAGAAAAAGATTTCAAACCCGACAAGACTGAGTAAGGTGAAGCGGTGCTATTGGACGGCGGCTGGGGCTGCTGTTCTCTGTCTTTGCTGCGCTACGCCCGCGATGGCGGCGGGCGGCGATCCGCTGGATATTGTAAATAACCTTTCCGATTTTATCTTCAGCATCATCAAGGCGCTGGGCGTGATCATTCTCGGCTGGGGCATCGTGCAGGTGGGTATGTCGATCCAGTCCCATGATGCCAGCCAGAGAACGCAGGGCTTTCTTTGCCTCTTTGGTGGCTTAATGATCGCCTTTGCAAAGGAAATTCTGACCACCATCGGCGCGATCTAATGAAAGGAGCCGGGAGATACTGCCTTGCGACGGATCTCCCGGCTCCCTTGCGGGAGGTGATTTTCATTTGGATAACAACTGGATCGTAGAAAACCTGACCAACGCCTTTGGCGTTTGGAATAGTAAAATGACGGAAATGTGGTCGCTGCTGACGGAATCGCCCCAGACCTTCAAGGGTGGCACCATTTGGCAGACCATTGTGACCATCAACGGCGGGATGCAGGCCATCGGCTACGGGCTGCTGGTGCTGTTCTTTGCCATCGGTATCTTTCGCAGTGCATCCAGCTTTCGGGACTTTCAAAGGCCGGAGCACTTGCTGCGGCACTTCATCTACTTTGTGCTGGCAAAGCTGGGTATCACCTACGGTATGGACCTGCTGGTAAATATATTTGATGTGTGCAGCGGCATTGTGGCAACGGCGGCGGGCAGCGTTGGTGGCTTGACCGGCGCGTCCGTGGCGCTGCCGCAGGAGATCGCGGACGCCATCGGAGATGTGGGCTTTTTTGCAAGCATCCCCCTTTGGCTGGTGACGCTGCTGGGAAGCCTATTTATTACGGTGCTGGCCTTCATTATGATCCTCACCGTCTATGGGCGCTTTTTTAAGATCTATATGTATGCCGCGCTGTCCCCGGTGGCACTGGCGTCCTTTGCCGGAGAGGGGACTTCCCACTTTGGCAAGGCGTTTCTTCGGAGCTATGTAGGCGTGTGCATGGAAGGGGCGGTGATCGTTCTGGCCTGCATCATCTTTTCGGCCTTTTCCTCCAGCGGTACGCCGGTGGTGGATAGCAGCGCATCCGTGGTGACGCAGGTGTGGAGCTATTTGGGCGAGGTCATATTCAACCTGCTGGTACTGGTGGGCTTGGTGAAGTCTGCCGACCACATCGTAAAGGAGATGCTGGGATTGTAACTTGAATTGTAGAAAGCTATATGATAAACTTCACAACACAGGAGATGGTATGATGAACATTGAATATTTTAACCCTGAAATTGCAAAAAGCATTGGAATTATTGAAGCAACATTTTTACAAATACTCTATCGCATTATTCAAAATAATCAAGAGATGTGTGTTGTTGAACACAATGCTCGATGGTTTCCCTGCGCGATGAACGAATGGAAAAATTATATTGATTTGTGGAATCCTCGGCAAATTGACCGCATAGTAAAAAATTGCCTACTGAATCACACTTTATTGCTCGAACATTATGATACGGACGAGCGTAGGCGGCGGAGTTGGTATGCAATCAATCCAGCCGTTGTCCCACAGTTAGAAGAAACTGAACATATTTTCCAAGGCAAGTAGTGATGAGCTACTTGCTTTTGCTTTTCAGGAGGACAGTATGGAAATCAAAATCAATAAGGAAATTCGCGCGTACCGCGAAACGCTCTTTTTCGGCCTGTCCGTGCGGCAGTTTGTCTGCTCTGTTTTGGCGGTGGGCGTTGCCGTGGTGCTGTATTTCAGCCTGAGCCGAGTGCTGGACCGGGAAACGGTGAGCTGGGTGTGCATTGTCGGCGCGGCTCCCGTGGCCGCTGCGGGCTTTTTTCAGTACAACGGCCTAACGCTGGAACGATTTTTGTGGGCGTGGCTGAAATCCGAGGTCATCATGGCAGGCAAGCGTGTCTGGAAAGCGGAAAACTACTATGAAGAAGCGATGAAACGCGAGGTGAAGAAACATTGATCTTTTTCAAGCATCGGCGCAGCGCAGAACGGGACGCCTTTTCCGTTCCCCACAGCGTTCAAAAATCTATTCCCATCAAACGTATTTATCAAGACGGCGTGTTTCAGGTAAGCGGCAAGTTTTCAAAAACTTGGCGCTTTTTTGATGTCAATTATGCCGTGGCCTCCCCGGAAAAGCAGCGGGAACTCTTTATGACCTACTGCTCCTTCTTGAACTCACTGCCCATCGGGGCCACGGCAAAGATCACACTTTTTAACCGTCAGCTCAATCAAAAGGACTTCGGGCGGACGCTGCTCATGCCCATGCAGGGCGACCGCCGTGACCGCTACCGAAACGAATACAATGGGCTGGTGTTAGGCAAGGCGGCGGAGAGCAACAATCTCATTCAGGAAAAGTACATCACCGTTTCGGCGGAGAAGAAAAGCGTGGAGGAGGCTCGCGCCTTCTTTTCCCGCGTTGGGACTGACCTCACCACGGGACTTTCCCGTATGTCCTCCAGCGTCCGTGAGATCACAGTCAATGACCGCCTGCGGCTTCTGCATGACTTCTATCGCCCCGGCGAGGAACAGCTATTCCGGTTTGATTTGGAGGACACCATACGCAAAGGCCATGACTTCCGGGACTGCATCGCCCCTGACTGTATCTCCTTTCAGAAAAATCACTACGAGCTGGGCAATCACGTGGGCCGCACCCTGTTCCTGCGGGAATATGCCAGCTTTATTTCTGACGAGATGATCACGGAGCTGATGGACTATCCCCGGAACATGATGCTTTCTATTGACATCATTCCCGTGGCCATGGACGAGGCCGTGAGCGATATTCGCAAGCGGATCATGTCCGTGGAATCGGATATTACCCGCTGGCAGCAGCGGCAGAATCAGAACAACAATTTTACCGCCAATATCCCCTATGACTTGGAGCAGATGCGGAGCGAAACGAAGGAATTCATGGACGACCTCATGAGCCGCGACCAGCGTATGATGCTGGCTTTGGTGACGCTGACGCACTTGGCAGATAACCTCGAACAGCTCGATCAGGACACCGAGGCCCTGCAAGCCATCGGGCGGGCGCGGGGCTGTCAGTTTAATATTCTGCGCTATCAGCAGGAGGACGCGCTGAACACGGTGCTGCCCCTCGGCCTCAAGCGTATTGACGCCACCCGTACCCTGACCACGGAATGTACTGCCGTTCTTATGCCGTTCAAATCGCAGGAGATCCAGGACGCGGGCGGTATCTACTACGGCGTCAATGCCGTATCGCATAACCTCATTGTCTGCAATCGTGGGAACCTTTTGAACGGCAACGGCTTTATTACCGGCGTGTCCGGCTCCGGTAAGTCGATGGCAGCCAAGCAGGAGGTCTCCGCGCTGGCGCTCTCCACCGACCATGACATTATCATCGTGGACCCTGAACGCGAATACGGGGAACTGGTCCGAGCGCTGGGCGGTGAGGTCATCACCATCTCCGCCTCTGACCCTAACGGCTGCCACATCAATGCGCTGGACTTATCTGAGGGCTACGGGGATGGCAAGGAGCCGCTGGTGATGAAGTCCGAGTTTATTATGTCGCTGTATGAGCAGCTTATGGGCGCAGATAAGATCGAGCCGCAGGAGAAGTCCATCATTGACCGCAGTGTGGGAAACATCTACCGGGAATATCTGAAAAACTATCAGGGCGAGCCGCCCACGCTGAAGGACCTCTATGACGACCTGATGAAGCAGGTCAACCCGGAGGCGCACCGGATCGCGCTGGCATTGGAGCTGTTCACAGTGGGCAGTCTGAATGTGTTTTCCCACCAGACCAATATCAACACAAAAAGCCGTATCCTCTGCTTTGACATTCAGGACCTGGGTGAAAATCTGAAATCGGTGGGCCTGCTGGTAATGCTGGACGCCATCTATAACCGCGTTATCCAGAACCGCAGAGAGGGAAAATACACCCATGTCTACATCGATGAGATCTATCTGTTCTTCGCCAATGGGAGCGGCAGCGGACACAGCATTACCAATTACAGCAGCGAATTCCTCTACAAGTGCTGGAAGCGCTTCCGTAAATACGGTGCGACACTCACCGGCATTACGCAGAATGTGGAGGAATGTCTGCTGTCCAATACGGCGCGTATGATGTTCGCAAACTCTGAATTTCTGCTGATGCTCAATCAGGCCACCACCGACCGGGAGCAGCTTGCCCGCCTGCTTGGGGCATCGGATACGCAGATGAGCTATGTGGATAACGCGCCTGCCGGTCATGGACTCATCAAGGTAGGCGGTGCCATCGTGCCTTTCGCCAATGAGCTGCCCAAAAATACGGAGCTGTACCGCCTAATGTCAACACGCCCTGGTGAGGACTGATACCATGCGGGACTTGAAGATCAGACCTGGCATGGACACGCCCAAGGCAAAGCTGAAAAATCCCGCGCCCAAGGACGCGGATTCCCTTCTGAAACAGCACATGGACAAGCGACAGCGGGAAAAAGAGCCGGAAAGCCACGATCCCGTGCGTTACGCCACCGACCGCGTGGAGAAAAATATGCGCCGTGGTGCGGCAGGAGCGGCGGATACCTCGCGGCGCATGATAAAGCACTACCGAGGAAAGCTGCGACAGAGTAAAGAAAATGTGGTGGGAGGTCACAGCGCGGCAGATATGGGGATCGGTTCGGAAAGTGTTTTCATCGACACACCGATGGAATATGCCTTTTCTCCGGTACAAACCGCTGCACGAAATGAAGTCGGAAGTCAGACCATTTCTCCGCAAAATTGCGGAGGTCCCAAAAGCGCAGATGCCGCCCCGCAGGAGCGTGGGCGGCAGAAAGCTGCGCAGGACGCGAAAGCCGCCTATCGGCGGAACCTTGCCGAAAAAAGAATAACAGAAAGCCCTTTTATGCCTCCACGGTCCGACCGTGGAGGCACAATGACCACTCCGCAGAAAGGCAATTCGAGGGTATCGGCCAAGGGCAGCCCTGGCCCTAAGAGCAGACAGGCCATGACCAAGGCCGCGCGCACCATGCGCGTTCGACCAACTGACCACGCAGCGCCGAACAATGCAATCATCACGCGCCGCGCAAGGGCGGCGGCACAGCGCAAGGCACAGCGGGCGATGCTCCAGACATCCGCAAAGAACGGAGGCAGGGGGGCAAAAAAGATGGGCGGCGCAATGGTGCAGGCGGTACAGACGATTGGGAGAGGTATCGCGTCCGCCGTAAGTTCCATCGTGGCGGCAGGCGGCGGTGCGGTGGTGCTGGTGCTGCTCATGACAGTGATCCTCGTGGCGGCAATCGTGGCATCACCCTTCGGCATCCTTTTTTCCAACGAGAGCCGGGAGGCAGGCGTTGTGCCGCTCTCCGCTGCGGTGGCGCAGGTCAACTATGAGTTCAATGAGCGGTTGGAAACCCTGCAAACGGCAGATGATTATGATTCCATCTCCGTTGACGGACAAGCCGCCGATTGGATCGAGGTGCTGGCGGTGTTCGCGGTGAAGGTGGCGGGAGCAGATGTGGATGCCACTGATGTGGCCACCATGGATGCCGACCGCATCGCTCGCTTGAAAGCCGTCTTTTGGGATATGACCACCATTACCCATCGTGTTGAGATCATTCATCACCCCGGCAGCGGCGATGACGATGGCTGGACGGAGCGAAACCTCTATATCACCATTACCGCAAAAACGGCAGAGGAGATGAAAACCGAGTATCATTTCAACCGTAACCAGATCGCGGCGCTGGACGAACTGCTGGAGCAGCGCGACCTCCTGCGGGAGCTGATCGAGGATGTGTACTCCGTCAGCAGGGACACGGCGGCGCTGCTCCGCGATCTGCCGGAGGGCCTGTCGCCGGAGCGCGAGGCGGTGGTACGCACCGCCTGTTCTCTTGTCGGCAAGGTGAATTATTTTTGGGGAGGAAAATCCCTCGTAATTGGCTGGGACGCCCGCTGGGGCGAGCTGCGGCAGGTCACTGCGGCAGGCAGCTCCACCACGGGGACCTACCGTCCCTACGGGACGGATTGCAGTGGATTCGTCGATTGGGTTTTCTACAATCAGTCTGGCGGCGGCTATGTCATCGGACACGGCGGAGGAGCCACCGCACAGCACAGCTATTGCACCGATATTTCGTGGGCGGACGCACAGCCCGGTGACTTGGTGTTCTACCCGGATAATTCCCATGTGGGCATCGTTGGCGGCAGGGACGCAAACGGAGAATTGCTAATCATTCACTGCGCCAGCGGCTATAACAATGTAGTCATTACTGGTAAGGAGGGCTTTACATCTATCAGTAGACCGAGGTACTACACAATATGAGAGATAGCCGGTGC
>ENA-UEYG01000966-UEYG01000966.1-human-gut-metagenome-genome-assembly--contig:-NODE-966-length-21864-cov-5.481021_pt1 | contig 21864 bp, 20 predicted proteins | sample MGYA00242933_ERZ507934 | MGnify/ENA primary metagenome ERZ507934 (study PRJEB26167, sample SAMN06115527) | human gut metagenome | host: Homo sapiens | place: China:Zejiang | collected 2015-11-10... | reverse complement strand
TAGCAGATACTGCGCAAAAACAAAAGAGGGGAACTGAACAAAACGCGCCGCAGAGAGGACGGCCTTGCGTCCTACGCCGCAGCGCGCAGGGGAGAGATCACGGCATTTTTTGCTCGCAGTACACACAGCGCGGCACACCGTGAGCGTCGGGGACGTACAGGGGCACAAGCTCTTCTTCGGCAACCGTGATACAGCGGGGGTTCCGGCACGGCGCACCCGTTGCCTCGGCGGCGCGCTGTGCGGAAAGAGCCTGCTCGGCCAGCGGGCCGGAGGGCGCCAGGCCCAGCAGCGTCAGGATCAGTGCCATACGCACATACACGCCGTTCTGCGCCTGCTCAAAATAGGCGGCGCGAGGGTCGTCGTCAACCGCCAGCGCGATCTCATTTACGCGGGGCAGCGGGTGCAGCACCGCCATGTCTGCTTTGCCCAGCGCCATTTTGGGCATATCCAGCACATAACTGCCTTTCAGGCGTTCATATTCGCCGGCGTCGGTAAAACGCTCCTTTTGGATGCGCGTCATATACAGGATGTCCAAGTCCGCCATGGCTTCCTCCAGTCCCGTCACCTCGGCATAGGGGATGTGTGCGGGCTTGACAACGTTTTCGATAAGGTGGCCGGGCACGCGCAGCTCCTCAGGACTGATGAACACGAATTCATTGCCCTCGTAACGGGCCAGCGCATTCACCAGCGAGTGCACGGTGCGCCCGTATTTCAAATCGCCGCAGAAGCCGATCTTCAGGTGGGACAGGCGGCCCCGGCGCGTCAGGATGGTGAGCAGGTCCGTCAGTGTCTGGGTGGGATGCTGGTGGCCGCCGTCACCGGCGTTGATCACCGGAATGCGGGAGTAGCGGGAGGCACGCAGCGGTGCACCCTCTTTGGGGTGGCGCATGGCAACGATATCGGCATAGCAGGAAACCACCCGGATGGTGTCGGCCACGCTCTCGCCCTTGGTGGCGCTGGACACGTTCTCGCTGGGGAAGCCCAGCACATGACCGCCCAAGTTCAGCATGGCTGCCTCAAAGGACAGGCGGGTGCGGGTGGAGGGCTCGTAGAACAAAGTAGCCAGCTTTTTGTGGTTGGCAACCTCCTGATAGGCGGCGGGGTCGGCGCAGATACGGTCGGCAAGATCAAGCAGCTGCGTGATCTCCTGCTGGGTGAGATCCAAAGGATCGATCAGATGACGCATGGACAGTATACCTCCGTTTAAAGCAGTTTGCGTAAAATGGAAAAATCAAAAAAGTTCGTGTAGTAGCTCAGCGAGCGCATCACCGGTCTGCACAAACGATTGAAACACACTTCGTCCAGCAGCAGCATGGCCTCACCCGGGGCAAGACGCATGGCTACACGGATGGCCTCGTCGCCGCAGCTGGCCTTCAGGTGCGCCACGTTGGAGGAGATCTGCTGGTGGCACTCCTGCTCCAGGATCTCAAAGATGTCGCCGGTCAGGTCGATGCGGGTGTAGTCCCGGTTGCCGAACAGGCTGCGGGGCAGGTAGTCGATGGAGTAGATCACCGGGGTGGTATCGGCAAGGATACGCTTTTTGATGCAGATCACCTCATCGCCGACTTCCAGCGCCAGCGCGTGGGCCATCTCCTCGCCTGCACGAAGAAGCATCACCTGAATGCCGTCGGCATGGGGGTAGCTGCCAAAACTGCGGATCAGCGGGTAGTACTCCAGCTTCTGGTCCAAGCGGCTGCGCAGCCCCAGCACAGCGCGGTTCACTACCGTGCCAATGCCGCGCACCCGTTCCACATAACCGGCGCGCTCCATCTCGCTCAGCGCGTCACGGATCACGGTACGGCTCACCCCCAATTCGGTGGCAAGGTCTACCTCGGCGGGCAGGCGGTCGGCTTGGGCATAGCGCCCGTTGGTCAGCTCCTCCAGCAGGCTTGCAACAACGCGGTCACTGATCACAGCGCCGCCCAAGCGGCTGGACGATGCCAGTGCGGGATCTTTCATGGATGGTTCCTCCGTTTCCGGGCGGCAGTACCGCCCCGAACTTCATACGAACGGGCCGGGAGGATTCCTCCACAGCCCCTTCTCTCTTATTATAGCATAATTTGACATTTAGAAAAGCGTCATTTATACTGGAATCTGCTGAAAAGTACGATTTTATTTTGGAGGGCATAGTACAGATGGACTATTTTCTGCAAAAAGTAGGCGGCCGGCCCACCCGGCAGGCTGTCACCCTGCGGCGCTGCACCCCTGTCAAAGCTCCGGCAGTGTTCGCGCTGCAAAACGAAGTGCGCGCTGCCATGCCGCACCCGGAGCAGTTCGTGCCGGATACGCTGGAAAACATTACCGCTTATCTGCGCACCGGGATATGTGTCGGTGCGTGGCAGCAGGGGCGGCTGGGCGCGTACCTCATCCTGCGCCTGTGCGGGCAAAGCAGTGAGAATTACGCCGCCTTTCTGGGCGTGCCGCAAAGCCAGTGGCAGCACTGGGCGAACGCAGACAGCGCGGTAGTGCACCCGGACTGGCGGGGCAACGGCCTGCAGCGCGCCATGCTGGAAGCAGCCCTGCCGCTGCTGCCGCCGCAGATCACCCATCTGGGCGCTACCATCAGCCCGGATAACAGCTACAGCCTGCGCAACGCACAGGCCGGCGGCTTCGTCATCCGCTGCCGCCGGGAGATGTACGGCGGCTACGACCGCTATCTGCTGGAAAAGCAGTTGTAACTCCATGCAGTTTTGGTGTACAACCTTTTCGAAATGTGTTATACTATACGGTATGAATAACAGCGAAGGAAACAGGTGAAACCATGGCAGCATCTCTCGGGCAGGAATTCTGCACCCTGCGTGATACTTACATTGAAAAGCAATTCGGCCGCCTGAACGATATGCAGCGGCAGGCTGTGTTTACCACGGATGGCCCGCTGCTCATCCTTGCCGGTGCCGGCAGCGGCAAGACCACCGTGCTGGTCAACCGCATCGCCAACCTTATCCGGTTCGGCTCGGCGCACGGCTCCAAGGAAACGCCCCGCCCGGTGACCGAGGAGGACGTCAAAGCCCTGCGCACCGCCATTATGACCGGTACAGACGCCCCCAGCTGGCTGGACGGGATGCTGCGCCGCAACGCGGTGCGCAGCTGGAACGTGATGGCCATTACCTTTACCAACAAGGCAGCAGGGGAGCTGAAAGAGCGTCTGCGCCGGATGCTGGGCGGCGAGGAAGGGGACGAAGTGTTCGCCTCCACCTTCCACTCGGCCTGTGTGCGCATTCTGCGCCGCTGGGCCGAAGAGATCGGCTACCCCCGCAGCTTTACCATCTATGATACAGACGATGCCCAGCGTGTAATGAAAACCGTATATAAAGAGCTGAGCATCGATGATAAATTCCTGCCCATCAAGGCCGCCATCAACCAGATGAGCCGCTGGAAGGATCAGCTGGTCAGCCCGGAGCAGGCACTTGCAGACCACGCCAGAGACGTGAAGAGCACCCAGACCGCCCGCATCTACGCAGCTTACGAGAAAAAGCTGAAAGAGGCCGGTGCGTTCGATTTTGACGACTTGATCTACCAGACCGTGCAGCTGCTGGCTGAACACCCGGACGTGCGGGAGTTCTACCAGAACAAGTACCGCTACCTGCTGGTGGACGAGTATCAGGATACCAGCGTGGCGCAGTTCCGTCTGGTCAGCCTGCTCACCGGGCCGGAGCGCAACATCTGCGTGGTGGGCGATGACGACCAGAGCATCTACCGCTTCCGCGGCGCTACCATTGAGAACATTCTCAACTTTGAAAAACTCTATCCCGGCACCAAGACCATCCGACTGGAGCAGAACTACCGCTCCACCTCCAATATCCTCAACGCAGCCAACTGCGTCATCCAGCACAACACCGAGCGCAAGGGCAAGACCCTGTGGACGGACAACGGTGAGGGCGATAAGGTGCAGGTGTATACCGCCGAGAATGAGCAGGACGAAGCCAGCCATATCGCGGATGTCATCGGTCAGCACCTGAAGGAGGGCGGGCATCTGGCAGACCACGCCATTCTCTACCGTATGAACGCCCAGTCGGCTCCCATCGAAAGCTACTTCACCCGCGCGGGCATCCCGCATAAGATCGTGGGCGGGCAGCGCTTCAACGACCGCAAGGAGGTCAAGGACATTCACTCCTATATGTCTATTGTAGCCAACCCCCGGGACGATGTGCGGCTGCGCCGCATCATCAACGAGCCCGCCCGCAAGATCGGTGCTACCACCGTGGATGTCATTGCAGACCTTGCCGGGCAGCAGGGGGTCAGTATGCTGGATATCATCAGCCATGCAGACCAATACGCGAAACTTTCCCGCGCGGTCATGCCGCTGCTCAAGTTTTGGCAGATCTACCAGCGTTTGCAGGATTCTCTTGCAACCCGCACACTGGACGAGTTTGCCTCCGACGTCATTGAACTGACCGGCTACAAGGCCATGCTGGAAGCAGACGCCGCCAAGGGGCACGAGGATGCCGCCGACCGTCTGCAGAACTTGGGTCAGCTGGTGAACAACGTCAAAAACTACTGTGACCAGCACGGCGAGGAAGCCACGCTGGAGGGCTATCTGGAGGATATCGCCCTCATTAGCGATATCGACAGCTATAACGAGAGTAACGATCAGGTGGTGCTGATGACCATCCACTCTGCCAAGGGCTTGGAGTTCCCCTATGTGTTCCTCATCGGCATGGAGGAGGGCGTTTTCCCCAGCGAGATGAGCAAATACTCCGAAGCAGATCTGGAAGAGGAACGCCGTCTTGCATACGTTGGCATCACCCGTGCCAAAAAGGAACTGTACATCTCCAACAGCGTCACCCGGATGTTGTACGGCCGCACCCAGCGCAACGAGCCCAGCCGCTTTCTGCGGGAGATCGAACCGGAATATATAGAGGAGACCCGCAGCCCTGTACTGGAACAGCGTTCCCGCATGGGCGGCTGGGGCTCTGAGTACAGTGATACTGTGCCCGGTGGAGCATCCGGTTACTCCGGCCCCTCCGGTTACAGCCGCAGCAGCTACGGCGGCGGTTATGGCTCGGGTTACAGTTCGGGCAACCGCAGCGGCTACCTGAACCGGGAATATAACGCCGGCGAAAGCCGTGGTTTCGGCTCTTCTTACGGAGGAAGAAACCCTGCTTCCTCCGGTTTTGGCAGTCACTATGGCAACAGCTCCACCCAGCCGACCACAAGAAGCAGCGGATTTGGCTCCGCATATTCCGGCGGAAATGCGACAAAAAATACTGTAAAGCAAACAGCCTTTACGGTAAATTCTGCCGTGAAACCGGCGGCTTCCGGTTCAAAGCACTATGAGCCGGGCGACATCGTGGAGCACAAAGTATTTGGCCGCGGCACGGTGCTGAAAGTAAAGCCCGCTGCCGGGGATCAGATCGTAGAGATCAACTTTGAAAAAGTGGGCATCAAGAAAACGATGGCCAATTTTGCGCCCCTGACCAAGATTACGGAGGAAGAATGACCCTATGATGACTGTTCGTTTGATCGCCCACACCCCGGAACCGGAAAAGGTGGTGGCGGCTGCCGCAAAGCTTTGCTACTCCGACGCCCACATCACCGATCTTCTGGACGGGCTGGACGAGGAAAAAACTGCAAAATTCCTGACCATGCTCAGCGACCTTGGCCATGCCAGCCCCATCGAGCACGCCAGCTTTACCTTTGGCATCGAGGGAGTCAGCCGCACCCTGCTTGCCCAGATCACCCGGCACCGCATCGCGTCCTTCAGCGTGCAGAGCCAGCGCTATGTGCGTCTGGATGATTTCCGCTATGTGACGCCCCCGGAGATCGAGGCTATCCCGGAAGCAAAGGCGGCTTTCCTTGCCAGCATGGAGGAGGATGCCCAGCGTTATCTCGACCTTGCCCACAAGCTGGAGGAGGGGCACACCGCCCGCCTGATGGCCGAGGGAATGCCGGAAAAGCAGGCACGCGCCAAGGCTTCTAAACAGGCCAACGAGGACGCCCGCTTTGTGTTGCCCAACGCCTGCGAGACCAAAATGGTGGTCACCATGAATGCCCGCAGCCTGATGAACTTCTTCCAGCTGCGCTGCTGCAACCGCGCCCAGTGGGAGATCCGGGAACTGGCTGAAAAGATGTTCACGCTGGTGTACCCGGTGGCACCCCATATCTTTGCCAAGGCCGGCCCCGCCTGCCTGTGCGGCCCCTGCCCGGAGGGCAAGATGTGCTGCGGCAAGACCGCCGAGGTGCGCGCAAAATATGCCGCCATTAAAGAAGGTGCCGCCGTATGAGCAAGGGCAAACTGATTGTGCTGGAAGGGCTGGACGGAAGCGGCAAGGCCACACAGGCAAAGCTGCTGGCAGAGCATCTCGCCGCGCAGGGTGTGCCGGTACAAAAGATCACCTTCCCGGACTATGCCAGTGATTCCAGCGCACTGGTCAAAATGTATCTGGCCGGGCAGTTCGGCCAGCACCCGGACGATGTAAACGCCTATGCGGCTTCCAGCTTTTACGCGGTGGACCGCTATGCCAGCTATAAAACCAGCTGGGGCAGCTTTTATGAGCAGGGCGGTGTGATCATCGCCGACCGCTACACCACCTCCAACGCGGTGCACCAGTGCTCGAAGCTTCCGCAGGAGCAGTGGGAGGAATATCTGCACTGGCTGTTTGATTACGAGTTCCGTCTGCTGGGACTGCCTGCACCGGACAGGGTCATCTATTTGCAGGTAGACCCGGCGGTCAGCCAGCGGCTGATGACCCAGCGCTACCACGGCGACGAGAGCAAAAAGGACGTGCACGAAAAGGATACGGCTTATCTGGCGCGCAGCCGCGCTGCTGCCGAGTTTTGCGCCCGGCATCTTGGCTGGGATACCGTGCACTGCACCAGCGGGGACGCCATGCGCAGCATTGAAGATATCCAGCAAGAGGTACAGCAGCTTGCTCGGAAAACACTGGGCTGAACGATAAAATATGATAAGAGGGGGCATCCTGAACGATGTATCGTCTGATGCAGCCGTCCGATGAGGCGGCAGTGCTGGCTTTGTGGCAGAGCCAGCATCATGATACCGAAGATTTTGCAAAAATGGTACTGGAACGCTTTGCCGGTATGCAGAACATTTATGTGGCTGATGAAAACGACGCCATCGTGGCGGCTGCGCTGGCTGTGCCGGTCACCCTGCAGGGGCGCACGGGCAATTACCTGTGCCTGTGCGGCGAGGGCAGTCTGCTGCTGGCGGGTCTGCTGGATACCCTGTGCGCCCACCAAAAGCTGCGGGGCGCAGGCTTCACCGTGACAGTCCCGGCAGACGCGGCACAGGCCGCTTTGCTGCAGGATAAGGGCTTTGCAAATGCTTTTGCCCTGCGCTGTCTGCCCCGTGAGGTGAGCCGCAACCTGTGGAGTCAGGCTGAATTTGACACGGTGACAGCCAAAAAGCTGTGTGAGCTGCGGGAACAGTTCTGGAAGGATACCGTGCAGCTGAGCCCGGAACGCATGGCGGTGGTGCTGCAGGAGCTGTACGCCCGGGGCGCTACCATCGTGTCCAACGAACATGGCTACGGCATCTACTTTCGCAAGGAGGATACCCTGTATTTTGTGGAGATGATGGCCGACAGCGACCGTGCCGCCGAGATCCTGATGGAAGCCGCCCGCGAGAAGGAAGTCATCGTGGAAAAGGCAGTCATCACGGTAGGTGCTGCCCAGCCGCTGTTTCTGGGCGAGGGCACCCGGCAGGAATACGGCATGATCCGCTTTGACGCAGAGCCTTTTGACGTAAGCGAAAGCTATCTGCGTCTGATGCTGGAAAACTGAAAAAAGGAAGGTGCGTATGGCACACAACGATACACACGCAGCCCGCAAAAAGGGCGGTGCAGGCAGAATTCTGCTGGTAGTGCTTCTGCTGCTTCTTCTGGCAGCGGGCGCAGCAGTGCTGTTTGCCTACAATGAGATTCACGGCAATGGTGCACCCGGCAGCACAGAGGTGACTGTAAGCATCCCGCAGGGCAGCGGCGTAGCTACGATTGCCAACAAGCTGAAGGAAGCGGGCGTCATCCGCTCTGCCTATCTGTTCCGCTGGTATGTTGGGGAAAAAGGCGCAGCCGGGAAACTACAGTACGGTGATTTTGTTTTACAAACCAGTGCGATTTCCTACGATGCAATCATCGCCACCCTTTCCCAGTACGCCAAGGCAGAAACGGTGCGGGTGACCATCCCGGAGGGCACCACGGCCATTGCCATTGCCCAGAAGATGGAATCCGCCGGTCTGTGCACCGCCGAGGAGTTTCTGAAGGAAGCCAACGAGGGCGATTTCAGCGCATATACCTTCTGGCAGTACGTCCCGGAGGATAAGGATGCCCCAGACCGCTTTATGAAGTGCGAGGGCTATCTTTTCCCGGAGACCTACGAGTTTTTGAAGGACGATACGGTGCACAACTATGTGGCTACCTTCTACGCCCAGTTCGATGCACAATTTACCAAGGAAATGTACGCAGCGCTTAAAAAGCAGGACATGACCCTGCCGGAGCTGGTCACCCTTGCCTCCTTTGTACAGGAGGAAGCGGGCAACAGTCAGGACTCCAATGTGGCGCAGGTGTTCCGCAACCGTCTGGCGGAGGGCTCGCCCTACCCCCGGCTGCAAAGCAACACCTCCAGCTATGTCCAGAGCGATGCCGACAACAACTATCTCTGGAACTGGGTCGCACCCTACTACGGCGGCTGGGACGATATCCCGGAAAATATCCTTGCAGCATACGACACTTACAGCTGCACCGGTTTGCCCGCAGGCCCTATCTCGAACCCCGGCCTTGCCGCCATCAAGGCAGCGCTGGAGCCGCAGCCCGATGAGGAAGCCAAGAACGCTTACTTCTTTGTGACCGACCTCAAGGGCAATTACTACTATGCCCACACGCTGGCAGAGCACAATGCCAACTGCAAAACTGCCGCAGCTGTGAACAAAAACCTGAAAAACTGAGGAAAGGCCGCTGCACAAAAACATGGTGCGGCGGCCCCTTTCCGGTCAGAAAACTGTGATACATAAGAGAGGAACCTACAATGTTACAGATCCCGGAACTGCTTGCCCCGGCGGGCGATGCGGAACGTCTGCGTTATGCCATCAACTACGGTGCCGATGCCGTTTACTGCGGCCTGCCGGAGTTTGGTATGCGCTCTGCCCCGGCTAATTTCACCCCGGAGCAGCTGACGGAAAGCGTCATCTACGCCCACGCCCGTGGTCGCAAGGTCTACCTGACCATGAACACCTTGCCCACCAACGAGGAGGCCGACCGTCTGCCGGAGGCCATCAAGGAGGCTGCCAAGGCCGGTGTGGATGCCTTTATTGTGGCAGACCTTGGTGTGCTGGATGCCTGCAAGACCTTTGCCCCGGACATTGACGTGCATCTTTCTACTCAGACCGGCATCACCAACTGGGCAGCCGCCCGCGCCGCCTACAAGATGGGCGCAAAGCGGGTGGTGCTGGCCCGGGAGATGACTTTGCAGGATATTGCCATCCTGCGCGATAAGACTCCACCGGAATTGGAGATCGAGGCCTTTGTGCACGGTGCGATGTGCATGAGCGTGTCCGGCCGGTGTCTTCTGTCTAACTATATGGCCGGGCGCGACGCCAACCGCGGCCAGTGCGCCCAGCCCTGCCGCTGGAAGTACTACCTGAGCGAGGAGACACGCCCCGGTCAGTTGTACGAGATCGGCGAAAACGAGAACGGCAGCTACATCCTTAACGCCAACGATATGTGTACTGCGCCCTTTATTGACCTGATCTGCAAGGCGGGCGTGGACAGCCTGAAGATCGAAGGCCGCGCCAAGACCTTCTACTATGTGGCCAGCGTCACCGCCGCCTACCGCAAGGCACTGGACGCCTATCTGGCCGACCCGGCAAACGATAACTTTGAACTGCCGCCGGAGGTGTACGCAGAGCTTACTCGCACCAGCCACCGGCACTACTCTCCCGGTTTCTATTTTGGCCGCGAGCAGGCCAAGCAGGCCACTGACAGCGCCACTTACATCCGCGAGTGGGAGTTCGTGGGTACGGTGGACAGCTGGGAAAACGGCATCGCCCACTGCCAGCAGCGCGGCAAATGGAGCCTTGGGGATACGCTGGAGGCACTGTGCCCGGACGGACGCAGCATCCCGCTTACCCCGGAATGGATCGAGAACGAAGCAGGGGAGCGGGTGGAAAGCACCCCTCACGCCATGGAAAAATACACCATGCCCACCCCGGAGCTGCCGCCCATGAGCCTGCTGCGCCGGAAAACGGTGTAACAGCGTGACAAAAAAGAAGGAAACCGCCGTGAAGTATAGTAATACTTCTGGCCGCTACGCCCTTCTGGACGAGCTGCGCGGGCTGGATCTGCTCAGTATGATGCTCTATCACGGCTGCTGGGATCTGGTCAATCTGTTCGGCATTCAGGCCGACTGGTATTATGGCCTGCCCGGGCATCTGTGGCAGCAGAGCATCTGTTGGGTGTTTATTCTGTTGTCCGGCTTTTGCGTGCAGCTGGGGCACCATACCCTGCGCGGGGCGCACAGGTGTTTGGGGCAGGGGCGCTTGTCACGGCGGTCACGCTGCTTTTTATGCCGGAGGACAGGGTCGTTTTTGGTGTGCTGACCCTGCTGGGCAGTGCTATGCTGCTGACCGGCCTTTTGGAAAAGCCGCTGCGGCGCATTCCACCCGCAGCAGGGTTTGCTATCTCCGCTGCGCTGTTCGCCCTTACCCGCAATGTTTCGGTAGGCTATCTGGGTTTTGGAAGCCTGCGCCTCTGGCTGCCGCAGACACTGTATGTAAACTACGTTACAGCGTATTTTGGCTTTTATCCGTGGTGGTTCTATTCTACGGATTATTTCGCCCTTCTGCCGTGGCTGTTTCTGTTCTGGGCGGGGTACTTTCTCTACGGCGTTGTAGAGCGACAGCACATGGAGCCCTTGCACCGCTCGGTCTGCCCGCCGCTGGGCTGGCTTGGACGGCACTCGCTGCTGTTGTATCTGCTGCATCAGCCGGTCATCTACGGAGTGCTGTTGGTGGTTTTTCGCGTATTAGGCGGCTGAAACACACGCTTCATGCACTTTTGAGCAAGGCGGCATTGTTGCACCGTGCAAACATTGCGCTAATGCCTTGACAAGCGGGGCAGGGCTGTGGTATCCTGTTGACGGTTAGAAAATACTAACTACAAAAATGCGTCATGAAATATGGACGCATTTTCACAGAACATGAAGTTATTCTAAACTAACTACGCGGAGAAAGAGGTAGAGTTTTATGAACAAAGTAGCAATCGTATTCTGGAGCGCAACCGGCAACACCGAGACCATGGCAAACTGCATCGCCGAGGGTGCAGGTGCCAACGGCACCATCGTACCCTGCGCCGAGATGACCCCCGCAAAGCTGGCAGAGTTTGATGTGGTGGCCTTTGGCTGCCCGGCTATGGGTGCAGAGCAGCTGGAGGAGAGCGAGTTCGAGCCCATGTTTGCTGCACTGGAAGGCTCGCTGAACGGCAAAAAGATCGCACTGTTCGGCTCCTACGGCTGGGGTGATGGCCAGTGGATGCGCGACTGGGCACAGCGCGCACAGGATGACGGCGCACAGTTGTTCAGCGAGGAAGGGCTCATCTGCAACGAAACCCCCGATGATGACGTGCAGGCTGCCTGCCGTAAGCTGGGCGCAGATCTGGCTACATGGTAAAAAGGATGCATAAACCCTTTGTCCATGGGGTAACCTATGGACAAAGAGGTGATAAACATGGAAAACATCGGCGTGACCTGTGATGTCTGCGCGTGCTGCCACAACGTGGACGGCTGCAAATGTGATCTGCCGCAGATCAAGGTGACGGAGCAGTGCAACTGCACCACCCAGCAGGTGGAGACCCCGCACTACTGCCAGAGCTACGAGGAAAAGTAAGTTCCCTACCAACGCAAAGCAGCCCCTGCCGGAGAAAGCTTCTCCGGCAGGGGCTGCTGCGTTTTACAGCATCAATGCTCAGCGCAGCGCCACGTTACAGGTAGCAAGGCTGCGGATCAGCGTACCAACGCTGTCCTTCATCTGGATACCGGCAAAGCCCAGCGCAAAGGCGGCCTGCACGTTTTCCAGTCTGTCGTCGATAAATATGCATTCGCTGGCCTTCAGCTGATACTTTTTCAACAAAGCCTTGTAGATCTGCGGGTCAGGCTTATTCACCTGTACCTCGCAGGAGGCTACACCGCCGTCAAACTGGGTCAGTACGCCGCGCTCGGTCAACAATTCCAGCACATCCTGCGGAATATTGCTCAGGTAATACACGCAATAGCCGTGGTTCTTCAGCCGCCGCACCAGTTCCAGCATCCGCAGACGCGGGCGCAGAATGTGCATCCAGTCGTCCAGAACGCCCTGCACCTCAAAGGCGCAGCCCTCGGCACGGGCGTGCTCCAGCATCCGCTGGTTGCCGTCATAGCGGGAAAGCTTGCCTGCGTCCAGCAACTGCCACTCCTCGCTGCCAAAGGTCAAATCGTAGACCTTTTCCTCCATTTCGGCGTTGCACAGCCGGTCTACCAAGTAGGCCTTGGGGTCAAAATCCACCAGTACACCGCCGATATCAAAAATAATGCTTTTATACATAAATACTGCCTCGCTTGTATTGGATGTTTTCCAGATATTTTCCATAGTATACCACAACCGGGCGGGTGCTTTCCACCCCTTTGGCATAGAAAATGCCGCCCCGGCGTATGCTGTGACAGAAAGGGGAGAGCGCCGTGACGATCCGGGAACTTTGTGAGAAGGAGGTCGTTCAGCTGGAGCAGGGGGTGTGCCTTGGCCGTGCGGACGATCTGGAGCTTGACCCCGCAACGGCGCAGCTGCAAAGCTTGATTTTGCTGGGCAGACCGCGGCTTTTTGGCCTGCTGGGCCGGGACGAGAGCCTGACCATCCCGTGGCAGGAGATCGAGACCATCGGCACAGACGCAATTCTGGTGCATACTGCTGTGCCAAAAGCACCGGCAGCACCTCACGGCTTCTGGCAGCAGCTGCGGGCAAAGCTTGGTCTGTGAAAAATAGGGGAATATTTTGAAAAATAAAACTGTAATTTTTGTAAAATCATGAATGGACATTTTCGGCGAAATGACTATAATAGGCACGAAAGGCTTGTGCAAATAGCAAAGCCACTTTGGAAATAGGGTTCGGGACGTGGAAAGGGATATCGACTATGAAAACATCCAAACCGCTGTTGACCCTGCGGATGCTCTTCCCGGCGGCAGCTTCCTTTATTGTGCTGCTGCTGGGTGAGTGGATCGCGCGCGGGTCACTGACCGCTGATACCTTTATCAGCTTTATTTTCCCCCATTTCGGGGCGTATCTGTTGGCATGGCTGCTGCTGTTTCTGGTGTGGGAGCTGCTGGACTGGGTGCTGCGCATCCCGCCGCTTGCTACGCTGGGTATGGCCGTTTTGGGCTGTGCGCCCTGCGCAGTAAACTTCTATACCATGCAGCTGCGGGGTGAGCCCTTTCTGCCGTGGGACCTGATGCAGGTGTCCGAGGCCGCCGGTGTGGCCTCTGCTGCCGGGCTCAAGCTGCAGACCAGCATGGTGGTCTCCATTGTGCTGGTGCTGGCACTGACGGTGGCAAGCTTCTTTGTTTACCGCGGGCGGCTGCGCCAGCGCTGGTTGCCAAGGCTTGCGGGCACCGGTGCCTCGGCAGCGGCGCTGTGTCTGCTGATCTTCGGCGTTTATTTACAGCCTGCAGTCACGCAGGTTTTGGGCATCACGCCGGATGCGTGGATGCAGGATCGCTACTATCGTTACTACGGTGTACTTACCGGTTTTATGACCAACCTCACCAATTTGGAGATCGCCAAGCCCGAGGGCTACTCGGAGCAGGCAGTGGACGATATTCTGGATAACGTGGCCGAGAGTGAGAAATTCTCCACCGGCCCCATGTATGCAGGCAGCTATGCCGCCACCACCCCCAAGGAGGAGCAGGCAAAGCAGCCTACCATTATTTATGTGATGGACGAGTCCTACTGGGATGTTTCGGAGCTGGAGCAGTACGGCATCACCTTTGATACCGATGTATCACAGAACCTTCACGCTCTGCAGCAGACCAGCGCTTACGGCAGGGCATACAGCCCCAGCTTTGGCGGCGGCACCTGTGATGTGGAGTTTGAAGCTCTGACCGGCTACTCCGTGTCCTTCCTGCCCAGCGGCAGCAAACCCTACCAGCAGCACGTCACAAAGCCCATGTTCGCCCTGCCCAATTACCTTAAACTCAAGGGCTACCAGACCGCTGCGGTGCACTGCTTCTGGGCAAAATACTGGAGCCGCGATAAGGCCTATCCCAACCTCGGCTTCAGCGATTTTATCAGTCTGGAGGATATGCACGGCGTGACCAAGGTGCGCAAACACTACTGGACCAGCGGCCTTGTGACCGATGACTCCATGGCCGACCAGATTATTCAGCAGTATGAAAAGATGAGCACTTCCTCTGATAAGCCCATCTTCCTGCACGCAGTCACCATGCAGAACCATACCAATTATAATAGGGATAACTACCCGGACGACGAGCGGGTGCACGTCGTGTCCCATCCGGTTGGGCTCAAGAGCAGCACCGTGGGCGCGCTGGAAGATTTTGCTACCGGCATCCGGGATGCAGACGCCATGCTGGGCAAGCTGACGGCGTACTTCTCTCAGGTAGACGAGCCGGTCATTCTAGTATTCTGGGGCGACCACTATAACCCCATTGATTCCAACTACGATGTCTACACCACCACCGGCTACGCAAGCGGCTCCAGCACCGACCCCCGTCTGCACCAGACCACGCTGCTGATGTGGTCGAATTACAGCCAGCAGCAGGTGGACTTTGGCACCATTGCCGCCTACGATATCTCCCCGGTGATGATGGAGCTGTTCGGGCTGGAGCAGCCGCTGTACTTCCAGTACCTCAACCGGCAGCTGCGGGTTGCCAGCCGCAGCTGCACCCGCGGCATCACCATGAATCTGGATGGCACCACCACCCAGCAGCCCACGGAGTTCCAGCAGCGCTGGACAAACGAGCACTGGATGCTGCAATACGACCTGATGTTCGGCAAGGGATACGCCCTCAACCGTATGGGTGTTGCAGGTTTGAGCGGGATGAATACGGGCAAATAAGAGAAAAAGTAAGCATTTCTTTATACAAAACAGAGAAAACCACTTGCAACCGCATTCTTTTTGTGCTATTATAACAAAGCATTACACACGCATCACTATGCCCTTTTGTGCCCTTTTGGGTTGAGGGCAGTCCGCCGGTACCCGATGTACTGTGCAGATCACGGTGTGCGGAGGCAAAACAATATCTGGAGGTATTTTATTATGGCAGTCGTTTCTATGAAGCAGCTTCTCGAGGCAGGTGTGCACTTCGGTCACCAGACCCGCCGCTGGAACCCCAAGATGGCTAAGTACATCTTCACCGAGCGCAATGGTATCTATATCATTGACCTGCAGAAGACCGTGAAGAAGCTGGACGAGGCTTACAACTACGTGAAGGAAGTTGCAGCTGAGGGCGGCGACATCCTGTTCGTTGGCACCAAGAAGCAGGCTCAGGAGTCCATCCGTGACGAGGCTCTGCGCTGCGGCATGCACTACGTCAACGCTCGTTGGCTGGGCGGCATGATGACCAACTTCCGCACCATCCGTAAGCGTATCGACCGTATGGATCAGCTGGCTAAGATGAAGGAGAACGGCACCTTTGAGCTGCTGCCCAAGAAGGAAGTAGCTAAGCTGGAGCTGGAGATGGAGAAGCTGGACAAGTACCTGGGCGGCGTCAAGAACATGAAGACCCTGCCGAAGGCTATGTTCATCGTCGATCCTCACAAGGAGCGCATCGCTGTTGCCGAGGCTCGCAAGCTGAACATCCCCATCGTTGCTATTGTCGATACCAACTGCAACCCCGATGAGATCGACTACGTGATCCCCGGCAACGACGACGCTATCCGCGCTGTCAAGCTGATCGCCGGCGCTATGGCTGACGCTGTGCTGGAAGGCAAGCAGGGCAACCAGGAGGCCGCTCCCGCCGAGGACGCAGCAAACGCCTGATTTCCCATTCCGCAACCAATCAAATAACGTGTAAGGGAGAAAACAAAAATGGCTATTTCTGCAAAGGACGTTATGGAACTGCGCAAGCAGACCGACTGCGGCATGATGGAGTGCAAGAAGGCTCTGACCGAGGCTGACGGCAACTTCGAGAAGGCAATCGAGATCCTGCGCGAGCGTGGTCTGGCTACCGCCGCCAAGAAGGCAAGCCGCGTTGCTGCCGAGGGTATGGTCTACGCTGACTACTGCCCCGCTTGCAAGGTCGGTGTTGTCATCGAGGTCAACGCTGAGACCGACTTCGTTGCCAAGAACGACAAGTTCGTTGACTTCGTCAAGGAGGCCACCAAGGTCATCATGAAGCAGAACCCCGCTGATGTCGAGGCTCTGATGGCTTGCAAGACCGAGGCTGGCGAGACTGTTGACGAAGCTCTGAAGAACCTGATCCTGGTCATCAAGGAGAACATCAAGGTTCGCCGCTTCACCCGTTACGAGGGCGTCTGCTCTGCATATGTCCACGGTGGCGGCACCCACGGCATTCTGGTCAACTTCGAGACCACCAACGACATCGATGCTAAGGACGAGTTCGTTGCTTATGGCAAGGACATCGCCATGCAGGTCGCTGCTGCTAACCCCGGCTACGTTGACGAGGCTTCTGTCCCCGCCGAGGTCGTGGCTAAGGAGAAGGAGATCATGCTGGCTCAGATGGCTCAGGATCCCAAGACCGCTAACAAGCCTGAGGCTGTGAAGGAGAAGATGATCGAGGGCAAGATCAAGAAGTTCTTCAAGGAGAACTGCCTGGTCGATCAGGAGTTCGTCAAGGATGGCGACCTGACCGTTGCTCAGTACACCGCTAAGGTCGCTAAGGACCTGGGCGGCGAGATCAAGATTGTCAAGTTCGCCCGCTTTGTCAAGGGCGAGGGTCTGGAGAAGCGTGCTGACGACTTCGCATCTGAAGTTGCAAGCATGGTGAAGTAATTTAAACTTCCAAAGACAAAAGGGGAGCCGCAGTACCTGTAACAGGGGGCTGCGGCTCCTTTTTTATGTTTATGAAAATACAAATACCGGGCAGCCCGCAGCCTGCCCGGTATTACTGTATAAATCTTCTTACGCTTCGTCCAAAACCTCTTCGGGATCCTCAATAGCATCCTCGATGGTTTCCTCCACCTCCATCGCTTCTTCAGCGTCCGGGGCGGCAAGCAACTCCTGAATCTGATCCCGCAGCCAGAGCAGACGGTTGTCCAGTGCCTTGTCCCGTGCCAGCAGCGGCGCAATGATCTCGGGCTTGTCAGTGATCAGGTCATCCACACCCAGCTGCAGCAGCTTTTCCGCATCCTGCTGGCGGTTGATGGTCCATGCAGAGATGGTCTTACCCCGCAGATGGATCTGCTGCACCATACCGGCGGTGATAAAGGTGGATTCCACACTGAAAAAGTCTGCGGCAGGCAGGTCGTAGTAGGTGCCAACGCCCAGCGCCAGAATATACCCTGTGGTAATGTCCGGGTCCAGCTCCTTCACCTTGCACAGGGTCTCGTAGCTTTGAGAGGTGACCACGCAGTCCGCGCCGTAGTCATATGCGTGAATCAGCTGCACCGTTTCTGCCTCCAACGTTGGCGTAAAGGTGCTGGGCTTGATCTCAATGTTCAGCTCAGCCTTGCCCTTGCACAGCGCCAGAACTTCTTCCAGCGTGGGAATATAAGAGCCTGTGAACTGCCGATGGAACCAGCGCCCGGCATCCAGCTGCTGCACCTGCACATAGGGCAGGTCGTAGATGTTGGCGTTGCAGCCGGTGCACCGGCGCAGGCTGGTGTCGTGGGTCACCACGGCTACGCCGTCGGCGGTCATCTGCACATCCAGCTCAATGCGGGGGCTGCCGTGCTCCAGCGCGGTCTCGAAGGCGGCCATGGTATTTTCCGGTGCACGGGAAGAATAGCCCCGGTGGTAGGTGATCACCGGGTCGGAAAGACCCAGCACGCTTTGCAGCGGCTGTGTTTGCGGGAAAAGCAGATATACCGCCGCTACGCCGCAGGTGACCAATGCGGCGCAGGCCATCATCCCGGCCAGTACCGTCTGTTCGCGGTGTGGGGCAGGGGATGCACTGCAGATGATCGGCTGCGCTGCATCGGACTGCCGGGTCACTTCATACAGTGCCTCTGTAAGGGTGCTCTGCGCCGCCGTCATGGCACAGTCCATGAGCATACAAAGGAACGGCAACTCGATCAGCAGTGCAGCGCGGGAAAGCGCCAGCAGGGCAGCAGTGCTGGCAAAGCCGACACCAAGGATGACACAATAGAACAGCAAAGCCCCGCACAGCAGCATCAGTCCGGTGCGCACGGCAGCGGTCAGCATCCAGCGCAGTGCCAGCGCAAACAGCTGCCCGGCGCGGCTGCACAAAACCCGCAGACTCTCCTCAAATGCACAGCCAAAGCTTTTACGTTCCAGCAGGAATTTTGGCAGCACTACAAGTCCGTCCAGCAGCAGCGCCAGCACACAAAGCACTGCCAGAGCAAATAGAAAACGATTGGCAGCGCGCGCTTTCAGCAGCCCCCAGAGATATTCCGGCACGGCAAACTGGGTCAGATGATTCGCGGCAAGAAAAAAGTTCGTCAGTGGGATCAGGGCAACGCCATACAGCAGCAGCGGGAGGTTCTGCGGCAGAAACACTCGCACAAGGCTGCGAAAGGCATCTCGGAACACCGCACCCACCCGCAGCGGCTCACCGTGCCGCACCCGCGTCAATAGCTGCAGCATCGCGGCGATTTCATACAGGCTCCAAAAGGCTGCCAGTACCGCCAGCACGACGATGCATCCGATGATGGCAGGGGAGACAAAGATGCGGGAAGCGGTCTTGTTGTTGAGGTATTGTATGGGCGCAAACCGCAGTGTCAGCGCCCAGATCAGCTGCAACGCCGGTACGAACAAGAAGTTTGTCAGCACCTTATAAAACAACAGAAAAAGCAGAAACACCCGCCCCTTTGACGAAAGCAGGGAACGAGCGGCAGCGTGCAGAGAACGGTAGGTCTGCTCCTGCTGCTGGAACTTTACGGAAATTCGCTTCAAGATAGCTTCAACCTCTTTTGCATATTTGACGGGCTTTTCGTGTGCGCTATATAGGTACAGTTTGGCAGATTGCCCGGAAATATATGATTTTTTAATATAGTGTAACATAAACGCAACGGAAAGAAAACGCAGCAGACGGGTGCAGTTTTGCCAAAAAAACCGGGAAAATTTCTACACCCACAAAATGGGCGTGTGATAGCATTTGTCCAGATAAAACGTGCAAAACGATGAATCGTTAAAAATTTGAGTATCTATAAGTGACGGATGTTGAATCGCATGGAATTTTATAGAATCCCTTGCATTTTTTTGCCAGCTTCTGTATAATGAATATAATTTTGAAAGCTCACACAGACAACCAGGAGGTCTAATTATGGCTTCAAAGATCAATAAGGGAGAAATCCTCGCCAAGTTCTTCGATGACGGGGAGTACACTGCGCTGTTTGCTGATGGTGCAGTGAGCGCTGCCTGCGGCTATGCTGCAGGTCAGCAGGCTTACGCCGTTTATCAGAATGGCGAGGCTGTCACCGTAAAGGATGTTGAAAAGAACATCAAGGTTCTGGAAATGGCTGCACAGACCGGCTGCCCGGTGGTCACCTTCTATAACTCGGTTGGTGCAAAGCTGGCCGAGGGTCTGGACGTGCTGACCGCCAGCGCAAAGCTGAATGCACAGATCGCAAAGGTCTCCGGTGTTGTTCCGCAGGTGGCCGTTGTTCTGGGTGTCTGCGGCGGCACCAGCGCTCTGAGCGCTGCCAACGCAGACGTCTGCATCATGGCCGAGGGCGCAGAGCTGTTCTTCACCGCTCCGTTTACCTCCGCTGCCAAGGGCGATAAGGTCGCCGACGCAGGCAGCGCTGCCGCTGCCGCCAAGGCAGGTGTAGCCTCCATCGTGGCTGCCGATGCTGCAGAGGCTGCTGAAAAGGCCGCTCACATCGTGGGTCTGCTGCCCGCCAACAACCTGACTGGCCCGGCAATTTTCGAGTTCGAGCAGCCCACCGCTGTTCTGGCTGCCGGTGCCGAGCCTGCAAAGGCCGCTGCCGCTGTGATCGATAAGGACAGCGCTGTGGAGCTGTACACAGGCTTTGGTAAGTCTGTTTACACCGCATTTGCAACCATCGGCGGCAACGCCGTGGGCGTTGTGGCAACCGGCAAGCAGCTGTGCCACAACTGCGTAGCCAAGGCTTCCCGCTTTGTGCGCCTGTGCGATGCCTTCAGCGTGCCTGTGGTCACCATCGTGGATACCGAGGGCTTTGTGCCCAGCGTTACCGATGACGTGGCTGGCGGCATCCGCGAGGCTGCCCGTCTGGCCGCTACCTACGCCGATGCTACCACCGCAAAGGTGGCAGTGCTGGCAGGCAAGGCTGTGGGCCCTGTGTACACCACTCTGGCTGCTGCCGACCTGCGCATTGCTGTGACCGGCTGCACCGTCAGCGCACTGGAGCCCAGCGCCGCTGTCAGCGTGCTGTATAAGGATGAGATCGATGCTTCCGACAACATCATTGCCGCCACCAAGGCTAAGACTGCTGCCTACACCGCTGAGGTGTGCAGCGCTGCCAGCGCAGTGGCCGCCGGTGCTGCCGATATGAGCTGTGATGCCGCTAATGTGCGTGCCAGCGTTGTGGCTGCACTGGAGCTGCTGAGCACCAAGCGCGCTGCCCGCCTGCCCAAGAAGCATGGCAATATGGCCCTGTAAGCGTCCGAATGTAAGTTAATTGAGTTCGATTTTGAATTGGAGGATCCTTCCATGAAGTACTACAATATTACTGTCAATGGTGTTGCTTACAGCGTTTCCGTTGAGGAAACTGCCGCAGGCGCTGCTCCTGTTGCCGCTGCTCCCGCAGCACCCGTCGCACCCAAGGCCGCTCCCGCTCCTGCAGCTGCTCCTAAGGCAGCCGCCGGTGCAGCCGGTGCTGTTGCCGTCAAGGCTCCCATGCCCGGCAACATTCTGGATGTCAAGGTCGCTGCCGGTGCTTCTGTCAAGGCCGGCGACGTGCTGGTCATCCTCGAGGCCATGAAGATGGAGAACGAGATCGTTGCTCCGCAGGATGGCACTGTGGCTTCCATCAACGTGAACAAGGGCGATACCGTCAACTCCGGTGACGTTCTGGTTTCCATGAACTAAGGAAGAGGTGACAACCATGGCAAAAAAGCCGATCAAGGTGACCGAGGTCGTCCTGCGTGATGCGCACCAGTCTTTGCTGGCTACCCGTATGACCATGGACGAGATGCGCCCCATCCTGCCCGAAATGGACAAGATCAACTACTTCTCCGTGGAGTGCTGGGGCGGCGCTACGTTCGACAGCTGCATCCGCTTCCTGGACGAGGATCCTTGGGAGCGTCTGCGCATCCTGCGCAAGGAACTGCCGCATCAGAAGCTGCAGATGCTGTTCCGCGGCCAGAATATGCTGGGCTACCGTCCCTACGCAGATGACGCTGTGGAGTACTTTGTACAGAAGTCTGTTGCCAACGGCATCGACGTCATCCGCATCTTCGATGCTCTGAACGACCCCCGCAACCTGCAGACTGCCATCAAGTCTGCCAACAAGGAAGGCGCTCATGTGCAGGGCTGCATCAGCTACACCCTGAGCCCTGTGCACAACAACGAGTACTTTGCAGCCTACGCCAAGACTTTGGAGGAGATGGGCGCAAACTCCATCTGCATCAAGGATATGGCAGGTCTGCTCACTCCCTATACCTGCTATGATCTGGTCAAGAAGCTGAAGGAGACCGTCAGCATCCCTGTGGATATCCACAGCCACTACACTGCAGGTCTGGCTTCCATGTCCATCCTCAAGGGCATCGAGGCAGGTGCCGATATCATCGATACCGCCATGAGCCCCCT
>ENA-UEYG01000964-UEYG01000964.1-human-gut-metagenome-genome-assembly--contig:-NODE-964-length-21873-cov-6.647917_pt1 | contig 21873 bp, 24 predicted proteins | sample MGYA00242933_ERZ507934 | MGnify/ENA primary metagenome ERZ507934 (study PRJEB26167, sample SAMN06115527) | human gut metagenome | host: Homo sapiens | place: China:Zejiang | collected 2015-11-10... | reverse complement strand
ATCTCCCTCTAGCGCCTTTTACCTCCGCGTTCCGTCCCTCAACATTTCTCTTCCCCGTGAAGCAGCAACCGACCGTGAGACTGTGCAACTGACACGCCTCATCGCGGCTCTCTTCACCTATGGGCTAGTCTCCCCCCTGCCACCTTTTTCCATCCAAAAGGGAGGGCAATCATGAGGCCCTACCCAAACCACCATTCCCTGATCGCCAGACGGCTCGGCATCCACATAATGTACGCGCCACCGCTGCGGTCTGCCACAGCGTGGTCACGCTGAGCCCTCCGCTGGTGATCCGCTGCACTCACAATTTCGCTGGAGCCATACTATACCGTTCGAACCTACGCATGAGACTGAGACGGCGCTGAACGCTGCACCGCTGATCTTCTGAACCGTCAGCTCAAAAAGCAAGTTCCCATCGAAGAGTGCATTCCAGACGACATTTGGCAGCGCATGAGCCGAGAAGTCCGTGAGAATACCCCGCGCTGCCGCACCAAATGGAGCATTAATGACGCCTTGCCATCATACTGCCGAACATACACAGGACAGGAGTACACATGGAAGGTCGGCATCAACTACATTGGCGAACCGCTCAACGGTGGCCACTGGATTGATGAGCAGCCACAAGGGACGGCCATGACTGACGAACAAATCAAAGAACTTTTTGATACAGTACCCGCCTTTGCCGACAGCTGTATCGAATCGCTACGTCCGGCACCCTTCCTCCGCTCAATAAGCCGTTGCTGGTCAGCTTCAGTAAAGACCGGCCTGATGTGGGACGGCAGCCAATCCCAACTATCCCGGCATGGCATGGAGGGAACTCCTCGATAAGGGCGAAAAGATGCGGAAAAACATCAGGCTGTTTACGGTGAATCCTGAGTACTACCTAAACCTCGAACAATTCCGTGCCCCCTTCATGAGCTTCTGCTTTCATGGCGGCAAAGGCTACGTCGCGGAAGACGGATGTCACCGCGCCTGCATCGCAAAGTTCTTCCTCTATTGGCAACCCTCTCCATTTCTGCACGGCGTTCATCTCACAGAGGTCCAGACGGACGCCCGCATGACGAACCTCTTTTACAGGCTCAAAAAACTTCTTCCCACATGGTGCGCGGCGTTCCCCAACTCACAGGAAGTCACCCGCAATGACGACGCCAAAGGATGGAGCATGTCTTTCTATGGGAACACCCTGCGCATTGAAAACCACCGCAGGAAGGGCTTCAACGCCGACTTTCAGGCCGAAGAACTGGAAGAAGGTCTGCTCCCGGCCCTGCTGAACCCCTTCAAACGCCGCTTCGGAACGTATCGCAATCTTTTGAACTGAGAGGAATCCATGATCCAACGTCTCTTCATTGCCGAAAAACCGTCACTCGGCAAAGCCATTGCCGCTGAACTCGGCGTCACGCAGACTCGTCAGGGGTATATGGTCTGTGGGAACGACGCCGTGACCTGGTGCTTCGGGCATTTGCTGGAACAGTATGATCCCGATGATTATGATGAAGCATGGAAGCTGTGGCGCAGAAACTCCCTGCCCATGATTCCCCGTGAGTGGCGGCTCAAGCCCAAAGAAAGCGCCCACGCTCAACTTCAGGTAATCAGCAATCTGCTTGGCGAGGCCGCTACGGTCGTCAACACGGGCGACCCGGACAGGGAAGGCCAGCTTCTCGTGGATGAAGTCCTCGAACACTTCCGCTACACCGGCCCGGTTCAGCGAATTTAGCTTGCATCCCTAGACTCCCGCTCGATCCAAAAAGCTCTGGCAACGCTGAAGGACAACCGGGATTACGCCAACCTCAGAGATTCCGCCCGCGCCCGCTCACAGGCTGACTGGCTCATAGGCATGAACGCAACCCGCGCCATGACGCTCCGGGGCAGGGAGTCGGGACGGGATGGCGTGTTGTCGATGGGGCGCGTCCAGACGCCCACCCTTGCCCTTGTCGTCAACCGGGATCGGGAAATCGCGGCCTTCACTCCCATTGACTATCTCGTTCTTCAGGCAACGCTCCAGCACGACGCGGGGACGTTCTCAGCCATCTTCAAGCCTTCGGAAACCCAACCCGGACTGGACAGTGAAGGCCGTCTCGTCGATGGGGCCATCGCTCAGGGCATTATGGACGCCGTGCGCGGGAAAAACGGCATCATCACCTCCGTCACACACGAAAAAAAGAAAAAGCCCGTCCCCCTGCCCATTGCCTTTCCTCGCTTCAGAAGGCCGCTTCCTCCAAGCTCGGCATGACCGCGCAACAGGTTCTGGATACCGCGCAGTCGTTCTATGAAAAGAAGCTGACGACGTATCCACGTACCGACTGCCGCTATCTGCCCGAAGAGCAGTTCGATGACGCCGCCCGGATCATTACCGCCCTTTCCGGCGTTTCCGGTCTTGAGGCCGTGACCGCCAGGGCCGATTCCGCCTTGAGAGGCCCCGTCTGGGATACAAAGAAGATCACGGCCCACCACGCGATTATCCCCACCGGCGAAGAGCCCCGGAGCCTCACGGCGCAGGAAAAGGAGCTGTACCTGATGATCGCCGTCCAGTACTTTCTCCAGTGCTATCCCCCCATGCTCTACGAGGCCCAGAAGATTCTGGCCACCATCGTGGAAACGGCATGGGAAGCCCGTGGCCGGATGATCATAGAGCCGGGCTGGACCGGATTTGCTGCTGAAGAGGACGATGAGGACGCCAAAAAGAAAGAGGCCGAACAGTCGCTGCCGTCCGTCGGCAACAATGACGCCGTACTCTGCGCCGACGTGGACGCCCTCAAAAAGAAGACCACGCCGCCTTCCAGGTTTTCGGAAGGTTCACTGATCGAGGCGATGGCCAGCATCCACCGTTTCGTTTCCGACGCCAAGGCCAAGGCCATTCTAAAGGAAAATGAGGGCATCGGGACGGAAGCGACACGGGCGGGTATCCTTGAAACCCTCAAGGGCCCTGGGGTCATCACAGCCAGCGGCAAATCCCTTGTGTCCACGCCGCTCGGTCAGTCCCTCATCGACATGACCCCGGACACGCTCCGCGATCCGGTCACTACGGCCCAATGGGAACAACGCCTTGAAGCCATAACCCGTGGGGAAACCTCTCTGGAAGACTTCATGCGGGAACAGTATGCAGCCCTTCCTTTGCTTTTGGCCCCCGTCCTCTCCACCCCTGCCGCACTCCAGCCCGGTGCCTTCCCCTGCCCGAAGTGTGGCAAGGCGTTGCGCCGGCAGAAAAGCCGGCAAAACGCCGACGAATTTTTCTGGAGCTGCTCCGATGCCGATTGCAGGACGTTCTTGCCGGATGAGGACGGTAAATCCGAAAAACCCCGAGAAAAGGCCGCCCCCTCGGAGCATCCCTGCCCCGTCTGCGGTCGCCCCCATTACTCAGGGAAAAACGATAGGGGGACATATTGGGCTTGCTACAACAAACAAGGGTATTCAGACGGTAACAATGTCTTTCTGCCTGATGACAACGGCACCCCCGGCCAGCCCAAAGAAAAGTCTCCACGAGTGGTGACGGAGTTTCCCTGCCCCGATTGCGGTAAGGCGCTGCTCTACAGGCAAGGCACCAGCAAGGCGGGGAAACCCTATGAAGTCTTTTCCTGTTCCGGCTATCCAAACTGTAAAACGAGCTTTTGGGGGAAGGATGGAAAACCTGACTTTAATAGGAGGCCAAAATAACAATCCAACAAGAGAAACCAAATGTATCGCATCTTGGACATATGCCCCCGGACGAATTCAACTCATAAAGGAGCAACCATGAACCTCATGAAATTTTCCATCCCGTTGACTCTCTATCGCTTAGAACCCTCGACCCTCGCCAATGTCACTGGCGACGCGATCAGGCGGTTCGCCTTCCGGTCCATCGACAATACCCCTGACGAAAAAGTCTATGGCTTCGTCCCTGAAGATGACATGTTTGCCGATCTGGAGACTTCGATTCTCGAAAAGGGCCAATACATGAGCTTTGGCTTTCGTATCGACACCGGAAAGATACCTTCGGCCATTCTCAAAAAACATCTTGCGGAAATGACGCGGGCCCCCCCCAGAGGCAAGGCAAGACGTTCCTTTCCAGATCCCGAAAGAAGGAACTCAAAGACCTTTGCAAGTCCCGGCTCCTTTCAAAAACAGAACACCGCCCCTTTATGACCGGTATCGCCATCGATACGTCAAACGGACTCGTTTACGTTGCCGGCACCTCCAAATCTACCCTTGAGCTGTTCGAGAATTACGCGAAAACAACCTTCGGCGGCGAAATGGAGCGCATGTCCCCAAGCATACTGTCCGCATCGGATTCCGAACACCCTCTCGAAGATCTCATGAGCAATATTTACGCAGAAAGTATGACGCTTTCCCGGACGGATGGGACTTCAGTCTCAGTAACAGATGCGCCGGACAGCGCGAGAGCCGGACTGGAATCCGGGCTCTTGCTTACCAGCCTCAAGATCAGGCTTTCCTCCATGCCTGAAGACGAACTTGTGGCCGCCTTTACTCTGAACGCGGATTTTAGCTTCAGCGGCCTGAAGACGCCGCGCATCCGTAGACAGAAAGGAGAAGATGCCGATCCCGACACCGACTTCCTCCTGAAAATGGGCTTCATCGGAGAGACTGTGACTGCCATGCACTCGCTCTTCCGGCAACATGCGGGCAACTAGGGAGAACATCATGAAAAGACTGCTCTTGCTCTTTCTTTTGTGTTTTGGGCTGGCCTTGCCAGTGGTGGCTGCTGATGGAACCAGCTTTAATCCTACAACAATTTCTGTCAAAAGCGTGGGGGCTTCGATCCCCGTTGGAACGGTGATTACTTGGCCTTCCAACTCATGGCCTTCTGATAGAGATAACTGGCTGGAATGTAACGGGCAATCCATATCCAGCGCAGTCTACCCAGAACCCCGACCAGTTCCGGGTACACTGGCATGGAAAGAATAACAGCTTAAAATATAAGATAAACACGAGAGAATACTCTCGATGCGGTTAGGCAATATATCAATACATAAGTACATATTTATATAAATATGTACTTATGTATTTTTCATATGAAAAGCGAAAACAATCCTTCGGCACAACCAGGCTTGGAAGCCTTGCCATAGGAGGCGTACCTGTGTACTTTCCGGGCCGGGACTTCCCTTATTCAGTCACCAGCGGGGGATTGTAAGGAGGTTCCATGCCACCATGTACGGGGATTCATCCGTATGCTGGCAAAGGCCGCTGTTTGGGCTGCCCTTGTTCGGCTGTTTAACTGGCTGATGGACGAGTTCCTGAGCTAGAAACAGCCCACTGGACAAAGCAACGCCCCTAACAGTAGTTGAGACTGTTAGGGGCTGTTCAGTGGGAAAACATGTGTTTTGTCACTTGGGGAGTCCCGAAAAAGACCCCGCACAATGGGACGGTAGGTGTTCGCTGCACTTGCCGTCCCTCTTGAGTTTTAAGATAAGGAGTTCCGGGGATTTTGGCAAGTCATGGCTTGGCTCGAATGAGACAGCGGACGTAGATGTGATCTGGAGCCGTTTCGGACCCACCAGTATAGTCCGTAGGATCACCACCTCCTGCGCCGATGACTCCGCTCACGCTCCCTCCTCCTGTGCTTCCCCATATTGAACCACCTGATGTTACACCGCCCATCGTTTGGGCTTTTGCTCCTGAAAACGGAACGTAGCTGGTTGTCACTGTACTCCTATCCCCACCTGAGCCGCTACTGTACTTGGAATAAAAAACTCCATTATTTTCAGTAATAGTGATGCCCCATGAAGCTGTTGGCGGCGTAGCAGAATAACCGGGAATAATTCCACCTGCCCCATAACCATTAGTGGTTCCGGTGTCATGGCGAAAAGTCACGTATCCCCCGGAACTACTTTACGTACTCCCCTGATAGGAAAAGCTCTGCCCTCCCGCTCCTCCGCTCGTGATGGATTGTCCAGCAGCCCATCCGCTGACTCCGAGATTTGCCGCAGAAGAGAATGATTGCCCTGCCGCAGCACCGGACAAGGCCCTGCTGACGAGCTGGCCGGAAAACGAATGTGTATGCGTCGGCTGCGTATGATTGTGGCTCTTGATCGAGTTGGCCACGGTCTGTCCGACGCTATGTCCGGATTGGATGCCGCGCAGGAAGCGGCCCCGGTAGTCCGGGGTCGTCGATTTCCCCAAAACCACGACCAGTTCCGGATACACTGGTGGCAAGGAAATAATCAGCTAAAATACAAAGACAACGCGAAGAAAGGACTCTTTCTTCGCGTTGTCTTTGTATTTTTATGTGATTGTATGTTTACATAAATGCATATTACGGCTTCGCCCGGATAAGATAGTTGACGTAGATGTGATCCGGGTCTGTCTCGGCCCCATCGGTATGCCAGCCTGTTCCATCGCTTTGCTCTTTCAACCGTCTTTTGGTTCTTTCCTTTTCTTCAATTTTATTTGGAAAGTAAAAAAAAGGTTGTCCGACATCCAGTGATTCCATTGGGATACTTGCTCCACGAGTCAGCCATTGTGAATTGGAGAACGTAATCGCTTTTTTCGTAACATTATATTGACAAAAGTAACACGCAGGCGTAGGGTTTTTAATAGTGTTTTATATTCAGATAGTTGTGGAACAGGCAAGGTCCGGCATCAAACAGGCATTATGGGAATACCGTTTCATCAAACACCATGACAAGGACATAAGCCATGTATAATCCGTCGTCATTGAATGCCGAAGAGTTCATATGCCACGACGAAGCCCTCGCCTCGATAGCATACGCGTCAGAGAACAGGAACAACCTCGGGCTGGTCGATTCCATCATCGAAAAGGCGGAACGAAAGAAGGGGCTCTCTCATCGCGAAGCATCCGTTCTTCTTGCCTGCGATGTGCCGGAAAAAGTTCAGAAAATCTATGCGCTGGCTGAGCGGATCAAGCAGGATATCTACGGCAACCGCATTGTGATGTTCGCACCACTGTATCTGTCGAATTACTGCATAAACAGCTGCTCCTACTGTCCATATCACGCGAAAAACAAGCATATTGCGCGGAAAAAACTAACGCAGGAAGACATCGTCCGAGAAGTGACGGCTCTTCAGGACATGGGGCATAAACGACTTGCCATAGAATCCGGCGAGGATCCCCTCAATAATCCCATTGAATACATTCTGGAAAGCATCAGAACCATATATAGCGTCAAACACAGGAACGGGGCGATCCGCAGGGTCAACGTCAATATAGCCGCAACCACCGTCGAGAACTATAGAAAACTCAAAGCCGCCGGAATCGGGACCTACATTCTGTTCCAAGAAACGTATCACAGGCAGAGTTATGAGAAGCTCCACCCGGCGGGGCCGAAGCACGATTATACCTATCATACCGAAGCGATGGACAGAGCCATGCAGGGTGGAATCGACGATGTGGGCATCGGTGTCCTGTTCGGCCTCGAAAGGTATCGCTACGAGTTCGCCGCGCTGCTGATGCACGCGGAGCACCTTGAAGCCGTGCACGGCGTCGGCCCACACACCATAAGCGTCCCCCGGGTGAAGCGGGCTGACGACATCGATCCAGCCGAGTTTGGCAACGGCATCGACGACGAAACCTTTGCCAAGATCTGCGCCTGCCTGCGGCTTGCCGTCCCCTATACGGGCATGATTATTTCAACCCGCGAAAGCAAGGCCACCCGGGAAAAGGTCATCCGGCTCGGCGTATCCCAGATCAGCGGCGCGTCGAAAACCAGCGTCGGCGGGTACGGTTCTCCGGCCCCCGAAGAGGAAAACTCGGCCCAGTTCGACGTCAGTGACAACAGGACACTGGACGAGGTCGTCTGTTGGCTGATGGAGCTCGGCTTCATTCCCAGCTTCTGTACGGCCTGTTACCGGGAGGGCAGGACGGGAGACCGATTCATGGCGCTGTGCAAAAGCGGCAGAATTGCCGACTGCTGTCATCCCAACGCGCTGATGACTTTGAAGGAGTATCTGGAGGACTACGCCTCCGAACAGGCGCGACGTACCGGTTCGGCGCTGATCCGGAGAGAACTGGGCAACATTCCGAACGAGAGGATCAGGCACATCGCGACCGAACGTCTGGAGAAAATCGCGACCGGGCAGCGAGATTTCAGGTTTTAGCCGCCAGTTCTGCGGGGAGGCAACCATGCTCATGGAAAGCCAACACTCCATTCCCCAAACTCCATGCGGCACAGGGAGGATGTCATCATGACGCGCCGGGGGTGGAGCAGTTTTTTGTAACCTTATGAGCGACAGGAGGATAGAATGACACGTGTCGTTATGGAACATGTCGAATACGAACTCAATGTGCCCGAAACAGGGGTACAACCTGACAGACTGACCTTTGTTGAGATCGATCAGGAAAAGTGCATCGGGTGCGATACGTGCCAACAATACTGCCCTACTGGAGCCATCTACGGGGAAACGTTCGAGCCGCATACCATCAAATACCGAGAGCTCTGTATCAATTGCGGGCAGTGCCTGACCCATTGTCCTTCGATGGCGATATACGAGGTTCGATCATGGGTCCCCAAACTGGAAGAGAAACTCAAGGACAGCCACGTGAAATGCGTGGCCATGCCGGCTCCGTCCGTGCGCTATGCGCTCGGCGAAGCCTTTGGCCTGCCTGTCGGAACTGTGACTACTGGGAAGATGCTGTCCGCCCTCAAGGCATTGGGCTTCTCTCACTGCTGGGACACGGAATTCGCGGCGGACGTCACCATATGGGAAGAGGCGTCTGAGTTTGTGGAACGCTTGGGCGGCCAAAAAGATCTTCCCCAGTTCACATCTTGCTGCCCCGGCTGGCAGAAATACGCCGAAACGTTCTACCCGGAACTGCTGCCGCATTTTTCGTCCTGCAAGTCTCCCATCGGCATGAACGGTGCGCTGGCGAAGACCTACGGCGCGCAGCGGATGCAATACGCTCCCAAGGACATCTATACTGTGTCCATCATGCCATGTATCGCAAAAAAATACGAAGGATTACGTCCGGAACTCAATTCCAGCGGACAGCAAGACATCGACGCCACCCTGACGACCCGTGAACTGGCCTACCTGATCCGTAAGGCAGGCATTGATTTCGCCAGCCTCCCGGACGGAGAACGCGACAGCCTGATGGGAGAATCCACAGGCGGAGCCACCATCTTCGGCGTGACCGGCGGCGTCATGGAGGCGGCACTGCGCTTCGCGTATCAGGCCGTTACCGGAATCCGCCCGGATTCATGGGATTTCAAACAGGTCCGTGGGCTGAGCGGCCTCAAGGAATATACCGTGACCCTGAACGGCACGGAACTCCGCCTTACCGTCGTGCATGGAGCCAAACGGTTCGCCGAAATCTGCGAGCAGGTGAAGGCGGGGAACTCGCCGTACCATTTCATCGAATTCATGGCTTGCCCCGGGGGATGCGTCTGCGGCGGAGGGCAGCCGCTTATGCCGTCCCTGTTCGCCTCGCTTGAACGCAAAGCCCTCGGTTTCTTCGCTGGATTCAGGAAACGTCTCGCCCAATCTGCCAACGTTTAAAGGAGAAAGGCCATGTCATTCGCCACTGTGACCCGGCGCGGTTTTCTGAAGGGAGCCTGTATGCTTTCAGGGGGAATCCTTCTCGGTATCCGTATGACCGGCAAGGCCGCGGCTGCGGTAAAAGCATTCAAGGAGTACATGGGAGATCGTATCAATGGCGTCTACGGTGCCGACAAACAATTCTCCAAAAGAGCTTCCCAAGACAACGCGCAAGTACGGACACTGTACGAATCCTACCTCGGCAAGCCGCTCGGCCACAAATCGGAAGAACTGTTGCATACCAAATGGTTTGACAAATCCGGCGCGCTCAAGGAACTGACCGCGAAAGGAGTATACCCCAATTCACGTCACGTTAAGGAGTTCGTCGCATCCGGCTATCCATACGATGAATAGGCTCGGGACATTGCGCCGGAACGGCGGTGCGTAACCGCAGGGGGCGGGCATAGATATCCAATGCCCGCCTCGGCTATGCCGCCTAACATGAAAACGGTATCAACACCGTCAGCCGTCCCCTTTTCCGGGGACCCTGCCCCGGTACTCCGCGGCCTTATCGATCCCTCGTATTTTAAGGTAAGGAATATTTGTCATGCCAAGACGTCATGTCTTTGTCACCGTTTTTTGCTGTTTGATGGCCTTGGTGGCGGTCGTAGGCTATACTCATGACACGGTTGGGAAAACGCCTGTCCGCCTCCTGCTCGAAAACGCCGGGGGACGGGTCGTGTTCGACCACCGGAGGCACGCTGAAGACTACAAGGTAGCCTGTGAAACCTGCCATCACGAATCGGCGGAGGCGCGCGAAAATGTCCAGCCCTGCGGCGCGTGCCACGGCGTCGACTTCGACGGCTCCTTCCGGGAGGATCACGTCGCTGCCTTTGCGGACGACGAGACGACCTGCGCGACCTGCCACCACATGGGCAGCGCGCCCGCGAAGTGGGACCACGCGGCACATGCCGAGGAGTACGGCCTTTCCTGTACGGACTGCCATCATGCCAACGCCGACATCGAGCCGGAACCCGCCCGCTGTACGGCCTGCCACCTCGACAAGCCGATGGGGGACATCCCCGATATGAAGACCGCGGCACATGCCAAGTGCGCGGACTGCCATCAGGAATGGTTCGACGCGGGCATGAAGGGCTGCACAAGCTGCCATCCCTTTACGGACAACCGCAAGCTGTTCGCCTCCGGGCAGCCCGTGGACGTGAACCCCGGCGATGCCGACTGCACGGTCTGCCACGGAAACGTCAAGGCCTCGGAGCTCATCCCCGACCGCATGGAGGCCTTCCACGGCAACTGCATGAAATGCCACGAAAAGCACGGCAAGGGGCCGTTCCGCAAGGACCAGTGCAACCAGTGCCACACGAAATAGGCGGACTGTCATGAAGCAACGTTTCCAGATCCTCAACGATCCCCGTTTCCATCTCGTCTACGGGGTGACGCAGCGTTTCAGCTACGGGCCGTCGCCCAAGCTGGTCAGGCTCAACCGGGAAGGTTTCACGCTGGTTTCCGGTCTGAAAAGGAAAACCCCCGTCTATCCGGGTATGCTCCTCGGGGAGCATCCTGCACCGGACAAGGGCGACCTCTTCGCTTCCATCCACGGCGAAATCAGCGAAATCACGGAACGCAGCGTATTCCTGGCCGCCACCGCCCCTTCCAAGGACGCCCCAGAAGTGGAGCCCGTGGACCTGCTCGGGCAGGGGCTGGAAGGCGATGAGCTGGCCCTCGCTGTGAAAAAAATGGGCGTGAATACCCGCTCTCTTGGACGGCGATGCAAGACGTTGATCATCAACGCCCTGAACCCCGATCCGGGCGTAACGTGGGCGGAACCGATGCTTGTGTCGCACGTGGAGAACCTGCGGACGGGCATGGAGCTGCACCGCCGCATGGCCCGCGCGGACAACGTGATCCTCGCCGTGCCCAAAGGCTCCAAGGTGGCCTATGAGGGCATCCCGCTGGCCTATGTCGAGCCGGAATATCCCAACAGCGTAGACCAGCTGGTGATCAAGGCCGTGACAGGCGAGGAGAACCCCGAGGGCGTGGGCATCGTGGGCTTGCACAACATCTGGAGCCTTGGGCGCGTGGGCCGCCTCGGACGTCCGCTCATCGAAACGGTCGTCACCATCGGCAGTTACGAACACTCGGGCAACTACATCGTGCGCGACGGCTCCACCATCGGGGAGCTGCTGCAATTCGCCAACATCCGGCTCAAGGACGGCGACACGGTGGTGCGCGGCGGCCCGTTGCGCGGCGAGAGCCTCGACCGGCTCGACCGCAGCGTTACCAAAGGGACCTACGGCATTTTCGTAGTCGAGGCCGGAACCATCCCACCGATGGAAGGGCACAGCCCCTGCGTAAGCTGCGGGGCGTGCGTGCTGGTCTGTCCGGCGCGGCTCAAGCCGAGCAACCTCAGCCGATACGCGGAGTTCGCTCTGCACGAACGTTGTCGTGCCGAGCACATCGAATCCTGTCTGGAGTGCGGCCTCTGCGGGTATGTCTGCATCGCCCGGCGCCCCGTCCTCCAGTACATCCGCCTCGCCAAGCGCAAGCTTGCGGAGATGGAGCGGGACAAGGGACTGGTCGAACTGAAGACGAAGTAGCTCTGAGAGGAAAATCCCAGAAGGGCGGGCTCTGCCTTTTAGGTTTCTTGAAAACAGATATTTTTTTTAGCAATGAACTGATGTTACGGCATTTTTATGATGCCACTTGAGGGAGGAAGCCCTCCGCTGGGGCGAGCGTCCGGAAAACAAACCTATTCCGGCCCGCATGGAAAAGCAGACCGGAACGGAGCCTTTTCTCCGTACGGCACAGGAAACGAACGGGAACGGGGAATGTCTCCGCACCGCTGAGAAAGACGAACAGGGAGCGTGTCCAAGGCGAACGGGTTTACGTAACTATCTATTATGTACTGATAAAGCGTAAAGAAAACCATTCGCGGCCCGATGCGCTCCAAACAGGAACGGACTTCCAAACCGCCCCCGTCCCCCTTACAACCGTCTTTGAAAGGAGAGGGGTGGAGCCTGGGGATGCGAGAGGGAAGCTTTCAGGAGGATATGGCCGATGTCGCAAACGAATCAACAGCCGGTACTGATGGCGGTGAGCGCGCCGCCGTTCTGGCACTGCGGACGGACGGTGAAGAAAGCGAGCTACGCAATGCTGCTGGCACTGGCTCCGGCGTCGTTCATGGCGGTGTGGCACTGGGGCATCCCGGCGGCGCGGGTTATGGCTCTGGCGATGGTGACCGGGATCGCCACCGAGGCGCTCTGTCAGAAAATCATGGGCCAGGATATCAGTGTGGACGATTTTTCCGGAGCGGTTTCCTGCCTGCTGTTCGCGTTTCTGTTGCCCGCCAACGCCCCTTGGTGGCTGGTTATGCTCGGGGCAGCGCTGGCGATTGGCCTCGGCAAGATGGCCTTCGGCGGGTTGGGAGCCAACGCTGTCAACACCGCGCTCGTCGGCTGGGCCATGTTGTACGTCTCATGGCCCGCGCTCATGGACCCGAACGCCATGCAGCTCGACACCAGCTTCATCGATCCGCTGGTGCGGCTCAAATATTTCGGAGCCGGAGCGGTCAGCCACATCGACCTGACCGACCTTCTCCTCGGCAACCAGATCGGCGGGCTGGGCGCGTCGCAGGCGGGCGCACTGTTCATCGGCGGATCATATCTCGCCGCACGCGGCACCATCCGCTGGGAAATCGCCCTCAGTTTCTTTGTGGGCGTTTTCCTCACCGCCGCGCTGTACAACGTGATCGATGCCGAGCGGTTCGCCACACCCTTCTTCCACCTGTGCACCGGCTCCACCTTCCTCGGCGGTTTTTTCCTCGCCACGGAGTGGGCCAGCTCGCCGGGACGGCAAATCCCCATGATGCTCTACGGACTCATCGGCGGGGCGATGGTGATCATCATCCGCGTCTACGGAATCTATCCGGACGGCGTGCCCTTCGCCATCCTGCTGATCAACCTGCTGGCCCCGCTGCTCGATTCCATCCACCCCAAACCGTTCGGAGCGAGGTAGGTCATGCTTGCCATCATCAGAATGATTGTGGTGCTCGCCTCGATTTGCGGCCTGTCCGGGTTCGCGCTCTCCTACCTCAAGATCTCCACGGCCCCGCGTATTGAGGAGCAGGTGCTCACCTATGTGCAGGGGCCTGCGATCCTGAAGGTTTTTGCCGACATCGACAACTCGCCCATCGCGGAGCGCAAGACGTTCACGCTCGACGGCGCGAAAGTGACCGTGTTCCCCGGCAAGAAAGACGGCAAGCTCGTCGCCGTCGCGCTGGAGCACTTCGGGAAGGGCTTCGGTGGCGACGTGGGCGTCATGGTCGGCTACGACGTGAACCGCGACACCCTCACCGGAATCGGGATCACCACCATGAAGGAAACCCCCGGACTCGGCACGCGTGTGGCGGACCCGGCCTTCACCGGACAGTTTACCGGCAAACCCGCCGGCGCGCGGCTCAAGTCGCAGGGCGGGGACATCGACGCCGTTTCCGGCGCGACCATTTCTTCCACCGGCGTGGTGACCGCGCTCGGCAACGCCGCGAAGGTCTATGCGGCGCTCAAGCCGGAAATCGTCAAGGCCTGGCAGTAAGGGGAAAGCTATGCAGCAACTCGTCAAGGAATTCACCAAGGGCCTGTGGACCGAGCTTCCCCCGTTCCGGCTGGTGCTCGGGCTGTGCCCGACCCTCGCCGTGACCAAAACCGCCGACAATGGCCTTGGCATGGGGCTGGCGGTCATCTTCGTGCTCGTGCTCTCCAACATGCTCATCTCGCTGGTGCGCGACATCATTCCCAACAAAGTCCGCATCGTCTGCTTCATCGCCATTTCCGCGTCGCTCGTGGTTGCCGTGGAACTGCTCATGCAGGCCTACGCCTACCCGCTGTACCAGCAGCTCGGCATTTTCGTGCCGCTCATCGTGGTGAACTGCATCATCCTGGGCCGGGCCGAAGCCTTCGCCGCCAAAAACACGGTCCCGTTCGCCATCGCGGACGGGCTGGGCATGGGGCTGGGCTTCACCATGTCCCTGACTTTCCTCGGTTCCATCCGCGAAGTGTTCGGGGCTGGAACGCTGTTCGGGACGCCGGTGATGTGGGAGGGGTTCAGGCCCTTCTCTGTTATGGTCGAGGCTCCGGGCGCGTTTCTTTGCCTCGGGTTGATCCTTGCTGCCATGAATCTGATCAACCGCTGGCAGGCCAAGCGCAAGGGCCGGGAAGAACCCGAAAATATCTCCAGCGGCTGCGCGTCCTGTGGTGGCTGCTCGGGAGGCAAATCATGAGTGTCTTCGAACTCTTCATCTCCGCCATTTTTGTCAACAACATCGTGCTGGCCCAGTACCTCGGCAACTGCCCGTACCTCGGCTGCTCCCGCGACAAGGGGGTCGCCGTCGGCATGGGCAGCGCGGTGATCTTCGTCATCTTTATGGCGACGCTGTGCACGTGGCTCATGCAGCGGTATGTGCTGGTTCCCTTCGAGCTCGGCTACTTGCAGACCATCGTGTTCATCCTCGTGATCGCGGGCCTGGTGCAGTTTGTGGAAATGTTCCTCAAGAAGGTTCTCCCGCCGCTGTATTCCGCGCTCGGCATTTTCCTGCCGCTCATCACCACCAACTGTGCGGTGATGGGCGTGACCATCCTCGTGCAGCGCGAGGAGTACGACCTGACCACCTCGCTGCTCTACGCGGTGGCGTCGAGCCTCGGCTTCATGCTCGCGCTCATCCTCATGGCGGGCATCCGCGAACGGCTGGACACCTGCCGTGTGCCCAAGGCACTCATGGGAACCCCCATCGCGCTGATCATGGCGGGGCTGATGTCGCTGGCCTTCATGGCCTTCAAGGGTATGACCTCATAGAAAAGGAAAGCCGTTATGGTTATGATATCGGTACTGGTGCTCCTCGGGCTCGGGCTGGTGACGGCGACGGTGCTCGCCGTGGCGTCCCGCGTCTTCCATGTTGAGGAAGACCCGCGCGTGCAGGCCGTGCTGGAGGCCCTGCCCGGCGCGAATTGCGGCGGCTGCGGCTACGCGGGCTGCGAAGGCTATGCGACCGCCGTGGCGACGGACCCCGCCGTGCCCGCGAACCGCTGCTGCGCCGGAGGTGCGGAAACAAGCATCGCGGTGGGCGAACTGACCGGCAAGACGGTGGCGGCCTCGGATCCGCTGGTGTCGTTCCGCCGCTGTGACAAGGTGGCGGGCAACGTGGCCCTGCGCTACGATTATCAGGGTATGCCTTCGTGTGCGGCGGCCGCCGGTCTGGTGGGCGGTTCGGATTCGTGCTCCTATTCGTGCCTCGGCTTCGGGGACTGCGTGCAGGTGTGCCCCTTCGACGCCATCGAAGTGCGGGGGGGCCTTGCGCGAGTGAACGCCTCCAAGTGTACGGGCTGCGGCAAGTGCGCGGAAACCTGCCCCCGCAACGTGCTGGAACTCGTTCCGGCTCGCGCCCGGGTGATGGTCTTCTGTTCCACCAAAGACAGGCTCAAGGCCGTGACGGAAGTCTGCAAGGTCGGCTGCATCAAGTGCGGGCGTTGCGTCAAGAGCTGTCCCGCCGGTGCGGTCACGCTGGAGAACGACCGCATCCACATCAATCATAAGATCTGTCTGACCTACGGCCCGGAATGCGGGGAAGCCTGCGCCGCCGCGTGCGCGCGCAAGGCCCTGCGGGTGCTCTGTCCGAGCGTGCCTCTGAAGTCCGAAGCCCCCGCCGGCGCGACGTCGGCTCCGGGCAAGCCGCTGGACGCGAAGTCCGCGCCCGCTCCGGTTCAGTCCGCCCCGGCGGCCCCGGAAGCGTCCCCCGCTCCCGCAGCAAAGGAGAATGTATCATGATGACGAGACGGGTATTCCTCGGCATGGCGGGCGTTGCCGGAGCCGGGTTGTGGCTAGGGGTTCCGGGACTTGCGCAGGCCGCCGTGTCCCGCGAGACGAAAGTGATGCTCGGGACGTTCGTGGACGTTTCGGTGGCGGGCGTTTCCTCTATGCAGGCGTCGGACGCGCTGGCTCTGGCCTTTGCGGAGGCGTCGCGTCTGGAGCGGGTGTTCAGCCGGCACGACGGCGGCACGCCGGTGAGCGAGCTGAACCGTGCGGGCCGTCTGCGGGCCGCGCCCGCCGAATTGGTACGGGTAGTGAACCGGTCGCTGTTTTACGGCGCACTGACGGGTGGGAGTTTCGATGTGACGGTGCAGCCGGTGATCGATCTCTTCCGGGCACACCGCAATCCCTCCGGCGAGCTGACGCTGGACGATTCGGAGCTTCGGGCGGCCCGCTCCCTGGTGGGCCGCCGGGGACTTCAGGTTTCGGGAACGGATCTGTCCTTTGCGCGTTCGGGTATGGGCATCACGCTGGACGGCATCGCCAAGGGGTACATTGCGGACCGGGTTTCCGCTGTCCTGACGTCCGCCGGGGTGAAGAACCATCTCGTAAATGCGGGCGGGGACATCATCGCCTCGGGGCACAAGTCGCCGGGTGTGCCGTGGCGGGTTGCGGTGCAGTCACCCACGGGGCCGACCTATGCGGGCGAGCTTTCGCTTTCCGGCAAGGCTATTGCGACGTCCGGCAGTTACGAAATCTATTATGATGCCTCGCGCAGGCATCACCATCTGATCAACCCGGCCTCCGGCTTCAGCCCCGCCGTGGGAAGCGTCTCGGTCGTCGCAGGCACGGCGATGGAGGCGGACACCCTCGCGACCGCGCTGTCCATCCTCCCTCCCACCGACGCCCTGAAGCTCGTGCAGGGCCTCCCCGGTCGTGAGTGTTGCATTCTCTCGCCAGACGGTTGCATACATACCTCTCAAGGATGGGCCTCCTTCGCCTAGGCACTATCGCCAAAATGTTATTGACAGGCCATATGCGATGAGAGCTTTTCCTGTGTATGTTTTTTGCAATTTACCCATCAGGTTACTTGATGGGAAAAGATAGCCATACCCCCCTAATGAAGCGGGCGTGTTCCTCCGTGGACACGGTGGCTAGACAAGTTATCACTACGTCGCTGTTGGCCACTGGAGCGCCGGGCTCGGTGAACTACCTATTGGAGAGAGAGAGAGAGAGAGAGAGAGAGAGTCTGTGCGGATCTGAATGTTGTAGCCCAAAAGTAGGCGGGCACAAGTATGAACTTTCCCAACAGACAGAACAGAAAAAGCTGAAGGAGAAAATCCATAAGCCACCTCCATTCGTCGCCAAGCCAGAATACCGCGCCGAGAAGCAACATGACCGTACTCAACCCCGAAAAGACAGCACGCATGACAACCTCCATGACGGGGCACCCCAATGGGATGTCCCTGGCTAACAGGTTAGGCGAGTAAGATCTCCTTCATCTTACCATTCGGACAACGCTCCTTGATGAGCCGCATCATTTCTTGAAAGGTACATTTGCACGATTTAGGTTCTCCGGGCAGCGTGAACATATAGAATTTGGCGGAACCCTCGGCTTGCGCGTATCCTCTATCAATGGATTTCTTGATGTTCATCTCATGAATTCCTTTCTTGTCTTCTGCCGGTGGCTTCCGGCAGAGGACTTTTTGTTAGTCTATGGCCGCGTAGATCGCCTCGGCTTCAGGATGTGACTCGATGTAGTCATAGAGCTGCCGATGCTTTTCTCCAAAAGCAGGGCCGATCTGTTCGGCAAAATCGTTAAGCGCATAGAGAGTAGCGACTATTCCGGCGGCATCTGCCGACATTTCATCGTTAAAATAATTTCCAGGCCATGTGAGCCACATTTTCTTTTCACCTGCGAGAGCGATGTAAAATCCTCCATTGCTCAAGTCGTAAAATTCCCAGAATCCTCCATCATAGTGCGGACAAAGCCTCTCCATCCAACAAAAGACATGCCGCTCAAAGGAAAGCATTTTCGTCATGCCAACATGCCGAAGCCAGAAGTTCAGCCGGTCTTCGTCGGCTACCTTCGTTGCTGTGATGATTTCCACTTCCAGATTTTCCATCGTGTCCTCCTTGGACGTAGCGAGTTTTTCCCTGGAGTTGAAACCTGCCTTTATGCAGTTCCCCCCGAGGGCTTTCACCAAGTGAAAGAAGCCCTCGGGGGGAACTGCTCAAAGGCGTGTCAACGCCAAAAAAGGAATCTGGAAATAAAGGGCCTGCTTCCGTGACGGAGAGAGCGCAGCGAGCGACGGCGCGGAAGATGCGCCCCCGGCGCACCCTCTTCCTCTTTTGATGGGGACGGTGAGCTGCTGAAGGATTCCGCACAGCGGAATCCTTCATAAGACGCTTCGTGTCTTATGCTCTATCCTAATTTACATAAATATGTATTTACAATATCATGTATACATGTAATAATATAAATACATATTTACAAGGAGAGCAAGATGTATATCTGCGCAATAGCCAATCAAAAAGGCGGCGTAGGCAAGACAACGACGACGCATAATCTGGGTGTTCAGCTTGCCAGAGATGCCCAAAAACGAGTATTGTTGCTCGATTTGGACGCTCAGGGGAATCTGAGCGATGCCTGCGGTCTTGAGCCGCAAACGCTGGAACGAACCGTTTTCGATGTCCTAGCAGGGAACGTCCCCATCGCTGGAGCGAAGAGCACGCTGGAAACAGGGTTGGATATTCTTCCGGCCAACATCCGGCTTGCAGAAGCGGAACTGGCCTTTGCCGGACGAATGGGGCGGGAAAATCTGGTAAAGAAGGCTCTCGCTTCTGTTGCGGGCGAATACGACTATGTGCTGATTGACTGCCCACCTTCTCTTGGGCTTTTGACCGTCAACGCCCTCAATGCGGCGAACGGGTTGCTCGTCCCGGTACAGGTCGAATATTACGCTCTGGCGGGACTCGCGCTCATCAGGCAGACGGCAGAACTTGTCCGTGATCTCAATCCCGATTTGGAAATCCTCGGACTCGTCCTGACGTTTTTTGATGCCCGAAAGACACTCAATAAAGATGTGGCCGCTGCCCTCGCGGACGAATGGGGAGACGCACTGTTCTCGACCCGCATCCGCGACAACGTGAGCCTTGCGGAAGCCCCCAGTAATGGGCAGGATGTGTTCAGCTACAAGCGAGGCAGTTACGGCGCAAAAGATTATGCGGCCTTTGCCGCCGAATTTCTGGAAAGGACGGAGGGATGCTATGGGACTCGGGGATAGAGGAAGGAACCAGGTGAAGAAAGGGAGCCCCACCGGGCTGTTCACCAAGACGGAACCCAATGCTACAGAAATACATACTTCTAGTGATATAAAAATACAGAACACTATAAATACAGAAATACAAGAATCTCTGCCAGAGAAAAATGACCAGAGAAAAATGTACAACATATCGCGGTCATTGTCGGAACGCCTCCGAAAGTATGCTTTCGATGAACGCCGAAAAGAAGTGGACATAGTGCGGGAAGCACTTGATGAATACCTGAAAAAACAGGGCTATTAGGGAGGAAAAACTATGCGTCGTCTGGTTCTATTGCTGGCTGTTTTGGCCCTGTCCGTAGGGCTTTATGGTTGCCATCCTCATCATCGGGGACCGGTGACACCACCTCCGCCACATCATGGACAGCACACACCTCCTCCGCATCACTACTGAGTGGTTCTTACACTGTCGCCCCCCACATCAATCTATACAAAAAGAAAAGGGCGCTCTCTGTAAAGAGAACGCCCTTTCTCGTCAGCAAGAGATCACATCCTGTGATGCGTCCGCCGCCTCTTCTTCGCTCAGAGCGTTCTCCATGAACGCGCCACACTGCTCCGCTTCCTCCGGATCAAATTCTACCTCCAGTCCGGGGATGGAAAGCAGGGCACACTTTGCCTCGACAGACTCCCTGAGTGTCGTAGCTTCGTCCGGTCGCGTGTATGCGGCGCGCACGGCCTCTTCCGCCTCTCGTGCCGACAATTCCGTTTTTTCGCTCATGACCCACCTCAGCGGCTCATCCCTTCAGAATGGGATTGAACCAGTTGTTTGTTTCTCTCAAGTTCAGCGGATTTTTCCGAAATGGCTTTTTCAATGGCCGGTTTAAGCTGGCGGGCCACCGCAGCCATACCCAATGTACTCTTTTGGCCTAGGTCATTGAAGTCCGTAAAACCGGCCATATCTTTTTCCCGTTCTCCGGGAGCAAAAACAGGAAAAACGGCTTTACCTCCCACGGCCTGTGCAGCCTTTTCCGCCTTTTCACGTCCGGGATTGGCTCGAACCTTCGGATGATTAAGGAGATGGAGATCGTCATCTCCCGCGATGATTACGGCTTTATCCGGGTACTTATCTTTAAGAGCCGTAGCCACGGCCACAAGATTCCCCGAGTCGAAAGCCGCGACGGTCGCATGACCTACGACATCAGAAATACTCCCTGCCGTAGCGTAGCCCTCAGCTATGACGATAGCAGGAGCGGTACGTAAGGCGTCCATGCCGCCCACAGGGTGAAAACACCCTTCCTTGCGGCTGTTTTTGGCGAATCTCTTTGTACCGTCTTCCTGAATATACAGCATGGACCACAGCTTTCCATCTGCGTCAACAGCAGGGATGCAAGTCGTTTTTCCATCTTTGACCCAAAAGGCTCCTCTTCGGGGAGCCAGCCCTTTCCTGTCCAGATAAGGAGCCGGCACGTCTTGTTTCATCCAGGAGAGCTGCCCGGCCACACGTTCTGCCGTTTTTTCATGTTCGAGAAGCTGCTCTTTGGCCCGCTCCTGTTGTTTTCTGGCGCATTCGGCTTGGAAGGCGCTTTATCCTGTTGGCTTATAAAAGCCCCTTGCGTTTTCCAACGCACCTCTTCTCCCGTCCGATTATTCTTCACGTACCCCGCTGGCCACCCATCCATATAAGCGACATAGAACCCTGAAGAGGCTCCCCCCTATCGCCTTCCGTCCTGATTCGATGTGCCCACCGTCCATCAACGGATGCTCTCCTTCGACGATGCACCCGACAGAACGCAGGGCTTCCGCAAACTCCTCACGGGGAGTCATAGCGGGAAGCTGTTCGCTCTTCACATTTTCCGGAAGCCATCTTTTCAACTGTTTCATGTCTGCCTGTGGCCCGGCATACCAGCTTTGAGCGATGCTGTCCCATTTTGCCCCTGCCGTCTTCGCCGCCTTCCGCTCCAGATAGGGAACAGCCAAATAAAGCCGTTTGGGGGCCCGACGCGGTTCGCTTGCTTCCTTCTGAGGGGGCTGCACTGGAGGGAGCGATGGCGCGGAAGATGCGCCGTTAGGCGCACCCCTCCTTATGGAACAGCTGAGGGGCTGCTCCACGGATGCAGGAAGCAGAGCCAAGGTGGAGCTTATGGAGGATTTGGATGCGCTGATTCAGCTTTTTCTTTTTAGGTTGGCTATTAGGCGCATTTTGTATATCCACAACCCCACTTTTTTTCATGAAAACGCCCTGCCGAATAAGCTCATTGATAGCTGCTTTAAGAAGCTGCCGACAGACTTTTGATATGCTGACATTGTTCAATCTTTTTTCTTTTCTGAATTTTGCTAGCAACTCTTTACCAGCAACGGTAACCTAAGAGAG
>ENA-UEYG01000949-UEYG01000949.1-human-gut-metagenome-genome-assembly--contig:-NODE-949-length-22105-cov-6.714772_pt1 | contig 22105 bp, 9 predicted proteins | sample MGYA00242933_ERZ507934 | MGnify/ENA primary metagenome ERZ507934 (study PRJEB26167, sample SAMN06115527) | human gut metagenome | host: Homo sapiens | place: China:Zejiang | collected 2015-11-10... | reverse complement strand
ACGATGCGACGGTCTTTCCAGTCAGCAGGAACCGTGAACGTACGGCGATAAGAACCTACTTCGTTCTCTGCATAAGGTACCAGCGGCGGATTCTTTTTGAAGTTGAACAAAGGATCATCAAATTCATAAGTTTCATTCACATAAATAGCCGTACCATATCCCTGACGTTCCCAGTTGCCGGGTACATCGATATCTGCCCATCCGCCCGTATAAAACGAAGGTTTATAAAACTCTTTCGGACGATGATCGGGATTCTTCACCCAATGGAATTTCCATTTACCGTTCAGACTCATATAGTAAGGTGATTGCTCATAATTGCCTTCACCCACAGCATCAGCATTCGCATAAGGCCATATATAAGTATGTGGTGCTAGTTTGTTTTTTCCGATAGCATACTGGCTCTGCCATTCCGGCTGCGCCACAACAAGCACGGGAAATGAATATAGGGCTATCAAACTCAAAAGTATCTGCTTTATCATAATATGTCTTTACTCTACTATAATTTCATCGAAATATATCCGTGCTTCCTGTCCCGGTCGTACATGAGTGAAAGGACAATCGCCTGCCCCGTATGCCACAACACGGACATAACGTGTTTTCTCTCCCACCTCAAACGAAATATCCTCGCGGAAAATACCTTCACGGAAGATGTCATCCTTCGTGTAAGTTCGTTCGGAGACTTTGCGGAAGTCCGCACCATCTGTCGAAATCAGAGTTTCTATCCTTGCAGGCTTGTGCACCGCCATACCGTAATTGGTGATAGAACCCAGCGTCAATCGGTTCACGGTTTCGGGCTTCTTCAGATCGAGGGTGAAAGAGACGGTATCGTTCTTCATCCATGAACACCATTCGGAGTCGGTATATTTCAGGCTTCCACGCACACCATTCACCAGCAGACCGATGTTGTCGGCACCAATGCTCTTTATAGCCTTTGCCGTTGTCGGATTCCAAACAACAGGCAGTTCCAGCGTTTGTCCCATTTGCTTTCCAGATGCAAAGGTGGCAGCTTTTATTGTTTTTGTACTCGTGAGCATCAATGGCCGGGTATAGAGGGCGGACTGTACTGTGGGCATAGTGCCATCCGTTGTGTAGCGTACCTCTACATCCGGACGAATGCAATCCAGTTGCACTTGCAGGCAGTCATCTTTTGGCGTCACCGTATGCTGTATGTTATACATAGAACGGGCATAAACAATTCCTTTCGCTGTAAGGTGTTCATTGAAATGATCCAAAGCTTTCAGATAGGATTTCCAGTTCTTACGTTCCGGCCTTGTCCAAGCTACCTCGGCCAATGCAGACAAACGGGGGAACAACAAATAATCCACATCGGCAGGAGTATTGCAAAACTCCGTCCACATACAAGCCTGCACTCCCATTAATAAAGATGCGGTTTGCTTTGTCCAGTCTTTTTGTATCGGTTCGTAGTCGTACACATCCTTCAACGTATTGTTTCCAAAGTACGTCACCGGTTCAAACCATTGAGGCCCCTGATAGCGGATGAGATACATAATCCGGGCGGGTGTCATGATAAAGCGATGTCCCAGTTCGGCAGCTTTCATCGCAGCCTGTCCGTAACCCTGCCATCCCTGAATGATAAAACCTTCCGGGATAGTAGCATTCGTCAGCTCATCCCAGCCTATCACCTCACGGCCTTTGCTCTGCACATAGCGAGCCATACGCCCCATAAAGTAACCTTGCAGTTCTTCTTCATTCTCCAGTTTCTCCTGTTTCATCCGCGCCCGGCACAACGGGCATGCTTCCCAATGCGTCTTCCGAGCCTCATCTCCACCCAGATGGATATACTTTGAAGGGAAAAGTCCGAGAACTTCGTCCAGCACATCTTGCAGGAAAGTGAACACACTGTCGTTTCCGGCACAGTAGATGACATCGGCATTCTCTCCCCCCAAACCGGGCAACACACCGATATATTTATTCACCACCGGACACGCCAATAGCGGATAGGCAGCCAGTGCGGCATTACTGTGCGCCGGCATTTCTATTTCAGGAATTACTTCGATATGGCGTTCCCCGGCATAAGCCACTATCTCGCGGATATCATCCTGTGTATAATATCCCTTTTCTACCGTAGGTTCACCCTGGCGGGGATTGCGGCGTTCCGAGAAATTCTTGCCCGGACGGTCTACGCGACGTGAACCTATCTCCGTAAGCAACGGGTATTTCTTGATTTCGATGCGCCATCCATTATCATCCGTCAGATGGAAATGCAGTGTATTCAGTTTCAGCATCGCCATGCAGTCGATGATACGCAGCAGGTTCTCCTTAGGGGAGAAGAACCGTGCCACGTCCACCAACAACCCGCGATAGCCGAAACGGGGCTGGTCGGTGATAGTAACAGCCGGAACTGTCCAGTCGATGCCTGTCACTACTTGTCCGCCTTCGATGGCGGCAGGCAGCAGTTGGCGGATACTCTGCAAAGCATAGAAGAAGCCTTGTACATCGGCAGCATGAATGTTTATTCTTTTAGCTGTAATTTCCAGTTTATAGGCTTCTTTCTTCAAACCGGCATCCGTCGTCAGACAAACATCTCCTTTCTTGTTTCCCACCTTTATGCGAGGAGTAAATCCTGCCGCACGGGTGAGAAGTGCGGTAAAGCGGCGTACTTCTACAGCTTGTTCCTCGTTCTCCACAGCAAAGGTTGTTTTTTCTGAGAAATGAAAGTTACCCGTGCCCGGCACTATACTGACCGGGCAGGGAACTAAGGGAACGGGTTGTGTCAAGTTATCAGCCTGTATGTTCGCCGCCATCAAAAGCAGGAAGCATACCAGTGTGTGAATAGTTCTATATCTCATAAGGTCTTTTATTATTAGATATGTGAATCAGGGATTAAAATCATTCTTTGTCTCTCTCAGGCGAAAAGCGTACAGGGTCGTTGTATTGTTCCTGCAATGCGGTTAGTTGTGCTTTCAGGTCTTTGATGATTTCTTCCGTTCCCGGTTGTCCGTAGATGTTACGCATCTCCGTGGGATCGGCCTGTAAGTCGTACAGCTCCCATTCATCAATATCATTATAGAAATGGATCAGCTTGTAACGGTCGGTGCGTACTCCGTAATGGCGTTTCACCATGTGCTCGGCAGGATATTCATAGAAATGATAGTACAAAGCTTTCCGCCAGTCGGCCGGTTTCTCGCCTTTCAGCAACAGTACCAAGGAAATGCCTTGGATATCTTCCGGCACTTCCACTCCGGCAAGTTCAAGGAAGGTCGGTGCGTAGTCAATGTTCTGCACCATTTCATCGATATCCCCTTTAGCCCGGAAGTCTTTCGGCAGACGCATAATCAACGGGGTACGCATGGACTCTTCGTACATAAAACGCTTGTCGAACCAGCCATGCTCGCCCATATAGAAGCCTTGGTCGGAGGTATAAACCACGAGCGTATTATCATCCAGTCCTTTCTCTTTCAGATAGTCCAGTACACGCCCCACATTATCGTCCAGAGACTTCACGGTTTTCATATAGTCGCGTATGTAACGTTGGAACTTCCAGTTGGCGAGTTCCTTGCCTTGCGGATTCTTCTTATAAAAATTATCAATGATAGGCCCGTAGAATTTGTCCCATGCGGCACGCTGTCCTTCATCCATGCGACCGATGTATTTCTCATAAAGAGATTTCAACCGGGTTTCTTTGTCCGGGCGCAGCATCTTGAGGTCGTAAATCATATCCATATCTTTCGCAATGCTCATCTCCTGTGCCGCAGCGGCGGGACGCCCTTCATAATCATCAAAGAAGTTATCCGGCAGGGGGAAAGTCTTGTCTTCATACAGTGCCAGATTGCAGGTATCTGCCAGCCAGTTACGGTGAATGGCCTTGTGGTGGATCAGGATACAGAACGGTTTGTCCTTATCCCGTTGGTTCTCCATCCAGTCGATGGCGTCATCGGTAATGAGGTTAGTCACATAGCCGTGTTTCTGTATCGTATCATTATTCTGGGTGATGAAGTCCGGGTTATAATAATCGCCCTGTCCGGGCACAATCTCCCAATAGTTAAAACCGGTAGGCAGGCTCTCGAGATGCCATTTGCCAATGAGGGCTGTTTCATAACCGGCTTGTTGCAAGAGTTTAGGGAATGTCTGTTGTGAAGCATCGAACACGCAAGTGGTGTTGTCGTAGAATTTATTGGCACAACTGTGCTTGCCGGTAATCATGCAGGCACGGCTGGGTCCGCTTAGCGAGTTGGCTACAAAACTGTTGGTGAAACGTACTCCATCGGCAGCAATCCTATCCAGGTTCGGTGTTTCCATATAACGGTGGTCATAGCAGCTCATCATCTGGGCTGTGTGGTCATCCGTCATGATGTATACGATGTTATATTGCTTCTGCTCTTCAGCCTTCTTTTGGGCAGAGCAGGAAGCCAAGGATGCCACGGCGGCGGCACCGGTCAGGGAATAGAGTAATCCTGATTGTAAGTTTTTCATGGTCGGAAATCTTTAGTAGTTTAATTACCCAAAAGTACGCGTAATGGATAAGAGCAATGTTCAAGAATATCTTTATCATATCCAAAATTCACCATTTCGGGTATATCTAAAGCAACAAAAAGACAAAATTAAAAGCAGCGAAGACAAAACCGGAAGCAGAACAGACAAGATGCGCCGCCCACTTCCGGAATGTCAGGTTATATCAGCCTATTGAAAAAAGGTGGTCAACTAAAGGCTATTAATAGCCGAAGTTATTATCATCATTCGTGATGCCCGGATTAGCAGATATTTCACTATCAGGTATCGGCATCAACATATTCTTCTTCACAAAGCTATCGGACAAACCTTCTCCACCCTCTTTTCCCACATTGAACACACGATCGTGCCATACATTGTTCGATGTATAGTACTGGGCACTGGAAGCAATCGTAAGCTCATGCTTGTTATTGAATTCCAATGCCATCTTGAAGTACTTAGTACCACGGATACGAGGCATTTCATATGTCCCAGGTTCTCCTGCAAGCTCAATGATACGTTCAAAGAACAACTTGGTTCTTACGGTTTCCTGATCCAAAGAAGCAGACCAGTCAGCTGGTTGGGCAGCAGGCATCAAACCTGAAGTGCGAGCACGTCCCAGCACTTGATTTGCCAACTCAACGGCTTTCGCAGTATTGCCCAATTCATTGTAAACATCCGCCATCAACAGCAACATCTCGGCATAGCGATATACCATCAGGTTTTTATGACTAGCAGTACCTATCTGATTCTGGTCGTACATTTTAGCGTAGTGAGGCCACTTGAGCTGACCGGCATCAGTAGAGAATATTTTGGCAAGATCGGTCTTGTAGCTTCCATCCGCCAATTTAAATTGATTCAATACTTCAATACTCGGATTTGTCCGATCAGGGAACAGGTCGTAAGGTAACTTCAGCGCATGTTCCAACGGTGTCTGCTTGCCATTTTTATCCACGAGAGGCACTCCGTTTTTCATTACCGGTTCCTTGGCAGTCTTTTTATCGTCTTCAAATCCTGCGTTGACTTTCACATAAGGATACATGTAGGTAGAATCATTCGCGCACAACACGTCACCAATCATTGGCTTTGGGTCTTTCTGGTTATTACCACTACGGGTTCTCCAGCTTTTCATGAAGGTAAGTTCGATACGAGGGTCGCCCGGATAAGTACCTTCATGTAAATCATAAATCGCTTTAGTGGCCCTGTAAGTACCCCACGCAATGCCGGAAGTAGACTGGGAAGGAGCAAAACGATTGCTGGCACGGTTAAAGCAAACAGTAGAAGTGATAGAGAAGTTCAACTGGAAGATAGCTTCCTTAGAACCTGTAACAAAATCTCCAAACAGTTTTCCAAACTTAGGTTCAAGGTCATACGGACCATTCTCATAAACATCATCAAACATTTCTTTAGCCCTTTGCCAATTAGCTTGTGCATCAATATCCAGACAGGCCATCTTATAATATACTTTTCCTAAGAATGCTTTGGCGGCCCAAGAGTTAGCACGTCCGTCCGCTGATTTTGCGGCAATCTGAGTTGCGTCCTTCATATCCTGAATTATTTGTGCAAAGACTTCCTCTTTCGGTGTCCGGGGAGTTGAAATGCCATCGGAAGAAGAGGCTACAATCTTCAAAGGCACATCGCCAAACAGCATGACCAGATTATAATAAGCCAGTCCTCTTAAGAATTTAGCTTCACCACCCATCTGCACTTTTACACTTTCACTTAAGCCACTTTTCTCAAGGCTCGTCAGAAAAGCATTCGTTTCCGCAATCACTTTATACTGTCCGTTCCAAACCGTTTTAATAGGGCTGGCGGATGTAGGAGCCTCCAATGACAGCATACGACCATCATCATTGACATTGCGTTGTCCCCAACCAAAGCCTGAACTGAGAATAAGCGCTTCCTGCATCATCTGACCGTAAGCAGCACTATTTGTCATATATCCATAACAACCCAACAAAGCCAGTTCCGCGTTACTCTGGGTACTAAAAATGACCGAAGAGTTTTGAGAGTATATAGGGTCCTCATCTAAACAAGAGGATAAGTTACATACAGCAAAAACAGCTGATAAAATATAATATGTCAGTTTTTTCATACTCTTATAAGTTTATTAAATTAGAAAGTAACATTCACACCAAATATAAAGGAACGAGAGTGCGGATAGGAACTCATATCCACGCCTGGACGAAGCCCCTCGAATGCAAAGCTGTTCACTTCAGGGTCATATCCCGTATAATCGGTGATGACAAAGGCATTCTTTACAGAAGCATATACTGATGCATTCTGGAATCCGATAGCTTTCATCCAGATTTTAGGCAATATATAGCTCAACGTAATATCAGAACAGCGTAAGTAACTGCCGTCTTCGATATAACGATCCATCACCATATTAGGAATCTTATATGTAGAACTCGGGTACAAATTGGTAGGATTTTCAGCAGTCCACATACCTTGAAATGCTTTCTTGGTGATATTATTTGCCTGTTGTCCCGGCATTCCGTTATAGCGAACACCCGTATTCATGATATCTCTTCCCTGTACACCATTGAACGTAGCTTTCAACGAAAGTGATTTATAAGAAACCTCTGTTTGGAAACCATAAGTAAAGTCCGGATTCGGGTCGCCAATGATGGTACGGTCTTTGGCATCCAGTTCACCATCTTCGTTTACATCCACGAATTTGACATCACCGGGAGAAGCCGATTGTGTATAAGTGCCTACAGTACCGTCTTTCTTAATATATTGCACCTTACCATCACTCGTAATATCTTCTGCCTGCACAATGCCCTGTGTTTTATACCCCCAGAATAATCCCGGAGCTTCACCCTGCAAGAATGCATTTGCAACACCGAATTGGTCGGCTAAAGCCGCACCTTCATAGCCGATTCTCTCTCCCAGACAGCCCCAGTCGGACGGCAACAATCCCAAATCAGTAATCTTGCTCTTGTTAGCGCCAATATTGCCGCCTACGCTCCACTTCCAATCTTTAGTATCTATAATCTGCGCATTCAGTGAGAATTCCACACCTTTATTATCCAAACCACCCTGATTGTAGTAAGTGCTTCCAAAGCCGGAAGAACCAGGTAAAGGTCTTGAAATCAGCAAATCATCTGTTTTCTTGATGTAGTAATCAAATGTACCGCTCAAGCGGGAATTAAATAAGCCGAAGTCCACACCAAAGTTCCAGGAAGCTGTTTGTTCCCACTTCAAACTATTATTTGCCAGATTTGTTACAATCATACTTGTCAACTGATTGCCGGAGCCATCAGCATAAGATATGGGACTACCAGAAGACTGTCCATACATAGAAAAAGTGGAATACGGACTGATAGCCTGATTACCCGTCACACCATAGCTGATACGGACTTTCAACTGACTCAACCAAGATGCATCTTTCAGGAATTCTTCTTGTTCCATACGCCAAGCCACCGAACCGGAAGGGAAATATCCCCAACGATTGGATTTGGCAAACTTACTGGAACCGTCGGCACGAATGGAAGCGGTAAGCAAGTATTTGTCATAAAGGTTCACATTCACGCGACCCAAATAAGAAAGAAGCTGAAAATCAGTCTGTGTAGGGGAGGAGTAAATTGTATTACCTGCCATGTGCAATCCGTTCTCTCTAAACTCGAACATGGTAAAATGGTTACCAATCACATTTTTATTCAGGAAATGATATTCATCGTACGTGACACCGGCTGTAGCATCTAAAGTACCGATTCTTCCTAACTTTGTATTATAATTCAAGATATTCTCCACACTGTAATTACTCTTACTCAGGTCAGACTGAGTAAGATAACCGTCATTATTCATACCTTGATACAACTGCATACCATACCAGCGCTTACGATTGTTTATATTGATATTGCCACCTGTACGAAGACTATACGATAAGAATTTACTGATTTTCCAATTTAGATTCAAGCTACCCCTAAAAGACTTATCATCTGCAATATCCACATAGTCATTCAGCCAACTGAATACATTCGTCTTATTTTCATTAGTCAAAGAAGGGTCATCATCCGGTTTTTCAAACGGAGAATAGTCCAAAGCTGTACGGGAGATTGCACTGGTAGGTCCTCCAAGTGTATTACCTCCGGCCATCATATCATTTTGCCTTAAGGCTCCACTCAGACTCAAATCGATTTTGACTGTTTTAGAAAGTTCCGCACTCAAGTTAGCGCGCAAATCGCCTTGTTTCAAACCTGTTTGTTTTGTCGTACCATTCACATCTTTAAAATTGGCAGATATATAATAGGTGGTTTTACCAGTACCACCATTCACCGATACTGAATAATTTTGTGAGAATGCAGAATGGTAAATCTCTTTCTGCCAATTACGGTAATAGATCAAATTGTATGTTTCCGGATTATTAGGATCATACTTAGCCAAAGCATCGTTGTATACATATCTCATTTCATCCCCAACTTTATAATAAGGATAGAGTCCATCCCCAATCCGGGAGTTCTGATAAGCAGCATACTCATCCATACCCACCAAGTCAATCAAACGAGTGGCATTTGTTACAGTAAAAGTTGCCGAAACATTCACTTTGGCTTTACCTTCTTTACCCTTCTTTGTCGTAATCAAAATTACGCCATTAGCACCACGAGAACCGTAAATAGCAGTAGAAGAAGCATCTTTCAAAACGGTGATATCTTCAATATCGGCAGGATTCAAAGAAGAAAGGGGGTCTTGAGCTATCTGAAAGTCACCACTAATGGCTGACTGTCCAAATTCACCCGTAGAAGCCTGCGGCACGTTATCAATTACATACAACGGTTGATTGTCACCACGCAGAGAACTGGCGCCACGAATAGTAACGGAAGCAGCTGCACCTACACTGGAAGAAGCCGTACTAACAACCAAACCAGCTACTTTACCTTCCAACAGCCCGTCAATAGACATCACTTTAGCGGCATCATTGGCATCAGGTTGCATATTGGTTAATGCTCCCGTCAAATCTCCTTTACGAGATGTACCATAACCTACCACAACTACTTCATCCAGCAATTGTGTGTCATCCTTCATTGTCACATTAATTACCGTTCTGTTACCCACAGCAACTTCCTGTTTCTCATAACCGATGAAAGAAAAGACTAATACGGATTTAGAATTAGGAGCATCAATCTTATAGTTACCATCAATATCAGTGATGGTTCCTAAAGAGCCTCCTTTTACAGACACATTGACACCGGGTACACCTTCATTGGTGCTGTCAATTACTTTACCTGTTACTTTAATTGCTTGCTGTGCAAAAGCAACGGCAGGTGCCGTCAAGCAGAACAGGCATACAAGAAATACATTAAATAGTTTCTGTCTCATAGAATTAAATTTAAATTAAAGACATTTGTTAACAGTGATTTCGATGCAAATGTAAAGCGAGCAAGGAAAGCATCGGTGCAATAATCACTATTTCCAAGTCCAATTTTAGCCATAGACCCATTCCCGGACAGCCCATAGACGAATTTGGAGCTAAAATAGATAAAAATGGAGTAGAAGCATGAAGAAAAACGTGTTAACCACATTTATATTGTGCCTGTTATTATTCCTGCCAGATAAAGTTACAGATCTGTCTCTACGCCGGAAAAAAACAGAACGTCCCGCCTGCTTTTCATAAAACGAAAATCGGGCGAGACGAAAAATAAATAATATCTTGTTATTTTTATAATTCTTCTATGTCTTTGATAGGCAGACCCGTCACCTGGTGGATGACCTCGGAGGAGATATTCAAAGATTTCATTGTTCGGGCGTTCTCTATTTTTTCTTCCTGTCTGCCTTCCTGTCTGCCTTCCTGCCTGCCTTCCTGCCTGCCTTCCTGCCTGCCTTCCTCTCTTCCTTCCTCCGCCGCCGTACTCAGCACATCATTCTGAATCATTACGGCATTGATATGTTCGTCATACGCCAGTTGTTCCGCCCTGTCCATATTGTAATAAATCAGTTTACGGCGTGCCTCTTCCAGTCCGGGAGCTTTCGTATCGGGGCGGATGATGCCGGTTTTCAGATACTCTATCCACTCCTCAAGCGGGGTGACAGCCACTTTGTTGAACTCATTCACACGAATCAGGAAGTATTCGGGGAAGATTTCGGCAGGCAGCTTGCGCACGATGGCATCCTTCTCCTTAGTGGTGACCTCCAGAAAATCGCCTGTATGCACGCCCACAAAGGAATTCTGACCGTGGTACAAGTAATCGTTGCCCTTGCCAATGTCGAAATAGAGAATGCTGATGGAGTATACCTTCTTCACTTGGGAGTAAAGTTCTCCCAGCTCGATATGCTCCGTGATGGCCTTGGCAACGCCGAAGAGGATGCGCTCCAGATAGTATATCTCGCGCGTGTTCTGCACCTCGACGATAATGATTTCATCCTTACTGTTGCGCGCCTTGATGTCCACACGGTTGAACTTATCGTTTTCACGTTGCTGGTTGCCCTCGCTTTCCAGTATCTCGACAATGCGGATAGGCTCGCCCAGCAACACGGTGAGGAAGCCTTCGAGCACGCCGAAGTTGGCTTTGTTGCGCAGCAAGCGCTTCACCGCCCAGTCAAAACGTATATATCTGTCTTTCTGTACCATAACTTCTGTTTTTTCTGCTTACGCACAAAGGTAAGCATAATTTCTGTTCCCAACGTGTCGGGAAGCGATTATTTGTTTGATTCATTTCCAATTAAAATTGACTTTTTACAGCCCAAACAGATAAAAACAGGGACCATCATCATGAAATACCTGTTTTTTGTTTTGTGTGGCTCGAAACAAAAGACTATTTTTGTTCCAATCTTTGTATAGCACCATGAAGAAAAACATGTTAACCGCATTCATATTGTGCCTGCTATTATTCCTACCGGGTAAAGTTACAGGTAATAAACAATATGCTTTCCAGCAGATTAGTACCCAGGACGGTCTGTCCTCTTCTGTTCGTTGCCTGGTAGTAAGCCACGACAAAGGATATGTATGGATCGGAACCAAGTCCGGTATAGGGCGTTTTGACGGTTACGAGCTAAGAAAATACTTATTGGGAAATATCACCCATATCATTGAAGACGAAGAACATACCATCTGGGCCATCACGCCGAAAGGACTCTTCCACTATAACTATCAGGAAGACACTTTCCTGCAAGCGCGCGATGAAGACCAGAACCCGGTTGTGGTGTCTTCTATTTGTCCCTGGACGGACGGAGTAATATTCGGAGGCAATGGAAGGCTATATAAATATGATTATGCCAATCACAAAATCAGATTCCTATGTCCGCTGACTCCCAACAGTCATTATAACATCACCAATCTGCAAAAATGGGACGACCGGACTCTGCTGTGCACCAGCCGTTGGAGCCATGCACTGCTCGTCGATATACCTACGGGACGGACTCACCCTGTTCCTTTTGAAAGTAATGAAATCATAACCAGCCTGATAGACAAAGACGGACATATATGGCTCGCCCCCTATCATCAGGGAGTGAAATGTTATGACCGCCAAGGTAAACTTCTGCATTCCTATCACACTGGGAACTCCCTCCTGCAAACCAATGTAGTGCTTTCCCTGGCTGAGAACAACGGACAGATATGGATTGGAACAGATGGTTCAGGCATTTATATCCTGAATCCGGAGAATGATGAGATATCCACCATAGCCCACGCACCCGGTAATCCTTATTCCCTGCCGGTCAACTCCATCCTCTGCTTATATTCCGACTCAAACAACAACATGTGGGCAGGCAGTGTACGCGGCGGACTGATAAATATCAGGGAAGTGGGAATGAAGATATATTCGGATGCGCTGCCCGGCACAGAATACGGACTGAGCGAAAAAGCAGTGTTAAGCATCTATCAGGGCGAAGAAAAGGATATATGGATAGGAACAGATGGCGGTGGAATCAATCGTTTCTATCCCGACGAGAATAGGTTCTACCACACAAAGTCTACTTGGGGAGACAAAATTTCGTCCATCACGGAAGTGGACAAAAGGCACCTGCTGGTCTCTTTGTTCAGTAAAGGATTGTTCTTCTTTGATAAACAAACCGAAGAGTACCGGACATTAATTATCGTGAACGACAGCGTCAACGCCCTCTTGTGTCAGCGCGGAAAGGCTGTAAACGTCTTCCGAAACACTCCGGAAACAGTGCTGCTACTCTCTGAAATGCCTTATAGCTATCACATAAAAAAGAAAGAATTCACTCCTATCTCCTTAGGTAAACACACTCCGGCAATCATTGGTACTGTCTTACCGATATACCAGGATGGTCCCATCTCCTACTTGCACGACATCAAAGGCATCTATCGGATAGACTCCCGGACTAACCGGTTAGAAACTCTGTATCATTGCACCGGAGATACGATATTCAATTCTGTTTCCGTCGATGAAAGCGGCATTTTCTGGATAGGAAGCAACTATGGCCTCAGCCGGTATTCCGCAGAAAAGCACGAATATGTCAACATCCCCAACAAGCTGATTAATGAAATCAATTCACTGATTTGTGATAGACGGGGACGTGTATGGATAGGAACGGATGGAAAACTGTTTGCCCACCTCATCCGTGAAGGAGAATTTATCCTATACGGAGAATCGGACGGAGTTATCCAAAACGAATATCTGGAGAAACCACGGCTGCTATCCGCAGAAGGGGACATTTATATGGGAGGGGTCAACGGCTTGCTCTGCATTGACAAACAGCTGCCGGACGAAGATACCGTTCCACCCGTTCTTGAGTTGGCCGACGTGGCCGTGGGCGGAGAACGAATGAATGCCTTTATAAAAAACGGACGCAGCCTGACCGTACAGGAACACAGCAAACCCATCTCCATCAAAATCATTGCCCATGACAGAGATATTTTCCGCAAGCCTATGTACCGGTACACCTTGCGCGGCATGGATGGGCAAATCATGTACTCGTATCAACCGGAACTGACATTCAACGGACTGCCGGCAAAAACATACCAGATATTAGCCTCGTGCAGTACCCGTAGCGGCGGATGGACGGAAGACTACCGGATATTGGAATTAGTAGTGCTTCCACCGTGGTATAAGTCCGCCTGGTTTACCATTTGTTGCATCGCAGTAGCCTGCATAGGCATTATATTGGCTTTCTTCTCCTTACTGCGCCGCAAAGAGAACAAGCTGAAGTGGGCGATGAAAGAGCATGAGCAGCAGGTATATGAAGAGAAAGTGCGTTTTCTCATTAACATCAACCATGAACTCCGTACGCCGCTGACCCTGATACATGCACCACTGAAACAGCTATTGGGAACATTGTCGCCGGAAGACGAAAAGTATCCGGTAATACAAAGCATCAGCAGGCAATCGGGACGCATGAAGAAATTGTTGGACACAGTGCTGAATGTACGGAAAATGGAAGTGGGGCAAAGTTCGCTGAATATCGAAAGCATAGAATTAAATTCATGGATTGAGCAACTCATAGCCGACTTCAGGCCAGAAGCCAACATGAAAGGCATTTCCATATCCTATACTCCTGATAAAGAGGTGGACACCCTCTGTTTCGATAAGGAAAAGTGCAGCACTATCTTAACAAACCTATTAATCAATGCACTGAAATACAGTGATGAAAACAGTCTGATTGAGGTATCTGCAAATTTATCGGAAGACCAAACCCGTGTCCGCATTTCCATCTCAGACCAAGGTCCGGGGCTAAAGGATATAGACATAAACAATCTGTTCATCCGTTTCTATCAGGGCAACAACAGTCGCCCCGGAACGGGTATCGGACTCTCCTACTCCAAGATACTCGCAGAACAGCATGGTGGAAGTATCGGTGCCTACGATCATGGCGGCTCTCCCGGTTCCACCTTCTGGTTCGAACTGCCGCGAGATACGCAACCGGGTAAGGTTACACTACCACCCCAGCCTTATCTGAATGAGTTATTAGCTCCTACCGAAGAGATAGAAAGTACCCCGGAAGGAACAAGCGGAAAGGTAGAAACCCAGGGCAACACATTACTTTTTGTAGATGATAACAAAGATCTGACCGATTATCTGTCGGATGCTCTTAGGAAGAAGTTCAAAAAGATATGGGTGGCTTATGATGGCGAAGAAGCTCTGCGCATCTGCAGTGAGTCGCATCCGGACATTGTTGTCAGCGACATCCAAATGCCTCGCATGAACGGCTACGAACTATGCAAACATATCAAGGAGGATTTGGAAATCAGTCATATTCCCGTTATTCTACTCACAGCCCGCAATGATGAAGAGAGCAAGACATTCGGCTACAAGAATGGGGCGGATGCTTATCAGACCAAACCTTTTGAAGTCGATATTCTCTATACAATTATTCAAAGCCAGCTAAAAAACCGCGAGCGGATGCGGATGCGTTACTCCGGCACAGAGCCGCTTCCTCAACCACAAGAAAGTACATTCAGTTCGGCAGACGAAATATTTCTCAAACGAATGAATAAAACCATTTCAGATAATCTGGAAAATCCGCAAATGGGAGTACCGCTACTTTGTACAGAACTGGGCATCAGCCGCGCATCCCTCTACAACAAGTTGAAGGCACTGACCGGAATGGGGGCAAATGATTATATTACTAAAATCAGGATGGAAAAAGCTGTATGGTTGCTTACACACAGTTCCCTCAGCATAAATGAGATAGCGGATCAGACAGGGTTCTCTACATCACGTTATTTCAGTACAGTGTTCAAACAGTATATGGGATGTTCACCGACGCAATATAAGGAGGAACATTCGTAAAAAAGGCTGTTATTTGCTGTAAACTCAGCAGCTTCATTGCGTTCGCATAGGTAGTTTCTTAGTTCAGAGTGCTTCTTTTTGCAACGGCCACGAATGTCGCTCAGCTGCTTCACGGAGATGAGGCTCGTGCTCCACAGCCATGAAGCACAAGCCCCACGAATGTACGTACTACCAAAACACTGCATATCAACACAATAGACATGCACGATTTTAACAAAGAACAAAGGAGATTGACATCTACAATCCCTATATAGGATGGATAAAAGTAGGTAAGAAACGGAGTACTATCTGAATAAAAAGCAGGTAATCCGGTATCTTTTACATCAAAATAAGCAGGAAATGAGAAGATAGAGAATGAAAGGTCTTATACAAATATAAATGATAACAAAAAGATAATCAGAAATATACATTCAATTAAGAGTGGTGTAGGCAAATTTGCCTACACCACTCTTATTATTTGCTTCCACCATGCTCTATCACCGATGAACAGGGAGATACAGAGCGCTGGTGTAAGCGTGTAGGTAAAAGTGGAGATAAAGTCTGCGTAACAAGACAAGCATGGATAAGAAAGAGATGATAAGTATAAGCAGTTCACTCTAATTTCTTGTCGGGCGAATAAATCAATCCGTCCACTGCCTTTTCTCCATCAAGAGTAACAAACACTACAGTAAACATCCATTTTACTAATCGCACCTCCGGCAAAGTAAATTTGCCTACAGGAAGTTTCAGTAATACCTTATTCCAGCCTTTATGCAGTTGAACCGATAAGGGGGGACGGGACACGCAGTTTTCATTCCCGAGAGGAGTCTCAGGATTTTTTATACGATGAGTGGCCGTCCATACCGGCGGTAACACTTCTTCTTCATTCAGCCAGATGCGACTCTCTTTATAATCCCATTTGCCGGGCAAAGGCGGGAGATCAGCCTCCGAACGACCATAATTTTGAAACTCAGCCCATAATCCAACAGTCTGTTCTTGGGGAGAATAGACATAAGTATAGGCATAAGCCGTATGATTTTCCTTCGGATCTTTATAAAAAGTTGGGACAAACGTTCCCCACACATGGCGTAAGTAAATTCCAGCACCTACGGCAAGATGGGTATCATACTTCTTTCCATTATACTGATAGCTATCCTGCAATTTTCGTTCAGGAGGAAATACCCTTGTCAAATCTCCCTCATTGGGAAATGCATCGGTAATCTTCCACCAGACATTGGTTTGTTTGACATAAGCAAACGGATATCCCCGGAAAAGATGTTCTTTATACCATAACATCCGCTCTTCAAAATCAACGAAAGAATGATATGTTGCATTATTCTTATCCGGCGGAAGAATGGTACCGTTCTTGTCGAAATATTCAGTTCCTCCACCCAGCCAGGCGCGTTCTGCAATGGCCAGCATATTGGGGTAAAAACCATTCTCACGGATAATGTTTTCCTCTTTGTTGACGCAGCGGTCGTTCCATACAGCAAGGATAGCTCCGGCAATGTCATCGTTGCCCTGTTCTACATCGCAGATATGGCTGTTATATAGCCCTATGATATCTCCAAAGGTATCAAAATGATTCAGATAGTGCAGACGCGAATCAATAGCAGGAATACCTTTCTGCGCTTTTCCGCGCGAACTCCACAGATGTGTCATATCAATTTCACCCGTTTGATAATGCCAACCAGGATTCCAAGAAATAGCTTTCTTCCCCAAAGCACGGATAAATGCCACCATTTCGGGCACAAACTGAGGATTGGTAATCTTCACTTCGTCCGTGCCGATATGCAGATAAGGTACATCAAAAGTTTCACAAACTTCCTCAACTAAGAGTTTTAATATTTTCATCCCTTCCGGACTCTGCATATCGTGGCGAAATGTACGCATAAAAGCTGCACTGTGTCCCGGCATATCTATCTCTGGAATCAGTAACATTCCATGAGCCTTACAGAAAGCTACCAGTTCTTTCGCTTCAGCTTGCGTATAATATTTTCCCGGCATGCGGGTAGTATTAGCACTGTCGTTCAGCATCGGAAAAATTTTACTTTCCAACCGCCAGGACTGATTCTCCGTCAAATGCCAATGGAACACATTTATCTTGAATCTGGAAAGCATCGTGATTTCACGTTTCAATTCGCCCATAGAAATATACGTACGTCCCACATCGTGCATAAAACCCCGGATGCGAAAAGCCGGCCAATCGGTTATCGTACATCCCTGAAAAGTAGTCTTTTTACCTGACGAGTCGGCTAATTGCCTTAAAGTTTGCATAGCCCAATAGACTCCCCTTTCGCTCATTGCTTCTATAGAAATCTTCTTAGCCATTACTTTAAGTTTATATGCTTCATCTCTATTTAAAGGCGCTTCATCCAGCGACTCCACTAATTTCACTTCAATCACTGCCGCAGATCTTCCATCTATCCGACCGCCCAGTTCAGAAATAAAACATTCCCATTCATCCTGCAAAACAGGAGTATCAAGGCGTGTCTTATCCAGTACAAAATGGCCACGTTCTTCTGTAAACTTCTGCGGTCGAGGCAGCAAATAATATTCGCTCGCCTGCATATGACACGCAAACAAAAGACAGCATAAATAAAAATATAAGAAATATAAGCCTTTCATAATATAGTGATTAAGATTACATTATAAATATACATTTCCTTATAGCTAATAAACTATTCCAACTCCGGCAATGTCACCGGAAACATATTATTTTCTCTATGTTCCTGGCGGATAACTTCAAGCATCTGTTTCACAATATCCGGATGTTGCGCCACTATATCAGTATCTTCGTGGATATCCCTTGAGAGGTCGTACAGATAAGGCTTTCCTTTCTTGACTACCAGTTTCCAGTCGTCCATACGAACACCGAACTGATCGGTTTCATGGAATTCCCAATAGAGGAAATCATGTTTCTGCTGTTTGTCGGCATTGCCTAATAAGGTAGGGGCAAAGGAAATGCCATCGAAACAGTCATTTTCTAATTTCTTATTGATATACTTTTTCGGGAATCCTTTGTCACCCATCAGTTCACAGAATGTAGGCATGATGTCGTAAAATGCCAGTTGATGGTCGTTTACCGAACCGGCAGAGATGCGTTCCGGCCAGCGCACAATGAAAGGTATCCGAATGCCGCCTTCATGGCACTGCCGTTTCAAGCCGCGCAGTTTCCCATCCCGACCGAAGAACTCCGGGTCTGCTCCTCCTTCTTCGTGAGGACCGTTGTCACTGCTGAAGATGACGATGGTGTTCTTGTCCAGCCCTTTTTCTTTCAGTTTCTTCAAGACTTCGCCCACGTAATAGTCCAGACGGGTAATCATACCGGCAAACTGGGCATGGGTATGCTCCGAAACATTATAACGTCCTTTCTCGTACCCGCCCCAGGTTTTATCTCTAAAGAACTTCTTCTTGTAACTTTTCAGAATAGAATCATTCGGCTGCGCAAGTTCCGCATGCGGCAAGGTGTAGGTGAAAAAGCCATAGAAAGGCTGCTCTCCGTCCTGTTGGTCCAACCATTCCAGCGCCTTACCGTGAATCAGGTCAGCCGAATATTGTGTACGTTTCTTGTAATCATCGCCAAACATCGGATAGTTGATATTATCTTCCATCAGGATGCGTACAACTCCTGTGTCTCCTTCCTGTTTACTGTATCTGTTCAGAAAATTGGGATAATACGAATGAGCCTGGAACTGGCATATATAACCATAGAATTCATCAATACCCCGTTTATCCGGCGTGGAACAAGAACCTTCATAACCACCTGCCCACTTGCCGAAGACTCCCGTAGTATAACCGTTCTTCTTCATGATTTCAGGGAGAATGATATGATTTTCATCGTATGGTTCCTGACCGGCAACGGTGAATTCGTCATTAATTCCATATTTTACGGTGGGTACTCCCTGCCAGTATTCCTTATTTCCACGCACATGGGTGTGTCCCGTGTGTTGCCCCGTCATCAGCGAAGCACGGGAAGGGGCGCTCACCGGACTACCGGCATAGGCTTGAGTAAACAGCATGCCTTCGGCTGCCATACGGTCTATGTTAGGCGTTTCAATGTATTTCTGTCCGTAACATCCTAAATCCCCGTATCCCATGTCGTCGCAGAGGATAAAGATAATGTTAGGTTTGGAATTCTTGTTTGCCGCATTGGCGCACAAAGCAACAGTAGCCAACAGGCCTGTTCCTAAAGTTATACCTATCTGTTTCATGCTAAGTAATTTATTATGTGCTGATTCTAAATTGCCTTGATATATCATAACTGTAGTAGCTGTCATTCTGAGCTTGTCGAAGGATCTCTTCTCCTGCTTATATAGCTCAGATTTATGCTAAGAGAGTAGATCCTTCGACAAGCTCAGGATGACAGGCAGTAACAAAAATCATTCTCATATATCAAAATTATCTCAAATCTGTACTTATTATTTATTTCAATTTCCCTGTCACTTATTCTTCTCCCCGAAGTCTTCCTGTTGCTGCTCCACTTCTTTCAGTCTTTGAGCATTCTGCACTTTCAGAATCCTCTCCTGCTCCAACTCCACAGCCGATTTTGCGGACGTTCCGGCAGACTGTAAAGAAGATGAACCGGCAATCAGCGCCGCATCTTTCTCCGAATAAACCAACGGATGAGCAGCAGGATAGCTTTCCAACTCCAAAACAGCACTTACAGGCATCTGCGAGCCTTCAAAGAGCACACTTGCCGTTACCTTTATCTTACCCGGCTTCAAGGTGGACTGTATCAGCACCGGAGCTGTCCCCCACTTCACCGGAGCAGGATTTGCCAGTATTCCGGCATCACCCAGAATACGTCCTTCACCTTCCACATGAAACTTCACATAGTAATTGTTCAAGCGTTTGATGTTCCCATTCTTATCGGCTATAGCAGCTACTACAGTAACAAAGTCGGAGCCATCGGCTTTCAGATTTACATTCTCATTGTCAACCCAGAGCAATACTTTCTCCGGACGACGGGCAGGGTGAACTTCGTGCGTAGCAACCACCTTGCCATCTATCAAACCTTCTGCCCGCAACAATACTTCATCCTGCTTTTTCTTCCGTGACATCGCTTTATCAACCATGAAATCGTAAACATCGGAGAAGGTTATAACAGGCGAAGGCATACCTTCTTTAACTACCGGTTTATTATAAGTATAAGTCTTTCCATCTTTCAAGAAGGTGAGGCGCACTTCATCGCAATTGGAATAAACAGTCACATCCTTGCCGGAAAACGGTGTCATTTCATGAGCGATATAAACCACCGGACCGGTTTCAAAAAGCCGCTCTTCTTTCCGGGGCGAACGCTGCGCCTTGAACATATAGTACGAATACTTGGGCTGGCGGAATACATCCATCAGTCCGCCATAAAATGGATCGGGATGATAGCCACGCTGATGGTCGAACGAATGCCACAGGCAGCCGCCCACATGTTGGCGGGGAGTGCGATAAAGGGCATCGTAGCAGGTATAAGTATAACTGGGATTTGCATAATGCTGTGCTTGGATAAGCATAGGTTGTTCTCCCCAATTGCGGGCTACACGACTGGGAGAGTTATGTGAGCTCCAGTCGTCTACATTGTCACCCCATTCACGGGTAAAATAGGTTATCTTAGGGTCAGCATCCTTGTCGCCCCACGACTTGCCATCGAAGGAGGGATGCGTGAAAAGTACCGGGAAATGCTCGCGTCCGCGTGCACCGCTATCACAACCGGAATAGCAGTAGGGATAAGGATACTCCTGGTCTACAATGTCACGGGTGTTCTTGGCAAAGTCTTCCGGATACCAGGTTTCATTGAGGATAGGTTCCCACATCCACACACAAGCATGGTTGCGGTCGCGTCGCACAAGGTTGCGGATATCACTGTATACACGTTGTGCAAATTCGGGAGCATCATTCCAGAACTGCCAGCCCGGAGTATTAACAATTACAAACAAACCGAGTTCATCGCATGCATCCATGAATGCCGGGTCTTGCGGACAATGGGCGTTACGGATTACTTTCATTCCGGCATCACGCAGTTTCTTGGCATCACGCCAATGAATACTGTTAGCCACGGCATTACCTACCACCGCAAAGTCCTGATGACGGTTAGCGCCAATCAACGGACTTTCATAAGGTTTACCATTCAGCCAGAAACCGTCCTTGCCCTTAAGCTCTACGCTACGGATGCCGATACGGCGGCGATAACCGTCCACCACATTACCTTCGCGGTCACGGATACGTACAATCAGATTATATAAGGTGGGAGTTTCCGGACTCCACAGTAATGGATTCTTTATTGTAATTTTATCTTGTGAAGTAACAGCCTTTCCCGGCCGTACTTGAACCTTATCATTCAAGAAAGCAACCTGTGTACCATCCGGTTGCTGCAATTCATATTCCACAATTCCGGCAAAAGTTTTACGGCTATCATTACGTAAGTGAGCTTTCAATAATACTTCAGCCGAAGTATCCGATACTTTATCATAAGCCACAAACAAGCCGCCGCCCGCTACTTCGTCCTCAAAATTCGGATCAGTAATAAAGACCGGATTATGAGCTACCAACCAGCAATCACGATAAATGCCACCGAAGTAGGTAAAATCAAGAACATCCTGTGCCTTTCCGGGAGGATAAGACGGATCATCACTATTGTCTGCCCATACGGCAATCACATTATCCTCTCCCCATTTCAGGGCATCGGTTACATCTATGACCACCGGCAAGTAACCACCAAAATACTCTTTTATTAACCGGCCGTTCACAAATACCTTACTCCTCCCCATGATGGCTTCAAAATGCAGGAATAATTTCTTTCCTTTTAACGCATCTGCGGGAGTGAAGTGCTTGCGATACCAAACTTCACCTTGGTAATTGATGCAACCGCTGGCTTCCGTAGGCAGGTATTCAATCCCATTGGGCAGGGAAACTACAGCCCATTCCGTATCATCAAAACTTATAGCCTCAGCACCGGCAACGCTTCCTTTATAAAAACGCCAGGCCGG
>ENA-UEYG01000945-UEYG01000945.1-human-gut-metagenome-genome-assembly--contig:-NODE-945-length-22122-cov-8.529644_pt1 | contig 22122 bp, 19 predicted proteins | sample MGYA00242933_ERZ507934 | MGnify/ENA primary metagenome ERZ507934 (study PRJEB26167, sample SAMN06115527) | human gut metagenome | host: Homo sapiens | place: China:Zejiang | collected 2015-11-10... | reverse complement strand
TTAGTTTTTTCTGGTATTCCTTCTGCGAGACGGACCTCTCTCCACGGGGAAACCCCATTTCCCCTGTCACATGGCCTTTGAAAGGCTCAGACCTAAACGGGGCAGGCGCAACAACACGCAGTAAAGCCAAAGCCACCAATACTCTCCATTGAGCTTACCTTGCTGTGATGCCGCCGCACATAGGGGGAATGTCCTATGCCCTTTCAAAGAGAAGCCCCATGACTCCTCGGCGAAAGAGTAAAGGCCCCGCGACACATCTCCACTCCCGAACTCGGGACGAAAACAAGACCGGCTTCTCCATATTTCACTCAGGGCCGCACACGGCTGTCTAACCGGGTGGGCAGATGGCGCGGCATGGTGTACAACAAGGAACAATCATATAACCGCAAAGAGGAAGCCATGCCCGTCGTCAATCATTCGTCCTACAATTCTCCCATATGGTTGCGGAATGGTCACTTACAGACCATCTGGCCCGTGCTGTTCCGCAATCCTCCCTTGCCTTCTCTCTGGCGCGAACGCCTTGAGACCCCGGACGGCGACTTCATCGACATAGATCATATCCCCGCCTGCGCGGGCATCCGTTCCGGGCGTGTGGCCATTTTGTCGCACGGCCTCGAAGGAAACAGCACACGCCGGTATATGCTTGGCATGGCCGAAGCGCTCAACCGCCGAGGATGGGATGTGGTGGCCCGGAATTTCAGGGGTTGCTCCGGCGAAATGAACCACACGCTTCAGCTCTACCACGGCGGGGAAACGAACGATCTGCACCTTGTCGTGCAGTACTGCATCTCCCTCGGCTACGGGAGCATCGTACTTGTGGGGTTCAGCATGGGCGGCAATCAAACGCTCAAGTATCTCGGGGAGCGCGACCGGGCTATCCCTTCACAAGTAAGCGCCGCCGTCGCCGTTTCCGTCCCGTGCGACATGGAAGGCGCGGCGGAAGTCCTTTCGCTGCCCTCCCGGGCTCCGTACATGGCCTATTTTCTGCGGACGCTGCGGCGGAAGGTCGAAGAAAAACATTCCCGCTTTCCCGATCGCATCGATATCGACGGGCTCGACCGCATCCGTACGTTCAGCGAATTCGACGATCGCTATACCGCCCCGCTGCACGGCTTCGATTCCGCACGCCATTATTGGCGGGAAAGCGGCTGCCTGCGTTTTCTGGAGCATATTGATGTGCCTTTTCTTCTGATCAATGCCTCGGACGACCCGTTCCTTTCGCCGGATTGCTATCCGAGCCGCATTGCGGAAGCGAATGCGGCCATGACGCTGGAAATGCCCCCTTGGGGCGGGCACGTCGGCTTCGTCACGCCGGGACAGGAACTCTATTGGTCCGAGAAGCGTGCGGCGGATTTTCTGGAATATATTTGTGGGAGCGTCCATGAAGTCATACAGTAACGCATCAGGCATCCCTCCAGCGGTACGGAGCGTGTTCTCCGCTCCGCCGCAAACCAAAGAAAAGGCCCTTTCGTAAGAAAGGGCCTTTTCTTTTATGCTCATCCACCGCGGCAGAGAGCCTTCCGGAGCTGTTGCAGAAAATCATGCCGAGGGATACATTCCGCGCCGTAACGCATGATGTGGTCCGTTGCCATCTGGCAATCGACCAATTGGCAATGCCGCGCTTTCAGCCATTCCATCAGGCTGACCAGCGCCAGCTTGGACGCATGGGGGCGCAGGTGGAACATGGATTCCCCGAAAAACGCCCTCCCGAGCCCGACGCCGTACAGGCCGCCCACGAGCGTATTTCCGGTCGCATCATGCTCCCACACTTCAACGGAATGGGCAAAACCCAGTTCGTACAGGCTGGCGTAGGCATCCACCATTTCGGGCGTGATCCACGTCCCGTCCTGATCCGGGCGCGGCGTAGCCGCGCATCCCGTCATGACGTCGCAAAAGGCCTGATTGACGGTCACGGAAAAGCCGCACTTGCGTATTTCCTTACGGACGGTATGCGGGATACGGAATTTTTCAGGAAACAGGACGCACCGGGGATCGGGGGACCACCAGAGCAAAGGCTGGCCTTCCCCGTACCACGGGAAAATCCCGGCGCCGTAGGCCGCCAGCAAACGGCGGACGCTCAGGTCGCCGCCGACCGCCACAAGGCCTTCGGGATCGGCCCCCTCCGGATCAGGAAACAGTTCCGGGTAATCGGGATGCAAGCGATATATCATACGCCGCGCTCCCGCAGGGGAAGATACCCCGTATATGGGAAGGGGGACCTTAGCCTTCTGTCGGCTTTCAACATCAATGTGTAACTCAGCTCCGGGGAAGTTTTCATGCTCCTGACCGTATCTCTCCTCTGCATCGTCACCTTTATTGCCGGCCTCATCGACAGCATCGCCGGGGGCGGCGGGCTGCTCAGGCTGCCCGCCGTCCTGATCGCGGGGTTTTCGCCGCAACAGGCCCTCGGCACCAACAAGTTCGTCGGCGCGATAGGCACGGGCGCGGCCATGCTCAACTTCGCCCGCAAGGGGCTCATCCTGTGGAAGCTGGCATTCATCGGCATCCCCTGCGCTCTGCTCGGCTCGGCGGCAGGCAGCAAGTGCATCCTCGCCTTCGATCCCCAGACTGCCGGGAAAATCCTGATCGCCCTGCTCCCCGTAGCGGCCATGATAACCCTGATCCCCCGGCGCTCCAAGTCGTGCAAGGACAGTTTCACCTCAAAAGACGTCTACCTGCTGACCCCGCTCATCTGTTTCAGCGTCGGTTTTTACGACGGCTTTTTCGGACCCGGCGCGGGCAGTTTCTTCATCATCGCCTTCAACGTCTGTCTGCGCATGAATCTCATTCAGGCTTCCGCGCTGACCAAAGTCTTCAACCTCTCCTCCAACCTCGGGTCGCTGTTCGTCTTCCTGTATCACGGCGACGTGCTTTTTCTCTACGCCATCCCCATGACCGTGGCCGACGTGCTCGGCAACCTCGCCGGCAGCCAGCTCGCCATCCGCACCGGCCCGACCATCGTTCGCCGCTTTCTGCTCCTCTCGCTTGTCATTTTGTTCGTTTCCCTTATTTGGAAGTATTATTTCGCAGGGTAGGAGGAATGAGGGAATTGGAGGGGGGAAGAGGGGACTTCCTGGAGAAAGTCCCCTCTTCCCCCCCTCCAAACCTCCCCCTATCTCCCCCAAAGACTTTCAACTGGTGGGGAGGCTGCACGAGAGGAGTTCGTTCCACTCCAGTGCTGTAAGAAAGAGAGAAAAACAAGCAAGGGAGCCGAACAAAAAATGTTCAGGCTCCCTTCTTTCGTATATGAAACACGGCTAGGATCGTACTGCCCATCTGTCCCATATTCCCTTTTCATCTACAGGGAACCGGGGAACAGGGATTCGATGAACACGAAAGCCTTTGGAATGGGTGGGTTTGGAGGAAGGTTTTCCCCTCCCTTTTCCCCAATCTTCGCCCTATTTTTCTTCAAACCTCAATACCAGCTTGTCGCCGCCCTCTTCGGGCGCGTCCACAATGACCGTGCCGCCCTTGACGAGGCGGCCGAAAAGGACTTCCCCGGCCAACGGATCTTCCAGCGCTTCGCGGAGAAGACGCTGCAAGGGACGCGCGCCGAGCTTGGCGTCATAGCCTTCCTTGGCCAGCCAGCTCCGGGCTTCGGGCGTCAGGGTCAGGTTGACCTTCTTGTCGGCAAGGCCCTTGCCCATTTCGGCAATGCACTTGTCCACAATCATACCCATCAGATCGGGCGTCAGGGCATTGAACGGCACCAACGCATCCAACCGATTGCGGAATTCAGGGCTAAACATCGCCTCCACGGCCTTGCGGCCGCGCTGCGCCGCGCTCTGGGCCACCTTGCCCGCAGGGGCCTCAATGAAGCCCATCGGCGAGGCATCCATATCCCGGACGCCCGCATTGGAGGTCATGATCAGGACCACGTTCTTGAAGTCGGCCTTGCGGCCCGTGTTGTCCGTCAGCGTCCCGTAGTCCATCACCTGCAACAGCACGTTGAAGATGTCGGGGTGCGCCTTTTCGATTTCGTCCATCAGCACCACGGCATAGGGCGTCTTGCGCACGGCCTCGGTCAACAGGCCGCCCTGATCAAAACCCACGTAGCCTGGAGGCGCGCCGATAAGCCGCGATACGGCATGTTTTTCCATGTACTCGCTCATGTCGAAACGCAGGAAGGCGACGCCCATGCGCTCGGCAAGCTGCTTGGCGAGTTCCGTCTTGCCGACCCCGGTGGGTCCATAGAAGAGGAACGAACCGGCGGGACGATCCGTCCTGCCGAGCCCGGCCCGCGAACGCAGGATGGCGCGAGTCACGATATCCACCGCTTCATCCTGCCCAAACAGCACGGACCCGAGGTCATCCTTGAGCGTCTTCAGGCGGTCGCGTTCCTTGCCCGATACGGTGCGGGCGGGAATCCCGGCCATACGGGCCACAATACGCTCCACGTCCTGACGCGAAACCGACGAGCCAGACTTGAAGCCCGGACGCAGCCGCACGGAAGCCCCGGCCTCATCCATGACGTCGATGGCCTTGTCAGGCAGCAGGCGATCCTGCACATGGCGGGCGGAAAGCTCCACCGCCGCCCGCAGGGACGACGAGGAGTAACGCACGTTATGGTGCTTCTCATAGTGGGGCTGGAGGCCCTTGAGAATATCCACGCACTCGTCCAGCGAAGGCTCCTTGATGTCCACTTTCTGAAAACGCCGTGCCAGCGCGCGATCCTTTTCAAAGTGGTTGCGGAACTCGTCGTAGGTCGTCGAGCCGATGCAGCGGAGCTTGCCTTCGGCAAGGATGGGCTTCAACAGGTTGGAAGCGTCCATCGAGCCGCCGCTGGTGGAACCGGCACCCACAATAGTATGGATTTCGTCAATAAACAGGATCGCGCCGGGGATCTTCTGCAACGCTCCGACCACGGCCTTGATGCGGCCTTCGAAGTCGCCGCGGTAGCGCGCCCCGGCGAGCACGGCCCCGAGATCAAGGGAGTATATCTTCGTATCCTTGAACTCCGGCGGCACGTTGCCGCTGACGATGCGCAGGGCCAGACCTTCCGCAATGGCGGTCTTCCCGGTCCCGGGATCGCCCACATACAGCGGATTGTTCTTACGGCGCCGGGCGAGGATTTCGATGGAGCGCGACAGCTCCATCTCGCGTCCGACCAGCGGATCGAGCTTGCCTTCGCGGGCTCGGGCCGTCAGGTCCACGGTGTAACGGGCCAAGGCATCCTTGGACGATTCGGCACCGCCTTCGCCCTCTCCCGATTCCGAGGAAGATTCGTCCTGCCCCTCTTCATCGTTGTGGGAAATGCTCTCCAACACGGCAAGCCGGGTGATGCCCTGCTTTTTCAGGCAGTAGGCAGCCCACGAGTATTCCTCTTCCTCAAGGATGGCGGCGAGTACGTCGCCGACCTCAACACCGATGTCCTCGTCCCGTCCCGCGCTTTTGACGTGCGCCAGCGCGCTGTCCAGCACACGCTGGACGGCAAGCGTCTGGTAAACGTCTTTGGTGGGCTCGTCGAGGCTCTCCATATAGGTCTTGAAAAAATGATCGAGGGCCTGCCGCAGCACGGGGGCACTCCCGCCGCACCGTTCGATGAGCTTCCTTCCGGAAGGCTCGGATGCGATGCCGTAAAGGACATGCTCCAGCGTCAGGTATTCATGCCGACGCCTTTTCAGCTCCTCCACCGCAAGGCCTAATGCTTTCTGCAATTTCTTGCCAATCATGCGCCAACCTCCTCAAGCGTGCAACGCAGGGGGTAGCCTGCCTCTCTCGCAAGGAAATGAGTTTTATCTGCTTTTGTTTCGGCGATTTCATGAGGGTAGACCCCGGCAATGCCTTTTCCGCGCTTGTGCACGGCCAGCATGATGTTCGTGGCCTGATCCGCCGTCTTGTGAAAAACGGTCATCAGGATATTCACGACGAACTCCATGGTCGTATAGTCATCATTGTGAAGCAGGACCTGATACATTTTCGGTTCTGCCACCTCTACGTCCATGATGACGTCCGGCTGGCCGCCCGGGGCCGCGTGAAAGGGAATCTGGCTCATGGTTCAATCGTCCTTTTGAATAAAGAATAATTCCTGATAACGCGTTCGCAAGGGCCGCGCAAGAGCAACGGGAGAGCGTCATGCATTTTTTCCCCGCACGCCAAAACCGGCCCGTGGAGAATCCACACCTAATCGACTTGAGGCCCTTTCCGCTTCCGCCGTCAGTTCTTGCGGCGGAACAGCCTGTCCTGCAACTCCACGACCGTGGCGATTCCGTCGCCCTCGCCCTGCGAAGGGAAAAGAATCGGCTTGTAGCCGAGCCTGCGCGCCTGCGAAAGCCGGATATCGTGCGCGGCCACAGGGCGGATCTGACCGTTAAGGTCCACTTCGCCCCACAACACGGCCCGCTCGGGAAGCGGCACGTCGTAGAAGGACGACAACATCGCCGCCACGAGCGCGAGGTCCATGCCCGGCTCCTGAATCTTCATGCCGCCGCCGACCTTGGCATAAATGTCGACCTGACCGAAGTTCAGGCGCAGGCGTTTTTCCAATACAGCCAAGATAAGATGCAATCGGTTGACGTCAAATCCCAGCCCCGTGCGCCGGGGGATCGACAAGTAGCTGCGCGTGACCAGCGCCTGCACTTCCACGGCCAGCGGCCTTTGCCCGTCCACGGCCATAACCACCGCCGTCCCGCTGAGGCTCGCGTCGCGCGCGCCCAAAAAATAGGTTGCGGGGTCCTCAACGACTTCCAGCCCCTGCCGGACCATCTGAAAGACCAGCAGTTCCTGATTCGGCCCGAAACGGTTCTTCAACACGCGCAGGAGCCGGAACATCTGGCGCCGATCGCCTTCCAGCGAAATGACCGTATCGACCATGTGCTCAAGCAGCCTCGGCCCGGCGAGCGCGCCGTCCTTCGTGACATGGCCCACCAAGACGACGGTCGTGGTGCCGCGCTTGCAGGCGTCGACGATCTCCGTCGCCACGGCCCGGACCTGGCTCACGTTGCCGGGCAGGCCTTCCGCGCTTTCCGACGTAAACGTCTGCACGGAGTCCACGATAAGCAGATCAGGCGCACCGTCGCCCTCAAGCAACGGCAGTACGTCCTCGACCCGTGACGTGGACAGTGCCAGCAAGTTGTCATGCAGCATTCCCAGACGGTTGGCGCGATCCTTGATCTGCGGCAACGATTCTTCGCCGCTCGCGTACAGAACCAGCTTGCCCGAAGCGGCCACGGCCCCGGCCATCTGCAACAGAAGCGTGGACTTGCCGATGCCCGGCTCTCCGCCCATGAGCAGGGCGCTTCCCGGAACAAGGCCCCTGCCGAGCACGCGGTCCAGCGCATCAAGCCCCGTGCCGAACGGCTCGTGGCCGTGATCCTCGACATGGGCCAGAGGCATGGCCTTCACCGAGCCGAGGCTCCCTATCGGGCGCTTCCGTGCGCCCTCGACGGGCGCGGCCACCAGTTCCAGCGAATTCCACGCATTGCACACGAGGCACTGTCCCCGCCACAGCGGCGACTTTGCCCCGCATTCCGCACACACATATGTTTCTTTGATCTTGCTGGCCATGAAAAAACCTTCTGAAGAATAGGAAGACGAATACTCTTTATGAAATGTAGGATTTTTCCCCTGAGAAGGAAAGCACCACCCGATCAAACGAGACACAGGGAACGCGGCGAACAGGGATTCGATAAAGTCAAAAGTCTTTGAGGGAGAAGGGGGGAGGTTTGGAGGGGGGAGGAGGGAACTTTCTGAAGAAAGTTCCCTCCTCCCCCCTCCAATTGTATCGCCTAACTCGGAAAATGCTCCATGAACCGGCGCTCGGCATCGGCGGTGCCGATGAGGACAAGCACCGTATCGGACTTCATGGGCGCGTTGGGGTCCGGGGGCACACGCAATACGCCCTGACTCTTCAAGGCGACCACGTTGCAGTCGGTCTTTTCACGGATGCGGCTGTCACGCAGGGACAGGCCGACAAGGGCCGGAGGCGCCGTCACCCGGAAAATGTTCAAGCCTTCCGTCAGAATGGTTACCCGGCCGGGACTGAGCAGATTGATGATCGTACTCGCCGCCATCGAAGCGTGCGACATCACCAGATTCGCCCCGGCGTTGTACAGGGAGGGCACGTTGCGATCGAGCGTGGAACGGCTGAGGATCTGCACGTCAGGCCGCAGCTTGCGGCAATAGATGGTCAGATAGATGTTCAGGTCATCGTCATGCGTGGTCACGATGACGGACGGGGTTTCCATGATGTGCGCCCGCTGGAGCACCGCCAGTTCCCCGGCATTTCCGAGGATGTAACGGGGATCGTCCGGCGGCACGAGCCGGGGGTTCTTCTCGACGAGACAGAACGGCAGCCCACGACGTTCCAAGGCATCCGCCGCCGCTTCCCCCACCTTGCCGCCGCCGAGGATAAGCACGGGCGTCCGGTTCGCCTTGCTGCTCCGCTCGGCCTTGCGGTCATAGGCCTCAAGCTGATCCGCCGTCCCCGCGAGCAGCAGGATGGAGGCCTCGTCGATCCGGCTGTCCGGGCGCGCGGACATATAGGAATTGCCTTCCCACAGCCCGGCCACGTTGAGGCCGAAGCGTTCGCGGAACCTGCACTCGCGCAGCGTCTGCCCCATGAACTCGGTGTGGATGACCGGCGCCTCGGCAAGGCACAACGTCCCGAACCGGGCGATGATGTTCGACTGGGCGCGGGTCCCGTAGACGCGGCGGGCAAGGCTCCGCCCAAGCATCTCGGTAAACGAGTAGACGTGGTCGCATCCCGCCAGCATGAGGATGTTCATGGCCTCCGGATTCTCCGCACTGGCGGCGAGCAGGGTCGACGGCGCGACTTCGCGCACCGTGGAGGCGATGTTCGTATTCCGCAGATCCCCTTCGAGCGCTGCGACCAACGCCGCCTTGTCCGCCCGCAGATTCCGGTAGGTGTTGGCGTCGTCGAACTCGCCGGTCACCACATCATAACGGTTGTCGTACAGTTCCAGCGCGTGCTGCCCGTCCGGTACGAGGATGACATACGGATAGTTGTGCTGCCGGAGCTTGCGGGCCACGCTCAACGAGATGTCGTTGTCGCCCACCAGAACCGTGTGGCCGCTGGTATCGGACGGCAGGGAGCGCGGCTTGCGCTTGTTGTTATATTCCTCGATCCACGGCTGGTACACGAACCGGATGAACGTAAACGGCATCACGATCATGATGAGGATGATGCCCGACACCAGCACGATGATGGAGAACAATTTCCCGATATCGCTCGTGAAGGTGATGTCCCCGAACCCCAGCGTGGACATGACGGTCAGCGTCCAGTAGACGCCGGTGATATAAGAATAATCCCGCCCTTCGTAGGCCATGATCTGATGAAACACGATGCTGAACAGCGCCACCAGAACGGTCGTGAACAGCAGGAAGCCGATCACGATGCGCTGATTGCGGCGGCCCGTGGTCTGGGTCAGGAGCGCCGGGAGAAGAGTCAGGAGCAGTTTCATGGTCAGCGCCCGTAGCTGTCTTCAAGACGCACGATGTCATCTTCCCCAAGGTAGGTGCCGGACTGGATCTCTATGATGACCAGCGGGATCATGCCGGGATTCTTGAGCCGGTGCACGGTGCCGAGGGGAATGTAGGTGGACTGGTCTTCATGGTACAGGAGCACCTTGTCGCCAACGGTGATCTCGGCCGTCCCTTCGACCACCACCCAGTGCTCTGCCCGGTGGTGGTGCTTCTGGAGCGAAAGCTGCCCGCCCGGCTTGACGATGATGCGCTTCACCTGAAAACGCTCACCTCTCGCCAGCGTTTCGTAACTCCCCCACGGGCGATAGACCAGCGGGTGGTTTTCCGCCTCGCCGCGCCCTTGCGTTTTCAGGGACTCGACGATTTTCTTCACGTCCTGCGTGCGTGCGCGATCCGCCACCAGCACGCTGTCCGCCGTCTCCACGACCACCAGATCCGATACGCCGAGCGCGGCGACCATCCGGTTGGAGGCGTGCAGATAGCAGTTTTCCGCGCCCTCGGCGTAGACATCCCCCACACGCACGTTGCCGTCCCCGTCGTGCGGAGCGGCTTCATAGAACGCTTCCCATGACCCGAGATCACTCCAATCGGCGGTCAACGGGACCACGGCGGCCCGAGCCGTCTTTTCCATCACCGCATAGTCGATGGAGTCGGCGGGCGAGCTCAGGAAGGCGTCGGCGTCGGGACGAATAAAGTCCTGATCGGCGTGATGCCCTTCCCACGCCGACTTGCACGCCGCATGAATGCCGGGAGCGTGCAGGGCCAGTTCCTCAAGATAGACGGAAGCGCGGAACAGGAACATGCCGCTGTTCCACAGATACCCTCCGTCCGCCAGCATGGACTCGGCTCTGGCGAGATCCGGTTTCTCCACAAAACGCTCCACGGCATACCCGCCCGCGGGCAACGCCTCACCCCGGCGGATATACCCGAACCCTGTTTCCGGAACATCCGGCGTGATGCCGAACGTAACGATACGCCCGGACTCGGCGCAGGCGCGGGCCCGCGCCACGGCTTCGGCAAAAACATCCTGAGGTTTCAGCACATGATCGGACGGCAGCACCAGCAGCAACGGATCGCCGCCGCCGGACAACGCCGCGAACGCCGCCAGCGCAATGGCGGGCGCGGTATTCCGTCCCTTGGGCTCCAACAGAATAGTCCCGGATACGCCTTTCTGCTGCAAGGCCGCCGCCACATAAAAGCGGTGCTCTTCATTGCAGACCACCAGCGGATCGGCGCTGTCCGGCAGAGCCGCCGCCCGATCCACCGTATCGCCGAACAGGGTGTGCCCGCCCAGATCCATGAATTGCTTGGGATACAGGGCTCGGGAGAGAGGCCAGAGGCGGGTACCACTGCCGCCACACAATACAATGGAACGCAATGTGGACATAAACATTTCCTGTCTATTTCACGGTAAACTTATGAAAAACCAAACTCGTCCCGTCGAAAGGCGGCAGCAGACGCACGGAGGCCTCAACCGGCGGAGAAAAGCGGGAAAGCCAGCTCCACGCGGCCCGATCCGACGCGAACCCGCGCGGAGCCAAAATATGAAACGACAATCCTTCGCCCGGACGCCAGATCGGGGTCAACGCCACAGATAAAGAGCGGTTGCCGTAGCCGCGCCACGCCGTATACCCCTCTTCCAGTGTGCTGAACGTCCCAAGGCTCAAAAGCACCCCCTTGGTCATGGACGGCGGAGGGGTATACAGTACGGCGGGAAGCGTCAGATCCTGCGCGCCTGCACCGATATCGTTTCTGTATCCGGGGTTTTTGCCTAAAACCAGTTCCAAGGCGGAGCCGGAACCGTACAGCGCCCGCACCAGTTCGGCAAGAGCCTCACCGGGCTGCAAACGGAACGTCCCCAGCGTTTCGGGGACCGCGTTCTTTTCCGCTTCGGCGCCCTGCCCATCCGCCGCTTCCGCAGTGGAGGATTCCGCCTTTTCAGGGACGGCGGGGGGTGCTTCATCCGGAGGCAGAGGCTGCGGAACGGCTTCCCGCGACGCCGCACGCCGCACGGCATCATCCCCGGCTGCCCGCCCTTGTCCGGCAGTCCCGGCGGTATCCGCCTTCTCCGCTTCCGGCAGCCAGCCCAGCACGCCGGACACCACCGCCTCCAGCCGGGCGTGCGCGTCGGACTTTACGGCCTCCGGCATCCAGCGGTACCCGCCCGCGACGCAGATCAACGCCAACGCCACAACCAGCCAGCGTCCCCACCGGGTTTCCACATCGCTGCCGTTACGGGCCACCTGCGCCCGCACCATACGGCCGGTTACGGTTGTACGGTTGCCCACAAGCAGGGCAAGCAGCATCTGATGCCCGAGGCGCATGAGCTGGCGGGGCTTCCCCCTGCTGGCCCGGTGCAGGGCGACGAGGCTCCCGAGCGAAAACAGCCGCTCCGCCCTCTGCCCTCCCGCCAGCCGCAGCCGGTGGCGCACAAGCCGGATGCTCTCGCGCATGGAGAGCGGCTTCAGATACAGGTACTCGTTGATCCGATCTTTAAAGTTGGGCATACCTTCAATGATCTGTGCCAGTTCCGGCTGCCCAAAGATGACGATTTGCAGGAGCTTTTCCGTGTTCGTCTCGAAGTTCAGCAGTTCGCGCAACACTTCCAGCGCCGCCGGACTGAGCTTCTGCCCCTCATCTATAAAAAGGACGAGATTCCGGTTCTGCTCCAGCGCCTTATCGAAAACCCGATTTTGAATGACGCTGATGCACTCCCGGCGCGCCACGCCCTCGGGAGGCCGCTGCCCGGCGAACAGCTCGCACAGGTGCCGCACGAACTCATCGGCATCCTCGAACCCCGCGTCCAACAGCAAAAAGACGTCGATGCCGCTCTGCTCGTTCAGACTCCTCAGCAGACAGCGGCACAGCGTGCTCTTCCCCGTGCCCACCTCGCCGAGAACCACGTTCAAGCCCCGCCGCAGCCGGATGGCGATTTCCAGCCGGTTCAGGCAGTCCTCGTGCGTCGGCGTCCGGTAATACGCGTCCGGGTCCGGCGAGTTCGAAAACGGCTCCCGCGCCAGATTCAGGAGCTCCAAATAGCTGCTCATTCGGCAATACCCTCAAGAAAACGGCATTGGAGGAAAAAGGAAAACGCCTGTCACGGGAGCGGGAACGCATAGGCCTTCCCGTTTTTCCCGGCCTCCATCCTTCCGGGCTATTTCAACTTCCCGATGGCCTCACGGAGACGCCCCTTGTCCTGTGCGTGGACGAGGGCCGCCTCGGGCGTGATGATGCGCTGCATAAGCAGGCGTTCGATGTCGTCGTCCATCGTCTGCATCCCCACATTGCGATTGGTCTGCAAAACGCTCGGCAATTGGAATGTCTTGCTCTCGCGGATCATGTTCCGCACGGACGGGATGCCGAACATGATTTCCAGCGCGGGTACCCGGCCCTTCTTGTCGGCCCGTTTGAACAGCGTCTGCGCGATGATCGCCTGAATCGACTCCGAAAGGCTCGTCCGTATCTGCGCCTGCTCCTCCGGCGGGAAAACCTCGATGATGCGGTCGATGGTCTTGGGAGCGGAGATGGTGTGCAGGGTCGCAAACACGAGATGTCCCGTTTCCGCCGCTTCGAGGGCGAGGGAAATGGTTTCGAGATCGCGCATTTCGCCCACGAGGATGATGTCGGGGTCCTCGCGCAGTGCGGAGCGCAGCGCCGTGCCGAACGAGCGGGAATCGCGCCCTATCTCGCGCTGGTTCACGAGGCAGCTCTTGGATTGATGCACGAATTCGATGGGGTCTTCAATGGTAATGATATGGTCGCGGCGCTTGGTATTGGCGTAGTCCACGAGCGCGGCCAGCGTGGTGGACTTGCCGCTCCCGGTGGGGCCGGTCACAAGCACGAGGCCCTTGGGCAGCAGGGCCAGCTCGCGCAGCATGATCGGAAGCCCCAGCTCCTCAACCGTGCTGATTCGCTGCGGGATTTCGCGGAACACCGCGGAAATGCCGCGGTTCTGCCGGAAAAAGTTGGCACGGTAACGCGCCAGCCCCGGAATTTCATAGGCGAAGTCCAGATCGCCCGTCTGCTCGAATGCCTGCACGCGCTCCATGGGAACCATTTCACGCAGTACGGCCAAAAGTTCCTCGGTCGTAACAACCGGAGCGTCCACCCGTGCGAGGTCCCCGTAGATCCGCAGGAGCGGCGGATTGCCCGCCGAAAGGTGCAAATCCGAACCGTGATTAGCGTGCAACAAATGAAAAAGATTGTCTATTTTTGCCATGCATGACCTTCCTGCACGGTTTTTGTTGCCGGAGCGCCCGGTTCTTGGTACACCTTGGCAGGAACAAGGTGCGTATGAAATACGCGAGACGGAAGATTCTGTCATCACCGCTGAAGGCCTGATCGCCATTTGTGAACAAGCCCACAACATGCTGGACTCAATCACAGAAGGCTTCCGCCGACAGCCCGCGCACCGTTGCCCGATCGGGCGTGCCAAAGGAAGGCTCCGCGTGTACCAGACCATCCCCCCGGAATTGCTGCATCCCGAAATGTTCATTCCCGCCGCCACGCTGCTCGGGCTCCTGCTCGGCAGCTTTTACAACGTCTGCATCCACAGGTACGTCAGCGGCGAATCCATCCTTTTTCCGCCTTCCCATTGCCCGCATTGCAAACAGCGCCTCCGCTTCTGGGAACTGATCCCCGTCCTCAGCTATCTGCTGCTGCGCGGACAGTGCGCCCGCTGCCACAAGCCCATCCATATCCGGTATCCGCTCGTCGAGCTCCTGTCCGGCCTGACGTCCGGCCTTTTGGCATGGCGTTTCGGCCCCACACTCGCTTTTCCCGTCTATCTCGTGTTCACGGGAATGCTCATCGTCGCCTCGGGCATCGATCTGGAATGCTTCATCCTTCCCGACGGCATCACGCTCGGCGGGACAGTGCTGGCCGTGCCCGCCGCCGTCTTCGCCCTCGGCATGGACTGGACGGACGCGCTTCTCGGCGGCCTTGTGGGCGGCGGGACGTTCCTCGCCGTACTTCTTGTCTTCAAACGCCTGCGCGGCGTGGACGGCATGGGGTTCGGCGACGTCAAACTCATGCTCATGCTCGGCGTCCTGTGCGGGCCCCTCGGCCTGCCGCTGATCACGCTGGTCGCGGGCGTCTCGGCCCTTGCCGCCTTCCTGCTCATCGCCTGCCTGATGCCCCGCGAAGCGCCCTTGCGCGAAATGCCCATCCCGTTCGGCCCGTTCCTGAGCCTCGGCGCCTTCGTGCACATCCTCGCCGGTCAGGAAATCCTCGACTGGTGGATCCGGTTCATCACGGGGTAGCGTACAACGCGAGCACTTTCCGCACGTAATTGCGGGTTTCCTCAAACGGGGGGATGCCGCCGTACTTGTCCACGTTGGCAGGCCCGGCATTATACGCCGCCAGAGCCAACGAAACGTTCCCGCCGTACCGATCCAGCATGGATCGGAAATAGCGCACCCCGCCCTCCACGTTCTCATCGGGATTGAACGCATCGCGCACCCCCAGATGCCGCTGCGTGCCGGGCATGAGCTGCATGAGCCCGCTAGCCCCGGCCGAAGAGACGGCCTTGGCGTCGAATCCCGATTCAACCTTGATGATCGCCATGACCAGCCGGGGCTCGACCCCATGTTGCCCGGCATACCGTTCCGCGAGCCGCGCCACGCCGTCCGGCCCCACCGCACGCATCAGCCGCTCGGCGCTGAAGCGCCCGAAAAACTGATACCTCCCGTCGCCGTCCGGCCTGTTCGTCAAAAAGACGGTCCCGTCCTCCCCTACATGCCGATAAATGGCCACGGACTCCGCAGGCAACGGCTCGGCCGACTGAGCTGACGGGGCATCCGGGCGGGCCGCGTGGGGCCGCTGAGGAAGCGTTTTTTTGATGGGAGGCCGCACCACGACCTTGAGTTTGGAAGGTTCGGCTGCCCTAACGCCCGTGGCGCACAAAAGGCAACACACCAGAATGAGGCCCGCCCAGACGGGGAGCCCCAGCCATGAGAGTCGAGGCCCCTCGTCTTTCGGAACAGCCTGTGCTACCATCATTTCCAACCGTAACGAGCCTCCCGTCAAAAGACAAGGAGCACCCTCCGCACCTGTCCGGCGACGCCGAGGGAAAAGGTCCGCCCATGAAAAAACGCAAGCGTTTCTCCCTCGCATGGCTTGCCCTGCTCGCGCTGGCGGGCGGGGTGGAACTGCTTATCGTGGACGGCACGCTTTCGGGCGGTGCCCCATTGTCCCGCATGGCATCCAGCGTGCGGGAAACGCTGGACCAAACACCCACCCCAGCCAATGCGGCCTCTCAGCAGATGTACATCTGGAAAGACGCATCCGGGGTCACGCACATCAGCGAAACGCCGCCTCCCAAGCCGCCCGCGGGCAAAGTGGAGGAATACCAGTTCTCGCCGCAGCCTCCAGCCGCGCAGCCCGAGCCCGTCGCCCCTCTCGATATACCGAGCCTTGAGCACCAGCCGTCCGCCGCCGAACTGGAAAAGGCCGCCGCTGAAGCCCGGAAAATGCTCCAACAGCAGGTCGAACAGCTGCAAAAGGAGCGGGGGCAGCTTGAAAAGCAATTATACCGCGCCCGAGCCACGGGCGACGGCTACGCGCAGATCCGTTTCCGTACTTTGCTGGAACAGAACCGAGAGGCGCTGGAAAAGCTCATCCCCAAACAGTGACATATGCCATGCAGCCACCCTTCCGCAACGGATTTACCCTGATTGAAATCGTCTCCGTGCTCGTCGTGCTCGGCGTGCTGGCCTATCTCGGCATTTCGGCCTTCCGGGGCAATGACGAGATAACCGCCTACGCGGAACGGGACAGGCTCCTCTCCCAGCTCGTCTATGCCCGCGCGCAAGGCATGGCGATGGGCGGCGGGCAATGCGTTACCATAGATAAAAGCAAGGTGAGTTTCTTCATGAAGGGAAAATCAGCCCTGCCGACATTGCTCAAGGATTATACGCCTTCAGCATCAATCCAAAGCATCCCTCTGGCTACGTTCTGCTTCGACGCGGCGGGAGGCGTCTGCGGCGAGGACAGCCTCGGAAATCCGAACGACACGGGCATCCTCTACTGCACCGCGTCAGCCTCCGATCAAACATTCAGCTTCGGCGGCGGGATCACGCTCACTCTCTTCGCGGAAACGGGGTTCGTCCAATGAATGCGCGCGGCTTCACCCTCATCGAGATCATCGTCACCATCATCCTCATGGCGATCATGGGCTTCATGGCGGCGCAACTCATCGCCACGACCTTGCGCGGAAGCGCTGAAAGCGCTGGGCAGATCAAAGATCTGACGGAGGCCACCAGCGCTCTGGAAGAATGCATCGCCTACCTCAACACGGAAGCCATGCAGCAGAAGGCTGCCAGCGACCTCATCACGGATAAAGGCCTCGAAGCTCTTTTGGAAGCCCAAGATAAACGGGAACTGTGGCACCCGGACGGCTGCCCGTCCTGCCCCGACAACCTGCTGATCACCGTCAAGCGCGGTTCCGTGGAGCTTTCCCGTGCGTTCTGATGTCCGCGCCCCCGAGCGGGGTTTCACGCTGCTGGAAATCGTCTGCACGCTGGTTATCCTCGGCGTGCTCGGCTCGCTCGTGTTCTCGGGATTCGGCACGGCCCTCACCGGGTATACGCAGATGCGGGAAGTCGGAACGTCGGACATGCAGGCCGAACTGGCTCTCATCCGTCTCCGGAAAGAGCTTGCGGGAGCCGCCGATTTTCCCGGATCTCCTTTCAAAGACAGCCCTTCCCTCACATTCACGAAGACGGATGGCACGCAGACAACCATCAGCTGCGAAGATACCGGAAGCAAGCTGCTCATCGACGGCCAAATACTCCTCTCGGACGTGGCCTTATGCCGTTTCACCACGAACGGGGCCAGCCCCTCCTACATCGGCATCGTGCTGACCCAGCAACTCGCCGAACGGCAAGTCACATGGACGCTTTCCGTCGCCCCCCGCAACACCCCCCTCGCCAAGGATTGAGGTTCCCCATGCAGACGTCACAACGCGGAAGCGTCCTTTTGACCATCATCGGCGGGATCGTCATCCTGGCCCTGCTCGGCATGGTCGCGGTTTCGCTCATGACAGGCTCCGTCATGACCGGGCTGGACGCCAAAGAAACGGTGCAAGCCTCCTACCTCGCCGAATCGGGAAAGGAAATCGTCCGGGTGCAGACGTCAAAGGCCGATACCGGAGCAAGGCTCATGACTTTGGTGGATGATACGCTGGACGGCAAAACCTTTTCAATCACGGGCGGGAACGTCTCGCTCACGCTGTTCCCCTCGTGGTTTCGCACTTCAGACACAGGGACGTTGCTGAAGGGAGGCTCCGGCTGGTATCCCGAAGCGCCATCCGGGACGCGCGAACTTTTGCTGATTGCCAAATCGGGTACAGCCAGCAGAGCTGAATACTCTTTCGGAGAAGCTGCGGCGCTCACCCCCAACGCGGATGCGTATCTTATCGGGCGCGGGACGCCGACGTATCCCACAAAAACGCAAACGACCATTTCCGTCAACACGGCAAAAAACGACTTTGATTACTTTCCCGAAACCGGCGGACTGATCGGTGTCGTGAACAAGGGCGGGGCCACGCTCAATCCCGACAGCGCGAAACGCCTTATCTATGAACGCCTGTCCAAATCCGGTTCCACCTATACGTTCGAGGGCGTCCGCCCCGTCTCGGGCTCTTCCTACCCGGAACTTGGCGAAGACAAGGAACTCGTCCTCGGGCAGTATATCCGCGTGGTCAGCGAAGCCCAAACCGCCAACGGTGCACGGGCCGCGCTGGTGTGGCATACGAACGGGAGAAGTTCACTGCGTTCGGGCAGTGGCTCAGGGGGATCGGGAGACGGAGACGTACAGGAAATGCCGGAAGTGTCGAGCCCGCTCAAAAATAAAGACGACGCGGAAGAAATTTTTGATGACAATAGATTCGGACAGTTCGAGACGGCTCAAGATAAAAAAGGACTGCTCGTACAAGGCTATGAAAGAGCCACACCGGATCACTTTCTGAATACCAGAAAAAACCACACGACCTATGACTCGTGGTTTGCCGGCATCACGGAAGAAAAAATAGCCGAAACGCCAAACAACGACATCCTCATCCAAACATCGGTCATCCCGTGGTATCAAGTATCGGCAAACCTGTTTGCCGGGGTTCTGTTCAGAACACACTTTATTCCAGATCCGGGCGACGTCGATGACGACGAGCTGACTTCGTACGGCGTTTCCGGGCTCGGTATGGGGGTTGTCTCCGGCAAGGTGACTACGGGTTATATTCAGTACCCAACGGCTCCGGGTGTATACGACAACACATACACAGGCGTAACGCGATCTCCGGTGAATCCCGCCCTCATTCCGGGAGGCTATAGAGCCATCTCCCCTTATCAACCCAATTATTCTATCAATTATCGCCAACCGAACGTCTATATTCCTGATGATCCTTACGGTACCTATAATTACCTGTACTCAAACGTGACGGACCGTACCCTGCGCGACGGCATTATGCTGTGGCACTCCAATGACGGCAAGATGGACCATGCGCTCAATTGTATCGCCTACAGCATCCCCGAAGGGGAAATACTCAAAAAAAACAGTACGACAACTCTTGTCGTTCGCGTGTGGGAACAAGATAAAAAGAACTACGTCCAAGGCTGGATCGCGTTTCAAAACAACAACAATTTTATGGAAGAAACCTACTGGCCGTCACTCACGGACACTCAGCCCTCAAACGGCGTTTCACGGGGACAGGAGCCGACGTTCCACCGTATCATCTGGGGATACGTCAACCCCGCTCTCGCCATAAAGATAGATGACTATACCATTGCAACCTCCGAAGGCATTCCCGTATCCGGTGTCCATGATCATGCCGGGATATTTTCAGGGGCCTATTCCTCCGTTCCTGAAACACCAGACGGACTTGTCTTCCGACACTTCAAGGTCGGCATTCCCGGCACCGGCGGTTCCGGTACCGACGATGTCCCCGGCCTCACTCCCGGCATCGTCCAGTAACCCATCCAAAGAAAAGCCCCTGTTCCGTCGGGAACAGGGGCTTTTTTCTTGTCGCTACAACAAGGCGCTATCCATACAGATGGCAACGGGCCAGATGATCCGGCGCGATTTCCCGGAGTTCCGGGGCTTCCTCACGGCACCGGGGCATTGCCTGCGGGCACCGGGGATGGAACGCACACCCGGCGGGCGGCGAAAAGGGGCTCGGCAGTTCACCGGGCAGGAAAGCCCGGATACGCCTCTTTGCAGGATCGTGCACGGGCGCGGCGGCCAAAAGAGCCTTCGTATACGGATGCGCCGCCGAACCGAACAGGGTGTTCCTATCAGCCTGCTCGACGATGCGTCCCAAGTACATGACCGCCACCCGGTCGCTCATATAGCCGACGACCGACAAGTCATGCGAAATGAAGAAATACGTCAGCCCGAAATCAGCCTGTACCTCTTTCAGCAGGTTCAGCACCTGCGCCTGAACCGAGGCGTCGAGGGCCGACACGGCCTCATCACAGACGACAAGCTCCGGGCGGGTCACCAGCGCCCGTGCAATGGCCACACGCTGCCTCTGGCCGCCGGAAAACTCGTGCGGGTAACGTCCGGCATGTCCGGGCTGCAACCCCACGCGGCGCAGGATTTCGCCCACACGCTCCTGACGCTCCGCCGACGGCGTGCCTATGGCCATCAACGGCTCGGCAATGGATGTACCGATCCTCAACCGGGGATTCAGCGAAGAAAAAGGATCTTGGAAGATCATCTGCAAACGGCGGGAATACCATGTATCATTACGGCCCGACACGCCGGGCAATACGGATTCGCCGTCGAAAAGGATTTCCCCGCCCGTTGGAGGGAGAAGCCGCACAGCCATGCGCGCCAGTGTCGACTTGCCGCACCCGGACTCGCCCACCAGGCCGAGCGTCTCGCCGCGACGTACGGAAAGCGATACGCCATCCACTGCGCGAACTTCGCCCCGCACTCTGCCGAGCACACCCTGCCGCACCGTAAACGAACGGCTCACATCACGAAAATCGAGAAGCGGAGAAGAGGCGGAAGACATGCATACTCCGAGGCTGAAAAGGAAACCGAAAAACGTCAAACCAGAAAATCGGCTAGCATTTTAGTACCGTTTCTGGTAAAAAAATTGGTCTTTTACCATTAAAAACGAAAAGCATCGACAACCACCGACGCTTTTTGCCTTTTTGCTATGGCAGTTTTTTACACGTCAACTTCTTACAAAGCAAGGAAGACTATGAAACGGATTGCCTCCCTGTTGCTTGCCGCCTGCCTGTTGGCGGCTCCCCAGCTTACTGGAAAAGCCCAAGCGGAAGGATTTGCCCTGTCCGACTTCGGCGCCCGAGGCACGGCTCTCGCCGGCGGCATGGTTGCCCGCGCGGACGATCCTTCCGCCGTGGCCTGGAATCCCGCTGGGATCACTCAGCTCCCCGGTACCCAAATAATGGTGGGCATGACCGCCATTCAGCCTTCCGGGACCGTCGACACGGTGGACCGCTTCGGCATCGGCCGCTCCACCGACGTAGACAAGCACACATGGGCAAATCCGCACGCCTATCTCACCCATCAGTTCAGCGACAACCTCTGGGGCGGCATCGGCATCTTCTCCCGGTTCGGCCTCGGCAATTCTTATCCCACAAACTGGCCGGGCCGTGAAAACCTCAAGTACGTCAGCCTCAAGACCGTTTCACTGAATCCCAACCTTGCCTTCAAGATCAATGATAATCTCTCCCTCGCCGTGGGCCTTGAGTTCATGTACGCCACCATGCTCATGAAAAAGGACGGCGATCTCGGCAAAATGACCGGCTCCCCCTTGCTCTCTGGTCACTACGACCAACAGATGCTCACCGGGTCCAGCATCGCTCCCGGCTTCAACCTCGCCGCGCATTACAAATTCAATGAGGAATGGGCCGCTGGCCTGACCTACCGCAGCCGCGTCAAACAGGCCGTGCGCGGACACGTCGAATTCGAAAATAAAAATCCGGTTCCGGGCCTCGTTAATCTACCAAACTCCGATCTGCACGGTAATCTGAACCTTCCCGATACCATTTCCTTCGGCGTGATGTGGAAGCCCATGGAAACCCTGAGCTTCGAAGCCGGAACCGTCTATACCGTATGGAGCAACTACCGCTCCCTGAATATCCATATGGACAATCCCCAGTACGGCACCGCATACAGCCCCAAAAACTGGCGCGACACGTGGGGCTTCAACGTCAGTGCCGAATACAAGGCGCTCGACTGGCTAACCCTGCGCGGCGGCTATGTTTTCGAAACCAGCCCGATGAAGGATAGCACCTGCGACTACATGACCCCGAGCAACGGGCGTCACCGCATCACCGCCGGTGTGGGCTTCAACTGGGATCAGTGGACCGTTGACCTTGCTTACGGTTACCTGATCATCAAGGAACTCAGCTACGACAAGTCCACCGCCGACGGCGTCCTGAAGGGACGTTCCCACAACGGGAGCAGCCATATCGCCGCCGTATCCGTTGGTTACAAGTTCTAGCGGCTGAAGAGAAGAGACACTTGAGGGGGCGGGGAGGACTTTCGTAAAGGTCGGTGATGGGCTGAGGGACGGCCCAGTCCCGTTTGTCGGCCTACGTCTCCCGGTTTCGCATCAAAGACAAAAGGCAAGGAAACGTTCGCTTCCTTGCCTTTTTCACATGGTAAAACCTAAAAAATGACTTTTCCCTCTACCCAATACCTTACAAC